>Ga0302347_1000087_pt1 | contig 175284 bp, 175 predicted proteins | sample PhyWR1_FD_202178 | JGI IMG/M metagenome (GOLD analysis project Ga0302347, IMG submission 202178) | Leaf surface microbial communities from wheat plants in UC Gill Tract Community Farm, Albany, California, United States - DLSL W.R1 (v2)... | ecosystem: Host-associated > Plants > Phyllosphere >... | reverse complement strand
GCGTTTGATCCTCGCCCCCCACCAATAAGAGAAGGTCTGCTCATTCACTCAAGAGTGACAGGCGAGAGGTAAAGACTGTGCAAGCACATCTGATGGAATGGCTGAATCTGGGCGTGCGCTGGATTCATATGATTACCGGTGTGGCCTGGATTGGCGCGTCGTTTTATTTTGTCTGGCTTGAGAACAACCTCAATCGAGCCAACCCCAAAGACGGCCTGTCCGGCGACTTATGGGCCATTCACGGGGGCGGTATCTACCACCTCGAAAAATACAAGTTGGCCCCACCGACCATGCCGGAGAACCTGCACTGGTTTAAATGGGAAGCCTACTTCACCTGGATGTCCGGCATCGCCCTGCTATGCCTGGTGTTCTATTTCAACCCGGCGCTGTACCTGATCGCTCCCGGCTCCAGCATGAGCGGCCCCGAAGCGGTTGCCATCGGTATTGGTTCGCTGATTGCCGGCTGGTTTGTCTACGACTTCCTGTGCGACTCTGCTTTGGGCAAGCGCCCGGCACTGCTCGGTTTTATCCTCTTTTTGCTGCTGGTTGCCGCAGCGTTCGGCCTGAGCAAAGTGTTCAGCGGGCGCGGCGCGTATCTGCATGTCGGCGCCATCATCGGCACCATCATGGTCGGCAACGTGTTCCGCATCATCATGCCCGCCCAGCGAGCCCTGGTTGCGGCCATCAAAGAAGGCCGCACGCCCGATCCAACGCTGCCAGCCAAAGGCCTGCTGCGTTCGCGTCACAACAACTACTTCACCTTGCCGGTGCTGTTCATCATGATCAGCAACCACTTCCCGAGCACCTACGGCAGCCAATACAACTGGCTGATCCTGGCCGGGATTGCGGTACTCGCGGTGCTGGTACGCCATTACTTCAACACCCGCCACGACAGCCATAAATATGCCTGGACCTTACCGGTCGCGGCATTGGGCATGGTCTGCCTGGCGTATGTCACTGGCCCCAAACCAGCACCTGCGACGCCTGACGTGGCCAAGGTCATCAAATACCAACCGCTGCCAGAAACGGCCGTGGGCGGTGTTAAAGCAGCAGATGCTCCGCCAGCAGCAGCGCCCGCGCCTGCCGCTCCCGCCGCCCCGGTGGCCGGCGTTGACTTCGAAAAAGTCCACGCAGTAATCCAGGAACGCTGCACGGTTTGCCATTCCGCCTCCCCTACCAGCCCGCTGTTCAGCGTGGCTCCGGCCGGGGTGATGTTTGACACCGCGCAACAAATTCAACTGATGGCCCCGCGCATTCAAGCGCAAGCCGTCGCCACACCGATCATGCCGCTGGGCAACATCACTCAGATGACCCAGCAAGAACGCGACTTGGTCGGTGCCTGGGTCAACTCAGGAGCCCACATCAACTGACGCACACGGGTGGCCGCAAACCGTGGGCGGCCACCCACCACACCATTAGCTCACAACAATAAAAATGACCGAGGTGTTGCATGTCCGACTTAACCGAACCGCGCATACCCGCAGTAACCGCACCACCACCCATCCAGCGGCTACCGTTGTTGCAATTGATTCTGGTCGGTCTGCAGCACGTGCTGCTGATGTACGGGGGTGCTGTCGCCGTCCCCCTGATCATCGGCCAGGCAGCCGGGCTGAGTCGTGAGGAAATCGCCTTTCTGATCAACGCCGACCTGCTGGTGGCAGGCGTGGCAACCATCGTCCAGTCTTGGGGCATCGGCCCCATGGGCATTCGCATGCCGGTGATGATGGGCGCCAGTTTTGCCGCCGTTGGCAGCATGGTGGCGATGGCCGGGATGCCGGGCATCGGCATGACCGGTATTTTCGGGGCAACCATTGCCGCCGGTTTCTTCGGGATGATCATTGCGCCGTTCATGTCCAAGGTGGTGCGCTTCTTCCCGCCGCTGGTCACCGGCACCGTGATTACCTCCATTGGCCTGTCACTGTTCCCGGTCGCCGTAAACTGGGCGGGTGGCGGCAGCACGGCGGCGCAATTCGGCTCTCCGATCTACCTGTTTATTGCGGCGTTGGTGCTGGGCACCATTTTGCTCATCAATCGCTTTATGCGCGGTTTCTGGGTCAACGTTTCGGTACTGATCGGCATGGCACTGGGCTATGCCCTGTGTGGTGCCATCGGCATGGTCAACTTGCAAGGCATCGGCCTCGCGCCGTGGTTCCAGATCGTCACGCCGCTGCACTTCGGCATGCCTGAGTTTCATCTGGCACCGATCCTGTCGATGTGTCTGGTGGTGGTGATCATTTTTGTCGAGTCCACCGGGATGTTTCTGGCGCTGGGCAAGATCACCGACCAGGAAGTCACCCCACGCATGCTCCGTCGCGGCTTGCTGTGCGACGCCGGAGCTTCGTTTCTGGCGGGCTTTTTCAACACCTTCACCCACTCCTCATTCGCCCAGAACATCGGTCTGGTGCAAATGACCGGCGTGCGTTGCCGCTCGGTAACGATCATGGCGGGTATCTTCCTGATCACCCTCAGCCTGTTGCCTAAAGCCGCGTACCTGGTGGCCTCGATTCCGCCTGCGGTACTGGGCGGCGCAGCCATTGCGATGTTCGGCATGGTTGCCGCCACGGGGATCAAAATCCTCCAGGAGGCCGACATTGCCGATCGCCGCAATCAACTGCTGGTGGCTGTGAGTATCGGTATGGGCCTGATCCCGGTGGTGCGCCCCGAGTTCTTCGCGCACTTGCCACTCTGGATGGGCCCGATCACCCACAGCGGCATCGCCATGGCGGCAGTCAGCGCCGTGTCCCTGAACCTGCTGTTCAACGTACTGGGCGGCGCCGAGCGCGCAGCCATGAGCGGTCACGTGCATCAGCATTGATGCGCGATGGATGAGTGTTTGTGTGGGAGCGGGCTTGCTCGCGATGAAATCGCTACGGTTTACCTGAAAAACCGCAGCGCCTGAATCGCGAGCAAGCCCGCTCCCACCCACCTGCCAATCTCTGGCACACACAATAATAAAAAAGGAAGCATCCCATGCACTGCAAACACTGGGGCGTTACGCTCGCGGGTGGGCTTTTGGCTGCAGGTCAGGCCATGGCCGGTGATCTGTTCTTGTGGCAAACCAACAGCCTCACCTACCTGTACGGCAAGAACTTCGCGATCAACCCGTCGATCCAGCAAACGATCACCTTTGAACACGCCGACAAATGGAAATACGGCGACAACTTCCTGTTTGTCGACCGCATTTTCTACAACGGTAAAGCCGACCCCAACAAAGGCCCGCACACCTATTACGGCGAGTTCAGCCCACGTCTGTCGTTCGGCAAGATATTCGACCAAAAACTCGAATACGGCCCCATCAAAGACGTGCTCCTGGCCATGACCTACGAATACGGCGAAGGCGACAGCGAGGCCTACCTCATTGGTCCGGGCTTTGACTTGGCGGTGCCCGGCTTTAACTACTTCACCCTCAACTTTTATCGCCGCCACACCGAAGGACCACGCCCTGGCACGGGGGTTTGGCAGATCACACCGTCGTTCTCCTACACCATTCCTGTAGGCCGCTCCAACGTGCTGATCGATGGCTACATGGACTGGGTGGTCGATAATGACCAGAACTCACGCGGCACGTATCACGCCAACCTGCACTTCAACCCGCAGGTCAAATATGACCTTGGCAAAGCCCTGAATCTTGGGGAAAAACAGCTGTATGTCGGCTTTGAATACAGCTACTGGAAAAACAAGTACGGCATCGAAAGCAGCAGCCGTCTGGACACCAACCAAAACACCGCCAGCGCCCTGATCAAAGTCCACTTTTAAGCCTTGCTGCGCCCGGGCAACCACAGCGCGCTTGAGTACCGACGCCAGAGTCAGTACTCTGCGCGGCCGCTCAAAGACGGGCGCTGTTTTAAAGCTGACTCTGAAGCCAACTTTATCGTTCAACTCAAGTGTTTACGGCCTGCATTAGTCTCCCTCCACTCAACTGTCCACGGACAGCCGAGCGATGTCTCTTTGCCGTAAAACAGGGTGTTCAAACGACGTTAAGTTGACCACAAAGACAAGTTTTAAAACAAAAGAACCAAGGTGCCGCACAGAGCGCCGAGTTCTACTCATGCAGCATTGATTAATTTTTGGAGCAACCGAATGAAGCGCATTCTGACCGGCCTGGTGCTTGCGGGGAGCCTGCTGGGCGGTACAACGGCAGCCGCAGAAGACTTGCTGCAGTGGCAAACCAACAGCTTGACGTACTTGTATGGCAAGGACTTTCAGGTCAATCCCAAGATCCAACAGACCTTGACCTTCGAACACGCCGACAGCTGGAAATACGGTGATAACTTTTTGTTCGTCGACCGTATTTTTTACAACGGCAAAGAAGACAGTAACTTAGGTACCAACACTTACTACGGCGAGTTCACGCCGCGCTTGTCGTTCGGCAAGATCTTCGATCAGAAGTTAGAGTTTGGCCCTATCAAAGACGTGTTGCTGGCCCTCACCTACGAGTTTGGCGAAGGCGATTCAGACTCCTACTTGATCGGCCCAGGTTTCGACCTGAATGTGCCCGGCTTCGACTTCTTCCAGTTGAACTTCTACAAACGCTACCCAGAAGGCAACCGCCCGGGCCGTGGTGTTTGGCAGATCACCCCGGTGTGGTCCTGGACCCAGCCCGTGGGCAACTCCGATGTGGTCATCGACGGCTACATGGACTGGGTGGTCGACAACGACCAGAACGCGCGCGGCACCTACCACGCCAACCTGCACTTCAACCCACAGATCAAATATGACTTGGGCAAGGCGTTGAACTGGAGCGCGAAACAACTGTACGTCGGTATCGAATACGACTACTGGAAAAACAAGTACGGCATCGAAGACAGCGGCTCCTTCAAAACCAACCAGGACACCGCGAGCCTGTTGGTCAAGTACCACTTCTGATGCACCCGCTTCAGCCACTGCATTCGCGTGGCTGAAGCCCTTCTCCCTGAGCAGCAACCTCCCCTCATTGGCCACCTTTATTTGACATACGCCGCGCATGCGTATATTTCTGCATACGCCATGTATGTCAAAACACCTTTCTTACCTGCAACGTCACGGAGCTTGTATGGCCAACCCCTATCGCGAGATTTTCAGCGCCCCCGGCAGCAAAGCGTTTTGCGCCGCAGGCCTGATCGCCCGAATGCCCATATCCATGGCAGGTATCGGCATCATCACCATGCTTTCGCAGTTACACGGCTCGTATTGGCTGGCGGGCGCGGTGGCGGCCACCTTTGCACTGGCCATGGCCCTGCTGGCACCACAGATTTCTCGCGCGGTTGATCGCTACGGGCAACGCCGGATCTTGCCGGGCGTGGCGGCAGTTGGCGTCTGCGCCATGCTTGCGTTGCTGCTGTGCAGCTACCTGAACGCACCCGACTGGACGCTGTTTGTCTGCGCCGCCCTGGCCGGCTGCATGCCCAGCATGCCGGCCATGGTCCGCGCCCGCTGGAGTGAGCTGTACCGCGGCTCGCCCAAGCTGCACACGGCGTTCTCGTTTGAATCGGTGCTGGACGAAGTCTGCTTTATCATCGGCCCGCCCATTTCCGTGGGCCTGAGCGTGGCCCTGTTCCCCCAGGCCGGGCCACTGGCGGCCGCGATCCTGTTGGCAGTGGGCGTAACGGCCTTTGTCATGCAACACAAAACCGAGCCGCCCGTGCACCCGCGCACCCTGGAGAATGACGTCACGGTCTTGCGCCAGGGCGCGGTTCTGGTGCTGATGATGGCCTTGATTGGCTTGGGCACCATTGTCGGCACCGTGGATGTGGTCAGCGTGGCCTTTGCCCAACACCAGGGTGAACCGGCGGCCGCGAGTATCGTCCTGTCGGTGTATGCGCTGGGTTCATGCCTGGCCGGGCTGGTGTTCGGCAGCCTCAAATTGAACATGCCCCTGCCCCGGTTGTTTTTGTTGGGCGCGTTGGCCACCGCAATCACCATGGTGCCGCTGATGTGGGCCAATAGCATCATCACCCTGGCCGCGGCCATGTTTGTCGCCGGGCTGTTCTTCGCCCCGACCCTGATTACCGCCATGGCGCTGGTCGAAAACATCGTCGCCCCGGCCAAACTGACCGAAGGCCTGACCTGGATGATCACCGGCCTGGGCATGGGCGTTGCCCTCGGCGCGGTGGTCGGTGGCTGGGTGATCGACGCTTACGGAGCACCGGCAGGCTTCCGGGTGTCGTTGATCGCAGGTTTGGGCATGTTGCTGTTTGCCGTCGCGGGCTATCGGCTGTTGCAAAACAGTACCTCGCAGCCGGGTAACGCGCTGGCCTGACGGCTGGCGTACGACCGCCTGCAAGCAGCTGTCTTGAGACGTTTGCAATCACGGTGCTACCATGCCCGACCGCCAAAACAGGCAAGGAAATACCGGGTTTATGAGTAGCATCCGCGAGCGCAACAAAGAACTGATTTTGCGAGCCGCCAGCGAGGAATTCGCCGACAAAGGGTTTGCCGCCAGCAAAACCAGCGACATCGCGGCCAAGGCGGGGGTGCCCAAGCCCAACGTCTATTACTACTTCAAATCCAAGGAAAACCTGTACCGCGAAGTGCTCGAAAGCATCATCGAGCCGATCCTGCGTGTATCAACGCCGTTTAACGCCGATGGCGAGCCGAACGAGGTGTTAAGCAACTACATCCGTTCCAAAATCCTGATTTCCCGCGAACTGCCGTTTGCCTCGAAAGTGTTCGCCAGCGAAATCATGCACGGCGCCCCGCACCTCAGTGAAAAACAGGTCGAACTGCTTAACGACCAGGCCAAACACAACATCGCCTGCATCCAGACCTGGATCGACCGCGGCCTGATCGCCCCGATCGACCCGCACCACCTGATGTTCAGCATCTGGGCCGCGACCCAGACCTACGCCGACTTCGATTGGCAAATTTCCGCCATCACCGGCAAGGCCAAGCTCGACGACAGCGACTACGAAGCTGCGACCCAGACCATTATTCGGCTGGTGCTTAAAGGCTGTGCGCCGGACCAATAAGCAACACCGAAATCCGTAGGAGCGAGCTTGCCTCGCGATCTTTTAAAAGATCAAAAGATCGCGAGGCAAGCTCGCTCCTACAGAAAAAGTGATTAAGCCACCACTCCCGCATCCGCGCGCAACCCTTGCCCTTCTATCGCACTGATGGCGCATTGCTCATCAATGTCTGAGGTATCACCACTGATACCGATCGCCCCCAGCACCTTGCCCTGATCATCGCGGATCAAGACGCCACCCGGTACCGGCACGATATCGCCCTGGCCCATGCCGTTGAGCGCCGCGAAAAACGTCGGGCGCTGCTGTGCGTCCAGCGCCAGTGCACGCGACCCCTTGCCCAAGGCAATCGCCCCCCAGGCCTTGCCAATCGCAATGTTGGGGCGCAACAAGCTGGCGCCGTCTTCACGCTGCAACGCCAGCAAATACCCACCCGAATCGAGTACCGCGACCGTCAGCGGGGACGCGTTGATCCTGCGACCCGCATTCAAGGCTTGAGCCGCCAGGGTTAAAGCGACTTTCAAGGTTAAAGCACTCATGGTTGCCGTCCTTATTTTGTTATTGGAAGCCTTGCCCCGCCTGCTTCAGGCAGAACCAATGAGAGCAATAGAACACAAAAATACGATTATTTGTATACAGTTTTTCAGATAACAAATTCCAAAAAACCTAAAAGCTCCTGAAATAGGGCCTCCTAACCGTCTTGCCACCGATTAAACAAAAGCCATTGACCTGCAGGCCGGACCATGAATAAACTCAGCCATCAGCCACTTGTATACAATTATAAAACGTAAGAGGCACAATCAAATGAGCAAAATGAGAGCAATCGAAGCCGCTGTTTTGGTGATGCGTCGTGAAGGTGTCGACACCGCTTTTGGTATTCCGGGCGCCGCCATCAACCCGCTGTATTCAGCCTTGCAAAAAGTGGGCGGCATCGATCACGTCCTCGCTCGCCACGTGGAAGGCGCCTCGCACATGGCCGAGGGCTACACCCGCACCAAAGCTGGCAATATTGGCGTGTGCATCGGCACCTCCGGCCCTGCGGGCACTGACATGGTGACCGGCCTTTACAGCGCCTCTGCCGATTCGATCCCGATTCTGTGCATCACCGGCCAAGCGCCACGGGCGCGTCTGCATAAAGAAGACTTCCAGGCCGTGGACATCACCAGCATCGTCAAGCCGGTGACCAAGTGGGCAACCACCGTGCTCGAGCCGGGCCAGGTGCCTTACGCCTTCCAGAAAGCCTTTTATGAAATGCGCTCCGGGCGCCCTGGCCCCGTGCTGATTGACCTGCCGTTTGATGTGCAAATGGCTGAAATCGAATTCGACATCGACGCCTACGAACCACTGCCGCTGGCCAAGCCTTCGGCCACCCGCGTACAGGTCGAAAAAGCCTTGGCCATGCTCGACCAGGCCGAACGCCCACTGCTGGTCAGCGGCGGTGGCGTAATCAACGCCGATGCCAGCGCGTTGCTGGTGGAGTTCGCTGAGTTGACCGGCATCCCGGTGATCCCGACCTTGATGGGCTGGGGCAGCATTGCCGACGATCATCCGCTGATGGTCGGCATGGTCGGCCTGCAAACCTCGCACCGTTATGGCAACGCCACCCTGCTCAAATCCGACGTAGTACTGGGCATCGGCAACCGCTGGGCCAACCGCCACACCGGTTCGGTCGAGGTGTACACCGAAGGCCGTAAATTCATCCACGTGGACATTGAGCCGACACAAATCGGCCGCGTTTTCACCCCGGACCTGGGCATCGTTTCCGACGCAGGCGCAGCCCTCACTGTGTTCCTGGAAGTGGCCCGCGAATGGAAAGCCGCCGGCAAGCTGAAAAACCGCAGCGCCTGGCTGCAAGACTGCCAACAACGCAAAGCCACCCTGCACCGCAAGACTCACTTCGACTCCGTGCCGGTCAAGCCGCAACGCGTGTACGAAGAGATGAACCAAGTGTTCGGCAAAGACACCTGCTATGTAAGCACCATCGGTTTGTCGCAGATTGCCGGTGCGCAGTTCCTGCACGTTTACAAGCCACGCCACTGGATCAACTGCGGCCAGGCCGGGCCATTGGGCTGGACTATTCCGGCAGCGCTAGGCGTGGTCAAGGCCGACCCGAACCGCAACGTTGTAGCCCTGTCGGGTGACTATGACTTCCAGTTCATGATCGAAGAACTGGCCGTGGGCGCGCAATTCAACCTGCCGTATATCCACGTGGTGGTGAACAACTCCTACCTTGGCCTGATACGTCAGGCACAGCGTGGATTCGAAATGGACTACTGCGTGCAGCTGTCTTTCGACAACCTTAATGCCCCAGAACTGAATGGCTACGGCGTCGACCACGTCGCCGTGGTCGAAGGCCTGGGCTGCAAAGCGCTGCGGGTATTCGAACCGGCTCAAATCCAGCCTGCACTGCGCAAGGCGCAAGACATGCTCAAAGAGTTCCGCGTACCGGTGGTCGTAGAGATTATTCTGGAGCGCGTGACCAACATCTCGATGGGCACCGAAATCAACGCCGTCAATGAATTTGAAGATCTGGCGCTGGTGGGTAACGATGCACCGACCGCCATTTCAATGCTCGATTAACCCCTAAGCCCCAGCCCTCTCCTGCGTGGAGAGGGAACAAAAAAGCAGGAGTTCACCATGCCGCGTTTTGCCGCCAACCTGTCCATGCTGTTCACCGAACAGGATTTCCTTGTCCGTTTCCAAGCGGCTGCCAACGCTGGTTTCCACGGCGTTGAATACCTGTTTCCGTACGACTACAGCGCTGAAGAAATTAAACATCACCTGGAAGCCAACAAACTGACCCAGGTGCTGTTCAACCTGCCCGCCGGCGATTGGGCCAAGGGCGAGCGCGGGATTGCCTGCCACCCCGACCGGGTCGAGGAATTCCACGCAGGCGTCGACAAGGCCATCGCCTACGCCAAAGTACTGGGCAATACGCAAATCAACTGCCTGTCCGGGATTCGCCCCCAAGGCGTAGACGACGCCACCGTCGAAAGAACCTTCATCAGCAACCTCAAGTATGCCGCCGACAAACTGCAAGCGGTGGGCATCAAGCTGGTGATGGAAGCGATCAATACCCGCGACATTCCGGGCTTTTACCTCAACAACACCGCACAGGCGCTGGCGATTCAGGACAAGGTCGGCAGCGCCAACCTGTTCCTGCAATACGACATCTATCACATGCAAATCATGGAAGGCGACCTGGCGCGCACCATGCAAACGCACCTGGCGCAGATCAACCACATCCAGCTTGCAGACAACCCCGGCCGCCATGAACCGGGCACCGGCGAGATCAACTACCGCTTCCTGTTCGACCACCTCGACAGCATCGGCTATGAGGGCTGGGTCGGTTGCGAGTACAAGCCGCTGACCAGCACCGAAGCCGGGCTGGTGTGGCTCAAGACGCATAACGCGGTGTAAGAGTTGTTTATCCAATAAAAACAAGAGGATTTGTCATGGCTAAAATCGGATTTATCGGCACCGGGATCATGGGCTCGCCTATGGCCAGCAACCTGCAAAAGGCCGGGCACAGCCTGTTTTTGTCGACCCATCGCGGCGCAGCACCTAGCGACCTGCTGTCGGCTGGCGCCATCGCCCTGGCCAGCCCGAAAGAAGTCGCTCAGGAAGCCGAATTCATCATCATCATGGTGCCCGACACCCCGCAGGTCGACGAAGTCCTGTTCAGTGAAAACGGGATTGCCGCAGGCCTGAGCCCGAACAAAGTGGTGATCGACATGAGTTCGATCTCGCCCACTGCGACCAAAGCCTTCGCCGAAAAAATCAACGCCAAGGGCGCGCAATACCTCGACGCCCCGGTGTCTGGCGGTGAAGTCGGTGCCAAGGCTGGCACCCTGAGCATCATGGTCGGCGGCGACGAAAAAACCTTCGCCCGCGCCCTGCCCCTGCTGCAAAACATGGGTAAAAACATCACCCTGGTCGGCGGCAATGGCGACGGCCAAACTGCCAAAGTGGCCAACCAGATCATCGTCGCCCTGAACATTCAGGCCGTGGCCGAAGCCCTGGTCTTTGCCGCCAAGAACGGCGCGGACCCGGCCAAGGTTCGCGAAGCCTTGATGGGCGGCTTCGCCTCTTCGAAAATCCTCGAAGTGCACGGCGAGCGCATGATCAAAGGCACCTTCGATCCGGGTTTCCGCATCAGCCTGCACCAGAAAGACCTCAACCTGGCGCTGGCAGGCGCCCGTGAGCTGGGGATCAACCTGCCCAACACCGCCAACGCCCAGCAAGTGTTCAGCACCTGCGCCGCTCTCGGTGGCGGCAACTGGGACCACTCGGCGCTGATCAAAGGTCTGGAACACATGGCCAACTTCTCTATTCGCGACAAATAACCTCTGCACGCAACGTGTTGTAGTCGCTGACGAAGAATGAGGCTGCGAAGCGGTCCGCTTCGCAGCCTCGTGCCTCGTCAGCGACTACACAGATGCCGCAAAGCCCAAAGGCTGTATCGATACCGTGATCCCTGCGGGGCATTCGTTCACCCTCAAAAAAGTTGATTGCGCCATGACTCATTGCCCCGACTGGGCCACGGCCCTGTGCAATGGTTTCAGCCAAGTCTTCCTGCAACGTCATCCGCTCTGCGGCGTGTTGTGCCTGCTGGCCATTGTCGTCAGCGCACCTGCGTTGCTCGGCGGTGCGTTGCTCGGTGCAGTCGCAGGCTTGCTGACCGCGCAACGTCGCGGCTACGCCAAAACCGAACGTCAGGCCGGGCTCTACAGCTACAACGGTGTGCTGCTGGGGCTGCTGCTGAGCCATCAATTGCCGTGGTCAGCCATGCTGCCACTGTTGATCATCGCCAGCGCCGGGCTCAGCAGCATGGTGGTGCATCAATGGCTCAAACGCGCCACGCATCCCCATAGCCTGATGATTTACACCGCTCCCTTTGTCGCCATCGGCTGGGTCCTGCTCACCCTGCAAGGAACACCGGAGTACAGCGTTGAACCGTATGCCCTCAACGCCTGGACGCTGTTGCAAGCCCTGTTCAAGGGGATCAGCCAAGTCATGTTACTGAACCACCCGGTCGCCGGGCTGCTGATTGTCATCGGCTTGTGCCTGAGCCACTGGCGGGCGGCCCTGTGGGCACTGACTGGCTCACTCGCCGGGCTGTTATGGAGCCTCTACCAACAAGACACCGGCGCCGCACTCAACGGGCTGGCTGGCTACAACCCGGCGCTGGCGGCATTGGCCTTGAGCCAGCAAGGGAGCCGAGTCTACAAGCCGTTGCTGGGCATCGTCGCGACCTTGGCCCTGGCACCGGGTTTCAGTGCGCTGGGTCTGCCTCTTTTAACCGCGCCCTTTGTGCTCAGTTGCTGGGTTATTGGTGGCGGTGTTCGCCTGTTAAGCCGCAAGTCCGCTGGCAGTGAAGCGCAAAGCAGGTTGCGCATCGAACGTTAATACCCGAATCTTCTGGGTTTTGGGTATCGAGCGATCTACATGAAGAATCAGGATTGGCGTCAGCGCCTGTACGTGATGGTGTTTCAGTCTGACACCCCCGCCGGGCGCCGTTTCGATACCACCCTGCTGCTGATCATCATGGCGAGTCTGGTGGTGGTCATCCTCGACAGCATCAACAGCATTCACCTGCAATATGGCGACCTGCTGGCCTATATCGAATGGGGCTTCACCTTTGTGTTTGCCATCGAATACGGCCTGCGCCTGTACTGCTCACCCAAACCATTGCGCTACGCGTTCAGCTTTTATGGATTGGTGGACCTGCTCGCCATCGTGCCGGGGATCCTGGCGATTTATTACAGCGACGCGCAGTACCTGTTGATTATTCGTGTCATCCGCATGCTGCGGATCTTCCGGATCCTCAAACTGTTGCCCTACCTGAGCCAGGCCAATTACCTGCTCTCGGCCTTGCGCGGCAGCAAACAGAAAATCATCGTGTTCCTGGTCGGGGTTTCCACCCTGGTCACTGTGTTCGGCACCTTGATGTACGTGGTTGAAGGCCCGGATCACGGCTTTACCAGCATCCCGGTCAGCATTTATTGGGCCATCGTGACCCTGACCACCGTCGGCTATGGCGACATCGTCCCGCAGACCATTCCCGGGCAAGTCATCTCGGCCATGGTGATGATCACCGGCTACTCAATCATCGCCGTGCCCACCGGTATTTTTACCGCCGAACTGGCCAACGCCATGCGCGGCGAACAGCTGCAACACACTTGCACCACCTGCAAAAAAGCCCAACATGAGGCCTCGGCGTCTTTTTGTTCCCGGTGTGGTAATGCGCTGTTCGTCAAAAACGTATAAACAAAGTGCTTTTTAATCTTTTAAGGACTAAGCAGCACCCGCTATAGTCGCTGGCATATTGCCTCTTTTGCCCCCTATAACAAGGACTACGCAGTGAAAAAACTCTTTAGCGCCTCTTTGTTGGTCGCAGGCCTTGCACTCAGCAGCCTGGCCCACGCCGACAACAAACCGTTGCTTAACGTGTCTTACGACGTGATGCGCGACTTCTACAAAGACTACAACCCTGCGTTCCAAAAGCACTGGGAAAAAGAGAAGAACCAAAAGCCGACTGTGCAGATGTCCTTCGGCGGCTCGAGCAAACAAGCACGCGCAGTGATCGACGGCCTGCCGGCCGACGTGATCACCATGAACATGGCCACCGACATCAACGCCCTGGCTGACAACGGCCAACTGGTCCCGGAAAACTGGGTCACCCGCCTGCCGGATAACAGTGCGCCGTTCACCTCGGCCACCGTATTTATCGTCCGCAAAGGCAACCCTAAAGGCCTGAACGACTGGCCAGACCTGCTCAAGGACGGCGTGCAAGTGATCGTGCCCAACCCGAAAACCTCGGGCAACGGCCGCTACACCTTCCTCTCGGCCTGGGGCTATGCGCAAAAACACGGCGCCGATGAAGCAAAAGCCCGAGAGTTTGTCGGCAAACTGTTCAAGCAAGTGCCTGTGCTGGACACCGGCGGCCGCGCTGCCACCACCACGTTCATGACCAACCAGATCGGCGACGTGCTGGTGACCTTCGAAAACGAAGCAGAAATGATTGCCCGCGAGTTTGGTCGTGACCAGTTCGAAGTGATCTACCCAAGCGTTTCCGCCGAAGCAGAGCCGCCAGTGACCGTGGTCGATAAAGTCGTCGACAAAAAAGGCACTCGCGCCGAGGCCGAGGAATACCTCAAGTACCTGTGGTCGCCAGAAGGCCAGGAAATTGCTGCCAAAAACTACCTGCGCCCACGCGACAAAGCGATCCTGGCCAAGTACAACGACCGCTTCCCGAAAGTCGACTTCCTGTCGGTTGAGAAAACCTTCGGCGACTGGCGTGAAGTGCAGAAAAAATACTTCAGCGATGGCGGCGTGTTCGATCAGATCTACAGCGGCCAATAACCCCACGCCCGCGTAGGAGCGAGCTTGCCTCGCGATCTTTTGACGTTCTCAAAGCTCGCGAAGCAAGCCCGCCCTCACCACCTGTACAAAAAAACAGTAAAAACGCTTGATCTCCAGCCAATGACTGCCCATGCTGCACCTCTTCTGCGATGCATGAATGAGTGGAGCTATGCGGCTGTTTCTGTGTGAAAAACCTTCCCAGGCCAAAGATATTGCGGCCGTGCTCGGCGCCAGCCGACGCGGTGATGGCTGCTGGGTGGGCGCCACTGCAACCGTCACCTGGTGCATTGGCCACCTGCTTGAAACCGCCCCGCCAGACGCCTATGACGAGCGCTACAAGCGCTGGGTGCTGGCCGACCTGCCGATCATCCCCGACAAATGGAAGATGCGGGTCAAGCCCAAAACCGCCAGCCAGTTCAAAGCCGTCAAACGCCTGCTGGGTGAAGCCAGTGAACTGGTGATTGCCACCGACGCCGACCGCGAAGGAGAAATGATCGCCCGCGAACTGGTCGAACATTGCCGCTATCGCGGGCCCATCCAGCGCCTGTGGTTGTCCGCACTGGACGACGCCTCCATTCGCAAAGCCCTGGCGGCACTCAAGCCCGGCGCCGAAACCTTTAACCTCTATCACTCGGCCTTGGGCCGCTCGCGGGCCGACTGGCTGATCGGCATGAACATGAGCCGCCTGTTTACCCTGCTCGGGCGCAAGTCCGGCTATCAGGGGGTGTTGCCGGTCGGTCGGGTGCAAACCCCGACCCTGCGCCTGGTGGTCGACCGTGATCGCAGCATCAGTGACTTTGTGCCGGTGGCGTACTGGGCGATCGACGTGCAACTCAAGCACGACGAGCAACTGTTCACCGCGCAATGGCGGGCCGATCCCGACACCTGTGACGATCAGGACCGCTGCCTCAACCAGGCCCACGCGCAACAGGCTGCTGCCGCCATCAGCAACGCCCGCCACGCGCGGGTCAGCAAACTGCACACCGAGCGCATGCGCGAAGTCGCGCCGTTGCCCTTCGACCTCGGCACCCTGCAAGAAGTGTGTTCAAAAAAACTCGGCCTCGGCGCGCAAGAAACCCTCGACGTCGCCCAGGCGCTGTACGAAACCTACAAGGTCGTGACCTACCCGCGCAGCGATTGCGGCTACCTGCCGCTCAGCCAGCACAGCGAGGCTGCCTCCATACTGGCCGCCTTGCGTCAGGCCGACCCCAGCCTTGCGCCACTGGCCGGGCACCTCGACCCGCAACGCCGTTCACGGGCCTGGAACGACGCCAAGGTCAGCGCCCACCACGGCATCATCCCCACGGCAGCGGCGAAGAACCTCGAACGCCTGAGCGGCAAACACCGCGCTGTTTACACCTTGATTCGTGCCCGCTACCTTGCGCAGTTTCTACCCAACCATGAATACGACCGCACCCAGGCTGACTTCGACTGCGCGGGCCAGCACTTGCGGGCCGTCGGCAAGCAAATCGTCGAACCCGGCTGGAAGCGCGCCCTGCCCGAAGCTTTGGCCCCGGCCAAAGGTCGCGAAGCCCCGGCCCCGCAACCCTTGCCGGCCTTGCGCGAAAGGCTCGACTGCGCGGTTGCCAACGTCAACCTTAAAGACCTGTGGACCCAACCGCCCAAGCCGTTTACCGAAGGTGACCTGATCAAGGCGATGAAAAACGTCGCCAAACTGGTCCAGGACCCGCGACTCAAGCAAAAGCTCAAAGACACTACCGGCATCGGCACCGAAGCCACCCGCGCCGGGATCATTCAAGGCTTGCTCGACCGCGGCTACCTGATCAAAAACGGCAAGGCGCTGGCCGCCACGCCCCCGGCCTTCAGCCTGATCGACGCGGTGCCCCGCGCCATCGCTGACCCCGGCACCACCGCCATCTGGGAACAGGCTTTGGACATGGTGCAAAGTGGCGAAATGCCCCTTGAGATCTTCGTCGCCAAGCAGGCCGCCTGGATGAGCAAACACATCGAGCGCTGCAGCGGCATGAGCATGACCATCAGCGGCCCGGCCAGCCCGGCGGGCGTCACACCGCCCTGGAAGAAAAAACGCAAAAGCCCGGCCAGCAAGGCCAAGCCCAAGCGCGTCACAAAAGCTAAAAGTGCCTGACGGGGGTCAAAGGCTCAGCGTCCCGGAGATACACGTCACCGCCGCGCCACCGACCCAGATGTCCTCGCCAACCTGCTCAATGAACACCCGCCCTGCCCGCCCCAAGGCTGTGCCCTGGCTGGCCACATAACGCTGCGGCGCCAGGCCGTCAGCGATCAACCATTGCGCCAACCCGGCGTTCAAACTGCCGGTGACCGGATCTTCCTGCATGCCGTCGCCCGCCAAAAAGGCCCGCACTTCAAACTGCGCCTCAGCGCCATCACGCTCAGCCGACCAAGGCGCGACCACACCCAAGGCCAGACCGTGTAATTGCGAGTAGTCCGGCTTAATCGCCAGCACCTGCGCGCGATCCGCCAGCAGCAGCGCCAGCCAGCCCGGCCCGTTATCGACCCAACGCGCTTGCTGCACGGCGTGCGGCTCAATGCCCAAGCCTTGGCACACACGCTGCAACAACGCCTCATCGACCGGCCCAGTACGCAACAGAGGCGGCGCGGTAAAGGCCAATTGCCCAGCGTTGCGGCGGACCCGGATCAGCCCTACCGCACACTCCTGAATGATCTCCTCACCACGTGGCTTGCCACCGGCTTCCAGCCAGGCATGACAACTGCCCAACGTAGGGTGCCCGGCAAATGGCAACTCGCGCAGCGTGGTAAAAATCCGCAGCCGATAATCCGCCTCGGGGTTTTGTGGTTTCAGTACAAACGTGGTTTCACTGAGGTTGGTCCAGCGCGCAAAATCGGCCATTTGCTCATCGCTCAAACCGTCGGCATTTAACACCACCGCTACCGGATTGCCCTTGAGGGCCACCGTGCTAAATACATCAACTTGCTTGAAATCGAAGAGGCTCATGGCGGGTTCCTTGTGTAGTGAGTTGGCCATCCTACCGCTATGCAGGCGCGTTTTTTTCGAAAAAATCGCAGCCTGGGGGCAGTTCCTACAAAAGGTAGGTAATCCGAGGCGTTACTTGAACTGGCGGCTCAACCCCGGCGGTACGCCGCTGGTATCGGTTTCTTCCCAGGGCCCGTTCGGGCTGATCCCGCGGCTCCAGCCGTTGTCCCAGCGGTAGTAGGTGCGCTGGCGATAGAAGATATTGCTCTGGTCATCCAGCACATACACGCCAAGGCGTGCGTCCCAGTGGCTCGGGCCGCCCGGTGGCGGGGCGAAGGTGGCCGAGGTGCGCGGCAACGGTTTGGGCGGCTGCGGGATCGGCATGTCCGGCAGCGGTTTGTCCGAGGGTTGCGGCTGCGGGATCGGGCTGGGTGGCGTAGGCGGCGTGGATTCATACGGTTGATGAACCGAGCAAGCACTCAGGCCGATGGCCAGGCTAAGCAGGGTAATTCGAGCAAATACGGCCATAACGGGGTCTCGTGCAAGTCCTAAGGACCTGTGGGAGCGGGCTTGCTCGCGATGCAAACGACGCGGTGTATCTGTTACACCTTGCCGATCTCATCGCGAGCAAGCCCGCTCCCACAGATTAAGCCCTGATAAATTTATTTATCAGGGCTGTCGATTGTCAGCTGTTGCAACGTCTGGGTGCTGTTGGGCAGCGGTTTGCCGCGCCCTACCCATTCGCCAGCGGTGGGCTGGCCCGCACGGGAGATGCGCGCAACCAGTTGGACTTCAGGAAAGTTGGACAGTTTCAACTGCGGCATCATTGCGTCGGCATCGCTCAGTTCCACGGTGATCGGCAGGTCCGCGACGGTTACGCGTTTGACCGCCAACGGGGCCGGCGGGCCCGACACGGCACGGGCGAAGATGAACACGCTGTCGCCCGGCAACACGCTGGCTTTGACAGCATCAGCCAAGTCGACGCTGACCTTGATCGACGCCTGCGCCGCAGGCACGGGGGCGCTTTCAACCTTGCCGCCGCTGGCAAGCAACTGCCCGCGGGCACGCTCGATGCCGCCCTCCAGCGCCTCGCGGGACGGGTCGCCTATCGGCAGTTCATTGAGCAGTCGCTGCCAGTAGTTGATGGCCTCCTGATAGCGCTGGCCCTCAAATGCCGCAATGCCGAGCAGGCCCAGGCTGGTGACTTCGTTGGGGTCGGCCTTCAAGGCTTCGTCGGTCAGGGCCTGGGTCTTGTCGCTCCACTTTTTATCGTCAGAAAAGTACTGCGCCTGCGCCCACTGGCCCAACAGTTCAGGCTGGCGCCCGGCCAGCGCCACGGCGCGCTCAAACACCTTGGCGGCCTCTGCCGAACTATTTTGTGCCATGTAGGCACGCCCCAGGAAGTACCAGCTCTCGGCGGAGTCCGGCTGGGCAGCAGCGGCCCGCTCAAGACGCGAGATCATTTGCTCTAGCGATTGCGGTGGCGTGGCGAACTCTTGGGTCAGTTCAACCTTGTCGCTGGCACCAAAGTGCAGGTACAGGCCCACACCCAGCACCGGCACCATGAACGCCGCCAGTATCGGCACTACCTTGCCCAAGCTGGAACTGCGCCCCGGCGCCACGCCTTCGGTGTCCGCCAGCAACTCACGCGCGGCTTCGTCACGACCGCTTTGCAGTTGTTGTTCGGTCAGCACGCCCTCTTCGCGCTGGGCCTGCAATTGCGCCACGCGCTCTTGGTACAGCGCCACGTTGAGGGCGGTGCGGTCTTCTTCACGCTGGGCACGGCGACCACGCAGCACCGGGATCAGCAAAAAACTCAGGGCGATGAGTAGCAGCAAGCCCGCTGCAAGCCAGAAATCAATCATCTTTGTTTTTATCCAGCAAGGAATCGAGGCGCTGACGCTCCTCGGCAGAAAGAGTGTCCGAAGCTTCGGCCCGCGCTGTACGACGGCGACGCCCGACAATCACCCCGATCACCACTACACCGCCCACCAACAAGGCCAGCGGGCCGAACCACAGCACCACGGTCTTGCTGGTCAACGCCGGTTTGTAGCGCACGAAGTCGCCGTAACGGTCGACCATAAAGTCGATGATCTGCTGGTTGTCCTTGCCTTCGCCCAGCATGCGGAAAATTTCGCGGCGCAGGTCGGTGGCAATCGGCGCGTTGGAGTCGGCAAGGTCCTGATTCTGGCACTTGGGGCAACGCAGCTCCTGGGTCAACTCGCGAAAACGCGCGCGCTCAGCGTCATTGGCAAACTCATAGGTGTCGATGGCCGCATGAGCGATGCCGGTCAAGGCCAGCCCGCACACCAGCGCTGCTAACCAACGCTTCATGGCTTGGCCTCATCAACCAGCGCCTGGTACTTGCCAGCCAGTTGTTCGCGCCACACGCGCTCGTCGATCACGCCGACAAACTTGTGGCGGATGATGCCCTGGCTGTCGATCAGGAAGGTTTCCGGGGCGCCGTACACGCCCAGGTTCAAGCCCAGCGAACCGGCCTCATCGTTGATGTCCAACTGGTACGGGTTGTGGAATTCCTTGAGCCACTTTTTCGCGTCCTCGTTGACGTCCTTGTAATTGACGCCATAGATCACCACGCCCTGCTCGGCCAGTTTGGTCAGCACCGGGTGCTCGACCTTGCACGAGATGCACCAGGTGGCCCAGACGTTAACCAGTGCCGGTTTGCCTTTGAGGTCGGCTTCGGTCAGGGTTTTGCCGCCCTCGACCGCTGGCAGACTGAACGCCGGGAACGGCTTGTCGATCAGGGTCGACGGCAGTTCGGTCGGGTCCAGATACAAGCCTTTGTACAGAAACCACGCCATGCCCAAAAACACCGCCAGCGGGACCAGCATTAGCCAGCGTCTCATGCTGTTTCTCCTTTCATGCCCAGCGCGTCGCGCACGCGGGTTTTAACCTTGACTCGATAACGTCGGTCCAGCGCCGCCAGCAAACCGCCAAAGCCGGTGAGCAAACCGCCCAGCCAGATCCAGCGCACAAACGGTTTAACGTGGACCCGCACCGCCCAGGCGCCATCGCCCAGCGGTTCACCCAGCGCCACGTACAGGTCGCGGGTGAAACCGGCGTCGATACCGGCCTCGGTCATCATCGAACTTTGTACTGTGTACAAACGTTTTTCCGGGTGCAGCACGCTGACTTGCTTGCCATTGCGGACCACCCGCACGGTGCCTTTGTCCGAGGTAAAGTTCGGCCCTTCAAAATGTTTGGCACCGTCAAAAATGAACTGATAACCGGCCAACTCCATCGACTCGCCCGGCGACAGGCGCAGATCGCGCTCGGCACTGTTTTGGCTCGACAACACCACACCCAGCGCGCACACCGCGATACCCAAGTGCGCGATCTGCATGCCCCAGTAACTGCGGGTCAGGCTGCGCAAGCCTTTGACCAAGCCCTTGTGACGGGTTTTGTCACCGATATCGCGCACCCCGGCCAGTAGCACCCAGGCCGCCAGCATAAAGGTCGCGATCACCGCCCAGTTAAAGTCGCCATAGGCCACACCGGCAATCACCGACAGCGCCGCACTGCCCAGCAACACCGGGGTCAACATGCCCAGCAGCCATTTGACCGGGGTGTCTTTCCAGCGCACCAGCACACCCACCGCCATGACCACCATAAGTAAGGCCATCAACGGAATAAACAGCGCATTGAAGTACGGCGGACCGACCGACATTTTCGCCCCGCTCACCGCATCGACAATCAGCGGGTACAAGGTGCCGAGCAGAATCATCGACGCGGCCACCACCAGAATCAGGTTGTTGCCCAGCAGCAACGTCTCACGTGACCACAGGTTAAAACCGACATGGCTCTTGACCACGGGCGCACGCAGCGCAAACAACGTGAGCGAACCGCCCACCACAAACAGCAGGAAGATCAGGATAAACACGCCGCGCTCCGGGTCGGCCGCAAACGCATGCACCGACGTCAGCACCCCGGAACGCACAAGGAATGTCCCGAGCAAGCTCAACGAAAACGCGGCAATGGCCAACAGCACGGTCCAGCTTTTGAACACGCCACGTTTTTCGGTCACTGCCAGCGAGTGAATCAGCGCCGTGCCGACCAGCCATGGCATGAAAGAAGCGTTTTCAACCGGGTCCCAGAACCACCAGCCGCCCCAGCCAAGCTCGTAATACGCCCACCACGAACCCAGGGTGATGCCGATCCCCAGAAAGGCCCACGCGACAATCGTCCACGGCCGCGACCAGCGCGCCCATGCGGCGTCCAGTCGACCACCGAGCAAGGCAGCAATGGCAAAGGCGAAGGCCACCGAGAAACCGACATACCCCATGTACAGCATCGGCGGGTGCACGATCAGACCGATGTCTTGCAGCAGCGGGTTAAGGTCGTTGCCATTGGCAGGCATTTGCGGCAGCAGGCGTGCGAACGGGTTGGAGGTGAGGATCAGAAACAGCAAAAAGCCGACGCTGATCATGCCCATGATCGACAGCACGCGAGCCAGCATCACTTGCGGTAACTGGCGTGAGAACACCGACACAGCGAATGTCCAGCCGCTCAGAATCAGCGCCCAGAGCAACAGCGAGCCTTCGTGGGCGCCCCACACGGCGCTGAATTTGTAGTACCACGGCAAGGCGCTGTTGGAGTTGCTGGCCACGTAGCGGACCGAAAAATCGTCCGCCATAAAGGCGTAGGTCAGGCAACCGAAGGCAAACAGCATAAAGGCAAATTGCCCCCAGGCCGCAGGCTGGGCCAGGCCCATCCACAGCTTGTCGCCACGCCAGGCGCCGAGCAGCGGGACGATGGCCTGCACGATGGCAAAGCACAGCGCCAGAATCATGGCCAGGTGGCCCAATTCAGGAATAAACAGTCCAGACATCATCACTTAACCTCGTTAGCCGGTGCCGGGGCTGATTGGCCGCTCTCCTTCAGCGCCTTGGTCACCTCGGGCGGCATGTACTTCTCGTCATGCTTGGCCAGCACTTCGTCGGCCACCACCACACCCTGGGCGTTGAGCTTGCCCAACGCAACGATGCCCTGCCCTTCGCGGAACAGGTCCGGCAAGATGCCACGGTATTGAATGGTCACGCCCTTGTTGAAGTCGGTGACCACAAATTCGACGTCCAGCGAGTCGCCAGAGCGTTTCAGCGAACCGGTTTCAACCATGCCGCCCGCGCGGATCCGCGTGTCCAATGGTGCTTCGCCATTGGCGATCTGGGTCGGCGTGTAGAACAGGTTGATATTTTGCTGCAGCGCGCTCAGGGCCAGGGCAACGGCCGCGCCGATGCCCACCAGAATCGCCAAAATGATGATCAAACGTTTCTTGCGCTGCGGATTCACTTCGAATTCTCCCGGCGCAAACGACGCGCCTCTTGTTGCAGATAACGCCGACGCGCCGTCAGCGGCAGCGCCACGTTAAGCGCCAGCACCGCCAGGCAAATGCCATAGGCCGACCACACATACAGACCATGCTGGCCCATGGCGACAAAGTCGCTGAAAGAAGCAAAACTCATCGCGTACCCTCCAGCGCTTTTAACACTTCAGCCTTGGCCCAACTGCTGCGCGCTTCGCGCTTGAGCACTTCGAGACGCATGCGAAGCAACAGCACCGCGCCAAAAAAACAATAAAAACCCAGCACGGTGAGCAGCAACGGCAGCCACATTTCTACCGGCATCGCCGGTTTTTCAGTGAGGGTAAAGGTGGCGCCCTGGTGCAGGGTGTTCCACCACTCCACCGAGTATTTGATGATCGGGATGTTGATCACGCCCACAATCGCCAGCACCGCGCAGGCCTTGGCCGCGCTGTCGCGATTGGTAATGGCGTTGCCCAAGGCAATCAGGCCGAAGTACAGAAACAGCAGAATCAGCATCGAGGTCAGGCGCGCATCCCAGACCCACCACGAGCCCCAGGTCGGTTTGCCCCAGATGGCCCCGGTCACCAGCGCCACGGCGGTCATCCACGCGCCGATGGGGGCGGCGCATTGCAGCGCGACGTCAGCGATTTTCATCTTCCAGACCAGCCCCACCACCCCGCACACCGCGAGCATTACGTAGCAGGACTGCGCCAGCATGGCAGCCGGAACATGGATGTAAATGATCCTGAAACTATTACCCTGCTGGTAGTCCGGTGGCGCAAAAGCCAGGCCCCAAGTCACGCCGACGACCATCAGCAGCACGGCGGCAATGCTCATCCAGGGCAGTAAACGTCCACTGATGGCATAGAACCATTTGGGTGAGCCGAGTTTGTGAAACCAAGTCCAGTTCATCACGCTGTTTCCATCACGGTGCTTTGACGCGGCCTGTACACGGCCTCATCAACGCGCGGGTCTTTACTGGCCTGTGCAGGGCCAGACCTCATTATTTATTCGCCGACACTGATCTTCAGGCCGGCCGCTATTGCAAAAGGTGTAAGGGTGACGGCCAGCACGGTCAGGCTGGCAAGCCAGAGCAGATAACCGGTCGCGGGCATGCCTTGCAAAGCTGCTTGCAAAGCCCCGCTGCCCAGAATCAGCACCGGGATATACAAGGGCAAAATCAGCAACGCCAGCAGCAAGCCGCCGCGTTTAAGCCCCACGGTCAGCGCGGCACCCACCGCGCCGAGCAAGCTCAGCACCGGCGTACCGAGCAGCAACGACAACAACAGCACCGGCAAACAGGCCACCGGCAATCCCAGCATCAGCGCCAGCAACGGTGACAAAATCACCAGTGCCAGCCCGGAAAACGCCCAGTGTGCCAGCACCTTGGCCAACACCAGTAGCGCCAGAGGGTGCGGCGAAAGGACCCACTGTTCCAGTGAACCGTCTTCAAAATCACTGCGAAACAGCCCGTCCAGCGAGAGTAAAACCGCTAATAGCGCTGCCACCCAGAGCAGTCCGGGAGACAAGGTTTGCAACAATTGAGACTCCGGGCCAACCGCCAGCGGGAACATCGCGATCACAATTGCGAAGAACACCAGCGGGTTGGCCAACTCGGCCGGGCGGCGAAACAACAAGCGCGCTTCACGGGCCAACAACGATGCAAACACACTCATACGGCCCACTGCCCCAGATCAATGTCGCGATAACCGGCAGGTGTGCGGGTCAAGGTATGGTGCGTGGTCAACACCACCATGCCGCCCCGCTCACAGTGGCTGGCCAAGTGTTCTTCAAGGGCCGCAACGCCTTGTTTGTCGAGCGCAGTAAACGGCTCGTCGAGAATCCACAGCGCCGGGCTGTCCAGGTGCAACCGGGCCAAAGCAACGCGCCGCTGCTGCCCGGCCGACAAGGTATGGCACGGCACGTCTTCAAACCCCTGCAAGCCCACGGCGGCCAATGCGGCCCAAATCGCCTCGCGGCTCGCCGGGCGATGCAGGGCGCACAGCCAATGCAGGTTTTCTTCGGCGCTCAGCAAATCTTTGATCCCGGCCGCATGGCCGATCCACAGCAGGTTGCTGGCCAGTTCTGCACGCTGCTCGCTCAACCGTTGCCCGCTCAGCCGAATCTCGCCCTCGGTGGGTTGCATCAGGCCCGCCAACAAACGCAACAGGCTGGTCTTGCCGCTGCCGTTGGGGCCGCTGATCTGTAGCATGTCGCAGGGGCTGAGTCGCAATTCGAGATTTTCAAATAACAGGCGCCCGTCACGCTCACAGGTCAGCGATACGGTTTCTAAAAGAGGGCTGGTCACGTCGTTGAGGCCTTCACGGTTCAAGTCGGCCCGGGCGTGGCCGTTAAAGTGATGCAGGATAGATACATTTGCGGCCTGTTTAAGAGAGCTGGATCAAAGAATTGTGTTGTTTTTAGGCACCTTAAACGATGGGGCAGCATTATACATGCCATGTCCTACTCTAAAGAGGGCATATTCATAAGGTTGTAACAATGAAAAGCGACATGAATATTCCACCCATCCCACCTGCTGCGTCCAATCCCGTACGCCCCGGTGCAGCAGGCGGTGAAGTGCTCAAGTTGCTGCAACCGCTCGAGGGTTTGATCAGTCCGGGGCAAAGCGCCCAGGCGCAGGTGCTGTCGCTTAAACAGGGCGATGCGGTGTTTCAACTGCTGCTCAAACTGACCCTGGACAGCGGCCGCCAAACCAACGTGCAGGTCAGCAGCAACCAGCCGTTGCCTCTGGGCACGCTGCTGTCGGTGACACAACCTTCGCCCGCCAGCCTGGCGGTCAGCCTGCAACAAGCCCTGAGCAGCAATGCCAGCGCCCTCACCCGCCTTGATCCGCAGCAACTGCCGGTGGGCACGTTAGTACAAGGCAAAGTGCTGAGCACCCAAGTGTTGGCGCAAGCCGCCGGGCAACCGGCCGTGTATCGCTCATTGGTGACCTTGCTTAACAGCGCCTTGAGCGGCAGCACCCTGACCGTCGACAGCCCGCGACCTTTGCGCGTCGACAGCTTGCTGACCGCGCAAGTACAAGGCAGCCAGAGCCTGAACTTCGTGCCCCTGAGCGGCCGGCAAGACCAACTGGCAATTACCCAGCAACTCGCCGCCCAGCAAAGCCGTCAGGGTTCGCTCGACGGCCTGTTGAATGCCTTGCAGAAACTGCCACCCAGCGAGAGCATGCCCGACGCTTTGCGCGCCTCTATCGACAAGTTGTTGAGCGGCTTGCCTACGCCGCAACAACTGAGCAACCCCGCCACACTCAGTAATGCCCTGCTCAACAGCGGCGCGTTTCTCGAAGCCAAGCTGCTCGGTGGCCAGTTACAAAACCTCGCCCCCGACATGAAAGCCAGCTTGTTGCGGCTGATTGCACAAATACTGCCCGGCGTGCCGGCCAACCCCACTTTCAACCCCGGTGTCGCCGCCAGCACCCAGGCGCAAGCCCTGCCGACGTTTGTGCGCAATGCGCTGGGCATGCTTGGGCAAGTCAGCGCCAAACCGCAGCCAGGCGGTTTTCCGCTGCCGCCGCGTCTGCTGCAACGGGGCGAAGGCGAAGACAGCCTGGAAAACCTGCTCAAGCTCGCCGCCGCAGCCATTTCGCGCCTGCAAAGCCATCAATTGTCGAGCCTGGAACAAAGCGGGCGCACCGCCGACGGTAGCCTGCTGACCACCTGGCAACTGGAAATCCCCCTGCGCAACGCCCACGACATCGTGCCGTTGCAGGTCAAGTTCCAGCGTGAAGATCCGCCCGAACAAGGGCCTGAAGACAAACGCGAACAACGCGAAAGCAAAGATCAACTGTGGCGCGTCGAACTGGCCTTTGACCTCGCGCCGCTGGGCCCGCTGCATGTGCAGGCACAATTGCTGCGCGGCAACCTGTCGGGCCAGTTATGGGCGCAACACAGCGCCACCGCTGAACTGATCGCCAGCCAACTGGGCGTGCTGCGCCAGCGTCTGAAGGATGCGGGGCTGAGCGTGACCGATCTCGATTGCCATCAGGGCATCCCACCCGCCCATGGCCATACTCCCCTTGAACAACGCTGGGTCGACGAAACCGCATGAGCACACCCCCCGAACCGCGTCAGGCGATTGCCCTCAAGTACGACGGCAAACAGGCGCCCACCCTGACCGCCAATGGCGACGACGCACTGGCCGAAGCCATCCTCGCACTGGCCCGCGAGTACGAAGTGCCTATTTATGAGAACGCTGAGCTGGTCAGATTATTGGCGCGCATGGAGCTGGGCGACAGCATCCCACAGGAGCTGTACCGAACCCTGGCTGAAATCATTGCCTTTGCCTGGCAGCTAAAAGGCAAATACCCACAGGGATTTGAGCCGGATGCAGGGCCGGTGGAGCGCGACATCACGCCACCGTAAGCCCACCGTTCAGTGCACTGTCGACGTGCTGCGCTGCGTCCAGCAGTTGGCTGTCGCTGCGAAAATCCCCCACCACTTGCAGGCCGACGGGCAGTTCACCCGGCGCTCTGGGCAGCGGTATGTTGATCTGCGGCAAGCCAAATGCCATCCAGAACTTGCAGAAGTCAGATGGCCCTGTGGCCTCCAGCCCCAAGGGCGCGACCATGCCGCAGCTAGCCCCGAGCATGGCGTCATAGGGGGCGAACAGCGCTTTGAGGACCGGGGCCAGCGCGGCCAGGCGGGCCTTGGCGGCGGTTTCCTGCTGCCACGTGGTCTGTTGGGCCCGCTCGATCATGGCCACCACCTGCGGGCTGAGTAACTCGGGGCTGGCGTGCCATTCTTTGGCCAGCGAGCGGGCACCCTCGCAATCGTTGATCAACAGATGGTCGTCAAACACCCCGGCAAAAGCCTCCGGCAACTCGACCTGCGTCACTGTGTGCCCCGCCGCGCGGAGCACGTCGAGTGACGCCAGCAACGCGTCGGCCACCGGCTGATCAATGTCGCCCCAGCGTGACGTACGGCAAAATCCAAACGCTCTGCGACCACTCGTCCGCGGGCTGCTGGTCAGCCCCGGAATCAGCACCTGCGCGACCAAAGCCAGATCCCCCACCGAGCGCCCATACCAACCCAACGTGTCAAAGCTCGGCGCCAGCGGCTTGATCCCCTCCAGAGAGACCAGCCCCCAGGACGGTTTAAACGCATATAAGCCACAGTACGACGCAGGTTTGAGCAACGAACCCGCGGTCTGCGTGCCCAGCGCCAGAGGAAAAAACCCGGCTGCCATACCCGCAGCAGAACCGGCGCTGGAACTGCCGGGTGTTCTGTTCAGGTCATGGGGGTTACGCGTCGGCCCGGTCTGCATATAGGCAAACTCGGTGGTGTGGGTCTTGCCCATGATCAGCGCGCCCGCCTGGCGCAGCAGCGTCACCACATGGGCATCGCGTGAGGGGTGGTTGCCTTGATAGATCGGAGAGTAAAAACACGTGGGATGGTCGTGGGTATCAATGATGTCCTTGACGCCCACCGGCACACCCGCGAGCAAACCGTTGAGTGCAGGCTCTTTCAGCTGCGCCACTTGCGTGCGCAGCGCGGTGGGGTCCAGCGAAACAAAGGCCTGGATGTCAGCTTCGCGCGCATCGATGTGCGCCAAAAAATGCTCAGCGACTTCGCTGGGGCTGATACGCGCAGTGCGCACCTGCTCGGCAATCATCCCGGCATCGGCGGTGTCTAGAAGGCTCATGGTGGTACTCACCTCTTGGCTCTATGGGTGTTAAACGGCGTATACCGACGCCCAATCAGTGAAGCCTTTGATCTCAATGGGATTGCCCGACGGATCAAGGAAAAACATCGTCGCCTGTTCACCCGGTGTTCCCACAAAGCGTCGGGTAGGCACCATCACAAAGTCGACGTGGCGATCCTCCAGCCGCGCTTTCAACGCCAGCCAGTCCGGCATTTCCAGCACCACCCCGAAATGCGGCATGGGCACCCAATGCTCGCCCACTTTGCCGGTGTTAGTGACGGCAAACGGCTCGCCCAGATGCAATGACAATTGATGGCCGAAAAAGCTGATGTCCAGCCAGGTCTCAGTGCTGCGCCCCTCGATGCAGCCCAAAACCCCGCAATAGAACCCACGCGCAGCGGCCAAATCGTGAACGTGGTAAGCGAAATGAAATAGCGATTTCACAGCAAGCTCCTTGAGCCGGATGCGGCCACATGACCAGGGCAGAAATCATGCCGCGTCATACTCAAAAGAGATAACCTGTTATTTTTTCCCAGAACGAAATTAATTCTTATGGATACGCGCTACCTGAAAAGCCTGATCGCAGTGGTCGAGTGCGGATCCATTGCCAAGGCTGCACGCCTTGAAGGATTGACCGCGGCCGCGATCAGCCAGCGCATCGTCGCGCTGGAACGCCAACTGGGGCTGGAGTTGTTGCTGCGTGTCGGCCATGAGGCCAAGCCCAGCGCCGCGTGCCTGGACTTATTGCCCAGAGCACGGCGCATCACCCATGAAATAGCGCTGCTGGCCGGCGATGCCGACGCTGAGGGGCTGACCGGCCCGCTGCGCATCGGGGCGATTTCAACCGCGCTCACTGGCATCCTGCCAGCCGCCCTGCGCACCTTGACCGGCTCAAGCCCGCAGCTAAAGCCGATCATTGTGCCGGGCACCTCGCGTTCGCTGTTTCAGGCACTGGAAGCCAATGAGCTGGATGCCGTCATCGTGGTAGCACCGCCCTTTGATCTGGCCAAGCGGTTTAATGCCCAGTTACTGCGCCGGGAACCCTTGGTGTTTATCGCCCGTGAAACCTCACCCGAGAGCGTCAACCAGCGTTTGCAGAGCCAGCCCTACATTCAATACGACCCCGACGCCTGGGGCGCCCGGCATGCGTCGCAGTACCTGCAAGACCACGGCGTGTTGCCCACCGCCGTGCTGGAACTGGACGCCCTGGAAACCATTGCCCTGCTGACCTCTGAAGGGTTGGGCGTGAGCCTGGTGCCCCGTTGGTCCGGCTTTGAACGCTGGGCCAGCGGTTGCGTGGCAGAGCCCGTGGGCGATGAGCGTTACCACCGCGAGATCGTCCTGATCAGCCACGCACACAGCGCCAAACCACGAATGGTTGCAGCGCTGAGCAGCGCGTTGTTGCAGCCCTAAATTACGATCTATACCCCTCCCCTGTAGGAGCGAGCTTGCCTCGCGATCTTTTGATCTTGATCTGGCTGTTGATCCAGGAGTCCCCGTTAAATCACGCTGGCCGAACGCAGGTTTTATCTACCCAGATCAAGAGCCCCCTCACCCTAGCCCTCTCCCGAAGGAGAGGGAACTGATTGGGGGATGCTGAAGATTATCGGTGGCCTGTTTACTGCGCGACAGCGTGGTGTCGAAGATGGAGCTGCAGCTACAACAAGAGCCCCTTGAACACCGTTTCAAGCTCAACCTGCCCTTTACGTGGCGTGCCGGCAAATTCGATCCAGCCTTCGTTGAAGCCATCGATCATCTGCATGCGCGGCAACGGGTTGCGCATGCCCTGCTCGCTAAACAGCGCCTGCCAGCGATCCCGCGGCACGACCTGCATGCTCACGGGTTTGTCGAGCAAGCGGGCGAAGGTTTCAGCAATCTGGTTCGGGGTAATACGCTGCGCGCCTTCCAATTCAACAATGCGCTGCCCTTGCCAGGTCTCCTGCAACAACTCGGCAGCCACCCGCCCCACGTCTGCAGTGGCAATCATGGGCACCGGTTTGTCCAACGGCTGCAAAAAGCTCGGGATCACCCCGCTCTCAATCGCCGGAGCGACATCCCACAAGGCATTTTCCATAAACCAGCCGGGGCGTAGAAACGTCACGGGCAGGGCCAATGACCCCAAGGCCTGTTCAAGCAGTTGCAACTGGTTCAGCAGGTTGGGTTGTGTGGCCTGAGCGCCGATGGTTGACAGGCAAACCACCTTGCCCGGCCGAGCGCATTGCAGGGCCTGGCGAATGTTGTCGACCAACACCCGCGCCTCAGGGAACCCCGGCGAAGGATCGAAGTTGGACGGCAACATGATGAACACCCCGTCGACACCGCTAAACGCCTGCGCCATGGCCTGGGCATCGTCGACTTCTGCCAGCGCCACCTCACACCCCAGTTGCGCCCAAGGCAGCGCTTTCTCGGCATTGCGTACCACCGCCCGCACCGGCTGCCCGGCACCGAGCAATGCCCGCGCGACAGCGCCACCCACTTTTCCGGTAATACCTGTGACTGCGTACATATGCCTCTCTCCTCAACTCAAACAACGGCTGTTGTGTTGGGAGAAATTATCCAGCGCAGACAACTGATTCTTCGATAGCATCAGTGTCATTGCATACGTGACAGGTAATCACCAATGAGCTTTGACCCGGGTTTGGCCAGCGGCATGGGCGTGTTGAGCGCGGTGGTCGACAGCGGCAGTTTTGCCAAGGCCGCTGACCGGCTGGACATCACGCCCTCGGGGGTAAGCCGTGCGATTTCGCGGCTGGAAAAGCGCTTGGGCATTCGCCTGTTCGACCGCACCACGCGCTCGGTGCAATTGACCGATGAAGGGCGGCGCTTTTATCAGGAAGTTGCCCCGTTGCTGGCCGGGCTTGAAGACGCGGCCAACTCGGCGGCAGACAGCGCGCTGACTGTACGCGGGCGCTTGCGGGTCAATATCGACCCGTATTTCTCAAGGTTGGTACTGGGCCCGGTATTGGGCGAGTTCATGCGCCGCCACCCGCAATTGCAGCTGGACTTGCACACCAAAGACCAACTGGGCGATTTGGTGGCTGACGGCTTTGATCTGGCCATTCGCTTTGGCCACCCGCAGTCGTCTTCGCTGGTGGCGCGCAAGCTGATGGAAGTACGCGTACTGACCGTCGCCGCACCTGCGTATTTCCAGCGTTACGGGCGCCCCGCCAGGCCGCAGGACCTTGAAAACGGCCAGCACGTGTGCATCGACTTTCGCGACACGCAGACCGGACGACCGTTTGCGTGGGAGTTTCATCGCGACGGGCACATACTCATCGTGCCCACCAATGGCCGGTTGATCATCAATGACGCCAGCACCTTGTACAGCGTGTGCGAGCACGGCCACGCGGTGGCGCAAATGCTCGATCTGGGGCTGGCGCCCGCGCTCAAGGACGGGCGACTGGTGGACGTGTTCCCGGACTGGCCCGATGAGCGTTTTCCGCTGTACGCGTTCTACCCGTCGCGGCATTTACCGGCGGCTAAAGTGCGGGCGTTTCTGGAGTTTGTGCAGGGGTTGTGTTGAGTTCCCGAAAACGGGGCTCACCCCTTGTGCATCTTGCTCATCAACTCGGCCTCGGCCTGGGTCAGGCCGCAGGACTGGGTCAGTTCGTCAACGCTGGCACCCATGCCGACCAGACGCGCGGCCTGGTCGAAGGACAGGCTGGTGGGGTCGCGTTGTTCGAGGCGGGTGAGTTTTTCTGGCAAGGGGGCCACCACCGAGCGCATTTCGTGCAGTTCCTCGCCCATTTGCACGTTGCCGTTCTGGTAGGTGTCCAGGCGGCGGCTGAGTTCCTTGAGGCGGCGGTCGCGGCGGGCGTCGGCCTCGGCCTGCTGCACGGCGGCCACGCGCTGTTTGCGCACGTAGAGCACAAACGCACACAGGCTCGCGGCCCACAGCAGGGCCAGCACGATTACCGCCACCTCAAGGATCAATCAGATGTTCTCCAGGTCTGACCACTCTTCTTCGGTCATCATTTTGTCCAGCTCAACCAGAATCAGCAACTCGCCGTTCTTGTTGCACACGCCTTGAATGAACTTGGCCGACTCGTCGTTGCCCACGTTCGGCGCCGTTTCGATTTCAGACTGACGCAGATACACCACTTCCGCCACGCTGTCGACCAGAATGCCCACCACTTGCCTGTCGGCTTCGATGATGACGATGCGTGAGTTGTCGGTGATATCAGCGTTGTACAAACCAAAACGCTGGCGGGTGTCGATGACGGTCACCACGTTGCCGCGCAGGTTGATGATGCCCAGCACGTAGGCTGGCGCACCCGGCACCGGGGCAATTTCGGTGTAGCGCAGCACTTCCTGCACCTGCATGACGTTGATGCCGTAGGTCTCGTTGTCCAGCTTGAAAGTGACCCATTGCAGGATCGGATCCTCGGAACCTTTTGCGGCTGTGTTCTGCATACCCCAAACCCCTGACTAAAAACCTTAACGGTGTGTGTTGTCTAACCGCGCTCAAGCACGGTCGTTTAAGTGTCTGCCTGATGGCGGGTCGCGCCGCTGGCGATCAAGTCGGCAAGTTCTGCCACGTCCAGCAACGCGCACATGTGTTCGATCACGGTGCCCGCCAACCACGGGCGTTGCCCGCGCTGCGAACGCCATTTGATCTGGTTGGGGTCCAGGCGCAATGAACGGCTGACCTGATGCACCGCCAGCCCCCATTCATAGCCCTGAACCGAAATAACGTATTGCAGCCCTTCACGAAAATCGTCGCGGTAACGCTCCGGCATCACCCAGCGCGCCGTGTCGAGCACGTTAAGCTTGCCGCTCTGGCTCGGCAGAATCCCCAAAAACCAGTCAGGTTGACCAAACAGCGGGGTCAACTCACGATTGTGCAACGCGTAAATCGACCCCAGGCACACCAGCGGCACTGCCAGGGTCAGCCCTGCGACATCAAACAGCAGGCATTCAAACGGCTCGCTGGCCCAGGCCGGACGACCATCGTCCTGCACTGGCAAGCGGGTGCCGGTTGCGTTCGGGCGCTGCACGTCGAGCAGCGGCGGCGCCAGTAAGTCGGCATTCGGCAACACCTCGGACAACGGCACCGGCACCGCCAGTTCTTGCACAGGCTCCGGGGGCGTCAGGCGGGCATCACGGACTTGCTCTTCCAGCACCGCAGCGGCGAATTCGTCCAGCGCCTCGGGCTCGGCCGTCAGTACAGGCTCCGGCGCTTGCAGTGCCTCTTCGGTTGCATCAAACAGCAAGTTGTCCAGGTAAGCCTGCAAGGCTACTTGCGGGCTTGTAGACAGCGCGACCGGTTGCTTCATCAGGTGCCTCACTCAACCTTGGCGCGACCATGACCTCTAAGGGTTATCGGCCACGCCATGCAGATACTTGAATGCACGCCCAGCTCACACCGGCTGCGGTGTGAGTTGCTGGGTCAACATGTGTTTGAGCAACGCGCGATACGCAATCGCACCCCGGCTTTTGCCGTCGAACTGCGAAGGCGTGAGCCCTGCCCGGCTGGCGTCACGCAGGCGCGTGTCGACCGGGATAAAGCCCTGCCAAAGTGTTTCGGGGTGTGAGTCACGCAGTACCCGCAAAGTGCTCATAGAGGCCTGGGTGCGGCGGTCAAACAGGGTCGGCACGATGCAGAACGGCAACGCCTGTTTGCGCGAGCGATTGATCATCGCCAGCGTATTGACCATGCGCTCCAGGCCCATCAGGGCCAAGTGCTCGGTTTGCACGGGGATGATCAACTGCTGGCTGGCCGCCAATGCATTGACCATCAACACGCCGAGCAAGGGCGGGCTGTCGATGATCGCGTAGTCGTAGTCCTGCCACAGTTGCGCCAGGGCACGGGCGATCACCAGGCCCAGGCCACTCTGGCCCGGCGATTGGCGCTCTAGCGTGGCCAGCGCGGTGCTGGCCGGCAACAAGGCAATCTGCTCGTTGCTGGTGGGCAACAGCAACTGCGCGGTCAGGCCGTCGGGCACCTGCCCCTTGTGCAAGAACAGGTCGTAATTGCTGTGCTCAAGGGCGTCCGGGTCATAACCGAAATAACTGGTCATGGAGCCATGCGGGTCGAGGTCGACCACGACCACGCGCTTGCCCGCCTCAGCCAGCAAACCCGCCAGGGCGATGGAGGTGGTGGTCTTGCCGACCCCACCTTTTTGATTAGCTACAGTCCAGACTCTCATTCAGTTATTCCTCCCGGTTGCACGCGTGCCGACCGAGAATTGCCATGCACTTATAGGGACGGTGACGGGGAATTGACGGCATTCCCTCGAACCAGCGGCGTTGATCGTGGCGGTGCAGTTTGTGTGCCAGCACGCTTCAAGGCGGCATCTGGCGTGACGTTGACGGCGCCGCTGCTGGTCAAACTGCGACGCACTTCCAGGTTACGTGACACCACGAGCACCACGCGACGGTTGAGCGCACGCCCTTCAGGCGTTGCGTTATTGGCCACCGGCTGAAACTCGGCGTAGCCCACCGACGCCATGCGCCCCGGGTCTACGCCTTGCATCGCCAGCATGCGCACAATGCTCGCCGAGCGCGCTGACGACAGTTCCCAGTTGGTGGGATATTGCGCAGTACGAATCGGCAAGTTATCGGTAAAGCCTTCGACGTGAATCGGGTTATCGAAGGGTTTGAGGATCGCCGCCACCTTGTCGATGATGCTGAACGCCAGGTCATTGGGCATCGCATCGCCACTGCCAAACAACAGGCTGGAGTTGAGTTCGATCTCGACCCACAGCTCGTTGCCACGCACGGTGAGCTGGTGTGAGGCAATCAAGTCGCCAAAGGCCTGGGTGATGTCATTGGCGATGGTTTTCAGCGGATCGTCCTGGGCCTGGCCCAACCCCGCGTCAGTGTTTTCGCTGTCTTTGATCAGCGGCTCGGCCGGTTTGGTGGTCAGTGGGCGCTCTTCGCCCACCGGGATCGGCTTGACGCTGCGCTCGGTGTCATTGAACACGCCCACCAGCGCCTGCGAGATCACTTTGTACTTGCCTTCGTTAATCGACGAGATCGAGTACATCACCACAAAAAAGGCAAACAGCAAGGTGATGAAGTCTGCGTAGGACACCAGCCAGCGTTCATGATTGACGTGCTCTTCAGCAGCGCGGCGGCGTCGGCTCATCGTTACCCCGTAAACCCTTGGAGTTTGAGTTCGATGGCCCGCGGGTTCTCGCCCTCGGCAATCGACAGTATGCCTTCAAGCAACATCTCGCGGTACAGCGACTGGCGCAACGCAATGGCCTTGAGCTTGCTGGCCATGGGCAGCAACACCAGGTTGGCGCTGGCCACCCCGTAAATGGTCGCCACAAATGCCACAGCAATGCCGCTGCCCAACTGGGTCGGGTCGGCCAGGTTGCCCATCACATGGATCAAGCCCATCACCGCGCCAATGATGCCGATGGTCGGCGCATAACCGCCCATGCACTCAAACACTTTGGCGGCCTCAATGTCGCGGGCCTCCTGGGTCATGTAGTCGACCTCCAGCACGCTGCGAATGGCTTCGGGTTCTACCCCGTCCACCAGCAGTTGCAGGCCTTTGCGCGAATAGCTGTCGGGCTCGGAGTCGGCCATGCCTTCAAGGCCCAGCAAGCCTTCCTTGCGCGCCGTAAGGCTCCAGTTGACGACGCGGTTGATGCCGCCCGCCATGTCGATCTGCGGCGGGAAGAAAATCCAGCCCACGGTCTGAATCGCCCGCTTGAAGGCGCTCATGGGCGACTGCAACAGCGCGGCGCCAATGGTGCCGCCCAAAACGATGAGTGCCGCCGGGCCATTGGCCAGCGCGCCCAAGTGCCCGCCTTCGAGGTAGTTGCCGCCGATAATCGCGACAAAGGCCATGATGATGCCGATCAGGCTGAGCACGTCCATCAGTGACACGCCTCAACCAAGTGGCGGCCCATGTCATCAAGGCTGTACACCGCGTCAGCGAGGTTGGCCTTAACGATGGCCATGGGCATGCCGTAAATCACACAGCTGGCTTCGTCTTGCGCCCACACCTGGCTGCCGCCCTGCTTGAGCAAGCGTGCGCCTTCACGGCCGTCCGCGCCCATGCCGGTCAAGACCACCGCCAAAACTTTGTCACCGTAGGTTTTGGCCGCCGAGCCAAAGGTGATGTCGACACTGGGCTTGTAGTTCAGGCGCTCATCGCCCGGCAGAATCCGTACCGTGCCGCGACCGTCGATCATCATTTGTTTGCCACCCGGTGCCAGCAAGGCCAGACCGGGGCGCAGGGTGTCGCCGTCTTCGGCTTCCTTGACGCTGATGCGGCACAGCTTGTCCAAGCGCTCGGCAAAGGCTTTGGTAAACGCCGCCGGCATGTGCTGCACCAGCACAATGGGCGCCGGGAAATTGCCCGGCAACTGGGTCAAAACCCGCTGCAACGCCACCGGGCCACCGGTCGACGTGCCAATGGCCACCAACTTGTAAGGCTTGCGCTTGGGTGCAGGTGAATGCGCGGCCGGGGCTGGCGCCGCACGGCTGGCAATCGGTGTGGTGCGGGTCGGTGCGGGTGCAGGCGTGGGCGCCCCACCTAGCGGCGCACGGCTCACAGGTGCCGGGGCAGCAACGGGCGGCGGCGCGCTGTAACTGGACAGGCGCCGGTTACTGCGCGAGATGGTATGGACCTTCTCACACAGCAGCTGTTTGACCTTATCGGGGTTGCGCGAGATGTCTTCGAAATTTTTCGGCAGGAAGTCCACGGCCCCGGCGTCCAGCGCATCGAGGGTCACGCGCGCGCCTTCATGGGTCAGCGACGAGAACATCAAGACCGGCGTCGGGCAGCGCTGCATGATGTGGCGCACCGCCGTGATGCCGTCCATCATCGGCATTTCGTAGTCCATGGTGATCACGTCGGGCTTGAGCGCCAACGCCTGATCAATTGCTTCCTTGCCATTGGTGGCGGTGCCGATCACTTTAATCGTCGGGTCAGCCGACAGGATTTCCGACACACGACGGCGGAAAAACCCAGAATCGTCCACCACCAGGACCTTGACTACCATAAACACTCCGTTAGGCGGCAGGGCACGCTGGCGCCCCCTGCTACTAGAATCAAATACGCCGCGAGGCGTAGTGCTTGAGCATGCTCGGCACATCCAGGATCAAGGCAATGCGACCGTCACCGGTAATGGTGGCGCCCGACATGCCCGGCGTGCCCTGAAGCATTTTGCCCAACGGTTTGATCACCACTTCTTCCTGGCCGACCAGTTGATCGACGACAAAGCCGATGCGCTGGGTGCCAATCGAGATAATCACCACATGCCCTTCGCGTTGCTCTTCATGGGCGGCCGAGGCCACCAGCCAGCGCTTGAGATAGAACAGCGGCAACGCTTTGTCGCGCACGATCACCACTTCCTGGCCGTCGACCACGTTGGTGCGCGACAGGTCCAGGTGAAAAATTTCGTTGACGTTAACCAGCGGGAAGGCAAACGCCTGATTGCCCAGCATGACCATCAGGGTCGGCATGATCGCCAGGGTCAGCGGCACCTTGATGACGATTTTTGAGCCCTTGCCCAAGGTCGACTCAATGGCCAGCGAGCCATTGAGCTGGGCGATTTTGGTTTTCACCACGTCCATGCCCACGCCACGGCCCGACACGTCAGAAATCTCGGTCTTGGTCGAAAAGCCCGGGGCAAAGATCAGGTTGTAACAGTCGTTTTCGCTCAGGCGGTCGGCGGCGTCCTTGTCCATCAGGCCTTTTTTGACGGCGATGGCGCGCAGCACATTGGCGTCCATGCCTTTGCCGTCGTCTGAGATCGACAGCAAGATATGGTCGCCTTCCTGTTCGGCCGACAGCACCACCCGCCCGCACCGCGACTTGCCCGCGGCTTCGCGCTCTTCGGGGGTTTCACAGCCATGGTCAACCGCGTTGCGCACCAAGTGCACCAACGGGTCGGCCAGCGCCTCCACGAGGTTTTTGTCGAGGTCGGTGTCTTCACCCACCAGTTCCAGGCTGATTTCTTTTTTCAGCTGACGGGCCAAATCGCGAACCAGACGCGGGAAGCGGCCGAAGACTTTCTTGATCGGCTGCATACGGGTCTTCATGACCGAGGTTTGCAGGTCTGCGGTGACCACGTCGAGGTTGGACAGCGCCTTGGCCATGGCCTCGTCATGAATGTTCAGGCCCAGGCGCACCAGGCGGTTACGCACCAGCACCAGCTCGCCGACCATGTTCATGATCTCGTCGAGCCGCGCGGTGTCTACCCGTACCGTGGTTTCGGCCTCGCTGGCCACCGGTTTTTCCTGCGGTGCAGGCGCTGCTCTGGCAGGTGCCGGGCGTGGGGCGGCAGGCTTGGCTTCGGGTTTGGCTTGGACCTTGCTGGCGACTGGCGCCGCTACCGCACTGACCGTCGCGGCAACCGCTGGGCTTTCGGCCGAGAACTGGCCTTTGCCATGTAGCTCGTCGAGCAGGGCTTCAAATTCTTGATCGGTGATGTGTGCTGCCGGCGTGTCCGCAACGGGTTCAGCCGCGACGTCAGCAGGGGCAGCGGCGACAGCCTCAAGGGCGTCTGCGCTGAACGAGCCCTTGCCGTGCAATTGGTCCAGCAGCGCCTCGAATTCATCGTCAGTGATTTCATTGCTGGCCGCAGCAGACGCTGCCGGAGCTGTAGCGGCTGCGGGCGTGGCCACGGCGTTCGCAGAGAACTGGCCTTTGCCGTGCAACTGATCGAGCAATGACTCAAACTCGGCGTCGCTGATTTCGTCACTCAGGGTCGCGTCTTCCGGGGCTTGATCGACAAGCGCCGCATCAGCCTTGACCGCATTCAGCGAGTCGAGCAGTTGTTCAAATTCGTTATCGGTAATGTCGCCGGTGCTGTTGCTAGACACGGCCTCGACCACCACAGCAGGCGCTTCGACCGCTACCGGGGCGGCGGCAGGCTCGGCCAAACGCGCCAGCGCGGCCAGCAACTCAGGGCTGGCGGCAGTGATCGGGCTGCGCTCGCGCACTTGGGCAAACATCCCGTTGACGGCGTCCAGGGCTTCAAGCACCACGTCCATCAATTCCGCGTCGACGCTGCGCTCACCCTTGCGCAGGATGTCGAACACGTTCTCGGCGATGTGGCAGCACTCCACCAACTCATTGAGCTGCAGGAAGCCGGCGCCTCCTTTTACAGTGTGAAAACCGCGAAAAATAGCATTGAGCAAGTCTGCATCATCCGGTCGGCTTTCCAGCTCGACCAGTTGTTCGGACAGCAACTCTAAAATTTCGCCGGCCTCAACCAAAAAATCCTGAAGGATTTCTTCATCGGCGCCGAAGCTCATGTGTGTGCTCCTTGAAGGAGGACCTTTCAGCGCCGGACAACAGCGCCCGCACGCCTACTCAAGACCTAGAAACCTAAACTGGACAGCAAATCGTCTACATCATCCTGGCCGGATACGACGTCACTACGCTTATCGGCATGAATCTGCGGACCTTCACCCTTCGTCAGGTTTTTTTGCGAATTATTTTCAGCACGCAGCGCTTCGTGGTCATGTTCGATCCCGGCAAAGCGATCGACCTGGCTGGCCATGAGCACCAACTTGAGCAAGTTCTGCTCGACGTCGGTGACCAACTGCGTGACCCGCTTGATCACCTGACCGGTGAGGTCCTGGTAATCCTGGGCCAGCAGAATGTCAGTCAGGTTACTGGAGACGATCTGCTGCTCGGCTTCGCTGCGCGTCAAAAAACTGTCTACCCGACGCGCCAGCTCGCGAAACTCTTGCGCACCGACTTCGCGGCGCATAAAACGCCCCCAGTCCGCGCTCAAAGCCTTGGCTTCCTGGCCAAGGCCATTGACCAGCGGCGTGCAGTTCTCGACCAGATCCATGGTCCGGTTAGCGGCGGCTTCCGTTAGCTTCACAACATAAGCCAAGCGCTCGGTCGCATCCGTGATCTGCGACACTTCTTCGGCGCGCGGCATGGTCGGATCAATATGAAAATCGACAATCGCGCTGTGCAATTCACGCGTCAGCTTGCCGACTTCACGATAAAGGCCACGATCGCGGGTCTGGTTCAGTTCATGAATCAGCTGTACTGCGTCGCCGAACTGGCCTTTTTCAAGGCTTTCAACCAGCTCTTGAGCATGTTTTTTCAGGGTCGATTCAAACTCGCCCACTGTTGATTCCTGCCGCTCCATAGTGCCCCCCGGGGAACCGTTCAACCGATGCGTTCAAAGATCTTTTCGATCTTGTCCTTGAGGGCGATGGCGGTGAATGGCTTGACCACATAACCGTTTACACCGGCTTGGGCAGCCTCGATGATCTGCTCGCGCTTGGCTTCGGCGGTGACCATCAATACCGGCAAATGCTTGAGTTTTTCGTCGGCACGCACATGGCGCAACAAGTCGATACCGGTCATGCCCGGCATGTTCCAGTCGGTGACCAGAAAGTCGATATGCCCCAGATTGAGAATCGGAATCGCCGTGGTGCCGTCATCCGCCTCGACCGTGTTGGTGAACCCCAGGTCACGCAACAGGTTTTTAATGATCCGCCTCATCGTTGAAAAGTCATCAACGATGAGGATTTTCATGTCTTTGTTCAAGTCGACCTCCAGCAGTCTTAAACGCGATCACAACCGGACCGCGCCATTCAATCAATTCGGTTTCACACACGCCTTGAATCAACCGTGGGAGCGGGCTTGCTCGCGATAGCATCCCTACGGTGTACCTGAAACACCGTGGTGCCTGCATCGCGAGCAAGCCCGCTCCCACATACTTAATGCGCTCGCCATTGCCCCAGGCGTGCGCGCAAACGGGCGGCGCACTGGCTGTGCAACTGGCTGACACGCGACTCGCTGACCCCCAGCACCTCACCGATTTCCTTGAGGTTGAGCTCTTCGTCGTAGTACAGCGCCAACACCAGCCGCTCACGCTCGGGCAACAAGCTGATGGCCTCGGCCAGCGCGGCCTGAAAACGCTCGTCTTCGAGGTCTCGCGACGGCTCAAGGTGCGCGCTGGCGCCATCTTCATGCAGCCCCTCGTGCTCGCCGTCCTGCAACAGGTCGTCGAAGCTGAACAGACGACTGCCCAGGGTGTCGTTCAAGATGGCGTAATAATCATCAAGGCTTAACTGGAGTTCGGCCGCAACCTCGTGATCTTTAGCGTCACAGCCGGTTTTTGCTTCAATAACGCGAATTGCGTCACTGACCATGCGCGTATTGCGGTGCACCGAGCGTGGCGCCCAGTCACCCTTGCGCACTTCATCAAGCATGGCACCGCGAATGCGAATGCCGGCGTAAGTCTCAAAACTCGCACCCTTGGTGGCGTCGTACTTGCTCGAGACCTCGAGCAGGCCGATCATCCCGGCCTGAATCAGGTCGTCCACTTGCACGCTGGCAGGCAAACGCGCCAACAGGTGATAAGCGATGCGTTTGACCAACGGCGCATAGCGCTCGATCAGCTCATATTGGCTGTCACGTGACGGCTTGCTGTACATGCGATAGCCGCTGGCAGTCATCAGACTCGTCCTCCACCTGCTTGCTGTACCAAACGCTCAACAAAGAACTCCAGGTGGCCACGGGGGTTAGCCGGCAACGGCCAGGTATCGACCTTTTGCGCGATAGCCTTGAATGCCAGGGAGCACTTGGAACGCGGGAATGCTTCGTACACGGCGCGCTGCTTTTGCACGGCCTTGCGCACGCACTCGTCGTACGGCACGGCGCCCACATATTGCAGGGCAACGTCAAGAAAACGGTCAGTCACTTTGGTCAGCTTGGCGAACAGGTTGCGCCCTTCTTGCGGGCTCTGGACCATGTTTGCCAACACCCGAAAACGGTTCATGCCGTAGTCACGGTTAAGCAGTTTGATCAACGCGTAGGCGTCGGTGATGGAGGTGGGCTCGTCACACACCACCAGCAAAACCTCCTGGGCTGCGCGGACAAAACTGACCACCGACTCACCGATCCCGGCGGCGGTATCAATCACCAGCACATCGAGATTGTCGCTCAGGTCGCTGAACGCCTGGATCAGGCCTGCGTGTTGCGCAGGGCTCAACTGCACCATGCTCTGGGCGCCAGACGCGGCGGGCACGATACGAATCCCGCCGGGGCCCAGGAGCAATACATCACGCAGCTCGCAGCGACCCTCGACCACATCGGCCAGGGTAAATTTCGGTGTCAGCCCCAACAGGACATCAACATTCGCCAACCCGAGGTCGGCGTCCATCAACATGACGCGCCTGCCCAGTTCGGCCAGCGCGATGGACAAATTGACTGACACGTTAGTTTTACCGACGCCACCCTTGCCGCCGGTCACTGCGATCACCTGTACGGGATGCATGCTGCCCATGATCTTTTTTTACCTTGTCTTACTTAGACGCGGCTACAGAGAGTGCTGCGTGTTCCCCCAGGAACAACACTGTGCAGACCTTCAATGTAGGTACATTGCAACGTTTTCATCTTTACCCTAGCCAACCCGTTTGGGCGGGCTGTGGTAAATGTCAGCGAACATATCGGCCATGGCTTCTTCGCTGGGTTCTTCCTGCATTTGCACACTCACCGCCCGGCTCACCAATTGGTGGCGGCGCGGCAAGTGCAGATCGTCCGGGATCCGCGGGCCGTCCGTGAGGTACGCCACGGGCAGGTCATTGCTGATCGCCAGACTCAGTACTTCGCCAAGGCTGGCGGTTTCATCCAGCTTGGTCAGAATGCAACCGGCCAGCCCGCAGCGCTTGTAGCTCAGATACGCGGCCGACAGCACCTGCTTCTGGCTGGTGGTGGCGAGGACCAGATAATTGCGCGCCTTGATCCCGCGCCCGGCGAGGCTGTCCAGTTGCAGGCGCAACGCCGGGTCACTGGCTTGCAGCCCGGCGGTGTCGACCAGCACCACGCGCTTGCGCGCCAGCGGCTCGAGGGTTTGGCCCAACGACTGGCCGGGGGCCACGTGGGTCACCGGCACATTGAGAATGCGCCCCAGGGTTTTAAGCTGCTCCTGGGCGCCGATACGAAAGCTGTCCATGCTCACCAATGCAATATTTTGCGCGCCGTACTTGAGCACATAACGTGCCGCCAGCTTGGCCAGCGTTGTGGTTTTACCCATGCCTGCAGGACCGACCATCGCGATCACACCGCCCTCTTCCAGCGGCTCCAGTTCAGGGGTGGTAATCATCCGTGCCAGGTGCGCCAACAACATGCGCCAGGCCTGACGCGGCTCTTCAATCTCGGTCACCTGGGTCAGCAAACTGTGGGACAACGGACCGGACAAACCGATGCGCTGCAAACGCCGCCACAAATTGGCCTGCTCGGGCCTTGAGCCTTGCAACTGGTTCCAGGCCAGCGAGCCCAGCTGCACTTCGAGCAACTCGCGCAGGCCGTTCAGCTCATTGCGCATGTCGTCAAACACCCGCTGGTCAATCGATGGCGCCGGTGCAGGCGCAGGCTGTGGCCGCGACGGTTCGTCAAAGCGCGGCTCTATCAACGGCTCGGCGGCGGTCAGCGGCAAGCCGGCAAACAACTGGCGGCTGGCATCCGTGTCGCCTTCTGCGCGCAAGCTCAGCTCGGCCTGGGCCGAGACAATCTTGGACTGGGTCTTGCGCAGTTCTTCTTCCAGCTCAACGTTCGGCACCCGCGGTGCCAGCGCGGACAGCTTGTAGTCCAGCGCTGCGGTCAACTCAACACCGCCGGCGATCCGGCGATTGCCAATAATGGCGGCATCCGCGCCCAATTCATCACGAATGAGTTTCATGGCCTGACGCATGTCGGCGGCGAAAAATCGCTTCACTTGCATAGATCAAACCCTCAGCCGTTAGGGCCCACTGTCGCAACGATGGTGACTTGCTTGTTGTCAGGGATTTCCTGGTACGCCAGCACATGCAGGTTGGGCACCGCCAAACGGCCAAACCGCGAAAGCATCGCGCGTACCGGGCCTGCCACCAGCAAGATCACCGGGTTGCCTTGCATCTCCTGACGCTGCGCTGCGTCGATGAGTGAGCGCTGGAGTTTTTCTGCCATGCTTGGCTCCAGCAACACACCGTCTTCCTGGCCTTGTCCGGCCTTCTGCAAACTATTGAGCAATATTTGTTCCAACCTTGGTTCCAAGGTGATCACAGGCAGCTCAGACTCAACGCCGACAATGCTTTGCACGATGGCGCGGGACAAGCCGACGCGCACGGCGGCAACCAAAGCGGCAGTATCTTGACTCTTGTGGGCATTGTTAGCGACGGCTTCGGCAATGCTGCGTATATCGCGCACCGGCACCTGCTCGGCCAGCAGCGCCTGCAACACTTTGAGCAACTGCGACAGGCTTAACACGCCCGGCACCAACTCTTCAGCCAATTTAGGCGACGACTTGGCCAGCAATTGCATCAGTTGCTGCACTTCCTCATGGCCAATCAGCTCATGGGAATGCTTGTACAGAATCTGGTTAAGGTGCGTCGCCACCACCGTACTGGCATCGACCACGGTATAGCCCAGCGATTGCGCCTGGCTACGCTGGCTGACCTCGATCCACACGGCCTCCAGACCAAAGGCCGGGTCTTTGGCGGTGATCCCGTTGAGGGTGCCAAACACCTGGCCGGGGTTGATCGCCAGTTCGCGGTCCGGGTAGATCTCGGCTTCGGCCAGAATCACGCCCATGAGCGTCAGACGATAAGCGCTCGGCGCCAGGTCGAGGTTGTCGCGAATGTGCACGGTGGGCATCAAAAAGCCCAGGTCCTGGGACAGCTTTTTACGTACGCCCTTGATCCGCGCCAGCAGTTGCCCGCCCTGGTTGCGGTCTACCAGCGGGATCAGGCGATAGCCCACTTCCAGGCCGATCATGTCGATGGGCGTGACGTCATCCCAGCCCAGCTCTTTGGTCTCTTGGGCGCGGGCGGGAGAAGGCAGCAGCTCTTGTTGGCGCTGCACTTCTTGCAGGGCCTGAACCTTGGCCACGTTTTGTTTTTTCCACATCCAGTAGGCAGCGCCACCGGCCACAGCGGCCAGGCTGAGGAAGGACACATGGGGCATGCCCGGCACGATCCCCATCACCGCCATCAAACCGGCAGACACCGCCAGCGCCTTGGGCGAGGCGAACATCTGGCGATTGATTTGCTTGCCCATGTCTTCGGAGCCCGAAGCACGGGTCACCATGATCGCGGCGGCGGTCGACAACAGCAGCGACGGCAATTGCGCCACCAGACCGTCACCGATGGTCAGCAAGGCGTAGACCTTGCCCGCTTCGCTAAAACTCATGCTGTGCTGGAAGATGCCCACGGCCATGCCGCCGATCAGGTTGATAAACAGGATCAACAGACCGGCAATGGCGTCACCGCGCACAAACTTGCTGGCACCGTCCATAGAGCCGTAAAACTCGGCCTCTTGGGCGACTTCTTGACGGCGCAACTTGGCCTGGTTCTGATCGATCAGCCCGGCGTTGAGGTCGGCGTCAATCGCCATTTGTTTGCCGGGCATGGCGTCGAGGGTAAAGCGCGCGCTTACTTCGGAGATCCGCCCGGCACCCTTGGTCACCACCACGAAGTTGATGATCATCAAAATCGCGAACACCACCATACCGACCACATAATTGCCGCCGATCACCACCTCACCGAAGGCCTGGATCACCTTACCGGCAGCGGCGTGACCCTCCTGGCCGTGGAGCATCACCACGCGGGTCGACGCCACGTTCAGCGCCAGGCGCATGAGCGTCGCGACCAGCAAAATGGTGGGGAACACCGCAAAATCCAGCGGGCGCAGCGCGTACACGCACACCAGCAAAACCACAATCGACAGCGCGATGTTGAAGGTAAAAAACACATCCAGCAGAAACGCCGGGATGGGCAACATCATCATTGCCAGCATCACCAGCAGCAACAGCGGCACGCCCAACTGCCCGTGACCCAAACCGGCCAGACCGTTGCGTGCGGTGTTGATTAACTGAGAGCGATCCAATGACATGCCTAAACCTTTAGCAAACTTTTGACGCCAGATGCGTCTGCAAGCCTGCCACTGCAAGAAGCCTTCCAACTTTGGCAAAAGGCCACGTCACCGGGAGGTAAATCCAAACTCTGTAGGCGCGAGCTGGGGATCAAGATCAAAAGATCGCGAGCAAGCTCGCTCCTACAGGGGTTGTGGTTACATCGGCCTTAAGCGCCAGCCCAGTACGTCGAGCACGTCGCAGCCATCGCGCAGCAATAACACTGCGGCGTTGGCCAGGTGTTTGAGATCAATGGCGTCGGCCTCGGCCAGTTCGCGGCTGGCAAAGGTTTCCATCAGTTGGGTGACCGCCAAAACACGGGCAGCCGCGTTGGCATGCAACACGTCCAGTGGCGCGTTGCGGTCGATTAATAAGGCGGGAATGGTGCAGTCAATGGCGGTCAGCGGGATGAAAGGTGAATTCGTCATAAGTTAAGTCCAATGGTTAGACGCACTAACGTTATTCATCTTTTCATTCCAAGTCGCCAAACCTGGTCGCCATGAGGGCGAGCGCGGACTATAAGCGTCTGGGTAGAACAGCGGCAAGCGCCAACGCTGTACGAAGCTGCCGATAAATCGGCAGGCAAACACAAAAATCTGTAGGAGCGAGCTTGCCTCGCGATCTTTTGATCTTGAAAGGTGTACATATCCATTCGATGCGCAACGGCGTTTTACGGGTTTCGCTCTTACAGCGAGGCACTTTTGTCAAACAGCCACAAAAGTACCCAAAAAGGCCTTGCCCCGGCGTACGGCCTCCCGAAGGGGCCTGTAGATCAAGATCAAAAACCAGATCACAAGACAGATCAAAAGATCGCGAGACAAGCTCGCTCCTACCGGGGGAGGGGTTAAACCGGCCTTAATCGCCAGCCCAGCACGTCGAGCACGTCGCAGCCATCGCGCAGCAATAACACTGCGGTGCTGGCCAGGTGTTTGAGATCAATGGTGTCGGCCTCGGCCAGTTCGCGGCTGGCAAAGGTTTCCATCAGTTGGGTGACCGCCAAAACACGGGCAGCCGCGTTGGCATGCAACACATCCAGTGGCGCATTGCGGTCGATCAATAAGGCGGGAATGGTGCAGTCAATAGCAGTCAGCGGGATATACGGGGAATGCGTCATAAGTTATGTCCAATGGTTAGACGCACTAACGTTATTCATCTTTTCATTCCAAGTCGCCAAACCTGGTCGCCATGAGGGCGAGCGCGGACTATAAGCGTCGGGGTACAACAGCGGCAAGCGCCAACGCTGTACGAAGCTGCCGATAAATCGGCAGGCAAACACAAAAATCTGTAGGAGCGAGCTTGCCTCGCGATCTTTTGATCTGCCTCTGGCCAGGCAAAAAAGTGAGGCTCAGTTCCAGCGCCATTCGCCCAGGTCAATCACCAGGCACGCGCTGCTGTTTGAACCGAACACGACGTCTATCTTGCGGTTGGGCTCATAGCGGTCAGTGCCGCAGCCACCAATCAAAATCGCACCACAACGCCCATCCCGTACATGCGGGTGTTCTTCCCACACCGGCACGCTGTCGAGCTGCAACTGACGGATGAGTTTGTACAGGATAAAACTGCGCACACAGCGCCCGTTGATGCCTTCAAAACTCAATGACTTGCGCATAAACGTCAGTATCGAATCACGCTCTTTGTAGCAGCGTTCCACGATCGCGCTGTAGTACTGCTCTCGCCCGCTGCTGTGGGGCACCGTGGGCAAGGAAATGACGGCCAGCAAATTAGTGCCTTCCGTGCTGAAGCCCACAATGTGGCGGTCTTGCAATTGATCCAGCCAAAAAATCGCAAATGTGCCGTCCAGCGCAGGAAACTTCGGGAACAATCCCTCAAGATCCACCTTGGCTTTTTCTCGGGAATCACTCAAAACACAGGTTTTGATAGAGCCATTGGGAATAAGGGTTAACTCGATCGACATCGCGCATCTCCATTGCCTGCACACGAACCAAAAGCACTCGACCTCTCAAGTTAAGCAGGTTTGCGCAAAGCCTCTACTGTCAGAAATGACAGTCCGTCTTCAAATTTTCACCGCTTGTCAGCTCTTGGCTTCACATTTAGTCATCGCGGCGTAAATCCGGCGGAATCGGCAGGTCTTTCAGCGGGTCAGGCCGCTTGCCTTTGCCCGCCTGGTGCTGGCGGATCTGGTAGACGTACGCCAACACCTGCGCCACGGCCAGGTAGAGGCCCGCCGGGATCTCCTGTTCAAGTTCGGTGGAATGGTAAATCGAGCGCGCCAGCGCCGGGGACTCCAGCAGCAGGATGTTGTGCTTGGCGCCGATTTCTCGAATTTTCAGCGCCAAAAAGTCGCTGCCCTTGGCTAGCAACATCGGCGCCCCGCCCTTTTCGGGGTCGTATTTGAGGGCCACGGCGTAGTGCGTCGGGTTGGTGATGATCACGTCGGCATCGGGGATGGCGCTCATCATGCGGCGCTGGGACATTTCGCGCTGCACCTGGCGAATACGCTGTTTAACTTCAGGCCGGCCTTCTTGGTCCTTGTGTTCGTCGCGCACTTCCTGCTTGGTCATCAGCAGTTTCTTATGGCTTTCCCACAACTGCACCGGCACGTCGACGGCGGCAATCAAGATCAACCCGCAGGCCATCCACAACGCACTCCAGCCCACCACTTGCAGGCTGTGGATCACCGCCAGCTCCAGGGGCTCATGGGCGATGCGCAGCAGGTCGTCGATGTCGGATTTCAACACCAGCAAGGCGACGATCAAGATGATGAAAAACTTGGCCAGCGCCTTGAGCAGTTCCACCAGCGCCTTGGCCGAGAACATGCGTTTAAGCCCCGCCAGCGGGTTCATGCGGCTGAATTTGGGTGCCAGGCTGCCCGCAGCAAATAGCCAGCCACCGAGGGCGATGGGGCCGACGATGGCGGCGATCAATAAGGTGATCAGCACCGGCTGCAAGGCGATCAGGGCGATTTTGCCCGAGTGCAGCAAAAAGGCGGCCATGGAGTCGGTGTTGTACAAGGTCTCGCGGCTGATGCTGAAGTTGTAGCGCATCACTTCCATCAGGTCTTCGGCCAGCGCCCCGCCAAAAATCAGCAGCCCGGCCGACCCCGCGAGCATGATCGCCAAGGTATTGAGTTCTTTAGAGCGCGCGATTTCGCCCTTTTCCCTGGAGTCTTTTTTTCGTTTCTCCGTGGGGTCTTCTGTTTTATCGGCGCCGCTCTCGCTCTCTGCCATGGCTATTTCGCCTGTGCCAGTTCACGTAAAAACTGCAAAGCCTCAGAGGCCAGCGGCTGATACTGATTGAGAATGTCGGCCATGCTGATCCACAGAATGACCATGCCCAGCACCAGGGTCAGAGGAAAACCGATGGCGAAGATGTTGAGTTGCGGGGCCGCACGGGTCATGACGCCAAACGCGATGTTGACCACCAACAAAGCAGTGATCGCCGGCAGCACCAGCAACAGGGCCGCGCCCAGGACCCAGCCCAGTTTGTTGGCGATTTCCCAGTAATGATTAGTCATCAGCCCGCCGCCAACCGGCAACGTGGTGAAGCTCTCGGTGAGCACTTCAAACACCACCAAGTGACCGTTCATGGACAAAAACAGCAGGCTCACCAGCATGGTGAAAAACTGCCCGATCACCGCCACGTTGACCCCGTTGGCCGGGTCGACCATGGAGGCGAAGCCCATGCCCATCTGCACCGCGACGATTTGCCCGGCCACCACAAACGCCTGAAAAAACAGCTGCAACGAGAAGCCGAGCAAGGCACCGATAATAATTTGCTCGGCAATCAGCATCAGGCCACTGAGGTCCAGCGGGTTGACGGTGGGCAGCGGCGGCAAGCTGGGCATGATCGCCAGGGTGATTGCCAAGGCAAGAAACAGCTTGATGCGCTTGGGCACCAGCGTGGTACCGATGATCGGCATGGTGGCCAGCACCGCGCCCACCCGAAACAGCGGCAGCATAAAGCTGGCGACCCAGGTACTGATCTGCGCGTCCGTCAGGGCCAGCAGCGACATTTAGCCGATCAACTGCGGAATACTGCCGTACAACTGCAGGATGTATTCCATAAAGGTTTGCACCAACCATGGCCCGGCCACGATCAGGGTGACCAGCATCACCAGCAAACGCGGCAAGAAGCTCAAGGTCTGTTCGTTGATTTGCGTCGCCGCCTGGAACATCGCCACCAGCAAACCCACCAGCAAACTGGGGATCACCAGCACCGCGACCATCATCGTGGTCAGCCACAACGCATTGCGAAACAGGTCGACTGCGACTTCTGGGGTCATGGGCTCAGACTCCGCCGAAACTGCTGGCCAGGGTGCCGATAATCAGCGCCCAACCGTCCACCAGCACGAACAGCATGATTTTGAACGGCAACGAAATGATCAACGGCGAGAGCATCATCATGCCCATGGCCATCAGCACACTGGCCACCACCAGGTCGATAATCAGGAACGGAATGAAGATCATAAAGCCGATCTGGAACGCAGTTTTAAGCTCAGAAGTGACGAAGGCCGGGACCAGAATGGTCAGCGGCGCCGCGTCGGGCGTCGGGATGTCGGTACGCTTGGACAAGCGCATAAACAGCTCAAGGTCGCTGGTGCGGGTCTGCGCCAGCATAAAGTCCTTGATCGGGCCTTCTGCCTTGAGGATCGCGTCCTGGGCCGTGAGTTTTTCCGCCAGGTACGGCTGCAGGGCGTCGCGGTTCACCTTGTCAAACACCGGCGCCATGATGAACAGGGTCAAAAACAGCGCCATGCCGGTGAGGATCTGGTTGGACGGGGTTTGTTGCAGCCCCAACGCCTGACGCAGAATCGAAAACACGATGATGATCCGCGTAAAACTGGTCATCAGCATCACGAACGCCGGGATAAAACTCAGGGCGGTCATGATCAGCAAGATTTGCAGGCTGACCGAATACTCCTGCTGCCCGTTGGCGCCGGTGCCCAGGGTGATTGCCGGGATCGACAACGGGTCGGCCGCCAAGGCGACCGGCGCGAGCAAGGCCAACAACAGTGCGACAGCTAAACGCATTACGGCTTGTCCTTTTGCTGGCCGAGGATTTCCATCAGCCGCTTGGCAAATTCAGGCGTGGCCGGTTGCGTGGTGTCCGGCGCTGCAACCGGCTCTTTGAGCACATGCAGCGGGGTGATGCGGCCCGGCGTCAGGCCGAGCAGGATTTGCTCGTTGCCCACTTGCACCAGCACCAGCCGGTCACGGGTGCCCAGGGCCCGCGAGCTGATCAGTTCGATGACTTGCCCCTGGCGCGCGCCTCCTTGCTGAACCCGGCGCAGCACCCAGGCCAGGGCAAAGATCAGCCCCAGCACCAGCAGCAAACCCAGCACCAGTTGCGTCAACTGGCCGCCCAGGCTGCTGGCGGCCACGGGCGCAACGGCGCTCGCGGTGCTGGCCACCGGCTCTGCTGCCAGGGCGCTCAAGGGTAGCGCCAGTAAACCGCCGAGAAGCCGCTTCACTTAGCGCAACTTCTTGATGCGTTCGCTTGGGCTGATCACGTCGGTCAGACGGATGCCAAACTTTTCGTTGACCACCACCACTTCGCCATGGGCAATCAGGGTGCCGTTAACCAGCACGTCCAGCGGCTCACCGGCCAGGCGATCGAGTTCGATGACCGAGCCCTGGTTGAGTTGCAGCAGGTTACGAATGTTGATGTCGGTGCTGCCCACTTCCATGGAAATCGACACCGGAATATCCAGAATCACATCCAGGTTGGGACCGTCCAGCGACACCGGGTCGTTGTTGCGCGGCACGCTGCCGAACTCTTCCATAGGCAAGCGGTTGGACGCCGGTTTTTGCGCGGCGTCAGCGGCCAGCAGCGCGTCGATATCGGCCTGGCCAACATCGCCGGTTTCTTCCAGCGCGGCGGCCCATTCATCGGCCAGCGCCTGGTCGGCGGCGCTTGTATCGTTTTCGTTAGCCATCAGGTGTCCTCACTGAGCAATTGGGGGGGTTCGGTGCTTAACGCCGAACGATGGGTTCAAGCACTTGCAAGGCCAGATTGCCTTTGTGCGAACCCAGTTTGACCTTGAACGTGGGCACGCCATTGGCGCGCATCACCAGTTCGTCCTGCAATTCGATCGGGATCACGTCCCCCGGCGCCATGTGCAAAATGTCGCGCAGGCGCAGTTGGCGGCGGGCCACGGTGGCACTCAGCGGCACGCTGACGTCCAGCACGTCTTCGCGCAGGGCTTTGCTCCAGCGTTCGTCCTGGTCGTCGAGGTCTGACTGAAAGCCCGCATCGAGCATTTCGCGCACCGGCTCGATCATCGAGTACGGCATGGTCACGTGCAGGTCGCCGCCACCGCCATCGAGTTCGATGTGGAAGGTCGACACCACAATCGCTTCGCTGGGGCCGACGATGTTGGCCATGGCCGGGTTCACTTCCGAGTTGATGTACTCGAAATTGACTTCCATGATCGCCTGCCAGGCTTCTTTCAAATCGACGAAGGCCTGCTCCAGCACCATGCGCACGACGCGCAATTCGGTAGGGGTGAATTCGCGGCCTTCGATTTTGGCGTGACGGCCGTCGCCACCAAAAAAATTGTCTACCAGCTTGAACACCAGTTTGGCGTCGAGGATGAACAGCGCGGTGCCGCGCAACGGCTTGATCTTGACCAGGTTAAGGCTGGTGGGTACGTACAGCGAGTGCACGTATTCACCGAACTTCATCACCTGCACACCGCCCACCGCCACGTCTGCCGAGCGGCGCAGCATGTTGAACATGCTGATGCGGGTATAGCGGGCGAAACGCTCGTTGATCATTTCCAGGGTCGGCATGCGGCCCCGGACAATCCGGTCCTGACTGGTCAGGTCGTAACTTTTGACGCTGCCGGGTTCGGCAGCCGCCTCGGCCTGTACCAGACCGTCATCGACGCCATGCAGCAGCGCGTCGATCTCATCCTGGGACAGCAGGTCTTGCACGGCCATGTCGTGTCCTACTGCAATACAAAGTTAGTAAAGAGGGCCTGATCAATAACCACTTTGCCGAGTTCTTTTTGCGCCACTTCCTGCACGCTGGCAGTGGCTTTCTGACGCAACATTTCCTGCCCCACCGGAGTGGCGAGGCTGTCAAAGGTCTGTCCGGAGAACAGCATGACCAGGTTGTTGCGGATCACCGGCATATGCACCTTGAGTGCATTGAGGTCATTTTGATCCCGCGCCTGCAAGGTGATGCTCACTTGCAGATAGCGCTGGCGGCCGTTGTCATTGAGGTTGACCACAAAAGCGGGTGGCAGCGGCTCGTAGATGGCCGGGCGCTTGATGTTGGCGTCCACCACAGGCGGCGCGGCGCTTTTCTCGCCGCTCATGAAAAACCAGGTGGCACCCACCGACAAGCCGATGGCCAGCAACAACGCCACGACCACCAGAATAATCAGCTTGAGTTTGCCTTTATCGGCGGGGTCTTTCGGTGCGTCGGTCGTCGCCATGCCAATAATCCGTCACTTTTGGGTTTTCACAGGTGCATGACTAGGCAGAGCAAGTGTTATGCCAGAACCTTGATGGGGCATAACACTTGTAGTCGCTGCCGAGGTACGAGGCTGCGATGCGGGCCGCAGGACCGCCACTTAGGGGTGCTTACAGCCCATCGCAGCCTCGTACCTCGGCAGCGACTACAAGGCCATTTGGGGTTCAGGCGTAGTAGTCCACGGCGCTGGTGCCCAGCACGATGCTGGGGGCGACGGGTTCGGCCGCAGCTAACGGCGTGTCGTCGTCAAGGCGCGCACCACTGGCCCGGGAGCGCTGCTGGCCTTGCTGGTCCTGGCCTTGCCCCTGCCAACTGCGCGATTGGTCCGACACGTTGACGTCGACCTGGCCCATGCCCTGCTGGGCGAGCATGTCACGCAGGCGATGCATCTGGCTGTCCAGCGCTTCACGCACGGCCGCATGGCCGCTGACAAAGTTGACTTGCGTGGACTGGTCCGCCGCGACGTTGACGCGAATATCCAGACGCCCAAGCTCCGCCGGCTGCAATTGGATGTCGGCGGATTTGAGGTTGGCGCTGGACAGGTACATCACGCGGTTGACGATTTCTTCCGACCAGCCGCTCTGGTGCATGGCCAGCGGCTGGTTGACCGGCAGCGCATTCGCGGTTTTCGGCACGGCCGCCTGGGTCAGCGCGGCCAGACGGTTGGCAAAGTCATCGACACGGGTGTCGCTGGAAGCGCTTTTGAGGTCTTTAAGGCCGTCATCCACCAGCCCCTTGAAGGCTTTTTCACCGCCCTCGCCCGTACTGGAGGCGTCGGCTTTGGGCTCAAGCATCTGCGCAATCGCGTTCGGCTGGCCCTGGCTCGCACTGGCCGGGGTGTCGGGTTGAGCATTTTTCGCCGGTGACTGGCTGCTGGCAGACACATGGCCGCCCTGCTCCATGGCCAGGCGCACAGCGGGCATGTCATCCAGCGGGTCGGCTTGTGGGTCAAAGGTGTCATCCACCACAGGCGGTGGCGGCGCTTGCACGGCCATGTTCGCGGCGGCCAGTTGCGCAGCTTGCTCATCAGGCTGTGCCGGGGCGACAGGCGCAGGCGTTTGCGCTACCGCCGGTGGCGTTTGCACAGCAGGGGGTGTGATGTCGGCAGTCGGCAGGCCGTCGTCAGGTTTGACCGGCGTGTCATCTTGATCGGTGCTTTGAGACTTGCCAGCAGGCAAGGGTTTGCCGCTATCGGCAACAGCAGGCGGTGGGTTTGCAGCGCTGTTATTGCTCGCATCGCGTGTTATGGCAGGTTTGCTGCTGGTGACACCCGAGGTGGCGTCAGACGCTTTGGCATAGACCCTGGAAAACGGCTCGCCCCCTGTTTTTACGGGCTCGACGTCAGGCTGTGCAGCTTTGCCCGTTGCGGCTTTGGACGCAGCGACGGCAGGTGTCTGAAGGAACGGGTTGGCGGCGAGTGGCATTGGCAAAGTCTCCGCTGTACGGCAGGCATCGGTACAGGTGGGAGAGACAGAGCAAGGTTCGGGCCAGCTTTGCCGTCAGTTGCCCGAGAGGTAACTGGAGACGCTCACCCGCTGGCGCTCGGCACGATACAGCTGGCGGACCATTTGGTATTCGTCATTGATTTCGATGACCAGCTCTTTGATGTCCGCCAGTTGCTTCTTTTGCGCACGCTCTTCGAGCTGACCGCACAACAGCGCCAGGCGGGTGGCGCCCATGTTGCTGCTGCTGCCTTTGAAGCTGTGCGCAACGAGGGTCAGGTCGCGGGCTTCCTGGGCATTGTGCAATTGGTCGATACGTTCTTCAGAGTCTGAGAGAAAGGTGTCCAGCAGGTCTGCAAACCCCTCCTCCATCACCTCGCGCAACGAACTGATGACTTGCTCATCCATATGAATTTCAGACACTTGTTCACTCCTTGATCAAGAATGCTCGGATTATGCCAGAGCCTCCCATAAAAACTCTACGGTCGCTGTACGACCCTCGTCGGACCACCGCGCGGACGGGCAGAGCTGGCGCACCAGACTCAAACCGCGCCCCGACAAACGGTCGAGATCAAGCGGTCTGGCCAGCATGCTGGCGACGTCAAAGCCCGGCCCGCTGTCTTCTACGTGCAGTGTCAGGCGACCACCCTGGCGCTCGGGCACCACGCACATAGCCACACGCACGAAACCACTTTTTAACGCAATCAGACGCTGATTGCGCAATTCGTAATATCTTGCAAAACCTTTAGCGTCTCGCTTGAGCCGAGAATCCAGCCCCAGCACGCCATGTTCCAGCGCATTGCTATACAGCTCGGACAGCACCGCATGGATCTGAGCGCCCTGGGCACGCAGGCCATGCACCTCCATCAGCATGTGCAGCAAATAAGGCAGCGGGTTGAACTGTTGCAGCGTCGACGCCCGGAATTCGAAACGGGCAGACCAGTCGAGCGGGCTGCATTGGCCGCTGTCGGTGTAGAGCATCGCGGGCATCCCCAGGCGCTGCGCAACCTGCGAGGTGATCTGCACCATGCTGACGTCATCACGAATCTGCCCCTGAAACTGCCGCAACGCCTGCTCGACTTCATCGATCAGATGCTGCGGGTCGCGATTGGCCTCCAGCACGCGCTGCAACCGTTGCGCACCAAACAGCTGTTCATCCGGGCCAGTGGTTTCGGTCACGCCATCGGTGAGCAAGAACAACTGGTCGCCGGGCAGCATGGGCATCACCCGGGTCGAATGGTCAAACGCCTTGGCCTTCAACACCCCCAGCGGCAAATGCTGCGAGCTGAGCGCGGTGCGCTGCCCCGTAGCCAGGGTGTGCAAATAGCCGTCGGGCATTCCCCCGCTCCACACTTCAAGGCTGCGCCTCAGCGCGCTGACACAGACCACGTGGGCGCAGCAGAACATGTCGACCGGCAGGATGCGTTTGAGCTTGGCATTCATTTCACGGAGCATTTCGCCCAAGCCATAGCCCTTGGCCGTCATGCTGTAGAACACCTCAGACAAGGGCATCGCACCAATGGCTGCCGGCAATCCATGGCCGGTAAAGTCGGCCAGCAGCAGATGGGTATCACCCGAAGGCGTGTGGGCAGCAAGCAGCAAGTCGCCGTTGAACAAGGCGTACGGCGACTGCCGATACTGGATATTCGGGGCGCTCAGGCAGCCCTCGTGGGCCACCCGGTCAAACACCGCCTTGGCCACACGCTGCTCATTGAGCAAATACACATTGTGCCGGGCGATCTGGTCACGTTGCTGCAACACGGTGTCTTGCAAGCGCCGCAGGCGATCCATGACAGTGATCTTGGCGGCCAGCAGCATCGGGTTATACGGCTTGAGCAACACATCATCACCGCCCGCCTCCAGGGTGCGGGTCAATGCATCGGCGTGATTGAGTGAAGTCAGGAAGATGATCGGCACCAGCACTTCACCGGCCAGCGCCTTGATCTGGCGCGTCGCCTCAAAGCCGTCCATCACCGGCATCAGGCCATCCATCAGCACCAGATGCGGGCGCTGCTGGCGGAAGACCTCCACGGCCTCGGCACCGTTGCTGGCCAGCAACACGGTATGCCCCAGGCGCTGCACGATGGTGGCCAGCAACAGCCGGTCCGCAGCGCTGTCTTCGGCGATCAATATCGTCAGGCCGCGAGCCTGGGGCGGGTTCACTTAATGTCGAACAATTTGTCGAAATTGGAGATCTCGAAGGTTTTGCGCACATCGCTACTGCTGTTGACCACTTGGATCTCGGCTTCATCGCCACCGGCGTGATCACGCAGCAGCAACAGCATGCCCAGAGCGGAACTGTCGATGTAGGTGGCCTCTTTCAAGTCCACGACAATCGACTCGGGTATGGGGTCGTTCTTTTCGTAAGCAGCACGAAAGTCTTGATGCTTGGCAAAATCAAATCGGCCCTTGATGGCGATGGTCAGTTGGTTGCCGTCGGCTGAAACGTGAGAAGTCACGGCCATGGGGTAGCTCCTAGTTCAGGTATCGATTGACCTGAACTATAGACGCTCTGAAAACCTGCGCCTAAACCTGTAGTCGCTGACGAGGTACGAGGCTGCGATGCGGGCTGCAGGACCGCCAATCAGGGCCGCTTCGCGCCCCATCGCAGCCTCGTGCCTCGTCAGCGACTACAGGGGCATGCGGGATTAGTAGACTTCTTTGCGTGGCAGGCGCTGGGACAGTTCGTCCATCAGTTTTTGCTCGCGCTTGTCTTCAAGCTGGCGCGCTTCGTCGGCGTAGCGCTGGACCAGTTTGCGCAACCCTTCAACCCTGGCGTAGGCCTGTTGCCAGGATTCGCGGGCTTTGTTGAGGTTGTTTTCATGCCATTGCAGGCTTTGGCGTTGCTGGCCCACCGCGGTTTCAAGCTGGCCCAGAAAGTATTGATAGTTGCGCAGCCATTGGCCGGTTACGCCCTGGCTGCCGCGCTCGACCCATTGCGCCTGGTATTCGCCCCGAAAGTTTTCAAGGTCGCCCAGCTTGCTGTTGGCCAGATTGACTTGGCCCTGAAAGTGGCCCAATCGCTGGGCGGCTGCCTTTTCGGTTTTTTCGGCCATTTCGACCACCGGCGCCAGACGCGCCGCCCTTCCTCCGCTCGCCATAATCGATTAACCACCCGCCGCCGGGGCGAACAGGCTGGCCAGGTGGCCGCCGCTTTCGCCCAGGCTGATGTTGTCGTTCAGGCCTTGGCGCAGGTACGCGACCATGGCCGGTTGCAGGGCAATTGCGGTGTCGGTTTCACGGTCGCCGCCGGCCACGTAGGCGCCCACGCTGATCAAGTCCCGCGCTTGCTGGAAGCGTGACCACAGTTGTTTGAATTGCTGCGCCCGGCGCATGTGCTCGGCGCTGACCACCGACGGCATGACCCGGCTGATGGACGCTTCAATGTCGATGGCCGGGTAATGGCCCTCTTCGGCCAAACGCCGCGACAGCACGATGTGCCCGTCGAGCACGCCCCGCGCCGAGTCGGCAATCGGGTCTTGCTGGTCATCGCCTTCGGACAACACGGTATAAAACGCAGTAATCGAGCCACCTCCGGCCTCGGCATTACCGGCGCGCTCCACCAGTTTGGGCAGCTTGGCGAACACCGACGGCGGGTAGCCCTTGGTCGCGGGCGGTTCGCCAATGGCCAGGGCAATTTCCCGCTGGGCCTGAGCAAAACGGGTCAGCGAGTCCATCAGCAGCAGGACGTTTTTGCCCTTGTCGCGAAAGTATTCGGCAATCCGCGTGCAGTACATGGCCGCGCGCAAACGCATCAGCGGCGCATCGTCGGCAGGTGAGGCAACCACCACAGAACGCTTGAGGCCTTCTTCACCGAGAATGTGCTCGATAAATTCCTTCACCTCACGGCCCCGCTCACCGATCAGGCCCACCACGATAATGTCGGCCTCGGTAAAGCGCGTCATCATGCCCAACAGCACACTCTTGCCCACGCCGGTACCGGCAAACAGGCCAAGACGCTGGCCACGGCCGACCGTCAATAATCCGTTGATGCTGCGAATGCCCACGTCCAGCGGCACGCTGATGGGGTCGCGCTTGAGCGGGTTGATGGTCGGGCCGTCCATCGGCACCCAGTCTTCGGCTTTCATCAAGCCTTTGCCGTCCAGGGCGCGGCCCGCGCCGTCGAGCACCCGGCCGAGCATGCTCATGCCCATCGGCAAGCGGCCGGTGTCAGCCAAGGGCACCACGCGGGCACCCGGCGCGATCCCGGCCACGCTGCCCACCGGCATCAGGAAGATTTTGCTGCCAGAAAAGCCCATCACTTCGGCTTCGACTTCAACCGGATGAAACAGGTCGTCGTTGATCACCAGGCAGCGGCTGCCCATGGCGGCGCGCAGGCCTTCGGCTTCGAGGGTCAGGCCGACCATGCGCAACAGCCGCCCTTCGACCACCGGCTGGGCCGGTAAAGCCACCGCCGGGGCGTAGCCGCTCAGGCGCTTGGCGAAGCTGGTGCGCTTAAGGCGCATGGGGTTGGTCCAGGTCGACGTCGATGTCCGGCGCGGCCGGGTGCAGCGACTGCTCGTGCAGTTGATCAAACAGTTGGCTCATCGCCAGTTTGATCCGCGTTTCGATGCTGGCGTCGATGCGGCTGTGTTCGGTCTCGATGCGGCAGCCGCCCGGTTGCAGGCTGTCGTCTTCGACAATTTTCCAGCGTTCGTCATGACGCTCGCGCAGGGCCTTGATCTGGTCAAAGTCTTGCGGGTTGATAAACAGACGGATGTTGTCGGCGCCCATCGGCAGCAGTTTCAAGCCGTCGCGCAGCACTTGCTCGATGTGGCTTGAGTCGGTTTTGAGTTCGCGCTGGATCACCAGCCGGGTCATGTGCTCGACCAGCCCGACCATGGCTTTTTCAAGCTGCTGGTCCTGCTCGGCCAACGGCGCCAGCAGGCTGCCCATCAAGCGTTCCAGGCTGGCGACCTTGGCATTCAAGGCCACTTCGGCTTCCTGGCGTACTTTGAGCTGAGTGCTGTGAAACCCTTCTTTTTCGCCGGTGGCAAAGCCTTCGTTCCAGGCTTCCTGGCGGATGCTTTCGAGTTCTTCGAGGGTCAGCGGCTGGACTTCTTCGAGCGGCACTTCTTCGCTGTCGGCGGGCAGTTCTTCAACCGGTTCCGGCTCGGGTGCTTCGGGCTCTTCCTGCCAGGGGTCAAAACTGGGCAGCCCCCATACGTCGAACGCACCGACATCCTTGGCACGAATTACATCCCCGGGTGACTCGCCGTTGCTCACTTAGATCATCTCTTCGCCGCCCTTCCCGCCGAGAACGATTTCTCCGGCTTCGGCCATACGGCGGGCAATGGTGAGGATTTCTTTTTGCGCGGTTTCGACATCGCTGACGCGCACCGGGCCTTTGGCTTCCAGGTCGTCGCGCAGCAGCTCGGCCGCGCGCTTGGACATGTTCTTGAAGATTTTGTCCTGAACGTTGTCGTCCGAACCCTTGAGCGCCAGCACCAACACGTCCGAAGACACTTCGCGCAGCAGCGCCTGAATGCCGCGATCGTCAACATCGGCTAGGTTGTTGAAGACGAACATCAGGTCTTCGATCTGCCCGGACAGGTCTTCGTCGATGTCGCGAATCGAGTCCATCAACTGCGCTTCCATCGAGCTGTCGAGGAAGTTCATGATGTCGGCGGCCCGCTTGATCCCGCCCAGCGAAGTACGCGCCGCGTTGGAGTTACCGGCGAACTGCTTCTCGAGGATCTGGTTGAGCTCTTTCAACGCCGCCGGTTGCACGGTGTTGAGCGAGGACACGCGCAGAATGATGTCCAGCCGCGCCTTCTGATCGAAATGGCCGAGCACTTCGCCCGCCTGATCGGGGTCGAGGTAGGCCACCACGATGGCCTGGATTTGCGGGTGTTCGAAGCGGATCACGTCGGCCACGGCGCGCGGCTCCATCCACTTCAGGCTGTCGAGGCCGCTGGTGTTGCCGCCCAGCAGAATACGGTCGATCAGGCCATTGGCCTTGTCTTCGCCGAGGGCCGAGGTGAGCATTTTGCGGATGTAGCTGTCAGAGCCGACGCCGAGGCTGGTCTGATCGCCGACGATTTCGACGAACTCACTCATTACCTGCTCGACTTGCTCTCGGTGCACGTTGCGCATCTGCGCCATCGCCACACCCACGCGCTGCACTTCTTTGGGCCCCATGTGCCGCAATACTTGCGCGGCATCGGCTTCGCCCAGCGACAGCAGCAAAATCGCTGCCTTGTCGACCCGGGTCAGCTTGGCATTGGCGGCAGCTCGGTTATCACTCATCGGCGTTGATCCACTCTTTGACGACCTGGGCCACGCGGCCCGGATCTTCGGCTACCAGACTCTTGATGGCATTCAGTTGTGCGTCATAGCCTTCGCTCGGGCTCGGCAACATGATGCTTTGTGGCCCGCCCAGGCTCACGCGGTCGTTGGCCAGCTCACCGTCCAGACCGCCCATGCCGGCCATTTCGGCATCGCTGCCAATACCCGCCACCTGCTTGTTGCGGCCATTGCCGGTGATGTTGTTGAGCACCGGGCGCAGCACGCCAAACACCAGCACCAGAATGAACAGCACGCCCAGCACTTGCTTGACCACATCCCAGAACCAGGGCTGCGAGTAGAACGGAATATCGGCAATCACTTCGCCACGCTCGGAGGAGAACGGCACGTTGATCACGCTCACACTGTCACCGCGGCTGGCATCAAAGCCCACGGTGTCCTGCACCAGGCGGGTGAAGCGCGCCAATTGATCGGCGCTCCACGGAGTGCGGGTGACTTCGCCGTTGGCCGGGTTGACGATGGCCTGATCATCGATGACCACGGCCACCGACAGGCGATTGACTTTGCCCTGCTGCTGTTTGGTGTGGCTGATGGAGCGGTCGAGCTCAAAGTTGCGGGTCGACTGCGAGCGTTTGTCGGCCGGGTACGGCGCCAGCATCGGTTGGCCGGTGGCCGGGTCCATGATTTGCTGGCCGTTGGCATCGAGCAGCGGCTGGCCCGGTTGCACCATGCCTGCGCCCGCCGCCCCGGCCTGGCCGGTTTGCTGCGGCGCGGTGGCCGGGGCTGGCGGCTGATTGCTCAACGCCCCCGGTACGCCTTGCGGGCCGTTGCTGGCGGTGCGTTGTTCGTTGGTGGATTGCTCGCTGCGCAAGGCGGGCTGGTCAGGGTTGAACTGCTCGGAGGTGGATTCGACCGAGCTGAAATCAACGTCTGCCGAGACTTCAGCCTTGTAGCGATCATTGCCCAGCACCGGTTGCAAGATGTTATGCACGCGTTGGGTGAGCATGCCTTCCATGCGCCGGCTGTAGTCAAATTGCTTGCCGGCCATGGTCAGCTCGGAGTTCTCTGCCTGATCTGAAAGCAGATTGCCCTTTTGGTCGACCACGGTGACCTGGGACTTGATCAGTTCCGGCACGCTGGTGGCCACCAGGTTGATGATCGCCATCACCTGGCCTGGCTCCAGCGAGCGGCCGGGGTACAGCTCCACCAGCACCGAGGCGCTGGGCTTGCGTTCATCGCGCACGAACACCGAGCTTTTCGGGATCGCCAGGTGCACGCGGGCAGCCTTGATGTTGTTGAGGCTGGAAATGGTCCGCGCCAATTCGCCTTCCAGACCACGGCGATAGCGCGTGGCTTCCATAAACTGGCTGGTGCCCAGGCCCTGGTCTTTGTCGAGGATTTCGAAGCCGATGTTGCCGTCTGAAGGGGTGACGCCTGCGGCCGCGAGCTTGAGCCGCGCCCGTGAGACGTCATCGGCCTTGACCAGCAAGGCGCCGGAATTGGGTTCAACAGTGTAGGCAATATCAGCGGCGGCCAGGGTTTCCATGACCTGCTTGGCGTCCATCCCGGCCAGGCTGCCGTACAGCGGCCGGTAATCGGGCTGTTGCGACCACAACACCACGGCAAAACCTATCGCCACGCTCGCTGCCAGACCGACCATAAGGCCGACCTGACGCAACATGGTCATCTCGGCCAGGTTGTCCAGAAAGGACAAGCCGAACAGCGGCCCTTTGCCGCCACCCAGGCCTGACTTGGCCGGAACGTTTTCCGGAAGTGCATCTGCCATGACTTAATATCGCCCTTAAACCGGCATCTGCATGATGTCTTGGTACGCCTGAACCAGCTTGTTACGCACTTGCGTGATCGCCTGGAAAGACACGCTGGCCTTTTGTGAGGCAACCATCACGTCGGTCAGGTCGACACCGCTTTTACCGATTTCGAACGCGTTGGACAGCTGCGACGACGCTTGCTGCGTCTCGCTGACCTTGTTGATCGCGTTGCCGAGCATGTCGGAGAAGCTCGGTGCACCCGCTTCAGGAGCGGCCTGCACAGCCGATTTCGGTTGGGCCATGGCGTCCATTTGCATGGCCCGCATATCCAACATCAATCGATTAAATTCAATACCTTGGCTCATGGACTATGGCCTCCGCCGACCCGCATTTTTTTGACACTTTCACTGCTCGTAGTGAGGTATAGCAACAAGGGTGCCAGCTCTTTGTCGTTTTCGCACGATTAACGTTACAAAACATCGCAAAAACCGAACTAAACACACCCTGTAGGAGCGAGCTTGCCTCGCGATCTCTTGATCTTTAAAAGCAAAAGATCGCGAGGCAAGCTCGCTCCTACAGGGGGATGCACCGTCACGTTGCGGCAAACAGGTACGCCTCGACATCCATTCCGGCGTCACGCATTTGCGCCAGCTTGTAGCGCAAGGTGCGCGGGCTGATGCCCAGGCGTTCGGCCGCTTCTTTGCGCCGCCCCCGCTCGGCACGCAAGGTGTCGATGATCATTTCAAACTCATGGCGACGCAGGTCGTCGCCCAACGCGCCGGACGACTCGACCGGCGCCACCGCAGGCAGCGGCGCGTACGTCACCGGCCCGGCCAGGCAGAAGTCGGCCGCTTCAATCAAGCCGCTTTGTTGCAGGATCAGCGCCCGCTGGATTGCGTTGTCCAGTTCACGCACATTGCCCGGCCACGGGTAACCCACCAGGCACGCCTGGGCCTGCGCCGAGAAACGCACCGGGGCATGCTTCATTTTGCTGATGTGCTTGGCCAGCAGCCGCTCGGCCAACGGCACGATATCGGCGGTGCGTTCGCGCAACGGGCGCCAGGCCAGCGGGAACACCGACAATCGATAGTACAAATCTTCACGGAAGCGCCCCGCCGCCACTTCCCCGGCCAGGTCACGGTTGGTGGTGGCGATCACGCGGATATCCAGGGCAATGGGTTTGCGCCCGCCCACGCGTTCTACCTCACGCTCCTGCAACACCCGCAGCAACTTGGCTTGCAGGCCCAGGGGCATTTCCGAGATTTCGTCGAGCAGCAAGGTGCCGCCGTCGGCCTGTTCGAACTTGCCCGCCTGCGCTGCAATGGCGCCGGTAAACGAGCCTTTTTCGTGGCCAAACAAGGTGGCTTCGAGCATGTTGTCCGGAATCGCCGCACAGTTGATCGCCACGAACGGCTGATCGATCCGGCTGGAATGCTGGTGAATGTAACGCGCCAGCACTTCTTTACCGGTGCCCGACTCCCCGGAAATCAACACCGTCGAGTCACTTTTGGCCACCCGCGCTGCCAGCGCCAACAGCTGCGTGCTGGCCGGTTCAACCGCCACCGGGCCTTCGCTGTCTGCCGCGCTCAGGCTGCCCAGCGCATGGCGCGCCACCAGATCAAGCAAGGCCTTGGGTTCAAACGGCTTGACCAAGTAATCCGCAGCACCCTGGCGCATCGCATCGACGGCGCGTTCTACCGCGCCGTGGGCGGTCATCAACAGCACCGGCAACTGCGGATGACTGGCGCGCAGGCGGCCCAGCAGTTGGTGGCCGTCCATGCCCGGCATGTTGACGTCGCTGACTACCAGGCTGAAAGCTTCGCCCGCCACCGCGTGCAGCGCTTCTTCGCCAGAGCCTACGGCCTTGAAGTCGTGACCGGCCAACAACAACGTGTCGGCCAGCGCTTCACGCAAGGCGCGGTCATCCTCGACCAGCAGCACTTTGATTTGCATCGCCATCAGTTAGCCTCTCCTGCAACGGCAATCAGCGGCAAGCTGAGCAAGGCACAGGTGCCCCGCCCCAGCCGCGAACGTAAGCCCAGATCACCCTGGTGCGCACGCACCACGGCGGTGACCACAGCCAGTCCGAGCCCGGTGCCGGTGGCCTTGGTGGTGAAAAAAGGTTCGCCCAAACGCTCCAGCACCTTGGGTTCGATGCCGCTGCCGCTGTCGCTCACGCACAAGCGCAGTTGGTTGTCGCGGGCGTACAGGTGCACCTTGAGGCGCACCGCACCGGCTTGCAGGGCGTTTTCGATGAGGTTGAGCAGCGCGCCCACCAGCGTGTCGCGGTTGCACAGCACCAGCCCGGTGTGCACATCGCACTGCCAACGCATTGACACACCCTCAACGTGGGTCTGTGCCGCTGCCTGCAATGCTTGCATCAAGGCTTTGGGAGAAACCCGATCCGCCAGCGGCAGTTCGCCACGGGCAAACACCAGCATGTCGCGCACCTGATGTTCCAGTTCATGCAGGCGCTCTTTCAAGCGCCCGGCAAAGCGCTGCTGGGTTTCGACCGGCAGCGTTTGTTCAGTCAAATGGCTGGCGTAGATCAACGCCGCCGACAAGGGCGTGCGGATCTGATGCGCGAGGGAGGTGACCATGCGCCCCAGCGACGACAAACGTTCATGCCGGGACAGCTGGTCTTGCAAGCGCCGGGTTTCTGTCAGGTCGTTGAGCAACACCAGTTGCCCCGGTTCCGGGTCCAGCGAGCGGGTGGCAATCGACAGGCGACGACCGTCTTTAAGCGAGATTTCATGGCCATCGTCTTCACGCGGCGCGAAGCAGCGGGCAATCACCTGGCGCCACAATTCACCTTGCAGCGGCAGCCCCAACAGCTCGCACGCCGCCGGGTTGGCCTCGCTGACCAGTCCGCGATCGTCGATCACGATAACGCCGCCGGGCAACAAGTCCAGCAGGTGCTGCAAGCGATTGGCCAAGCGCTGGTTTTCTGCCAGCTCAGCCACGCGCCGCTCCCCGGCCAGCGCCAGCTCGCCTTTAAGCTCGGCAACCCGGGCTTCCAGCAGGCTGTAGGAGTCGGTCAACTGGGTCGACATCTGATTGAACAGCGAGAACGCCTGTTCAAGCTGCGCCGCGTTGGCGGGCATGGTGCTCAGAGACGCGGCAGCCCCTGCGAGATCAGGGACCGAGGACTGTTGGGCGGCGTGGGGCATGGGACGTTCTCGCTTGGCTGACCGTCATAAAACGGTTCGTTAACCCAAGCAAAGCAATACCCGTGCCCGAAAAATAACATTGGCAGGATGAAGGGAGGATGTGTTGATGCAGATCAAAGGATTGATGCAAAACCCTGTAGGAGCGAGCTTGTCTCGCGAGCTTTTAAAAGATCAAAAGATCGCGAGCAAGCTCGCTCCTACAGTTTGGGCGAGGTTAGTCGTCGCCCTGCTCTTCGCCTTCGCGGCGGCTCATGCCGTATTTGCGCATTTTTTCAACCAGGGTGGTACGACGGATCCGCAGGCGCTCGGCCGCACGGGCGACGATGCCGTTGGCATCGTCCAGCGCTTGCTGGATCAAGCTTTGTTCCAGCCCGCCCAGGTAGTCCTTGAGGTCCAGGCCTTCGGGCGGCAGCATCGCGCCGGTGGTGAAGTCCGGCGTATTGCTGTTGATGGCGACGCGTTCTTCCATGTCACTGCGCAGGCTGTCGACCAACTGCTCGTCTTCATCGTCGACATAGCGGAATTTTTTCGGCAGCTCTGCCACGCCGATCACGCCATAGGGATGCATGATCGCCATGCGCTCAACCAGGTTGGCCAGCTCGCGGACGTTGCCCGGCCAGGCGTGGCGGCACAGCGACATGATGGCGCCCGAGTTGAAGCGGATCGAACCGCGCTTTTCGTGTTCCATGCGTGAAATCAGCTCGTTGAGCAGCAGCGGAATGTCTTCCACCCGCTCGCGCAGAGGCGCCATTTCAATCGGGAACACGTTGAGGCGGTAGTACAAGTCTTCGCGGAAGGCGCCGACTTCGATCATGCTTTCGAGGTTTTTGTGGGTGGCCGCAATGATCCGCACATCGGCGCTTTGGGTCTTGTTGCTGCCCACGCGCTCAAAGGTGCGCTCCTGCAACACCCGCAGCAGTTTCACCTGCATCGGCAGCGGCATGTCACCGATTTCATCGAGGAACAATGTGCCGCCATTGGCCAGTTCGAAACGCCCGGCGCGGCTGGTGATGGCCCCGGTGAACGCGCCCTTCTCGTGCCCGAACAGCTCGCTTTCAAGGAGTTCTGCCGGGATCGCCCCGCAATTGACCGGCACAAACGGCGCATCGCGGCGCTTGGAATGGTAATGCAGGTTGCGCGCGACCACTTCCTTGCCGGTCCCGGACTCGCCGAGGATCAACACGCTGGCGTCGGTGTCGGCCACTTGCTGCATCATCTGGCGCACGTGCTGGATCGCCCGGCTGGTGCCGACGAGGCTGCGAAACAGGTTGGGTTCACGGTGACGACCGCGCTCACGGGCCTGATCGTACATTTCACGATAGACCTGGGCACGGTGCAGCGAATCGAGCAATTTGCTGTAGCTGGGGGGCATTTCGAGGCTGGACAGCACGCGGCGACGCTGGTCGTCGGGCAGCTCGGTCGAAGAAATATCACCTAAAAGCAAAATGGGCAGGAACTCATCCCAGGCTGCGAGTGTCTTAAGCAGGCTTGAAATTCCGCCAGCAGCGCTCACGGTGCCAATCAGCACGCAGAGCACCTCACGGCTGGACGACAGGCCTGTAACCGCCTGCTCCCACTCGTGACTAGGGCTGGTTAAATTCTCTTCGCCGAGAAAACTTAAAATTACCGCCAGGTCATGGCGGCGGACGCTATCGTCATCGATCAGCAGAATTTTGGTTTCACGCCACATGCAATAGCAACTTCCCTAGTCAACTCAGCGCTCCGGATAATGTGGAGCACACTAGCCGCCCCGATCCTGTTGGATGTGTGAGGCGACTGAAACAGAATACGTACTAGTTAAGTCAAAAAAACATACACAGTCAAATTTATGGCGCCGCTTAAACGGATTAACCCTATACTTCTTATGCCTTAACCGAACAAATGGTAAACCTTTGAAGCATTTTTTGCTTGGTTGATCTGCGCCATTTGCTCGACTACCAGTTGCCGCTCATCGGTAGCGGCCTCCAGCAGCATGCGATACACCACCAACAACCCCTCCAGATTTTCGCGCAGCACCGCTTCGTCCAGCGGGCGTTCGTCGAGTACTGTCTCAACACATTCACGGCACGCCGAGTCCAGCTCGCCGATGGCATCCCAATTGCGCGCCGCCAGGGCATCGATCAGCGCGTCGCGGGTTTCTTGAATTCGTTGCAGCTGGCTCATGACGCACTCCTCAGGCCATTAGATTGATTGCGGGGCGATCTCGTCCCAGCCGCTTTTCACCGTGATTAGCAGGCGCGCGACTTCGTCGATGATTTCAGGATCGTTTTTGATATTGGCCTGGGTCAGACGCACGGCCATGTATTCGTACAGGTCATCGAGTTGCTGCAGCGCCGCCTTGTCGTCGGTCTTATCAGCATCCAGGCCCTGACGCAAACCGCCAATAATGTCGACGGCTTTGGTCAGCAACAGTGCCTTCTGCGGAATATCACCACGGCTCAACGCACCTTTGGCCTGGGCCATGCGCTCCAGGCCGCCTTCCATCAGCATTTGAATCAAGCGATGAGGGCTGGCTTCGGAGATTTGAGCGTGGGAATTGACCTTCTGATACTGACGAAGGGCGCGCATCGGGTTCATGTTTCTACCTCATCACAAATGGGCTAAGTCTTACTTCTTATGTCGGCGCCGGGGCTCAAAGCTTTAGCGCTCAAGCCGCACCAGATGCCCGGAAAATCAGTTATTCGACTTCGGGTTATTCAGCGAATTGAGCGTGGTCATGATGCTGGAACTGCTGGCGTTGATCTTCGCGATCAGGCCGTCCATCGCCGTGTATTTGGCGGTCAGGGTGGTTTTCAGCGTGTCCATGCGGCTGTCCAGCGCTTTTTGCTGCTCGGTCAGATCGGTCAACTTGGTGTTCAAGTCGGCGGCACGGGTGGTCAGCAGCCCGCTGGTGCCGACATAACTGTCCGTGGCCTTGGTCATGCGCGTGATCAAACCGGTGTCGCCGGTGAATACCTTGGCAATCTCGGTCGGACCATTGGGGGTCGCCACGGCGGCGTTCCACTTGGTGTCATCCAGGGTCAGCAAACCGGTTTTCTGATCGGTACTGATGCCCATTTGCGCCAGGTTGCCCACGGTGGAACCGCCGGAGTTTTGCAACAGTTCACTACGAATGCCGTTGACCAATTGGCGCATTGACGAATCACCGGTCAACGCACCGGTTGTGGTCGTGGCCGCATCACCGGTTGCAGTGACTTTGGTCTGGGTGTTGATGCTGGTCATCAGTGCGTTATAGGCACTGACAAACGACTGCACCGAGGTTTTCAAGGTGGTGGTGTTGGACGCCACGGTAATGGTCGACGGCTTGGTGTCCAGCAGCTCAAGACTCACACCACTGATGGCCGAGGTGATCTTGTTGCTCTTGGACTCCATGGCAATGTTGTCGATGGTGTACTCGGCGTTGACCGGCGGTTTTCCGGCGTCATAGCCAGTTGCCAGCTCAGAATCGCCACTGAGGGTAATGTCCGTGCCCTTACCGGTGGTTTGCGAACTGATGACCAGACGCGAGCCGTTGGCGTCGGTCAGCACGTTGGCGCTGATGCCCTTGGATTGCAGCTGCGTGTTGATCGCGTCACGAGTCTGCTGCATCGTCGCACCCGCCGGGACCTTGACGTCGTAGCTGCTATCGGACTGCGAAATGGTCAGCGTGGTGTCTTTGCCGCTGGAGTTAACCACGGCAGAACTGCCTTCGAACACCTTGCTGGTGACCTTTGAGGCCGTGGCCAATTGCGTGACGTTAAGCGCATAGGTACCGCTTGCGGCTTTGTCGCCCAGGGTGACCTTGGAAATTTTCTCGTCAGAAGACGTGCCCGCAAGCCCGTTGAAACTGGCTTCCGTGTTGAGTTTGGCGATGGCCGCACGATAGGTATCAAGCGACGCCTTGACCGTGCCCACCGCCGACAGCTGGGTGGTGGTCGTGGTTTGCAGCTTGGTGATTTGCGCCTGCTTGGGGGCTTTTTCAGCATCCACCAACGCTTTGACGATCCCTACCGTATCGAAACCCGAACCGACGCCGGTAATCGTTGAACTGGCCATCTTTATTCTCCTTGTTCGGTGGCTGTCGCTTTATTGGCTAAGAACAGCGAAGCCACAAACACCATCACATTTCATGCCACCTTCAAACACTGGCGTTAAAAAGCAGGCTGTTGGGGTCTGCCAGATTTTGCGCCAACTTGAGGGCCACTTCTGAAGGTAGCTGGCGAATCACTTCACCGCTTTGGGTGGCGATGACCTTGACCACCATGATGCCGGTGGTGTCATCAATCGAAAAATCCAGCTGACGCTGGTGAGACTGCGCGAAGTCGCGTAAATCACTGACCGCTTTTTCAACTTCGATACGCTCAGGCGGCTTGCCTGGCGGCACGATGTCACTGGCATCAGCCCTGGCAATGGCGGCTGGTGCTGGCGCGGGGCTGGACGGCCCGACGGCGGTTGGGTAGGCGGAATTCAGTTTGATGCTCATGTCCATGTCATCACCTCACCACTGAAAAAACAAAAGGGCACGTAAACGCGCCCTTCCGTTATCAACCGCGCGCTGAAATTACTGAAGCAGCTTCATCACAGCGGATGGCAGTTGGTTCGCCTGGGACAGGATCGCGGTGGACGCCTGTTGCAGGGTTTGTTGCTTGGTCAACTGAGCAGCTTCCGATGCGAAGTCAGTGTCCTGAACACGGCCCAGAGCAGCGGTCGAGTTCTCGGAAATGCTTTGCAGGTTAGCCACGGTGCTGTCGAAACGGTTTTGTACGGCACCCAGTGCGGCACGTTGAGTATCGATTTGTGCGATTGCGTCACCCAGAGCCTGGATAGTCTTTTGAGCGTCATCCGCTTTCAAAATACTCAGATCAGCAACGCTGGATTCTGTTTTCACAGCCGTGGTGGACTTGGCAGCATCAGTTAGCCCCAAGGTAGACAAACCAGTACCTGCACTACCGTCAGCAATGGTGATGTCTTTGGTGGAAAACAGCTTCAAGCCGCCATCTTTGTCAAGGCTGGCTGTTACGCCGGTGCTTGCACTGTTGATAGAGGACACTACATCCGCCAAGGTAGAACCTGAATTGAACTTCACTTCAGTACCATTGAGGATGAGCGATGTAGCTGCGCCCAGTTTCGCATCAGTTGAACCGGTCGACAGACCCACCTTGGCCAGCGCACCCGATCCACCGGTAGCGGCATCTCCGTTAGCCAATTTGATAGCTTTGCCATCGGACGAAGTCAGTTGCAGACGGCCATCGCTGTTAAGAGACGCTGATACGCCGGTTTTGCTGGCGGTATTGGCATCGTTGATCGCTTTTGCGACTGCAGCCATATCGTCATCTTTTTTGAAAGCGACTTCTTGACCGTTGATATTGATAGAAGTGTCAGAGTCTAGCTTGCCTGGAACCGCTGCCGTACCAGGTGTAACAGTACCACCACCTGCAGTGGCGGATTGCAAACCAGTTGTTGTTGTGCCAGTGATCGCGATAGCACCAGTAGTCGAAGTCAGTATCAGCCCAGTGCCGGCGCCATCTTTACTGGCAACGACGCCAGCAGCTGCAACACCATTAATCGCGCCAATCGCAGCATCAATGTCAGCATTCGCACCAATGGTGACATCAGCACCGTTGATCTTGAATGTCTCAGCACCAGTTGGGGCTGCGTAGGTAGCTGTTGCCGTGTACGGAGATGTAGTCGAGGGGCCCGCAGGAATACCACCCGGCAGAGTCACTGGATTACCCGTTACAGAAGCCGAAAGTTTGGTTGCCGCACCCGCTACGGTAGCTTCGCTGGAAGAACCCTTCAACGCAGTAGCGCTAATGTCACCCATACCGAAAGTGATAGTTTGGTTGGCATCAGCACCGACTTGGAAACCTACGTTCTGGAACGAACCGTCCAGGATGTTACGACCACCGAAAGTAGTGGTTTGAGCAATACGAGTCAGCTCACCGGTTTTGGCGGTGAACTCTTGTTGCAGGGAGGCACGGTCTGCGTCGCTTTTGTCACCGTTCGCGGACTGCAGAGCCAGTTCACGCAGACGTTGCAGAATGTTGGTCGACTCTTGCATCGCGCCTTCAGCGGTCTGTGCAATCGAGCTGCCGTTGTTGGCGTTGTTGATCGCCACGGTCATGCCTTTGGTCTGCGAGGTCAGACGGTTGGCCATCTGCAGGCCAGCGGCGTCGTCTTTGGCGCTGTTGATTTTCAGGCCGGAAGACAGACGGGTCATCGAGGTGCTCAGCGCATCACCGGCTTTGTTCAGGTTTTTCTGAACGGTCAGGGACGTGACGTTGGTGTTTACGGATAAAGCCATGACGAAATCCTCATTAGATAAATACTGCGGCTTCCGGCCCTGGCAACCGCCGGGTGTGGCCTAGAGAACCTTCGTAATAGTTATCGTCGTGATGGCAAGATGCTTGAGGGCTTTTTTGATTTTTTTTACAGGCGGGGTTTCATGCCTTGTGTTTCAAGGGGTTGCGCGTTGCCCCCTGGCAAAATCTGATCGTGTAGGAGCGAGCTTGCCTCGCGATCTTTTAGAAGATCAAAAGATCGCGAGGCAAGCTCGCTCCTACAGCGGGGTCGATTATTGTGTCTGGCGAGTGCTTAGTCGCGATAAATAATCGCCGAGCCCCACGACAGGCCCACGCCGAACCCGCTCAGCGCGACGCGCTTCCAGGCGGCGTCCATCACGTGTTTTTCCAGCAGCAGCGGAATGCTCGAGGACACGGTGTTGCCGGTCTCGACCATGTCTTTGATGAACTTCTCTGGCTCGCTTTCTTCAAAACGACGGGCCACGGCGTCAACAATCGCTGCGCTGCCCTGGTGGATGCAGAACGCGTCGATGTCTGTGGCTTTGAGTTCGGACTCGTCCAGCAGCTCGTGCAGGTGCGCCGGGACTTTGACCAGGGCGAAGTTGAACACCTGGCGGCCGTTCATGAAGAACACGCCGTCGCTGACTTTCAGGTGCGGTGCGCCAGAGCCATCAGTGCCGAATTTGGCTTTGCCCAGCTGCCAGGTGGCGTCTTCGCCCATCCAGGTGGCGGTGGCGGCGTCGCCAAACAGCATGGTGGTGTTGCGGTCTTCAGGGTCGACGATTTTGGAATACGGGTCGGCAGTCACCAGCAAGCCGTTTTTCAGGCCCGCGGCTTCCATAAAGCCTTTCATGGCGTAGATGCCATAGACGTAGCCAGAGCAGCCCAAGGAGATGTCGAACGCGGCCACGTGGGTCGGCAGGCCCAGCTTGTCTTGCACGATGGCGGCGGTGTGCGGCAGGCCTTCGGCGTCGCCGTTCTGGGTGACGACGATCAGCGCGTCGATGGATTCACGCGAGAGCTGCGGGTTGTTGGCGAACAGTGCGTTAACGGCTTCTACGCACAGGTCTGAGGTTTCCTGGTCAGCATCTTTACGCGGCAAGAAGGCCGAGCCAATCTTGCCCAGAATGAAGTCTTCGTCCTTGGAGAACTTCGCGCCCTGAGCGTAGTTGTCTACGCCGTTTGCAGGCACGTAACTGGCGATGCTTTTAATGCCAATCATTGTGGCTTCCCAATACTAATAGCTGGAGATCACCCGCTCAGCTAACCGAGGGGCGTTGACAATAAGAGGGCTTCGTCGCGCAAAAACAGCGGCGAAATGGGCACCTGACACCTGCAAAAAACCACACAAATCAGCTGAAAATAGCCCGGCGCCCGCCCAAACGTTTCACACGATACAGTGAAGATGCGCGTTGTGACTCATAGGTCACTCTAATTTGTGTGGTTTTATACAAAAGATTTCAGAGAAGTTGTAGTCGCTGTCGAGGCACGAGGCTGCGATGCGGGCCGCAGGACCGCCAAAACGGGGGTCGCTTCGCAACCTATCGCAGCCTCGTGCCTCGTCAGCGACTACGGGATTTAGATCACAGTTGGTTGAACAGGCTGAGCTGGGAGATTTTGACGAACGCCAGTTGCGAGGCTTCGAGCATGGATTTCTGGAAGGCCAGTTGGGTGGCCGCGCTCGCGGTGTCGGTGTTGCCGATGGCCGCGGTGGTGGAGTCGTTGGCCAGGCCCATGCTGGTGTTTTCGTCGAATTGAATGTCCACCGCGTTCAACCTTGCGCCGATCGAGCCACGTGCGGTGTCGATGCTGGCGCTGGCGTTTTTCAGGTTGCCAATCGCGGTGTTGATGGCGTCACGCTGCATGCGCGAAGCCGCCGCGTCTTTTTCACTCGGCACCACTAACGCCTTGCGCAATTCGCTGATGGTGTCCAGCGCGCTCTGGCTCTGGTGGTTGTTGTTGCTGACGACAAACTGGTCGCCCGAAGCCGGGGTGCCGGAGAAGTCAAATTTGACGCCCATGGCTTCCAGCGAGCCATCGGCCAGGGTGCCCTTGGCAATCGACTTACTGCTGTCGGTTACTGGCTGCGCGTAGACCTCGTACTCGGTGGCGCTGGTGAACTTGATCACCGCGCCATTGCTCGGAAAGCTGTCGCTGTAGGTGCCCGCGTTGGTCACGTTGGAGCCGGTGATTTGCGCCGTCGAGCTGTTGCTCGGGGTGCGCGAGGCATTGAAGGTGTCGGGCTTGGCTTGCAGGGTGAAGGTATGGCCCTTGACCGCCGCGTCCTGGTCAGTCGGGGCAATGTCCTTGAGGTTCAGGTTGATGTCAAAGGACACCCCGCGCAGGCTGATGCTGTGCGCGCCCTCTTTGGTCGAATCGAACAGGCCGTTGCCCGGGATCTCCGAGGTCACGTCTTTGCCGTCGGCATCTTTGAGGGTGTATTGGGTGCTGCTGGTGAATTCCAGGGTGTACGGCTGGCCTGCGGCAAAGCTCTTGTTGAACACCGCGCTGGAGGTCACCAGACCCGATGACACGGCAACCACGCCCTTGTCCGGCACCACCGCGCCGTCCGGGTCGAGCATCGGCTGCAAGGTGCTTTGAGTGCGCCCGGTGTTCACCGAGTTCTCCATAAAGCTTTTGGCCGTGTCGCTGCCCGCCAGGGTCAGGGTGTCCGAGACCTTGAGGTTGAGCTGGGTGTCGTCGCCCTGATAGGTATAGGTGCCATCGTTGTTGCGGATGTACGGCTGGGTGTCGGTCTTGGAGCCCGAGAACATGTAGTTGCCCGCGGAGTCTTTGCTGTTGAGCAGGCTGAACACCTGGTCTTCGATGCTGCCCAGCTCGTTGGCCACCGCTAAACGGTCGGCGTCGTTGGTCAGGCCGCCCGCCCGCAGCGCCAGCTCGCCGGCTTTTTGCAGGGAGTTATTGATGCTATCGAGCACGCTTTCCTGATTGCTCAGCGACGACTTGATGCTGTCCATGTTGGCGGAATACTGGCCCAGCATGTCCTTTTGCTGCTGCAGTTGCAGCAAACGCGCAGCGCCCACCGGATCATCGGCAGCGGTCTGGATGCGCACGCCAGAGTCGATCTGCTGCTGGGTCTTGATCACCGACGAGAAGTTGTTCTGGTAGGTGGTGCTGGTCGACTCAAAAAACTGGGCAGTGGAAATACGCATCGTCGAGTGCTCCCTTAAAGACTGTTGATCAGCGTGCTGAAGGTTTCTTGCGCCGCTTTGATGATTTGCGACGATGCGGTGTAGTACTGCTGGAACTTGACCAGGTTAGAGGCTTCTTCGTCCAGGTTGACCTGCGACACCGAGTTGCGGGTTTGCGTGGCGTACGCCAGGGCGGCCGTGTTGGCGGTGCCGTCGACGCTGGCCTGGCTGGCTTTGCCGCCGACCTTGGAAACCAACTGGCTGTACGAGGTGCCGAGGCTCGCCCCGCCCCCGCCGCCGGTCACGCCCACGGTCTGTTTGGTTTGCAGGCCCAACAGTTGGTTGGCGTTGCTGTTGTCAGCCTTGCCGTCCTTGTTGAAGCGAATATCAAAACTGTCCCCTTTGGCCGGGGAGCCGCTGAGGGTGGTGTCGAAGTTGACGGTTTTTGGCGTGCCGTCCGGGTTGGTGACCGCTGCGCCCGAGGCATCGAGCACCGGCACCTTGATCGTGACTTTGTTGTCCTGGCCCGGAACGATAGTGCCTTCGCCGATCTTCTCGCCCTTTTCATTGAGGATGCGATAGCCCTGAGTGCCGCCGCTGGCTTCGTCAAAGGCAATGCGCACCGGCATCGCACCTTCGATTTCGCTTTGCGCTTTGCCCAAGTCCGCGCCGCCATAAATATTCAGCGCTTGCGACAGGCTCAGGCCGCTTGCCGCGCCGGTGCCGCTGTTGGAGCCGCCTTTAACGGCCACCAAAGGCCCGGCGAACGCCAATTTACTGGCATCGGTCATTTGCACGTTAAGGCTGCTGGCGCCATTGGCGGTGGGGCTGACTTTGAAGCTGTCGCCCTTGCTCAATGCGCCACCATTGAGGCTCATGCTGAAGCCGTCGATCACCGCCGGCGGGTCTTGATCGAGCTTGAAGGCGCCCATGTTGGTGCCGTCCGAGCGCTTGACCGTGTATTCGTTGTCGCTGGTTAACGTGACCTGATAGTCGTAGGTGGTCAGTGCGCCGCTGTTGGTGATTTTCACGTCGAGGTTGCCCGAGCCTGCGCTGTTGCCGGTCGCGGCCAGGCTGCGCTGGCTGATCGCCTTGTCACTGTTGATGCTGCTGAACAGGGACGAGCCAAATTCGCCGTTGGCGTCCAGCCCCTGCCCCAACTGCTGGTTGAAGGCATCGGCCAATACGATGGCCGTGCGCCCCAGTTCATTGATGGACGGGGCCAGCACGTCTTCGCGATAACGCAGCAGGCCGCCGATTTTGCCGCCGGTGAGCACCGAAGTGACGTCGGAGCTGGACTGCGGGTAGTTGATCTGGATGCTGAACTGGCTTTTGTCGGTTTTGCCCGGCACTGCCGACAAGGTGTTCGAGGTATTGCCCTGCACCAGCGCCTGACCGGTGCCGAGGGTGATGTCGTACACGTTGTCGTGCTCTTGAACCGACACCCCGACCAACTCGTTGAGGGTGCGCACCGCTTCGTTGCGTGCATCCATCAGGTCGTTGGGGGTGTTGCCCGCCGTGGTGGCCTGGGCAATTTGCTTGTTCAGCGAGGCAATGGTGGCCGTGTGCTGGTTGACCATCGAGGTCAGGGTGTCCAACTGGCTGTTGATGCCGTCGTTCTGCTGGTTGAGCTGAGTCGAAATCGAGTTGAAGCGGTTGCTCAGGGTTTGCGCATTGGTCAGCAGCAATTGCCGCGTGGAGCTGTCGCCTGGCGCCCCGGCCGCTGTCTGCAAGGAGGCGAAAAAGCTGTTCAGCGCCGACGACACACCGGTGCTTTTGTCCGAGAGCAGTTTGTCGATCGAGCCGATCTGGTCGAGATACGCCTGGGCGTCGCCGTTGAGCGATGTGGTGGCTTGCAACTGGGCGTCGAGGTAGGAGTTGTACACCCGGCGTACGTCGGCCAGGGTGGTCCCGGTGCCGATAAACACCCCGCTCACTTGCTGCGAGCCGGCGCTGCTCTGCACCACTTGCTGACGCGAATAGCCCGAGGTATTGGCGTTGGCAATGTTATTGCCCACGGTGGCCAAGGCCCCTTGGCTGGCGTTAAGCCCCGACATCCCGATGTTGATCAAACTCGCCATGGTTCAAACCTTATAAATGCGTGAGAGAACCCGTCGAGACGTAGCTCTGGTAGGTTTTCATTTGCTTGGCAATCTGCGAAATCTTGCTCGCGTACTCAGGGTCGGTCGCGTAACCGGCCTTCTGCAATTCACGAACAAACTGCTCTGGTTTATCGGCTGCGTTGAGCACATCTTTATAACGATTGTTGCTCTGCAGCAGGGTCACCAGGTCGTGGAAGCTGTCTTGGTAGGAGTTGTAGGAACGGAAGTCCGCCGTCTCCTTGACCATCTGCCCGTCACGGAACTCACTGGTAATGGCTCGCGCCTGCGCGCCCTGCCAATTGCCGGTGGCCTTGATGCCGAACAGGTTGTAACTGCTGTTGCCGTTTTGTTGACGCATGACCGATTTGCCCCAACCGGTTTCCAATGCCGCTTGCGCGACCAGATACAGCGGGTCGACGCCGATTCGGTCGGCCGCCTGCTGCGCCATTGGCAACATGGTGGCAACGAACGCATCCGGCGACTCAAAGGCTTGTTTGGCCGGTGCCAATGGCGGCTGGGCCACGGCGCGACCATAAATCTGCATGCGCCCGTGCACCCCGGAGGCGCTGAGCATCGGTTGACGGCTGCCCTTGATCACCGCGTCCAGCGCCGGGCTGGTGCGGCCCGGTACGGTGCTGGTGTTGACGGTTGAGCGCGCCGGGTCAGCCGACGGCACAATCCCGGCCAACAGGCGGTCGGTCAATTTGCTCGGTAACGCCAGACGACGCTGGTTGAGCATCGCCATGTCATTTTTGTGCCCACCATCGACCGCAGGCGTGGCCACCCGTGCAGCCCACAAGGCGCGCTGGCCGTTGGAACGAACGAACGGGCTGTTGGTGGCGGTCGTCGCAGGCGCTGCGGCCTTGGTTTCTGCGGCCACCGCAGGCGTGGCGGGTACGTCACCCGGCACCACCGATTTGTTTTTCGACATCTGGCGCATCAATACGTCGGCCAAGCCTATGCCGCCGCCCTGGCGTGACAGGGTCACCGACAGTTGCTGGTCGTACATTTCCTGGTATTGCTTGGCCGCAGGCGTGTTCAGCGGGTTGTCCTTGCCCAGCACTTCGTTGGCCGAACGCATGGACTTGAGCATTTCGTTGAGAAACAGCGACTCGAATTCCTGCGCAACCTTGCGCATATTGCCGTCGCTGTTGCGGTCGCCGACCTTCAGGTTGTTCAGACGATTGAGGTCGCTGAACGCCCCCGAATCGCTGTCACTGACGACGCCACTCTTACGCATGTCCATGCCGTTGGCCTCAGATCACGATCAGGTCGGCTTGCAAAGCGCCGGCCTGTTTCAGGGCTTCGAGGATCGCCATCAGATCCCCTGGCGCCGCGCCCACCTGATTCACCGCCCGGACGATTTCGTCGAGGGTAGTGCCCGGGCCGAACTTGAACATCGGCTTGGCTTCTTGCTGGGCGTTGATCCGCGAGCGCGGCACCACCGCCGTCTGGCCGTTGGACAGCGGGCCCGGCTGGCTGACGATCGGGTCTTCGGTGATGGTCACGGTCAGGCTGCCGTGGGTCACTGCCGCAGGCGATACCTTGACGTTCTGCCCGATCACGATGGTGCCGGTGCGCGAGTTGATGATGACCTTGGCCACGGCCTGACCCGGATCCACTTCGAGGTTTTCCAGAATCGACAGGTAGTCAACGCGCTGGCTTGGGTCCAAAGGCGCGGTGACGCGGATCGAGCCGCCGTCAATCGCCTGGGCCACACCCGGCCCCAGCAGGTCGTTGATTTTGTCGACCACGCGCTTGGCGGTGGTGAAGTCGGAACGGTTGAGGTTCAGGGTCAGGCTATTGCCCTGGTTGAAACCGCTGGGCACGGCCCGCTCGACCGAAGCACCACCCGGAATGCGCCCGGCTGACGGTACGTTGACGGTAATTTTCGAGCCGTCACGGCCTTCAGCGTCAAAGCCGCCGACCACCAGATTGCCTTGAGCAACCGCATAAACGTTGCCGTCAATGCCCTTGAGCGGGGTCAGCAACAGTGTGCCGCCGCGCAGGCTTTTCGAGTTGCCGATGGACGACACAGTGATGTCGATCACCTGCCCCGGCTTGGCGAACGCGGGCAAATCGGCGCTGATCGACACCGCAGCGACGTTTTTCAACTGCACGTTGCCCGAACCCGGCGGCACTTTGATGCCGAACTGCGAGAGCATGTTGTTGAAAGTCTGCAGGGTGAACGGGGTTTGCGTGGTCTGGTCGCCCGTGCCGTTCAGCCCGACCACCAGGCCATAACCAATCAATTGGTTGGAGCGCACGCCCGAAATGCTGGCGATGTCTTTCAACCGCTCGGCGTGAGCGCCCAGGGTTGTCGACAGCAGCAGTACGGCTGCCAGCAGGTGCTTGAGGTTCGGCATGGTCGGTCCGGTCAGAAAGGAAACAGTGGGCTAAGGAAGAAGCGGTCAAACCAGCCCGGCTGGCTGGCATCGGCAAACGAGCCCGTCCCCGAGTAGGTAATGCGCGCATCGGCCACGCGGGTCGAGGACACGGTGTTGTCGGTAGAGATGTCATCCGCGCGGACCAGCCCGGCGATTCGCACCAGTTCGTCGCCAGTGTTCAAGGTCATCCACTTCTCGCCGCGCACGGCGATGATGCCGTTAGGCAGAACGTCGGCCACGGTCACGGTGATCGAACCGGTCAGGCTGTTGCCCTGCCCGGCCTTGCTGTCGCCCTTGGTGGCACGGCTGCCGCTGTAGCCTGCGTTGAGGCTCAGGTCAGCACCGCCCAACGGGTTGTTGGTGGTCATGCCGCCACCGAACAGCGAAGTCAGGCCGATGTTGGTGTTGCTGTTTTTACCGATGGCCGAGTTGGCGTTTTTGCTCGCCTGGGTGCGCTCGTTCAAGGTGATGGTGATGATGTCACCCACCCGGAATGCCTTGCGGTCGCTGTACAGGTTCTGTTCAAAACCGGCCTGATAAATCGAACCGTTGTTCGCCGCAGCCGGCAGCGGTGTGCGCGGCAGTACCGGGGCGTAGTACGGATCGTTAGGGCGTGGCGGCGGGCTGACACAGCCCGCCAGAAAAGTAACGCCACCCAGTGCCAGAACAGAAATAAAGCGTTTCATGACCTCTCCCGCTTCACGTAATTACAGATTTTGCGTCACAAACGACAACATTTGATCGGCGGTGGAGATCACTTTGGAGTTCATCTCGTAAGCGCGTTGGGTGGTGATCATGTTGACCATCTCTTCAACGGTGCTGACGTTTGAGGTTTCGAGGGTGTTCTGCATGGTGGTGCCGAAACCGTTCAGGCCCGGCGTGCCGATTTGCGGCGCGCCGCTGGATGCGGTCTCAAGGAACAGGTTGCCGCCCTGTGCCTGCAAGCCGGCCGGGTTGATGAAGTCAGCGGTTTGCAGGTTGCCGATGATCTGCGCAGCGGCGTTGCCGGGCACGGTGACCGACACAGTGCCGTCCTGGCCGACGGTGAACGTCTCGGCATCGGCAGGCACGACAATCGCAGGCTCCAGGGTGAAACCGCTGGCGGTGACGATCTGGCCGTTGGAATCAAGGTGGAAAGTACCGTCACGGGTGTAGGCCGTGGTCCCGTCGGGCTGCATGATCTGGAAAAACCCGCGGCCATTGATGGCCATGTCCAGCGGCTGCTCGGTGGTTTGCAGGCTACCGGCGGTGAAGTTCTTTTGCGTGCCGACAATGCGCACACCGGTACCCAGTTGCAGGCCGGACGGCAGCTCGCTGTCTTGGGTCGATTGCGCGCCGGGCTGGCGTTTGATCTGGTAGAGCAAGTCCTGGAACTCGGCACGATCACGCTTGAAGCCGGTGGTCGAGACGTTGGCCAGGTTGTTGGAAATTGTCGTCAGGTTGGTGTCTTGTGCAGCCAAACCCGTTTTTGCAACCCACAGTGCCGGAAGCATGCGTGCTCTCCTCGTGCGCCGGTTTTTCGGCGCAACGTGTCAGTAATTAGCTCATGGCCAGGACGCGAGTCATGGCCTGGTCGTCTTCTTTGGCGGTGTTCATCATTTTGATGTGCAACTCGAACTGCTTGGACAGGGCCAGCACCGAGGTCATCTCTTCGACGGCATTGACGTTGCTGGCCTCCAGAAACCCCGAGGTCACCCGAACATTGGCGTCGAATGGCGCAGGCTGGCCGTTGGCGGTGTGGATCAGGCCATCGAGGCCTTTAGTCATGGAGCGCAGGTCCGGTTGAACCAGCTTGATGCGGTCCACTTCAGCCATCACGCGCGGGCCCTCGCCCATGGCGCGAATGCTGATGGTGCCGTCTTCGCCCACTTCAATTTGCTGCTGCGGCGGCACGGCGATCGGCCCGCCGTTGCCCATGACCGGCATGCCGTTGCCGGCCCGCAGAATGCCCAACGAGTCGACATTCATGCTGGCGGTGCGCACATAGGCTTCGCTGCCATCGGGGGCCTGCACGGCCAGCCAACCATCGCCTTTGACGGCAATGTCCAGGTCACGCCCGGTTTGCACCAGCGCACCCGGAGTGAAATCCGTGGCAGGTCGCTCGGTCATGGCAAAGGCCCGCGCAGGAAAGCTGTCGCCAAACACCGGCATCGAACGCGCCTGTTCCAGATCGCGCTGAAAGCCGTTGGTTGAGATGTTCGCCAGATTGTTGGCATGTGCCTTTTGCGCCAGAGCATTCTGACTGGCGCCGGTCATTGCCACATAAAGGTACTTGTCCACACTCATTCCTCTGCCTGACGGACGCTTGCCGCCCACCGCTGTACTGAATGGGTACTAGCAATTTGCGCACCAACTTTTTATTGACGGTGAAAAGGCCGTGCTGGCGGGGTTTGAGGGGGTTATGTGGCGTCACAGAAATGACAAACCGGCGTGGTTATGCCGGTTGCGGCAAAGGGCGGCCTGTTCGGCACAAAAAACGGTGGGAGCGGGCTTGCTCGCGATGCAAGCGACTCGGTGTACTTGACACTGCGCATCGTTCCAATCGCGAGCAAGCCCGCTCCCACAAGGTTTTCGCGTTTTTAATCCCGACCAGGCTTGATGATGTCGTGCTCGCGCAGTTTGTTGGCAATGGTGGTGTGGGATACGCCCAAACGCTTGCCCAGCAGGCGGCTGCTTGGGTGTTCGGAGTACAGCCGCTCCAACACGGCTTTTTCAAAGCGCCCGACGATTTGATCCAGCCCGCCTTCCATCGAGAACTCACCCAGCGGCTGGCGCACGCCGTAATCCGGCAAGCGGATGTGTTCGGCCTTGACCACGCCGCCATCGCACAGCGACACCGCCTGGAACAACACGTTTTCCAATTGCCGCACGTTGCCCGGCCAATGGTAGTGGCTCAAACGGTCCATGGCCGCCGGAGCGAGGCGCGGCAACGCACAGCCAATTTGCCGACTGGCCTGATCGAGAAAATGCTCGACCAACGGCTCAAGGCCATCCAGGCAATCGCGCAGCGGCGGGATGTGCAACGACAGCACGTTAAGGCGGTGGTAAAGGTCCTGACGGAATTCGCCACGGGCGCACAGCTCAGACAAATCTACCTGCGTGGCGCACATCACGCGCACATCGAGGTAGACCTCTTCGTCGCTGCCGACACGGCGAAAGCAACCGTCCTGCAGAAAGCGCAGCAACTTGACCTGCAAGCGCGGGCTCATTTCACCCACGCCATCCAGGAACAACGTACCGCCTGCGGTCAGTTCCAACAGCCCCAACTTGCCCTCGGCCCGCGCCCCTTCGAATGCACCCGGCCCGTAGCCAAACAGTTCGGTTTCGGCCATCGACTCGGGCAAACCGGCGCAGTTGAGCGCCATCAGCGGCGATTGCCCCCGCGGGCTGGCCAGGTGACAGGCGCGCGCCAGCAATTCTTTGCCGGTGCCGGTTTCGCCTTCTATTAATAGAGGCGCATCCAGCGGCGCCATGCGTCGGGCTTCACGGACCACGGCGGCCATGACTTTTGAGCTTTGGAAAATACTGTCAAAGCCGCGCAACTCCTGCTTGCGCACGTTATAGATCTGCTCACCCAGACGGTCAGCCCGGTGCAAGGTAAGCACCGCACCGGCCATGGCTTCGCTGTCATCGTGTTCCAGTTGCAGTGGCGCGATGTCAGCGAGGAACACATGCCCCTTGATCTTGACCCGCAGGCCGTTGATCCGCGATTTGTTGGCCCGCACCAGCTCCGGCAAGTCGAAGTCTTCGGCGTAGCGTGACAGGGCAATGCCCGGCACTTCATCGACGCGCACGCCGAGCAACTGCGCCGCCGCACGGTTGGCCGCCACAATCGAGCCGCCCATATCGATGGAGAGCACGGGGAATTCCAGCGCGCCGAGCAAGGCGTTGAGTTCCATGTGCCTGCGTTCGCTGGGCATCAACCCTACACGTTTGACGCCAAAAACCCCGGCGATGGTTTCAAACTTCGGGCGCAGCGCCTGGAACTGAAGGTTGATCAGATTTGGGCAAAACAGGTAGATCGCATTGCCCTGATCGCCGCCCACCTCGCCGCGCTTGACGTTGATGCCGTAGGCCACCAACAGGTTGAGGATGTCACGCAGGATGCCAATCCGGTTTTGGCAGTGGACTTTGATACGCATGGGGCAAGGCTCGGCTGTGTCTTTATTGTAGGAGCGAGCTTGCCTCGCGATCTGTTGATCTTTTTAAAAGATCGCGAGGCGAGCTCGCTCCTACAGGGGGTGTTTTTTTGTTCGGGAGAGCATTTTGCTGTCACGATTTTTTGACGATTTTGCAATTACTCACGCAAGAATGACAGTTCAATTGTCTTGTCGTAACGAATTATTTACGGAATGCGCACTCCATTCAGATAATGGACACGTTTGCCCAGCTGCATCCGGCCAGCACTTGGGATATCACTTAACCCACGAATACGCGCCGTCCCTGACAGAACAATAAAAACGATTTCTCTGCGGAGAGCACCATGAAGCAAACGAAATACGTCGCCCGTGAGCCGGATGCCAATGGCTTTATCGACTACACACCCGAGGAACACGGGGTGTGGAATACGCTGATTACCCGCCAGCTCAAATTGCTCGAAGGCCGTGCCTGCCCTGAATACCTGCAAGGCATCGAAAAACTCGGCCTGCCCCACGACCGCATCCCGCAACTGGGCGAGATCAATAAAGTGCTGGGCGAAACCACCGGCTGGCAAGTTGCCCGCGTGCCGGCTTTGATCCCCTTCCAGACCTTTTTCGAATTACTGGCCAGCAAGCAGTTCCCGGTGGCAACGTTTATTCGTACCCGTGAAGAACTGGATTACCTGCAAGAGCCGGATATTTTCCACGAGATTTTTGGCCATTGCCCGCTGCTGACCAACCCGTGGTTTGCTGAATTCACCCACACCTACGGTAAGCTCGGCCTGCAAGCCAGCAAAGAACAGCGCGTGTATCTGGCCCGCCTGTACTGGATGACCATCGAGTTCGGGCTGGTGAATACCCCTGAAGGCAAACGCGTGTATGGCGGCGGAATTCTGTCTTCGCCTAAAGAAACGGTTTACAGCTTGTCTTCAGAACCTGAACATCAGCCATTCGATCCGCTGGAAGCCATGCGCACGCCGTATCGAATTGATATTTTGCAGCCGCTGTATTTTGTTCTGCCGGACTTGAAGCGCCTGTTTGACCTGGCCCACGAAGACATCATGGGCATGGTTGAAAAAGGCATGGAGCTGGGCTTGCATGCGCCCAAGTTCCCGCCCAAGCCGAAAGCGGCTTAACCCTTATTTTTTTCAAGACCAATAAAAAATCGATTTCAGGAATACACCATGAGCACATTGAACCAAGCCCACTGCGAAGCCTGCCGCGCCGATGCTCCACAGGTCAGCGACGAAGAGTTGCCGATTCTGATCAAGCAGATCCCGGATTGGAACATCGAAGTTCGCGACGGCATCATGCAACTGGAAAAGGTTTTTCTGTTCAAGAACTTCAAGCACGCCCTGGCGTTTACCAACGCCGTTGGCGAAATCTCTGAAGCTGAAGGCCATCACCCGGGCCTGCTGACCGAATGGGGCAAAGTGACCGTGACCTGGTGGAGCCACTCGATCAAAGGCTTGCACCGCAACGACTTCATCATGGCTGCGCGCACCGATGACGTTGCCAAAACTGCCGAAGGTCGCAAGTAATGCACTTCTCAGCCATTGGCCGCGTGCCGGGCGATCCGATTCTGGGGTTGATCGACGCCTATAACCAGGACACCAACCCGAACAAATTCGACTTGGGCGTGGGCGTCTATAAAGACGCCAACGGCCTGACGCCGATTTTGCAGTCAGTCAAACAGGCCGAACAGCGCCTGGTAGATCAGCAACAGACCAAAACCTACATCGGCGGCCACGGCGACAGCCGTTTTGGCCAACTGATCAGCGAACTGGTACTGGGCACTGATTCGCCGCTGCTGGCGGCCAAACGTGCGGGCGCCACGCAAACGCCGGGCGGTACCGGCGCACTGCGCCTGGTGGCCGACTTTATCGCGCACTGCCTGCCAGGGCGCGGAATCTGGCTGAGCGACCCGACCTGGCCGATCCACGAAAGCATTTTCGCCGAAGCCGGGTTGAAGGTGGGTCATTACCCCTACGTGGGCCGCGACAACACCCTCAACGTAGCCGCCATGCTGCACGCCCTGGAGCACGTACCCAAGGGCGACGTGGTGTTGCTGCACGCGTGCTGCCACAACCCGACCGGCTTTGACCTGTCGCAAGACGACTGGCTGCAGGTGCTGGATGTCGTGCGTCGGCGCGAACTGCTGCCCCTGATCGACTTTGCCTATCAGGGCTTCGGCGACGGGCTGGAAGAAGATGCCTGGTCAACTCGCCTGTTCGTGAGCGAACTGCCTGAAGTGCTGATCACCAGCTCTTGCTCGAAGAACTTCGGTCTGTACCGTGAGCGTGTCGGCGCGTTGATCGTGTGTGCCAATGACGCCGAAAAACTGACCGATGTGCGCAGCCAACTGGCGTATCTGGCGCGTAACTTGTGGTCCAACCCGCCTGATCATGGCGCCGCCGTGGTGGCGACCATCCTCGGTGATGCGCAGCTCAAGGCGCAATGGGCCGCCGAAGTGGAAGCCATGCGTAGCCGCATCGCGCAACTGCGCAGCGGCCTGGTCGAGGCGCTGACGCCATTCGGTCTGGCAGAGCGCTTTGCGCACATCAACCAGCAACGCGGGATGTTCTCGTACACCGGGTTGAGTACCGAGCAAGTGCAAGTGCTGCGTGAAAAACACAGCGTTTACATGGTCGGCTCAGGGCGCGCCAACATGGCCGGGGTCGATGGCACCCGTCTGGAGTTGCTCGCCAAGGCCATTGCACAAGTCTGCCAGCACTAAAAAACCTGTAGGAGCGAGCTTGCCTCGCGATCTTTTGAGCGTTTAAAAGATCACGAGACAAGCTCGCTCCTACAGGCCTGTTACAAGATGAATAAATCGCCACAATCGGCGCCAGACGCAATAAAAAGACAAATTGTCACACTCCCTCCTGTATCCTGCCCTTGCTTTTTAAAAGCGCCGATTTACCCAGCGATTTAAAAACACACCTTACGAGGAGCGCGACGATGCACGAGATCCCAAACCTCCCCTTCCCAAGCCTGCATGAAACTCAGCAGCCAACCCCGCAACACACCAGTGGCGAAAACCCCGCACTGGAAGAGGCTCAAGACAGCCTCCAGGCCGACAGCGAAGACTGACCGGCCATCTATCAGGCGGTGCGAAAAGCTTCAGGTTTTTCATACCGCCTGACACAATTGCGGCACCCTCCTCTTCTCGCGGACAACAGCGTGACTGACACCTTTAGCGACACCCAGGCCAGCGTCCTGATCGGCACCGCCGAAAAAATGATCGAGCTCTGGGAGCGTCTCAGCCCACAAAAGCAGGCCCTGCTGCTTAAGCGCTTCGGCACCCAGGAAAACGCACTGGCTGCTTTAATTGCGACACAATTGGTTGCACCGTTGTAATCTGCACCTTACCGCTCCCCGCAGGACCCCTACCCAATGCCTGAAACACAACGCCCTATGGCAATCACGCTGCAAGTGGTTTCCATCGTTCTGTTTACCTTTATCGGCTATTTGAACATCGGCATCCCGCTGGCCGTATTGCCCGGTTACGTTCACAACCACCTGGGCTATGGCACGGTCATCGCCGGGCTGGTGATCAGCGTGCAATACCTGGCCACGCTTCTGAGCCGCCCTTACGCCAGCCGCATCATCGATAACCAGGGCAGCAAACGCGCAGTCATGTACGGGCTGGCCGGATGCGGCCTGAGCGGTGTGTTGATGCTGACCTCAAGCTGGCTGGCCGCGGCACCTGCCTGGAGCCTGGCCAGCCTGCTGCTGGGCCGGCTGGTGCTGGGCAGCGCTGAAAGCCTAGTGGGTTCGGGGTCGATCGGCTGGGGCATTGGCCGGGTAGGCGCTGCCCACACCGCCAAGGTGATTTCCTGGAACGGCATCGCCAGCTACGGCGCCATTGCCATTGGCGCACCACTGGGCGTGGTGATGGTCGGGCATTTGGGCATGTGGAGCCTGGGCGTGAGCATCATTGCCCTGGCCACGCTGGGCTTGCTGCTGGCCTGGCCAAAAGTGGCCGCGCCCATTGTCAGCGGCGTGCGCTTGCCGTTTCTGCACGTGCTGGGCCGGGTGCTGCCCCACGGTACAGGCTTGGCGCTGGGTTCGATTGGTTTTGGCACCATCGCCACCTTTATCACCCTGTACTACGCCACCAACCACTGGGAAAACGCCGCGCTGTGCCTGAGCCTGTTTGGCGCCAGTTTTATCAGTGCGCGATTGCTGTTTGGCAACATGATCAACCGCCTGGGCGGCTTTCGCGTCGCCATTGCCTGCCTGAGCGTCGAAACCCTGGGCTTGCTGTTGCTGTGGCTGGCGCCTGACCCGCATCTGGCCTTGGCCGGTGCTGCGCTGAGCGGTTTTGGCTTTTCGCTGGTGTTTCCGGCGCTGGGCGTTGAGGCGGTCAATCTGGTGCCCGCCTCCAGCCGAGGCGCAGCGGTGGGCGCCTACTCGCTGTTTATCGACCTGTCATTGGGCATCACCGGGCCGCTGGTGGGCGCGGTGGCGGCAGGTTTTGGCTTTACCTCGATCTTCCTGTTTGCAGCACTGGCGTCGTTTAGCGGGGTGCTGCTGAGTGTTTACTTGTATCGGCAGGCAAAGCTTGCAAGAGGCAGCTAAGAACAACCCTCACCCTCTGGCTGAGGGCTTTTGACTTAAAAGTCCACCTTGCCCCGCCCGGCTTTGATGCTGCCGCGTTTAGTCTTGGATTCGAGGCGTCGCTTTTTTGAGCCCAGGGTCGGCTTGGTCGGGCGGCGCTTTTTTTCGACTTTGGTCGCGCTCACGATCAACTCAAGCAAACGCTCCAGCGCATCCGCCCGGTTCTGTTCCTGGGTGCGGCATTGCTGCGCCTTGATGATCAACACCCCGTCACTGGTGATGCGGCTGTCACGCAGCGCCAGCAGTCGCTCTTTGTAAAAAGGCGGCAAGGATGAGTTGGGGATGTCGAAACGCAAATGCATGGCGCTTGAGACTTTGTTGACGTTCTGCCCGCCCGCACCCTGGGCACGAATGGCCGTCAGTTCGATTTCGGCATCGGGAATGTGCACGTTGTTGGAAATCACCAGCATTACAAAGGTCCATCAGCAGGGCGTGCAGCATACCCCACAAACAACACACCCGGCGCGGGGGCCGGGTGTGTTGTTTAGCCGATCAATTTACTTGGCCGGGCTGTAAACCTCGGTAGAGGCTTGTTCTACACGCTTGGGTTTCAACCAGTAGCAGAGCCCCATAAAGGCCACCCAAATCGGCATTGCGAACACCGAGATGCGAATGCCCGGGATCAGCAGCATGATCACCAGAATGAACGCTACAAACGCCAGGCAGATGTAGTTGCCGTACGGGTACCACAGTGCCTTGAACAGCGGGGTTTGCGCGGTTTTGTTCATGTGCTGGCGGAACTTGAAGTGCGAGTAGCTGATCATCGCCCAGTTGATCACCAGGGTCGCAACCACCAGCGACATCAGCAGTTCCAGCGCGTCGTGCGGCATCCAGTAGTTGAGCAGTACCGCAATCACCGTCACTGCTGCCGAAGCCAGAATGGCATTGACCGGCACGCCGCGCTTGTCGATCTTGGCCAGCGCTTTGGGCGCATCGCCCTGCTGCGCCATGCCCAGCAGCATACGGCTGTTGCAGTAGGTGCCGCTGTTGTACACCGACAACGCCGCGGTCAGTACCACGAAGTTTAGGATGTTCGCTGCGGTGTTGCTGCCCAGCATCGAGAACACTTGTACAAACGGGCTGCTGCTGTAGCTGTCGCCACCGGCGTTGAGGGTTTCAAGCAGCGAGTCCCATGGGGTCAGCGACAGCAGAACCACCAGCGCACCGATGTAGAAAATCAGGATGCGGTAGATCACCTGGTTGATCGCTTTAGGGATCACCGTGCGCGGCTTGTCGGCTTCTGCTGCGGTGAAACCGAGCATTTCCAGACCACCGAACGAGAACATGATGAAGGCCATGGCCATCAACAAACCGGTCACGCCGTGCGGGAAGAAACCACCGTGCGACCACAGGTTGCTGACGGAAGCCTGAGGGCCGCCGCTGCCACTGGTGAGCAAGTAACTGCCCAGGGCGATCATGCCGATAATGGCCACGACCTTGATGATCGCGAACCAGAACTCGGCCTCGCCAAACACTTTGACGTTGGTCAGGTTGATCACGTTGATCAGCACGAAGAAGGCTGCAGCAGAGGCCCAGGTCGGGATCTCGGGCCACCAGTAGTGCACGTATTTACCGACCGCTGTCAGCTCCGACATGCCCACCAGAATGTACAGCACCCAGCAGTTCCAACCCGACAGGAAGCCGGCAAAGCCGCCCCAGTATTTATGCGCAAAGTGGCTGAAGGAGCCGGCAACGGGCTCTTCGACGATCATTTCGCCGAGCTGGCGCATGATCATGAAGGCAATGAAGCCGCAGATGGCATAGCCCAGAATCATTGATGGACCGGCCGATTTGAGTACCCCGGCCGAGCCGAGGAACAGGCCAGTACCAATCGCGCCGCCGAGGGCAATCAACTGGATATGACGATTTTTCAGGCCGCGTTTAAGCTCACCTGATTGCGAGGTTTTTCCACTCATTGAAAGCGTTCCACACAAGGTTTGATGTGATTCAGTGCGATGTAGCTTGAGCACCAGAGGCAGTGATCGAAGGGTCTACAACACACATCAAACCCCAGCGCAGACGCCAGGAATCCAAAGTTGTTTCACGAGTCATGCGTCACCTGTTTGTTTTTATCTGTGACGGAATCGAACCCGCAACGCTTGTGGCGATGCGGAGTTAACAAGGCGGGTTAGCCTCGAGGTTTTGACCACTCATCACGGGGTTGAGCAGCGCAAAAAGCGCGGGTACGCAATTGGGTCACAGTTAAAACGCGGCGCATTGTACACCCGCTCGTAGGCAAGATCCCATCACACCGCCGTTTGCAAGACGAAACAAGCCAATAACCGGTCAGAAATAGTACCGACAGCCCTTTTTCCGGAAAGTATTCTTTACAGAAGGGGTAAAACGGGCTGCTGTGCCGGATAACCTGTTGATTTTGTAGAGATATCTTTACGAGGCGTAAAGAAATATTTCCACGTGGAAACCTGATTTTGTAGGAGCGAGCTTGCCTCGCGATCTTTTAGAAGATCAAAAGATCGCGCGGCGAGCTCGCTCCTACAGGAGACGTGTGATTTGCAGGCATAAAAAAACGCCAACCCTTTGGGGGTTGGCGTTTTTTTCACAGCGCCGCAGGTTTACTCAGGCTTGCGACGGCCAAAGCCTGGACGCTGACCGGAGCCGGACGGCGCGCCACGACGCTTGCCGGACGGCGCATCATCAACCAGCTTTGGACCAGAACGCGTCGGCTTGGCCGGGCGCTTGCTGATTTCGCTCGGACGCTCGGCGATCGGTGCACCGCGACCTGCCGGTACACGGTCAGTGCGGCCGGACGGCTTGCGGGCCGGACGGGCAGACTCATCACGGGCCGGGCGACCTGGACGCTCACCTTCGATGTGCGGCTGGCGCGCTGGACGCGGCGCAGCCGGCTCACCATTGGCCGGGCGCAAGGTGCGTGCAACACGGTCAGCACGCGGTACCGGGCGCGACGACTTGCGCTGCATACGCTCAAGCTTGTCTTTGCTCTTGGCGTTCATTTCAGGCAGAGCAACCGGCGTGAGGCCGACTTCAGCACTGAGAATGTCGATTTCGTACTGGCTCATTTCGCGCCAGCGACCCATCGGCAGGTCAGAGTTGAGGAACACCGGACCGAAACGCACGCGCTTCAGACGGCTGACCACCAAGCCCTGAGATTCCCACAAACGACGTACTTCACGGTTACGGCCTTCCATCACCACGCAGTGGTACCAATGGTTGAAGCCTTCACCGCCTGGCGCTTGCTTGATGTCGGTGAAACGCGCAGGGCCGTCTTCCAGCACCACGCCCGCCTTGAGGCGTTCGATCATTTCGTCATCGACTTCGCCACGCACACGTACCGCGTATTCACGGTCCATTTCGTAGGAAGGGTGCATCAGGCGGTTAGCCAGCTCACCGTCGGTGGTGAACATCAGCAAGCCGGTGGTATTGATGTCGAGACGACCGATGTTGATCCAGCGGCCTTCTTTTGGACGCGGCAGCTTGTCAAACACAGTCGGACGGCCTTCCGGGTCGTCACGGGTGCAGATTTCGCCGTCGGGTTTGTTGTACATGATCACGCGGCGCACCGATTCGGCGGCCTCTTCACGCTTGATCACCTTGCCATCGATGGAGATGGCGTCATGCAGATCTACGCGCAACCCAAGGGTTGCATCCTTGCCATTGACCTTGATGCGGCCTTGGCTGATCCAGCTTTCTACGTCGCGGCGCGAGCCGACGCCGATACGGGCGAGTACTTTTTGCAGTTTTTCGCCTGCCGGGCCAATTTCCTGGCTGTCTTTAGGGTCTAGATCACTCATCTGGGCACCTCCCGGTGTGTCAACTCAGGCGTGGCCTGAGGTGTTAAAAATTAAGCCCTGCTGCTCGAACGAGCGCGTGGGGGTCGCGAATCATACGCGGATGTTGGCCATTGCGCATCAATGTCGGGTGATGAAGGCGCCGACTTACTTCTTTTTCCGCCGGCCGGTGGCCTTCAGGGTCTTCAAACGCAGGGCGGCTTCGGCCAGCACGGCACGTTTTTCATCCTTGTCGAGTTTCTTCCAGCTTTTGATTTCACGCTTGCTGCGCCCGCAGCCGATGCAGATGTCATCGGTGAATTTGCAGAGGCTGATGCAGGGGTCTTTCATGGTGGAATCTCTCAAAATCCCTGCAGGAGCGAGCTTTTAAAGATCAAAAGCTCGCGAGCAAGCTCGCTCCTACAAGGGGTGTGTCAGTCTTCGAGATCGCGGCGTTCCTGTTCGATGGCGTCGGCCAGGGCGCGGGCTTCGAGTTCTTCTTCACTCAGGGTGGCCCGCGCTTCCAGGGCCGCGACGGCAGCACGCAAGCGATCACGCGCCAGCTCCGCCGCGCTGAGCCGTGGCTCGACCTCAGGTTGCGGTTCTGGCTCAGGTTCAGGTTCAGGTGTTGGCTCTGGCTCTTCACTTGCCGCTTGCGGCTCAACGCTGACGGCTGCCTCTTCCCTCAACAGATCATCAAAGTCAGTTTTAAGACCTTCTTCCATCGAGTCCAGTTCCACCAGCAGGGTGCGGAAGCTGGTTTCGTCCTTGGGCTCTTCAGGCTCCAGGCTTTCGTCTGCCAGGGCTTGCAGGTGCTCGGGCACAGGGGCGTCGTCGAAGTCGAGGATCGGGTCTGGCTCCAGCTCGCGTAGTTCGGCCAACGGCGGCAAATCGTCGAGGTTTTGCAGGTTGAAGTGGTCCAGAAACGCCTTGGTGGTCGCAAACATCGCCGGTTTGCCCGGCACGTCGCGATAGCCCACCACGCGGATCCATTCGCGCTCCAGCAGGGTTTTGACGATGTGGCTGTTGACCGCCACGCCGCGCACGTCTTCGATCTCGCCACGGGTAATCGGCTGGCGATAGGCAATCAGCGCCATGGTTTCGAGCATCGCCCGTGAATAACGCTGCGGGCGCTCTTCCCACAGCCGCCCGACCCACGGCGAAAACTTCTCGCGGATTTGCAGGCGATAGCCCGAGGCGACTTCCTTGAGTTCAAAGGCGCGGCCATCGCACGATTTGCGCAGCACATCGAGGGCCTTTTTGAACACGGGCGGCTCAGGCCGTTCGCTCTCGTCAAACAGCTCAAACAGTCGCTCCAGGCTTTGCGGCTTTCCGGAGGCCAACAAAAAGGCCTCCAGCAGCGGCGCCAGTTCGCGGGGTTCAGTCAAATTCATGGTTTTAGCTCTTTATTCGGCTCGCGCCCGCACGTGGATGGCCGTGAAGGGCTCATTTTGCACCAACTCGACCAGCGACTCTTTGACCAGCTCAAGAATGGCCATAAAGGTCACGACCACGCCCAAACGCCCTTCTTCTACGGTGAACAGCTCAACAAACGGCACAAAACCGCCGCCTTTGAGACGCTCAAGTACTTCACTCATGCGCTCTCGCGTAGACAGGGCTTCACGGCTGACCTGATGGCTTTCGAACATGTCGGTACGGCGCAGCACTTCGGCCATGGACATCAGCAGTTCTTCGAGCGCGACGTCCGGCACCAGCTTGCGCGCTCGTGCTTCGGGGGCATCGAGTTTGGGCACGATGATGTCGCGCCCTACCCGGCTCAAGCTATCAATGCCTTCTGCTGCCGCCTTGAATCGCTCGTATTGCTGCAAGCGGCGGATCAGTTCGGCACGCGGGTCGCCTTCTTCCTCTTCGACCTCGGCCGAGCGCGGCAGGAGCATGCGTGACTTGATTTCGGCCAGCATCGCAGCCATCACCAAATACTCGGCGGCCAGCTCCAGACGCACGGTTTTCATCAGTTCGACATAGCCCATGTACTGGCGGGTAATTTCCGCCACGGGAATGTCCAGAATGTCGATGTTCTGTTTGCGGATCAGGTACAGCAGCAAGTCGAGCGGGCCTTCAAAGGCGTCAAGAAACACCTCCAGCGCATCCGGGGGGATGTACAGGTCCATAGGCATTTCAATAACAGCCTGGCCATAGACCATGGCAAACGGCAGTTCTTGCTGGGCACCGGCTTGCTCATCAACCGTTTCTACTACGTCCAGGTCTGACATCAGGCCTCGACCATAAACGGCGCAGGATCGCCACAACCCACCCGCACCACTTCGGGATCGTCACCGGCAAGATTGATGACAGTCGACGCTTTATGCCCTCCAAAACCGCCATCAATGATCAAGTCGACCTGTTTTTCGAGCGCATTGCGAATCTCGTAAGGGTCTTCCATCGGCTCGGTTTCACCCGGCAGGATCAGCGTGACACTCATCAGCGGCTCGTTCAGCTCTTGGAGCAGTGCCAGGGCAATCGGATGCTGCGGAACGCGCATACCGATGGTGCGCCGCTTGGGGTGCAGCAGCAGGCGCGGCACTTCACGGGTAGCGTTGAGGATAAAGGTGTACGGCCCCGGCGTGTGAGCTTTGAGCAAACGGAACACGCCAGTATCCACCCTGGCAAACACACCCAATTGCGACAGGTCGCTGCACATTAAAGTGAAGTTGTGTTTATCGTCCAGGTTACGCAGGCGCTTGATTCGCTCGATCGCGGACTTGTCGCCGATCTGGCATCCCACTGCGTAGGACGAGTCGGTGGGATAGATCACCACGCCACCCTTGCTGATGATCTCGACTGCCTGTTTGATCAGGCGCGGCTGCGGGTTTTCCGGATGGATCTGGAAAAATTGACTCACGTTATGTTCCTGTTCAGTCGGTGGCAGCAGGCTGGTCATATTTGAATCGACACCACAATAGCGGCAGATCTTCCGGGACGGGGCGATATTCGCCGATCTCGGACCAACCTCCAGGGCCATGAAAATCACTGCCGGCGCTGACCAGCAGACCAAATTCACGCGCCAGTATCGCCAGGCTGCCCACCTGATCAGCAGGCTGGTAGCCATTGACGACCTCAATCGCGTGACCTCCCGCTTGAATATAGTCGCCAATCAGCCGACGTCGCTTGCTGCGCGTGAAATCGTAGTGCGACGGGTGCGCCAGGCTCACCCAGGCACCGGCTGCACGCAAGGTGCCGACGGTCTCTTCAAGGGTTGGCCAATGCTGTTTGACGTCGCCCAGCTTGCCAGCGCCCAGCCATTTGCGGAACGCTTCGGCGCGGTCTTTGACGTACCCGGCCTCAACCAGGTAGTCGGCAAAGTGCGGACGGGCCGGGGCATTGCCGCTGTCGCCCAGACCTTGTTGAATGGCCCGCGCGCCTTCCAGCGCGCCGGGCATGCCTTTAAGGGCGAGCTTACGGCTGATTTCTTTAGCGCGCAGCCAACGGCCTTCGTGCAGTTTGGCGATGGCCTCAAGCAAGGCCGGGGCCTGGGTATCAAACCCGTAGCCCAGGACATGAATGGTTGCGCCACCCCAGGTGCACGACAATTCAATGCCGTTTACCAGCGTCATGTTCAAGGCCAGCGCCGCCGCGCGGGCTTCTTCGAGGCCTTCAAGTGTATCGTGATCGGTCAGGGCCAGGACTCGCACACCTTTCTCGAACGCACGCGCAACCAGTGCCGCCGGCGCCAAAGCGCCATCAGATGCCGTGCTATGGCAATGCAAGTCTATTTCCACGGGGATTTAATAACCTCTAGCTGACGCTTTCGCTGTCATTGATGTTTGTTATTATGCCGCCACATCCTGCTTCTGGCTGCCACTGTGAAACAATTCATCGACTTCATCCCGCTGTTACTGTTTTTCGTTGTCTACAAAATCGAACCACGCGTCGTTGATTTCGCCGGGCATAGCCTGACGGTCGGGGGCATCTTCAGCGCGACAGCGATGTTGATCCTCAGCTCGGTGGTGGTTTACGGCATTCTGTTCATCAAGCAGCGCAAGCTCGAAAAGAGCCAGTGGCTGACCCTGATCGCCTGCCTGGTATTTGGCAGCCTGACCTTGGCCTTCCACAGCGAAACCTTCCTTAAATGGAAGGCGCCGGTGGTGAACTGGCTGTTTGCCGTGGCGTTTGCCGGTAGCCATTTCATTGGCGACAAGCCGCTGATCAAACGCATCATGGGCCACGCGCTGACCCTGCCGGATGCCGTCTGGACGCGCCTGAACCTGGCCTGGATCGGCTTCTTCCTGTTCTGCGGTGCGGCCAACCTGTTTGTGGCCTTCACTTATCAGAGCATTTGGGTCGACTTCAAAGTCTTCGGCAGCCTGGGCATGACCGTGCTGTTCCTGGTTGCTCAGGGTATTTATCTGTCGCGCCACCTGCATGACACCGATTCTGCACCGACCAACACCAAATCCGAGGACTGACATGCTCTACGCAATCATTTCCACCGACGTTGCCGACTCCCTTGAAAAACGCCTGGCCGCACGCCCGGCGCACCTTGAGCGCCTGCAAGCACTGCAAAAAGAAGGCCGTGTCGTTCTGGCTGGTCCGCACCCGGCCATCGACAGCAATGATCCAGGCCCGGCCGGTTTCACTGGCAGCCTGGTGGTCGCCGAGTTCGACTCACTGGTAGCTGCCCAGGCCTGGGCTGACGCGGACCCTTACGTGGCTGCTGGCGTATACGCCAATGTCATCGTCAAGCCGTTCAAGAAAGTCCTGCCCTAATCGCGATATTTGTTGCCGGTCGCCGACGCGCAAAGCGTCGGCACTGGCTAAATCGAGTAAGACATGAGCGACCTGTTACTGATAGATGATGACCAGGAGCTGTGTGAGCTTCTGAGCAGTTGGTTAAGCCAGGAAGGCTTCCAGGTACGCGCTTGCCACGACGGCCTGAGCGCCCGCAAGGCGTTGCTCGAGGCCAGCCCCGATGCGGTGGTGCTGGACGTGATGCTGCCCGACGGCAGTGGTCTGGAGCTCCTCAAGCAACTGCGCAACGACCACCCTGACCTGCCCGTGCTGATGCTGTCGGCCCGTGGCGAACCGCTGGACCGTATTCTCGGCCTCGAATTGGGCGCCGATGATTACCTGGCCAAACCCTGTGACCCTCGCGAACTGACCGCCCGCTTGCGCGCTGTCTTGCGCCGCAGCCACCCGGCCGCCGTGTCTACCCAACTGGAACTGGGCGATTTGTGTTTCAGCCCGGTGCGGGGCGTGGTCACCATCGACGAACATGACATTCCCCTGACCGTATCTGAAAGCCGCCTGCTTGAGGCGTTGCTACGCCAGCCCGGAGAGCCGCTGGACAAACAGGAACTGGCGCAAATTGCCTTGGGCCGCAAGCTGACCTTGTACGACCGCAGCCTCGACATGCACGTGAGCAACCTGCGTAAAAAGATCGGCCCCCACCCCGATGGCCGCCCACGCATCATGGCCCTGCGCAGCCGCGGCTATTTTTATAGCGCTTGAGTGACCGTAGCCTGCGGCGTAACCCTGTAGCAGTTGACAAGCTACGCGAGGCTACGTCCGGCTGCGAAGCAGCCGTCACCCGGACACCACTACACTTCAGCCTTACCGTGCAATGAGCATTTACGATCGCTGCGCAATCGGACGCAGCCTGCGGCAGCTGCTACAGAGTAAGCGCCAACTATGTAAACCTCACCCCAAAACGTCTTTACCTAAGCTTTACGCTCGACTGACAGCCATTGACCTTGATCTCCCTAAACTGGGCGCATCCGGATTCACCGGAACCGTACTAAGGAGACACACCATGCGTAAGACTCTAATTGCTCTGATGTTTGCTGCAGCCCTGCCAACCGTCGCAATGGCCATGCCTGGTGGTGACGGCCCAATGGGTCCACGTCACGGCGGTGAGCACGGTCGCGGCGATGCCCCTTACAGCCAACTGGACCTGAGCCGCGAACAGCGCCAGCAGATCGGCAAGTTGATGGGCGAGCAAATGCACGAACGTAAACAACTGGTTGAGAAGTACCTGGAAAAACTCCCGGCGGCTGATCAAAAGGCGCTGAAAGACGAAATCGCTGCCAAGCATCAGAAAACCCAGAGCGATATTCGTGCGCTGCTCAAGCCTGATCAGCAAAAAACGTTCGATGAGATGCAAAAAAAACGCGCTGAACGCCAAGCAGAATGGAAACAGTTCAAGGAGTGGAAAGCTCAGCAGGCTCCAAAAGCGCAATAATCTAGTCTGTTACCAAGCCCAACGGCCCCCCGGTCGTTGGGCTTTGGTCGTTTCAATCATTTACCTGTGAGGAATTACTGTGCGTTCACTGTTTTGGCGGATTCTGGCCAGTTTTTGGCTGGCGATAGCCTTGGTCGCAGGGCTCTCGATTCTGTTGGGGCATATGCTCAATCAGGACGCCTGGATCCTCAGTCGCCACCCCGGCCTGCATAATCTGGCGCAACAGTGGACCGAACGTTTTGAAACCCAAGGCCCGGACGCCGCCCAGGATTTCCTCGAACGGCGCAAGCGTCGTTATCACATTGACGTCCAGGTGCTTAACGAAAGTGGCGACCCGGTGGTGGAAGGGACCTTTCCTCGTCGCGCTGCGGTTTGGGAAGCCCGTCAAGGGCGCGGCAAGGAGCAACTGCCGTGGCGGCGCCTGACCGTCGAGTACACCAGCCCCAAGACCGCCGAAACCTACTTGCTGATTTACCGCATCCCGCACCCGGAGCTGGACGCCTGGCATCGCCAAAGCCTGATCTGGCCGCTGAGCGCGCTGGGGATTGCGCTAGTGGTGCTGACCTTGTTCAGTTTGCTGGTCACGCTGTCCATCACCCGACCGCTGAGCCGCTTGCGCGGGGCCGTGCACGATTTGGGGCAAACCACCTATCAGCAAAACAGCCTGGCGCAGCTGGCCTCGCGGCGTGATGAGTTTGGCGTGCTGGCAACCGACTTCAACCGCATGGGCGCCCGCCTGCAAAGTTTAATCGGCAGCCAGCGCCAACTGCTGCGCGATGTGTCCCACGAACTGCGCTCACCGCTGGCGCGCCTGCGCATCGCGTTGGCGTTGGCCGAACGGGCCGGGCCAGAAGAACGCGAGAAGCTCTGGCCGCGCCTGACCCGCGAGTGCGATCGTCTGGAATCATTGATCAGCGAAATTCTCGCGCTGGCAAGGGTTGATGCCGATCAAGCCAGCGCCGAGCCCATTGAGCTGAACCCCTTGCTCGCCACGGTCCAGAAAGACGCCTCACTGGCCGCCCCCGAGCAACGGGTGCAACTCAATGCCGAGCCTGACCTGAGCATCAGCGGTTGGCCGACCATGATCGAACGCGCCTTGGATAACCTGCTGCGCAACGCTCAGCGCTTCAACCCGCCAGATCAACCGATTGAATTGACCGCACAACGCTCGGGCGACCACATCGCCATCAGCGTGTGCGATCACGGCCCGGGGGTGGCTAAAGAGTATTTGGCGCATCTGGGCGAGCCGTTTTTCCGGGCACCGGGCCAGACGGCGGCAGGCCATGGGCTGGGCCTGGCGATTGCCCGCCGTGCGGCAGAACGCCATGGCGGCAGGTTGTTGCTGGACAATCACCCGCAGGGCGGGTTTGTTGCCACGCTGGAGCTGCCGTTGGAGCCTAATGCCAGTTAGAGAGCTTGATTCGCGATCGTTTAAAGGTCAAAAGATCGCGAGGCAAGCTCGCTCCCACCGTAAACGCTTAGGCTGACCAGGCTTTGACGAATTCGGCACTGTTCACTTTTGGCGCATCACGCAGGTCGTTCTGCGGGGTGCCCAGGTACAGGAACGCAACTACTTCTTCGCCGTCTTCCAGACCCAGACCCTTGGCAACGTGTGCGTTGTAGGACAGCTCGCCAGTACGCCACACCGCGCCAATGCCTTGTGCAAATGCGGCCAGTTCAATGGCGTGGGCAGCACAACCGGCGGTAATTAACTGCTCGGACTTCGGCACTTTGAAGTGCTCCTGCAAACGTGCCACGACCACCACCACCAACGGCGCCCGCAATGGCATGGCCCGCGCTTTGTCCAGTGCCGCCTGGGTCACTTCGCCGCCCTGCCCTTGCACCGCTTGGGCCAGGATTTCACCCAGTTGATTGCGCGCTTCACCTTCAACCGTCAAAAAACGGTAAGGCCGCAACTGGCCGTGATCCGGAGCGCGCAAGGCGGCCGCGAACAAGACTTCACGTTGCTCGGCCGTCGGCGCAGGGTCCAGCAAGCGCGGGGCAGATACACGGTTAAGCAAAGCGTCGAGAGCCTCCATTGGCCACCTCCTGAAGAAAATGTGCGGCTATTCTAACGGTATCCATCGAAAGTCTGGCGGTTTACATCGCTCAGACCACAGGTAGAATGGCGCCCCCCTTCAATCCCGAGCTGATTTCATGGCACTGCCGACTTTACGCATTATCGGTTTTGTAATCGGCATCTTCCTGATTACGCTCGCGGTCAGCATGTCTGTGCCGATGCTGACGCTGGTCATTTTTGACCGCATGAGTGATCTGCCGTCCTTCCTGTGGGCCAGCCTGATCACCTTCGTCGCCGGTCTGGCACTGGTGCTGCCCGGCCGTCCGGAGCAGGTGCACCTGCGCCCGCGGGACATGTATCTGCTCACGGTCTCGAGTTGGCTGGTGGTGTGCATTTTTGCTGCGCTGCCGTTTTTGCTGACGCAGCACATCAGTTACACCGACTCATTTTTCGAAAGCATGTCCGGGATTACCGCCACCGGCTCCACGGTGCTGAGCGGGCTGGACACCATGACGCCGGGTATTTTGATGTGGCGCTCGATGTTGCACTGGCTCGGCGGCATCGGCTTTATCGGGATGGCGGTGGCCATTCTGCCGTTGCTGCGCATCGGTGGTATGCGCCTGTTCCAGACCGAATCGTCTGACCGTTCAGAAAAAGTCATGCCGCGCTCGCACATGGTGGCGCGCTTGATTGTCGCGACTTATGTGGGCATCACCATTCTCGGCAGCCTCGCGTTCTGGTGGGCGGGCATGAGTGTGTTCGACGCGATCAACCATGCCATGTCGGCGATTTCCACTGGCGGGTTTTCAACCTCGGACCAGTCTCTGGCCAAGTGGACGCAACCGGCGGTGCACTGGGTGGCCATTGTGGTGATGATTCTCGGCAGCCTGCCCTTTACCTTGTATGTGGCTACATTGCGCGGCCATCGTCGGGCATTGTTCAAGGATCAACAGGTTCAAGGGTTGCTCGGGCTGCTGGTGGTGACCTGGTTCGTCATGGGCACCTGGATGTGGTGGACCACCGACATGTCGTGGTGGGATGCCTTTCGTCATGTGGCGCTGAACGTTACGTCGGTGGTGACCACCACCGGCTTTGCTCTGGGCGACTACAGCTTGTGGGGCAACTTCTCGCTGATGCTGTTTTTTTACCTGGGTTTTATCGGGGGTTGCTCGGGCTCGACGGCGGGCGGGATCAAGATTTTCCGCTTTCAGGTTGCCTACATACTGCTCAAGGCCAACCTTAACCAACTGATTCACCCCCGTGCGGTGATCAAGCAAAAGTACAACGGGCACCGCCTCGACGAAGAAATCGTGCGCTCGATTTTGACCTTTTCGTTCTTCTTCGCCACCACCATCTGCGTGATTGCGCTGGCGCTGTCGATGCTCGGTCTGGACTGGATGACTGCCCTTACCGGCGCCGCCAGTACGGTGTCGGGCGTGGGGCCGGGGCTGGGTGAAATCATCGGCCCGTCGGGCAATTTCTCCAGTTTGCCGGATGCCGCCAAATGGATTCTGTCGTTTGGCATGTTGCTTGGGCGTCTGGAGATCATTACCGTGTTCGTACTGTGTGTTCCGGCATTCTGGCGGCATTGATTCAATCAGAGGTTCAGCATGGGCCAAATCCTGTCACTGCGTCATTACCGCCAGGACGTGATCGCGCACAGCCATGAGCATGCGCAGCTGGTGATCAGTTTGTCCGGCCTGCTCGACTTCGAAGTCGACGGTCGGTCCAGCCTGTTGCGTCAGCAGCATCTGATGGTGATCCCGGCCGGCGCCCATCATATTTGCGGCAGCGAACAAGGCAGCCAGTGCCTGGTGCTCGATGTACCGGGCCAGGACTGGCTCGGCGAGTCGCTGGGCAGTCACGCCGACGCCAGCCGCCGCTTGCTCGACAACGCCGGGCACTTGAGCCTCGACGCCAATCAACACCAACTGGTGAGCTGGCTGGCCGCCAGCCCGGTGAACGACCCTTTGATCGCCCGGCAAGGCGCGATCCTGTTGCTGGCGAGCCTGAACAACGCTGTCGAACCGGTAACTGCAAACCGTCTGCCTTTCGCCGCACTGGATGCCTACATTGAGCAAAACCTCGCCTACCCGCTTCAAGTAATGGATCTGGCGCGAGTCGCAGGTTTGTCCTGCGCGCGTTTGCACAGCCGCTTCGTCAGTGAATGCGGACTGACGCCCATGGACTACATTCGCCAGCACCGCCTGAACACGGCATTGCAGCTTTTGCGCCACAGCGCCCTGCCCATGGGCGAAGTGGCCAGCCGGGTCGGTTACGCCTCGCAAAGCGCCTTCAGCGCGGCCATGCTGCGAGCATTCGGCGCGTCACCGTCGAGGCTGCGCCGCGAGTCTGGCGACAACTGACGCGAGTCTGGCGACAGACACCACCCAGGCCCACAGCCTAGACTGCCTGCCTTGCCTGTATCGACTTAAGGACTGCAATGACTCCGCGTACCGCCTTGGGCGCCCTGCATATTGGCGCACTGATGTTCGGCCTGACCGGCGTGTTCGGCAAACTCGCCGCCGCGTCAGCTTCCATTATTGTGTTTGGCCGGGCCGGTTTCGCGGTGCTGGCCCTGGCCTTCTTTGCTGCACTGGCCAAAAGCACGCGCTGGAAAAAACTGGCGCTGCGCGATGCGCGCAACCTGCTGATCAGCGGCCTGCTGCTGGCCGGGCATTGGGTGAGTTTTTTTGTTTCGGTCAAAATTGCCGGGGTGGCGATTGCAACCCTGGGCTTTGCCAGCTTCCCGGCATTTACCGTGATCCTCGAAGGGCTGATTTTCCGCGAGCGCATCCGCCTCAATGAAGTGATTCTGGTGTTGCTGGTCAGCATCGGCCTGATTCTGGTGACGCCCAGCTTCGATCTGGCCAGCCAGGCCACCGAAGGGTTGATCTGGGCCATTGCCTCGGGCCTGCTGTTTTCGCTGCTGTCGCTGAATAACCGGGCCAACAGCGGACGCGTGCCCGCGGTGCAGGCAGCGATGTGGCAAAACGCAGTGGTCGCCTTGTGCCTGCTGCCTTTTGCGGCACCGGGTCTGAGCGAAGTTCGACCGCTGGACTGGCTGTGGATCGCCTTGCTCGGGGTGTTCTGCACAGGCGTGGCCCATAGCCTGTTTGTCGCCAGCCTGGCGGTGATCAAAGCGCGCACGGCGGCCGTGGTCTTTGCCCTGGAGCCGGTGTACGGCATCACTCTGGCGTGGCTGATATTCCACGAAACCCAGACGCTGCGCATGCTGGTTGGCGGGGTGTTGATCATCGTCGCGATTGTGGTGTCGAGCCGCCTCAGCAGCGGCCCGACGCCGAAACAAGCCGTGCTCGATTCAGCCGCTCACTGAACCCGGTCGTTGTGCCCCAAATCACGCTGCGGGTCGATCTGATCGCGGACCCGCTGCTTGAGCACCTTGGCTTCGGGGAAGCCCCCGTCGGCCTTGCGCTCCCAGATCTGCACGCCGTCACAGGTAATGCGAAACACACCGCCGGTACCCGGTTCCAGCGCCACTTGGCGCAAATCGTCAGCAAATGTACTGAGCAGCTCTTGCGCCAACCAGGCCGCCCGGAGCAACCACTGACATTGCGTGCAATAAGTGATGACAATTTGCGGCTTGCTGGCAGACATGTTTCTAAAACTCCTGGGGTTAAAGGCGCCGCTATAATAGCCGCCTTTGTCGCTCGCCCAGAGATTCATGATGCGCCGTCTGCTGATTTTCCTGCTTCTGTGTTTAAGCCCGCTGCCTCTGTTGGCGGCTGAAAAGCCCCAGCCCAAAATCGGTTTGGTGCTGTCCGGGGGTGCCGCCCGTGGCCTGGCCCACGTCGGTGTACTCAAAGCGCTGGAAGAGCAAGGCATTCATATTGATGCCATCGCGGGCACCAGCATGGGCGCGGTGATTGGCGGGCTGTATGCCTCGGGCTACAAGATTGATGAGCTGGAAAAGCTCGCCCTGAGCATCGACTGGCAAGAAGCGCTGTCAGACAGCCCCGCCCGCGAGGATGTCCCGTTCCGGCGCAAGCAGGATGACCGGGATTTTCTGGTCAGACAAAAGCTCAGCTTCCGTGACGATGGTAGCCTGGGCCTGCCATTGGGCGTCATTCAGGGGCAAAACCTGGCATTGCTGCTGGAAAGCCTGCTGGCGCACAGCAGTGACGTGCGCGACTTCGACAAACTGCCCATCCCGTTCCGCGCCGTGGCCACCGACATCGTCAGTGGCGAGAAAGTGGTGTTCCGCAAAGGCCACCTGCCCCAGGTGATTCGCGCCAGCATGTCGATCCCGGCGGTGTTTGCGCCCGTGGAAATCAACGGCCAGTTGCTGGTCGATGGCGGCATGGTCGACAACATCCCGGTGGACGTGGCCCGCGAGATGGGCGTCGACCTGGTGATTGTGGTCGACATCGGTACGCCACTGCGGGGGCGCAAGGAGCTCAACACGGTCTTCGACATTCTTAACCAGTCCATCACCCTGATGACCCGCAGTAACTCTGAGGTTCAACTGGCCACGCTAAAACCGGACGACGTACTGATCAAACCGTCGCTCGCAAGCATTGGCGCGACGGACTTTGGCCGCTCAGAAGAGATCATCAATGCCGGCTATCGCGCGACGCAGATTCTCGAAAACCGTCTGGCCAGCCTGCGCCAACCCGCCGACGCGCAACTGAGCATCGCCCGCTCTGCCGAAGAACGGACCCCGGTGATTACTGCGATCAAAATCGAGAACGACTCGAAAATCGACGACTCAGTGATCCGCTATTACATCCGCCAACCGGTCGGTGAACCGCTGGATCTCGCGCGCTTGCAACGGGACATGGGCACACTGTACGGCCTGGATTACTTTGATCAGGTGCAGTACCGCGTGGTGCACAAAGGTCAGGAGCGCACCCTGGTGATCAGCGCCCGGGCCAAGCGCAGCGGCACCGATTACCTGCGTCTGGGCATCAACCTCTCTGACGACATGCACGGTGACAGCGCCTTCAACCTTGGCGCCAGCTACCGGGTCAATGGCATCAACCGCCTGGGCGCCGAGTGGCTGACGCGGGTGCAAATCGGCGATAAACAAGAGCTGTACAGCGAGTTCTATCAACCGCTGGATGCGGGCTCGCGTTTCTTTGTGGCGCCGTATATCAACGCTCAATCGCAAAACGTCGAGGCCATTCTGGATAACGACCCGATTGCCGAATACCGTCTTGAGCGCTATGGATTTGGCTTGAACCTGGGCCGCCAGATCGGCAACAGCGGTGAAATCCGTGTAGGCGTCGGTGAGGCATGGGGCAAGGCCGATGTACGAATCGGCGAGCGTGACTTGCCGAGCACCAGCTTCACCGAAGGCTTTTATGACGTGAAGTACTCGTTCGACTCGCTGGATAACGTTTACTTCCCGCACACCGGCGAAGACATCAGCTTGAAGTTTCGCCAGTTTGACCCGGCGCTGGGCTCGGACGAGCGTTATCGCCAATGGGAATTCAACCTCGACAAGGCCCTGAGTTCGGGGCCAAACACCTGGATTCTTGGCGGGCGTTACGGGCGTACGCTGGACCAGGCCAACGTCGTGACCTCGAGCTTTTTGCTCGGCGGTGCGCGGCAGCTGTCCGGGTTCCGTGAGGATGCTATTTCGGGGCAGAACATCAGTTTGATGCGGGCTGTTTACTACCGCCGCCTGACGCCGCGCTCGTACCTGCCGCTTGATTTCCCGCTGTATGCCGGTGCGTCACTGGAACGCGGCCGCGCCTGGAACAACGACAACGAGTTCGACAGTGGCTACATCAATGCCGCGAGCATTTTTATTGGCTTTGATACACCGCTGGGCCCGCTGAATTTCAGCTACGGGATTAACGATGACAATCAGAAGGCGTTGTATTTGAACTTGGGGCAGACGTTCTAAGCTGTGCCCTTGTAGGAGCGAGCTTGCCTCGCGATCTTTTAGACGATCAAAAGATCGCGAGGCAAGCTCGCTCCTACAGATAGAGGGAGGGAATCAGTTTTTTTCGAGGTTTTCGAGGATGCGCTTGTGTACGCGCATGCAGATGCGCTGCTCTTCTTCGTCAATGCCGACAAATAATTCCTGACGCAACGCGGTGGCGATGGCCTCGATCTGGGCGATCAAGGGCAATGCTGACTCACTCAGTTCGATTTTCTTGGCACGGCGGTCTTCCAGCACCGCCTGACGCTTGACCAGGCCTTGGGCTTCAAGGCTGTCGAGCAAACGCGCAAGGGTCGGACCTTCAACCCCGACACTTTGCGCCAATTCCCGCTGGGTAGGCTTGCAGTCGAATCGTGCCAGATGCAGCAGCACCAGCCAGCGGGCTTGCGACAGGCCAAGACCGGCCAGGCGTCGATCCAGCTCCGCACGCCAGCCACGAGACATTTGGGCCAACTGCATACCAAAACGGTGTTGATCGGTTAACGGCATAAAAAACTCAATGTTTAGACTGAAAAAGAGTGAAACCAATTGTTAGTCAGCTAAGCATGGAGCTTGCACATAGGCAAGACCTGTATGTCAATCAATTCGTTACATGCCAATAACCGTTACATTTCGAATTCAGATTGCAGGGCGGCGCGCACGCAATACAGCACGCCTTCCGGCACTCGACCTTTGAACTGTTCAGCGATGCTGGCCACGCTTGGCAGTTCGCCCTCACCGTCCAGAAACGCGTCCTGCACTTCTTCCATCAGCTCTTCAGGCAAGTCCAGCGCTTGCTCCAGCGACAGTTCCTGACGCCCTATGGCTTCGGCCAGCAGCGTGTAGACGTTCTTTTCAGAGCACTGCAATTGCCCGGAAATCTGCAGCGGGGTCATGCCGGCGCGTGCCAGGCTGATCAGTTCGTGGCGGATGTCCGCGACCACTTTCGGCGCCTCGGCCTGCCCGCCCAACACTTCGAGGAACGCCTCGCCGTAGCGCTCCAGTTTGCGCGCACCAATACCGCCGACCTTGGCCATGTCGGCCAGCGACGTCGGCTGGCTGCGCAACATTTCGAGCAGCGTTGAGTCAGGAAAGATGACGTAAGGCGGTACGCCGTGCTCTTCGGCCAGCTTGCGGCGCAAGGCACGTAGGGCCTCCCACTGCTCGCGCTCGTCGCCACGCACCAGTTGGCTGGCCGGGCTGGCAGAACTGCTTTTGACCGTGGTTTGCGGCTTGAGCTCGCGACGCAGTTCGAGCGTCACTTCGCCGCGCAACAAAGGCCGGCACGTGTCACTCAAACGCAAACCGCCGTAGCCTTCGATATCAATGTCGGCAAGACCACGGGCAACCAGTTGGCGGAACAAGGTGCGCCAATCGCCCTCGGATCGGGCTTTGCCTACGCCGAAGACCGACAGGTGTTGATGGCCCATGCTGCGGGTTTTTTCGTTTTCGCGACCCAGCAACACGTCAATCAGGTGACCGGTGCCATAACGCTGGCCAGTACGATAAATCGCTGACAACGCCTGACGCGCCGGTTCTGTGGCGTCCCAGGTTTGCACGCCGTCGACACAGTTATCGCAATGCCCACATGGCTGGGGCATGTCTTCATCAAAGTACGCAAGCAAGGTCTGACGACGGCAGCGGGTTTCTTCGCACAGAGCCAGCATCGCGTCGAGCTTGTGATGCTCCAGACGCTTGTGGCGCTCGTCGCCTTCGGAGTTTTGCAGCATCTGCTTGAGCATCACCACGTCTTGCAGGCCGTAAGCCATCCAGGCATCTGCCGGCAAGCCATCACGACCCGCACGGCCGGTTTCCTGGTAGTACGCCTCAAGGGATTTGGGCAGGTCCAGGTGCGCCACGAAGCGCACGTTGGACTTGTCGATGCCCATGCCAAAGGCGATGGTCGCGACCATGATCAGCCCTTCTTCATTGAGGAAGCGCTTTTGGTTGGCGGCACGGGTTTCGTTGGGTAACCCGGCGTGGTACGGCAAGGCCGGGAAGCCCTGGTCGCACAAAAACTGCGCCACTTCATCGACCTTTTTGCGCGACAGACAATAGACGATACCTGCATCACTGCGCCGCTCCGAGAGAAACGCCAGCAATTGCTTGCGCGGCTGCTCTTTGGGCACGATGCGGTAAAAAATGTTGGGGCGGTCGAAGCTCGACAAAAAACGCTCCGCGTTCTGCAGATGCAGGCGGGTGACGATTTCTTCGCGGGTACGTTTGTCGGCGGTGGCGGTCAGGGCGATGCGCGGTACATGGGGGAACATCTCGGCCAGTTGGCCCAGTTGCAGGTACTCCGGACGGAAATCATGCCCCCACTGCGACACACAGTGCGCTTCGTCGATCGCAAACAGGGCGATGTCCAGGCTCTGCAGAAAGGCCATCATGCGCGGCTGAACCAGACGCTCTGGCGCCAGGTAGAGCATTTTGACTTCGCCACGGCGGATCCGGTTGGCCAGGTCGCGCTGCTGATCGGCGCTCAAAGTCGAGTTCAGGGAGGCGGCGGCGACGCCCAGCTCTTCGAGCGTGGCGACCTGATCGTCCATCAAGGCGATCAACGGCGAGACCACCACCGCCAGGCCCTCACGCAACAGCGCCGGAACCTGGAAGCACAAGGACTTGCCACCGCCGGTGGGCATCAGCACCAAAGCGTCGCCACCACTGGCCACGCGCTCAATAATGTCACCCTGACGGCCACGGAAACTGTCGTAGCCGAAGATGTCTTTGAGTACGCGTTGAGCCTGTTCGAGCATAGAAACTCCAGAAATCGCCGAAACACCCCTGCGTCAGCGGGACCCGGCGCGGCCTCAAGCGGTGTTTAAACCCTTGGGCGCAAAGCGCTGGAGCCGCTGTCTTGACTGCAGGGCATCACAAAACGCGGCAGTATACCCGAGCACTCCACCCTACAGGGCGCTGTGATTGCAGTACCGATCACCGGGAAGTGATGGCAAATGTGCGCAACGACTGGCTTGGGCGCTCAAGAAAGCCTAGAATTCGGTATTGTTTATTTTCTAGGTAGTCCCTTAATGTCCTTCGCTGAGCAACTAACCCGCCTGCAAGCCTTCCTCGACGCTGACGAGCTGCATGACGAGGCGCTGGACTACGTAGCCACTCATGGCTACCTGACTGCCCTGTCCATCTGCGCTGAAGTCGTGCCTGAGCGTGAGTGGATCGACGCCATTTTCTCTGAAACCCCGAACTACAAAGACGACGCCCAGCGCGAAGAGATCGAAGGTTCCCTGGTTAAACTCAAGGACCACATCGCTCGCCAACTGGCTTCGGACGAAGAGTTCGAACTGCCGTGTGATCTGGACCTCGGCGACGAGCCGGATGAGTCCGATTTGCGCGGCTGGTGCATCGGCTTTATGGAAGGCGTGTTCTTGCGCGAAGCGGCCTGGTTCGAAACCGCCGAAGAAGAAGTCAGCGAAATGCTGCTGCCGATCATGGTCGGTTCGGGCCTGTTCGACGACCAGCCTGAATTCGCCGATATCGCTCAGGACGCCAACCTGATGGACGACATGATCGTGCAGATCCCGGAAGCCCTGACCGCCCTGTTCCTGCTGTGCCATGCCCCTGACGAAAAACCGGCCATCCTCAAGCCGCGTCACCACTGATTCAATGCCCGGCCCCTCATTCAGCAGCCGTTCGCGGCTGCTGCGTTACGTTCTGTTTGCCATTGGCTGGCTGAGCGTAGCGCTGGGGGTTCTGGGGATCTTCCTGCCGGTACTGCCCACCACCCCCTTTCTGCTTTTGGCTGCCGCCTGCTTTGCGCGCAGCTCCCCACGGTTTTACCAGTGGCTGGTCGAACACCCTCGACTGGGGCCCTGGATTCGCGACTACCTCGACGGTAACGGCATTCCGCTTAAGGCCAAGGTCTACGCCATTGGTTTGATGTGGCTGAGCATTGGCGTGTCCTGCTACCTGGTGCCGTTGCCTTGGGCGCGAGGGTTTATGCTGCTCAGCGCGGTGCTGGTGAGCATTTATATCCTGCGCCAGAAAACCTTGGAAAAACCTTAAAGATCAAAAGATCGCGAGGCGAGCTCCTACAGAGGGGGTTTTATGACGTGGTTGCGTTGGTAGGTGTCGGCGCCCATGGCTTCGATCTGCCCTTCAATCAGCGCTTCAAACGGGCGCAGCAGCGGTGCATAGGACGCCGGAGCTTCGAGGATGTCCAGCGCCTGAACGATGGCTTCCACGGTCGACAAAGCCCCAGGCCCCGGCGCCTTGCGCAGCCGGTAACGGGACACCGCGCCCTCGGGCAAGGTTACCCGTGGCAGTTGCGCCAGCAACGGGTTGAGGTGCAGCAATTTGCGCGCTTTGCGCCATGTGCCATCAGGTACCACCAACAGCAACTTTTCTGTTGCCCCAGCGCCAGCCTGAAGCGGTTGCGCACCCTCCCCCGGAAACAACAACCGCGCTTGATACCCCGGTGGGTTGAGCAGCGCGTGCAAATCCTCAAACACTTCACCCACCCGCAGCTCAGCGTTGGTCAACCCCAAGGCCGCCAGCCGTGCAGTGTTCAGCGCATGATTGACTTCGCTGGGGTGCTGTAACAGCAAGACGCGGGTGTGGCTGTCCAACTGTGGGATCAAGTCGCACAGGCAGTGCGTTTGCGGGCGCAAGCAGCGAGGGCATTGGGCACGGGACATAGCGATAACGCTCTCTTCAAGGTTGATTTAGCTGCGCTTTGAGCAGGTCGCGAAACGTTTGAATCAGCGGCTCACGGCTACGACCACGGCGCACGATCATCGAAAACGGTGCCTGATAACCAAAGGTCGCCGGCAGCAGCACGCGCAAGTCACCCTTCTCGACCCACGGCTCGGCGTAATGTTCGGGCAAGTAACCAATGTAGGCGCCGGAGAGCACCAGGATCAGTTGGGCTTCCATACTGTCGACGGTGGCCGCGCTATGTTTAAAGCCGTGCCGCGCCAGCTCGGCCTGGCTCCAGTAACCGCGCCCGACCATGCGTTGCTGGGTGATCACCGGTTCAGGGATTCGCCGCTCAGCGAACAAAGGATGCCGCGTGCTGCAATACAGCCAATGCTGCTCGCGATACAGCGGCTGGTAGACCAGACCGCTCATGCGCGACGAGAACGCACCGATGGCCAGATCGAACCGGTTGTCTTGTACCCCGAGCTGTAGTTCGTAAGGGCTCATGACCGACAGGTGCAAGTGCACCGCCGGGTGCTCCTGGCTGTAGGCGCCAATGGCTTCGGCAAAGGGCAAGGCTTTGTCGCTGACCGTGGAGTCGATCACCCCCAGGTTCAAGGTGCCGCGCAGTTCACCCTTGAGTGCGGCGGCGTACTGTTCAAAGCCTTCCAGCTCGCCCAATAGACGCAGGGTTTCCTGGTGAAACAGCTCGCCCTTGCTGGTAAGGCTGAACCCGCCGCGCCCCCGATGGCACAGCACCAGCCCCAGGTTGGCCTCCAACTGACTCATGTAGGTGCTGATGGCCGACGTCGACAGGTTAAGTTCCTGTTGCGCCGTGGCGAAACCCTGGTGCCGGACCACGCTGGCAAAGATTCGCAATAGTTTTAGATCGGGTAAAGCGTTGGCCATGAATGACTCACTTTTCACTGTAGGAGCGAGCTTGCCTCGCGATCTTTTCACGATCAAAAGATCGCGAGACAAGCTCGCTCCTACCCGTGGCGCGCATATTTTAGGCTCGGAGTCTAACTCGGGGCAGCCGCATTAGTTTAGAAAAATCTGAACTAAGTATTTGCCTGTAGGGATTCTTCCCGCCGCCCGCCTTTCGCAGAATCGACCGCCATAACCACAACAAACGACGAGGTCTTACCCGTGGATAAAATTCTTCACCAACCACTGGGCGGCAATGAAATGCCGCGCTTCGCCGGCATTGCCACCATGATGCGCCTGCCCCATCTGCAATCCGCCGCCGGTCTGGATGCCGCCTTTGTTGGCGTGCCATTGGACATCGGTACGTCATTGCGCGCAGGCACCCGCTTCGGCCCTCGCGAGATCCGCGCCGAATCCGTGATGATCCGCCCTTACAACATGGCCACCGGCGCTGCCCCGTTCGACTCGCTGTCGGTCGCGGATATCGGCGACGTGGCAATCAACACCTTCAACCTGCTGGACGCCGTGCGCATCATCGAAGAAGCCTACGATGACATCCTTGAGCACAACGTGATCCCGTTGACCCTGGGTGGCGACCACACCATTACCCTGCCGATCCTGCGCGCCATTCACAAAAAGCACGGCAAGGTTGGCCTGGTGCATATCGATGCACACGCCGATGTGAACGATCACATGTTTGGCGAAAAAATTGCCCACGGCACCACGTTCCGCCGCGCCGCCGAAGAAGGCTTGCTGGACTGTGACCGTGTCGTGCAAATCGGCCTGCGCGCTCAGGGCTATACCGCTGAAGACTTCAACTGGAGCCGCAAACAGGGCTTCCGTGTGGTACAGGCCGAAGAGTGCTGGCACAAATCGCTGGCCCCGTTGATGGCTGAAGTTCGTGAAAAAGTCGGCAATGGCCCGGTGTACCTAAGCTTTGATATCGACGGCATCGACCCGGCCTGGGCGCCTGGCACCGGCACCCCGGAAATCGGCGGCCTGACCACCATTCAGGCGATTGAGATTATCCGTGGCTGCCAAGGCCTCGACCTGATCGGTTGCGATCTGGTAGAAGTCTCGCCGCCTTACGACACCACCGGCAACACCTCACTGCTGGGCGCGAACTTGCTGTACGAAATGCTCTGCGTCTTGCCGGGTGTCACTCATCGCTAAACCCCATCTCCAGACGGGATGAAGGGTTCGAGGTGCCATCGCGCACCTCGAATAGCGCCTTCGCCGGCAAGCCGGCTGACAGGACAATTTTTGTGCATGACGCGGCCAGCGAGCGGCGCATGCAAGGGGAGCAATTCTTTAGCCAGGATCGCGCGGCTCCGGTCTTCAAGACCTGAGTCAGCACACAAGAACAAAAGGCCTTTGGCTGGCCTGTTACGAATGTTTGTCCGCTTTGTCGGAAAGGCTGCCGCCCCCTTAGCCAGTGTGATCGGAGATGATCATGAATAATAAAAACAGCCCCAATAATGCGGGCCACATTAATTCACCAGGAGTTGACCCGACTCCGAACAGCGCACGCCGAACCGGACTCAGGGATGTATTTCGCCTGTTTTTGGGCAACGCGCGCGCCACGCAATACACCCAACGCCACACCCGAAACACCGGTGATGCCATCCATCGCCTGATCGCCTCATAAAAAAAATAATCGGAGACTCGCCATCATGGCTTTAGACCTAATAGTCGTCCTTATCTACGCTGCGGCAATGCTGGTGCTGGGTTACTACGGCATGCGCAAGGCAAAAACCCACGAAGAATACCTGGTCGCCGGGCGCAACCTGGGCCCGACGCTGTACATGGGCACCATGGCCGCCACGGTGCTGGGCGGTGCTTCAACTGTCGGTACTGTCCGTTTGGGTTATGTACACGGGATTTCAGGCTTCTGGCTATGTGCGGCCCTGGGTTGCGGAATCATCGCGCTCAACCTGTTTCTGGCTAAACCACTGCTCAAGCTGAAAATCTTTACCGTGACCCAAGTGCTGGAAAAACGTTACAACCCGATGGCGCGCCAGGCGAGTGCCGTGATTATGCTGGCTTACGCGCTGATGATCGGCGTGACCTCCATTTTGGCGATCGGCACCGTGCTTGAAGTGTTGTTCGGCCTGCCGTTCTGGGTATCGGTGGTGCTTGGCGGTGGCGTGGTGGTGGTGTACTCGACCATTGGCGGGATGTGGTCACTGACCCTGACTGACATCGTGCAGTTCGTGATCAAGACCGTGGGCCTGATGTTCGTGCTGCTGCCAATCTGCCTGTACCGTGTTGGCGGCTGGGATGAGCTGGTGAGCAAACTGCCAGCGTCGAACTTCAGCTTCACCAGCATTGGCTGGGACACCATCATCACCTACTTCATGATTTACTTCTTCGGCATTCTGATCGGTCAGGACATTTGGCAGCGCGTGTTTACCGCCAAAACTGACAAGGTGGCCAAGTACGCCGGTACGTTCGCAGGGTTCTACTGCATCCTTTACGGCCTGACCTGCGCCCTGATCGGCATGGCAGCTCATGTGTTGATCCCGGACCTGGGCAACGTCAACAACGCGTTCGCCGCCATCGTTAAGGTTTCGCTGCCGGACGGCATTCGCGGGCTGGTGATTGCAGCCGCCCTGGCCGCCATGATGTCCACCGCCAGTGCCGGCTTGCTGGCCGCCTCCACCGTATTGACCGAAGACCTGCTGCCAAAGCTGCGCGGCGGCAAACAATCGAGCCTGAAGATCAACCGCCTGTTCACCATGCTCACAGGCCTTGTGGTGCTGGCGATTGCTCTGGTGGTAAGCGACGTTATCAGCGCCCTCACGCTGGCCTACAACCTGCTGGTTGGCGGCATGCTGGTGCCATTGATCGGGGCGATTTACTGGAAGCGCGCCACGACGGCAGGCGCCATCAGCAGCATGAGCCTGGGCTTTATCACGGCGCTGATTTTTATGATCAAGGATGGTCTGGACGCCAATACGCCGATCTACTACAGCCTGGCTGTAGGGCTTATCAGCTTTATCGTGGTCAGCTTGCTGGATCGGCGCCCGGCCACAGTGGCCAGCGCTGCCTGATACCCACTTTCTTCAGCGGGCGCGACGTCGGAGGTCGTGCCCGTTTTTTTCGATATCAGGCGCTTACGCTGCCACCGTCTTAACGGCGACGTTGCGGACGGCGACGCGGGTCTTCGACAGGGATCGGAATAGGTTGCAGCGGAGGCTCAATCAGGCCCAGTGCAACACCGACGTCATGCAGCCAGTTTTTCAGTTTGTCTTTCATATTTCCCCCTTGGGGCCACACTTGCGACCGGATTCCTTGGTCGCTTCGTACAGATAATAGTCCTAAGTCCTACAAGATGCTTGCTTAAGGTCAATGAACTTTAGGCTAATCCTCCTCTTTTCAAGTCAGGCCGATGCGCGTTGTGCTGCAACTTCTACGTCGCTTTTAACGGACGCCGTCTGCTGCAACGTTATCCACGCATTCAAGTTGGCGCCCAGCATGCCCTTTCGCCACATCAACCACGTAGTGGCAGAGGCAAAAGGTTGTTTCAAGGGATGTACGCCGACACTTTCACGGCCCGGCAAGCTGGCCAGCATCGAAGCTGGCATCAACGCCACACCCGACCCTGCCACCACGCACGCCAGCATGCCCTGATAGGACTCAATCTCCATCACGCGGCCCATCGCTGCCCGATCGCTGGCGTACCAGGCCTCCAGGCGAGTGCGATACGAACAGCCCTGACGGAAGGCGAACACCTCACGGCCCTGCACGTCCTGGGCGCGGGTGATCGGTGGATGATCCAGATCGCTGATCATCACCAATTGCTCTTCACAGAACTCGACGCCATCAAGCCCGGCCAACTCAAGCGGGCCATCCACCAGCGCCGCATCCAGACGCCCGGTGAGCAAACCTTCGAGCAATTCCCCGCTCGGCGCCGACTGTACATGCAGGTTCACCGCCGGGTAGGCGCGGTGGTAGCGGGCCAGCAAAGCGGGCAAATGGATCGCCGCGGTGCTGTACATCGTGCCAAGGGTGAATTTGCCGGACGGCACGCCGCCCTGTACCGCACCCAGCGCCTCATCGCGCAGGGCGAACAGGCGCGCGGTGTAATCGAGCAGCACTTTGCCCGCCGGGGACAATTGCAAGCGCTGGCGCTCACGCATGAACAACTCGACACCCATTTGCTCTTCAAGTTGTTTGAGCCGGGTCGACAGATTGGAAGGCACGCGGTGCAGACGTTCAGCTGCACGGGTGATCGAGCCTTCTTCGGCCACGGCCTGAAAAATCCGTAATTGGCTGAATTCCACACCATTCTCCAAAACTGAACAAGTCACTCACTATTATTCAATTTTATAGAAAGTCAATCACCGCTAGCCTGACGGTCATTGTCACTGCCCGGGAATTAACAGCATGTCAGCCCTGACTCGCTTACTCGCCAGCTTTATCGCACTCATGATGGCCATGGGGATTGGCCGTTTTTCACTCACCCCGCAACTGCCGCACTTGATCAGCGAAGGTCAGATCGACTTGACCGGCGCCGGGCTGATTGCCGCCGCCAACTATCTTGGCTATTTAATTGGCGCGCTGGACGCCATTCGCGCCAGACGCCCGGAGCAAGTCCGTGGCCGACTGCACACCGGCTTATGGCTGTGCGTGGTGCTGACGCTGATTTCGTACTGGGCACAAGGCTTCTGGCCGCATTTGCTGCTGCGCTTTGGCGCCGGGGTGGCGAGTGCCTGGGTGATGGTGATGATCACCGCGCTCAGTCAGCAAATCGCGGTAAGCGCTAACCGGCCGCGCTTGGGTGCCCTGGTGTTTGCAGGGCCCGGCATTGGCGTGGTGCTGACCGGATTGCTCGCGCTGTTTGCCAACGTTCAAGGGCAAAACTCGTCCATGTTGTGGCTGATCTACGCGGTGGCCGCCTTGCTCATGCTGCTGGTGATCATGCCGATCCTGCCACCCGCCAACGGCCTTGCTCCGCACGTGCAGACGGCGCCCACAAGCCCACGCCACCCCGGTATCACCCGTCTGGGAGCCATTTATGCGCTGTATGGCTTGGGGTACATCATTCCGGCGACGTTTTTGTCGCAAATGGCCAGCGCGCAATTTCGCGGTCAATGGCAAGCCGATTTGTTCTGGCCAGCTTTCGGCCTGTGCGCGGCCATTGGCGTGATGCTGATCAGCTTTCACCGGCCCTCGCCGCGCACCACTCGCCTGTGGCTGATGGCCGCGCTGTGGTTGCAGGCAGCCGGTGTGCTGGCATGCTTGCTGCCCAGCAGTGCGGGCCTGGCGCTGGGGGTGATTTTATGCGGCACGCCGTTCCTGGCCTGTATGCCGCTGGTGATGCAAAGCTCGCGCGACATCGCCCCCCACGCCACTCAGCGCAACGCCGCCTTGCTCACCGCCTGTTTTGCCGTCGGCCAACTGGGTGGGCCTTTGCTGGCAGCCGTCAGCAGCCATATCAGTGGCGGCTTGCACCCGGCGCTGATTATCGCGGCCAGTGGCCTGGTGCTGGCCGGGTTACTGGCCTTGCAACTGGTTAACGATGTAGCAGTGCGCGCACCTTGCGACGCACCCACTGCTCCGCGCTGACCAAAGTGATGCCCAGCAGCACCAGCACCGCGCCCACGGCGAAGTTGAAGCTTAATGGCTCATCCAGTATCAACACGCCAAAGGTCACCCCGAACAGAGGCGTCATAAACGAAAACACGGCCAGATTGGAGGCCAGGTAACGCTTGAGCAGCCAAAACCACATCAGGTAGCTGAAAAAAGACACCACCAGGCCCTGAAACAAGACGCTGCCAATGGCCAGCCCGGTGAAGCTGAAGTGGGTGATTTGTCCCGTGGCAAGGGCAATCACCAGCAGGCCGATAAAGCCCACGATCAACTGGTAAAACAGGGTCAGCGTGACCGGTGCCTCAGAGAGCCTGGAGCCGCGCACCACCACAGTGGTGACGCCCCAGGCCATGCCCGCCAGCACGCCGTAGGCATCGCCAAGCAAGACGTCGGGGTCCATGTCCGCGAACGACATGCCGCCGGCAAAGGAGAATGCAATGCCCAGAAACGCGAGGAAGATCCCCAGCCACTGCAGCGGCCGCAGACGCTCACTGGGCAGCAGCCAGTTCACCCCTAGCGCAGTAAAGATCGGCGCGGTATAGAGGAACACCGACATGTGCGCCGCGCTGGTCAGATGCAGACCCTGCGCAATAAAGAAAAACTCCAGGCCAAACAAACTGCCTGCGAGCAAGCCGCCGCGCCAGGTGTAGGGCACCTGGTCCCAGCCACCCTTCCAGCAAATCACCAGCCCCACCAGCAGCGCCGAGATCCCCGAGCGGGCCATGGCCTGCATGACCGGGGAAATATCAGGTGCAGCCACTTTGATCAGCACCTGCTGGACACCCCAGATCAGGCACAACCCCAGCATGACTTGCAGTGCAAAAGCATCCGTTGCTCGCCGCGAACCACTCATAGCCACACCCAAAAGATAAAAACAGCGCAGGCCGCTGGTTTAAACCAGTTCGATGCGGTCCGCGTGGATCACAATCTTGCCTTCCTTGTAGAGCGCACCAATGGCCTTCTTGAAGTTGCCCTTGCTGACGCCAAACAGGTTGCTGATCTGCTCGGGTGCACTTTTATCACTGACCGGCAACACCCCGTTGTTTTCACGCAACTTGCTGAGGATCTTCGAGTTCAGGCTGCTGGATGCCTCCTGACCGACTGGCTGCAAACTCAGGCTGATCTTGCCGTCGGCACGCACTTCTTTGATATAGCCTTTCTCTTGCTTGCCCGCACGCAGAAACTTGAACACTTCGTTCTTGTGGATCAAGCCCCAGTGCTTGTTGTTGATCACGGCTTTAAAGCCCATGTCCGTGGCCTCAGCCACCAGTAGATCAACTTCCTGGCCCACCTGGTAGTTGGCCGGGGTTTTGTCCAGGTAGCGGTCCAGGCGGGCCGTGGCGGTGATGCGGCGTGTGTGTTTGTCCAGGTAAACGTGCACAACCACATATTCGCCAGCGGTCATCTGGCGTTTTTCTTCGGAATACGGCAACAGCAAATCTTTCGGCAGGCCCCAATCAAGGAAAACACCGATGCTATTAATTTCAACGACTTTAAGACTGGCAAACTCACCGACTTGAACTTTTGGTTTTTCAGTGGTGGCAATTAACTTGTCAGCGCTGTCCAAATAAACAAATACGTTTAGCCAGTCTTCATCTTCACTGGGAATATCTTTCGGAATATAGCGATTGGGCAACAGGATTTCCCCGTCAGCTCCACCATCCAGATACAAACCGAAGTTAGTGTGTTTAACCACTTGCAAACTGTTGTAGCGACCGATTAAAGCCATGTCCAATACCCTCATTACGTGGGCAGCATTCTACCCGAGTTTGGCCCGGCAAATTGGAGCCGCGCAGCAAGGCTTTCACATTTTTTACAAAAGGCCTGATTTATCAAGGATTTTTGCCTCGACCCTAGGACCACTCGTCAGCCCGGCGCACCCTCAAGGCCCTGTCGAATAGCCCAAAAACAACCCGATGATATGAATTAAAACAGCGGGTTAGCGGACGCGTAGAGTGTTGATTATGTGCAATGCCAAGGTGCTTATAATATTTCAGGAGGATATTTAACAAGCAATTGTCAAGTATTTCAGTTACTATCGCTGGCCAAGTTATTTTCTACAGGTGAATAGCCGCCATGCGTGTAAAAGCATCCGCCAGCAAAGTAAAGCCAGCTCCCGCCGTTGAAACCAGTGATTCAATCAATGCGCAAATTGCCGCATTCTTGAAGTCCGGTGGCGAGATCCAGCAAATTGACAAAGGCGTCAGCGGCCAAACTTTCGGCGCATCCAAACAGATTTCGCTGGGTAAAAAGTAATATCCCCCGCTTTATAGTGGTCCTGATGCGCTTTGCCTTCCAAAGCGCTGGGACTCCTGAACCCCCTCCCCTCAAGAAATCGACGAACGGCCCCCTTCTGCCGGCATACATCCGTATCCTTGAACCTCTCTAAACCAAGCCTTCGAGCCAATCACTGCATCCAGTTGTCAAGGGAGTGACCTATGCTCACACGAGCGTTACTGCTCACCGGCACATTGCTGTCCAGCGCGGCTGTCAACGCACAGGTGTTTTCACGCGAGCTGGGCGACTTCGACCTCAGAATGGGCACCCAGCCCAGCCGCAGCATGGCCCAAGGCCTGGTCAAGCCGACCAGCCCGGGTTCAACCTTCCATGGCGGCCTGGACCTCACGCACAACAGCGGCTGGTATGTCGGCCAATGGGCACCCACCATGGGCCTCAAGCCCGGCAGCAATCTGGAAGTCGATTCCTACCTCGGTTACAAACACCCGTTTGACCAGACCTTGAGCTATGAACTGGGGATGATTCATTACAGCTACCCCAAGGTCAGCCCGATGGACAGCCAGCAGTTTTATGCGGGGCTGACAGTGTTGGGTACGCGCTTTGGCGCAGCGTTCAGCAATGACCCGGATCGACGCGACAGCACCGTGTTTGCCGATTTGGGCGCCAATCGCACGCTGGGCGTCGGGGTCAGCCTGAAATACACCACCCACCAACTGGGCACGCCGGTATCCATCGCCGATGGCGGCAGCGTGCGTACGTTCAATGATTGGTCGATCACCTTCTCACGGCCCTGGATGGGCGTGAACCTGAACGTGATCTACAGCGACTCCAGCCTCGATGGCGGTGATTGCTCAGCGTACTCGGGGCAAAACCCGCAATGCGATGGGTTACTGACGTTCAAGGCTGAACGTACGTTTTATTGAGAGAGGGGATTACAAAGCCGTCCCGTCTTCGACGCCGCGCTGTCGCACATCAAACAGGCCACTGTAGTCGCTGACGAGGTACGAAGGCTGCGATCGGCCAGCGTGGTTTAACGGAGCCGCTTACGGCTTAGATCAAGATCAAAAACCAGATCAAGATCAAAAGATCGCGAGCAAGCTCGCTCCTACAGGGTCTTATGAGCGAGCTTGCCTCGCGATCTTTTGCTCTTAAAAGACCGAGAGGCAAACCTTATCCGTAAACCTTACTCAGCAGCCGGGGCTTCTGGCTTGCGGCGCTTGAGCGGCGCCATGCCGTCCTTGCTGACCAGCGACAGGGCGTCGGTCTTTGGGCGGTTGGCGATTTTGCGTTTGGTCGGGGCCTTGGCGCCGGTCTTTTTCTTGTCGCCCTTGCCGTCAGTCTTTTTCTTCTTCACGCCAACGGCTTTACCCGAAGCCTTGACCTTTTTCGGCCCGCTGTAGGTGCCTTTAACTTCTTTGATCACGCGACGCTCGAAGCTTTGCTTCAAGTAGCGCTCAATGCTGGACATGAGGTTCCAGTCACCGTGGCAGATCAGCGAGATCGCCAGACCATCGTTGCCGGCACGGCCAGTACGGCCAATGCGGTGAACGTATTCGTCGCCGCTGCGTGGCATGTCGAAGTTGATCACCAGATCCAGACCTTCAACGTCCAGACCACGGGCGGCCACGTCGGTGGCGACCAGAATTTTCACGCCACCCTGCTTCAGGCGATCAATGGCCAGCTTGCGGTCTTTTTGGTCTTTCTCACCGTGCAAGACAAACGCCTTGTACTCCTGAGCCACCAGACGGCCGTAGATGCGGTCGGCCATGGCGCGGGTGTTGGTGAAGACGATGGCTTTTTGATAAGTCTCGTTGGCCAGCAGCCAGTTCACGATTTGTTCTTTGTGCTGGTTGTGGTCAGCGGTGATCACTTGCTGACGCGTGGTGGCGTTCAACTGGCTGACCTGGTTGAGCTGCAAGTGCTCAGGGTTGTTCAAGACTTTGCCGATCATGTCACGCAGGCCCGAACCACCAGTGGTGGCCGAGAACAACATGGTTTGCTGACGGTTCGGGCATTCGTCAACCAGACGCTGCACGTCTTCGGCAAAGCCCATGTCGAGCATGCGGTCAGCTTCGTCGAGTACCAGCACTTCAACTTCGTTAAGTTGCAGGTTGCCGGCGTTCAGTTGCTCCAACAAACGGCCTGGCGTGCCGATCAGGATGTCAGGCACTTTGCGCAACATGGCGGCCTGCACCTTGAAGTCTTCACCACCGGTGATCAGGCCGGACTTGATGAACGTGAACTGCGAAAAGCGTTCAACTTCTTTCAAGGTTTGCTGCGCCAGCTCGCGGGTCGGCAGCAAAATCAACGCTTTGATGCTGACGCGGATTTTGGCTGGGCCAATCAGGCGATTGAGAATCGGCAGAACGAAAGCAGCGGTTTTGCCACTCCCGGTTTGAGCTGTAACCCGCAGGTCACGCCCCTCGAGCGCGAGCGGGATGGCCGCTGCTTGCACAGGCGTAGGCTCGACAAATTTAAGCTCGGCCACAGCTTTAAGCAGGCGTTCGTGCAGGGCGAAATCGGAAAACACGGGTGCTACCTCGAAGAAATGCGAAAAATCAGCGGCATAGAGTAACGGTTTCGAGCGCTCAGGCCGAGTTTCTTTGCACCAACGGCGCTAAACAAATGCTTTTTTAGGGTCTTTAGTCCAAAGACAGCCCCTAAATCGTCTTGAGATGGTCTAATCCCAGGGCCATTTCTTTTGGGATAACGCTTTAACTTATGGATACTCAAACACTCTGGAGCGAATTTGAACGCCTTTGGGCCAACCTGGATAACTATCCTTGGCTGTCGTCCGTTCTGGGACTGATCGTATTGGTGAGCGTCGCCCTGCTCGCCGGTCACATTGCCCGCATCATCATCTTGCGCGTCACCAAAATGCTCGCACGCCAGCCAGCCCTGCACTGGGTCAGCGATTTGCGCGAACACAAAGTGTTCCATCGCGTGGCGCAAATGACGCCGTCACTGATGATCCAGTTTGGCCGCAACTTGGTCCCGGACCTGAGCGACAACGGTCGCCAATTCCTCGGCAACCTGGCCCTGGCCATCACCATTTTTGTGTTGACGCGGGTCATCACCGCCCTGCTCGATGCCTTGCTCGACATCTACGCACGCACCAACTACGCCAAGACCCGGCCCATCAAAGGCTATATCCAGCTGGGCAAGATGCTGCTGTATGTGTTCTCGGCGATCATCATTGTCGCGACCCTGATCGACCGTTCGCCGATGCTGTTGCTCTCGGGTCTGGGCGCCATGTCTGCGGTGATTTTGTTGGTCTACAAAGACACCCTGCTGTCTTTTGTCGCCAGCGTTCAACTGACCAGTAACGACCTGCTGCGTGTGGGCGACTGGATCGAAATGCCGCAAGTGGGTGCTGACGGCGATGTCATGGACATCACGCTGCACACCGTTAAAGTGCAGAACTTCGACAAGACCATCGTCTCCATCCCGACCTGGCGCCTGATGTCCGAGTCGTTTAAAAACTGGCGCGGCATGCAGCAATCCGGCGGTCGACGGATAAAGCGCAGCCTGTACATTGATGCCGCAGGCGTCGGATTTTTGACCGACGAGCAAGAGCAGCGCCTGGAGCAAGTGCGCTTGCTGAGCGATTATCTGGCGCGCAAAAAAGCCGAACTCAAGAGCTGGAACGAAGCCCAGGGCAACGTCGCGGCGATGTCAGCCAACCGTCGGCGCATGACCAACATAGGTACCTTCCGCGCCTACGCACTGGCCTACCTGCGAAGCCACGCGATGATCCAGCCCAACATGACCTGCATGGTGCGCCAGATGCAAGCCACGCCCCAAGGCGTGCCACTTGAAATCTACTGCTTCACCCGCACCACGGTGTGGGACGAGTACGAGCAAATCCAGGGCGATATTTTCGACTATCTGTTGTCGGTTTTGCCGGAGTTTGGCTTGAGCGTGTATCAACAGCCAAGCGGCAATGACTTGCGTCAGGGGCTGATGAACAAGATCAACACGCCGCACGTAGCAGTTGAAGACTGAGTCACGGGTAAGTCGCCGCAGTCAGTGATGGCTGCGGCGACGTGGCAGCGTTAGCTGTGTTTGAACTGCGGGTCACCGGTCAGTTCGAATAACAACTTGATGCCTTCGGGCCAGTCACCCAGGCCACTCTCATGGTTGATGTGCCTGGCTTGTTGCAACCACACCAATTCACTGCCCCACGCCTCGCTGAAGGCTGTCGCGCGCTCGACGCTGACATAGGGATCATCCGTGCTGGCCACGGTTATCGAGTCAAAGGGCAGTTTCCCCAAGTGCATGGGTGAAAACCCTGACGTGCCTTGCGGATAACTCGGCGCTTCGGTGTCGCTGGGGGCTACCAGTAGCGCGCCGCGAACACGGTTTTTGGCATCTGTGGGGTACTGCTGCGACCACGCCGCAATCAGGTTGCACGCCAGACTGTGCCCCACCAACACCACCGGTCGCTGGCTGGAAGTGACTTTGTCGTGTAATCGCTGAACCCAGTCAGCGCACACCGGCGTGTTCCAATCGTCTTGCTTGACCCGTTTCAGACCGCTGTAGTTCTTCTCCCAGCGCGTTTGCCAGTGATCTTCCCCCGAATTATTCAGGCCCGGCAAGATCAACACTTTGACTGTCATTCCCACTCCCCTTTAAGGCGTTAGATTGGGTCTGTTGACGTTTCATTGCGGTCGCGACGAGACGTCAACAGACCTTGGGCCTTAAGGACCTTAGCCCCTGATAGCCTTGCGGTCTAGCCGGCTGATCCACACGGCCAGCAGAATCACCGTGCCGCCCAACATTAACCTGCCCAACGGTTCGTGCTGGTTCCAGATCAGCAGGTTCAGCAGCAAACCCACCGGTACATGCAGGTTGTTCATCACTGCCAGGGTGCCGCCGCTGACCAGGCACGCGCCTTTGTTCCACCAGTACATGCCCAGCGCCGTCGACACCAGGCCCAGAAACAGCAACACGCCCCACTGCAACGGTGCGTCGGGCAAAAAGTGCGCTTTGCCAAACAGCAGGAAAGCCGGCAACACCACAATCAGGGCGCCGACATAAAAGAACCCGAACCGCCGGTAGCCCGGCAGCTCACTCGGATAGCGCAGCACCAGACGCCGGTACAGCACCTGACCAGCGGCATACGTAAAGTTGGCCAGTTGCAGCAGCAGGAAGCCTTTGAAGAAGTCCGGGCTGATGCTGTCAAACCGAATCACCGCAGCCCCGCCAACGGCCACCAGCGCGGCGACCAGCGCCCACGGATTAAAGCGCCGGTTTAGCGCATCTTCAATCAGGGTGACGTGCAGCGGCGTAAGGATGGTGAACAGCAGCACCTCGGGCACCGTGAGCACGCGAAAGCTCAGGTACAGGCAGACGTAGGTGATACCAAACTGCAGGGCGCCAATCAGCAGCATGCCGCGCATAAAGCCGGGTTCGACCTGGCGCCAGCGTGTCAGCGGGATAAAGACCAGACCGGCCAGCACCACACGCACCAGCACGGCGAAGTAACTGTCGACGTGCCCCGCCAGATACTCGCCAATAAGGCTGAAGGAAAACGCCTGAATCAGCGTCACAACTAGCAAATAACCCATAAATCTCTCGCCCGGTATTGAGTGGACGCGACCTTAGCGGTTTTTCAGCACGCTGCGCTATCGGCCCGTAAACCGCAGGCAAAAAAAACCCGATCCAGCGCAGGGCTGATCGGGCGATAGCACTCAAAGAAAGTGCCAAGGGAGGTTCGATGCGCGAACCGCTTGCTTGAAGGAGCAGTGAAGCGAATTAAGCCATGCAACGATTATCTGTTGATTAACAGACCGGCTCAGGCCACATCTGAAAGCCTGGCTTTGGCTTGGTTCAACCCTTTTTCCTGGAAGTCGCCGCCCAGGTTCATGCCCTCGGCATGGATAAAGGTCACGTCATGAATGCCCATAAAGGCCAGTACCTGGCGCAGGTACGGTTCTTGGTGGTCTGCGGTGCTACCCGCATATATCCCGCCGCGCGCAGTGAGCACGTATGCTTTTTTACCGGTGAGCAGACCCTGGGGGCCGGTGTCGGTGTATTTGAAAGTCAGGCCGGCGCGCAACACATGGTCCAGCCAGGCTTTGAGGGTGCTGGGGATCGCAAAGTTGTACATCGGCGCCGCCAGTACCAGCACGTCAGCCGCCAGCAGCTCGTCGGTCAGCTCATTGGAGCGCTGCAAGGAAGCCTGCTCAGCGGCATTACGCTGCGCCTCGGGCTTCATCCAGCCGCCCAGCAAATCGGCGTCCAGATGCGGAACCGGGTTCACAGCCACATCGCGAATGGTCAGGCGATCAGCCGGATGAAGGGTTTTCCAGTGACTGATGAACTGCTGTGTCAGCTCGCGGGAAAAGGAATCCTGTTGGCGAGCGCTGCTTTCGATGATCAGAACATTAGACATGGGCGGTAGGCTCCATCTGTGAATGCTGTAAGGCGATGGAGTGAATCCTAGAGGGCATTTCATTGATGAAAAAGCGTAAATATCTGCTACAACCTATCTATAAATTTGTTTATTAATGAGTACCCTGTACAACAGGCTGCGGCCACACAACGACTCGTTACCAAAGGAATACAACGTGAAAGCGCCCCGCGTGACCCTTGACCAATGGCGCACGCTGCAAGCGGTGGTCGACCACGGTGGCTTTGCGCAAGCTGCTGAGGTGCTGCATCGCTCGCAGTCGTCTGTCAGTTACACCGTCGCTCGCATGCAAGACCAACTCGGCGTGCCGCTGTTACGCATCGACGGGCGCAAAGCCGTGCTCACCGAAGCCGGCGGCGTTTTATTACGGCGTTCGCGCCAGTTGGTCAAACAAGCCAGCCAGCTTGAAGACCTCGCCCACCACATGGAGCAAGGCTGGGAAGCCGAAGTGCGGCTGGTGGTTGATGCCGCCTACCCGAATGCACGGCTGGTGCGCGCCTTGACCGCTTTTATGCCGCAGAGCCGTGGCTGTCGTGTGCGGCTGCGCGAAGAAGTCCTGTCGGGCGTCGAAGAAGTGTTGCTGGAAGGCGTGGCCGACCTGGCCATCAGCAGTTTCAATATTCCGGGCTACCTGGGCACAGAACTGAGCACCGTCGAATTCATTGCCGTGGCCCATCCCGATCACGCCTTACATCGCATGCAACGGGTGCTGCACTTCCAGGACCTTGAAAGCCAGTTGCAAGTGGTGATTCGCGACTCGGGCCGCCAGCAACCCCGCGACGTAGGCTGGCTGGGCTCTGAGCAACGCTGGACGGTCGGCAGCCTGGCCACGGCCGCCGCCTTTGTGGGCAGTGGCCTGGGTTTTGCCTGGCTGCCCCGGCACATGATCGAGCGCGAACTCAAAGAGGGTGTGCTCAAAGCGTTGCCACTGGATCAGGGCGGTGACCGCCACCCGGTGTTCTACCTGTACGCCAACAAGGACAAACCGTTGGGCCCGGCGACGCAAATACTGGTGGAGTTGTTGCGCACCTTTGATACCGCCCCCCTGGACGCAGCCTTTGCTGCCCCTGAGCAGGCATAAAACAAAGATTGCAGCCATGACAGCGGTGGGCAGGAACATCGATCCCGAATATCCTGTCCAAGCTTCGCGGCTGGCCATTCATCAGTGCCAACCTCATCCCGTCACCTATTCAACACACAGCGCGTGCGTTCTCTGACGCAGCTGCTTCTACTTTTCAGGACTTTTGACTTATGTTGAAAAAAATTGTTTTTGCTGCCAGTGCCCTGCTCTTCGCCGCCAACCTGATGGCTGCGACGCCTGCAGCAAACAAAAACGCGCAAACCCCACCTGCTCAAAAAGCCCCTCACGTGCTGCTGGACACCAGCTTCGGCCCGATTGAAATCGAACTGGACCCGGTAAAAGCACCGATCAGCAGCAAAAACTTTTTGAGTTATGTCGATAGCGGCTTTTACAACAACACCATTTTCCACCGCGTGATCCCGGGCTTTATGGCTCAGGGCGGCGGGTTCACTGGGCAGATGGTACAGAAAACAACCCGCGACCCGATCAAGAACGAAGCCAGCAACGGCCTGCATAACGTGCGCGGCACCTTGTCGATGGCACGCACCTCCAACCCGGACTCCGCGACCAGCCAGTTCTTTATCAACGTGGTCGACAACGCGATGCTCGATCCGGGCCGTGATGCCGGTTATGCCGTATTTGCCAAAGTCGTAAAAGGCATGGATGTGGTGGACAACATCGTCAACACCCAGACCACCAGCAAATCCGGCATGCGCGATGTGCCGATTGACCCTATCTACATCAAGTCTGCCAAACGCATCGACTAAGCCTAATCGCTTCGAATGCTGCGGGGAGCTTGACCGGCCCAGGCCGGTCACACCACTAAAGGAGAGCCCGCTCAGCGGGCGTCAGTGACCATGCTTTATCGTCGTTTTGAACAACTGATCGATATTTTTCGCGAAGCCCCCAGCGCCGAACCGCCCAACACTGTTTGGGCGTTTTACATCTATTACCTGCGCCAGGTCTGGCCACTGTTTGCCGCCTTGCTGGTCGTCGGGCTGGTCGCCGCCTTGATTGAAGTCTCGCTGTTCAGTTACTTGAGCACCCTGATCGATCTGGCCCAGGGTACGCCCAACACTGAATTTTTCAGCATTCACAGCGGTGAGCTGATCTGGATGGCCGTGGTGGCGCTGATCATTCGCCCGGTATTCTTCGGCCTGCATGATCTGCTTGTGCACCAGACCTTAAGCCCGAGCATGACCAGCATGATCCGCTGGCAAAACCACAGCTATGTGCTGAAACAAAGCCTTAACTTTTTCCAGAACGACTTCGCCGGGCGTATTGCCCAGCGCATCATGCAAACCGGCAACTCGCTGCGTGACTCTGCGGTGCAGGCCGTCGATGCGTTGTGGCACGTGTTGATCTACGCCATCAGTTCGCTGGTGCTGTTTGCCGAAGCGGACTGGCGGCTTATGATCCCGCTGCTGACCTGGATCGTGCTCTACATCGGCGCCTTGTATTACTTCGTGCCACGGGTCAAGGAACGCTCGGTGGTGTCTTCGGATGCGCGCTCTAAATTGATGGGCCGGATCGTTGACGGCTACACCAACATCACCACCCTCAAGCTATTTGCCCACACTAATTACGAGCAGCAGTACGCCCGCGAAGCGATCATCGAGCAAACCGAAAAAACCCAATTGGCCAGCCGCGTCGTGACCAGCATGGACGTGACCATCACCTCCATGAACGGTCTGCTGATTGTCAGCACCAGCGGCCTTGCGCTGTGGTTGTGGAGCCAGTCACTGATCAGCGTAGGCGCCATTGCGCTGGCCACTGGCCTGGTGATTCGTATCGTCAACATGTCTGGCTGGATCATGTGGGTGGTCAACGGCATTTTTGAAAACATCGGCATGGTCCAGGACGGTCTGCAGACCATCGCCCAACCCGTTACGGTCAAGGACAAGGACAACGCGCCACGCCTGAAGGTCGATCGCGGTGAAGTGCGTTTTGAACACGTGGACTTTCACTACGGCAAACAGAGCGGGATCATTAGCGACCTGAATCTGGTGATCAAACCCGGCGAAAAAATCGGCTTGATCGGACCGTCCGGGGCGGGCAAATCGACGCTGGTAAACCTGCTTTTGCGCCTGTATGACCTGCAAGGCGGGAAAATTCTGATAGACGGTCAGAATATCGCCGAAGTGACGCAAGAAAGCCTGCGCGAACAGATAGGAATGATCACTCAGGACACGTCTTTGCTGCACCGTTCGATCCGCGACAACTTGCTGTATGGCAAGCCGGACGCCACCGACGATGAACTCTGGGCAGCCGTGCGAAAAGCCCGTGCCGATGAGTTTATTCCTGCACTTTCCGATGCTCAGGGACGTACCGGTTTTGACGCCCATGTGGGCGAGCGCGGGGTCAAATTGTCAGGTGGTCAGCGCCAGCGCATCGCTATAGCACGGGTGTTACTGAAGAATGCGCCGATTCTGATCATGGACGAAGCGACCTCGGCGCTGGACTCCGAAGTCGAAGCCGCGATCCAGGAAAGTCTCGAAACCTTGATGCAAGGTAAAACCGTGATTGCCATCGCTCACCGGCTTTCGACCATCGCCCGTATGGACCGTTTGGTCGTCCTCGAAAAAGGTCAGATTGCCGAGTCCGGCACCCACGCCGAACTGCTCGCCCATGGCGGTTTGTATGCCCGTCTGTGGCAACACCAAACGGGTGGATTTGTCGGCCTCGACTGATCCAAAAAAACACAACCTGTAAAGCCCGCGCAACACATCGCCAGAGCCCGTGGTTAAAGGGCTCTGGCGTTTTTTTAAGGTCTGGAAAATACCCGGTCGCCTGCTGTAATGAAGTAAAGATTCAGATGAATCTTGTCGTCAATTGCAGGATGCACAATCGTGTTTTTTGATCGATAGAGTTATCTATCCTGGATCCTTAAATGAACTTGTTCAAACGTTCGGCAACGGAGTTGGTGGGTACTTTCTGGCTGGTACTTGGCGGTTGTGGCAGCGCGGTGCTGGCAGCCGCTTTTCCCGATATGGGCATCGGCCTGCTCGGTGTTGCCCTGGCCTTTGGCTTGACCGTGCTGACCATGGCATTTGCCATCGGGCACATCTCGGGCTGCCACCTCAACCCCGCGGTGTCATTTGGGCTGTGGGTGGGTGGCCGATTTCCTGCCAAAGAGTTGCCCGCCTACATCGTCGCCCAAGTACTGGGCGCGATTTTCGCGGCAGCTCTGTTGTACTTCATTGCCAGCGGCAAGCCAGGCTTTGATCTGGCAGCCAGTGGCCTGGCCGCCAACGGTTATGGCGACCACTCGCCCGGTGGTTACTCAATGGTCTCGGGGCTGATGTGCGAAGTGGTCATGAGTGCGATGTTTATCCTGATCATCATGGGCGCCACTGACAAACGGGTGCCGCCCGGCCTGGCACCGATTGCCATTGGCCTGGCCTTGACCCTGATTCACCTGATCTCGATCCCGGTGACCAATACCTCGGTCAACCCCGCGCGCAGCACCGGCCCGGCGTTGATAGTGGGCGGCTGGGCACTTGAGCAGTTGTGGATGTTCTGGTTGGCGCCATTGATCGGTGCGGCCATCGGTGCCCTGACATACCGCTGGCTGGGGTCTGTTGATGTGTCATTGCAGACGAGCCAGCCGCCGTTGGCCAGCGAACACGTTTAACCGCAAAACCGGCGAGAATCAGGCCTGCCGGTATGGCAGCGCCGTTCTCGCCTCTTCGGCATAGGCCAGCACGCCCTCTCGCTCACGCGCCAGAAAATCACTGACGGCGGCTTTCAAGCCCTGATGGCGCAGGTAATGCCAGGAATGCGTAATCACCGGTTCAAAGCCGCGTATCAGCTTGTGCTCGCCCTGAGCGCCGGCATCAAACCGCTGGATGCCGTGAGCGATGGCGTAATCCATGCCCTGGTAAAAACAGGTTTCGAAATGCAAACGGTCGAACTCGGCCAGACAGCCCCAGTAACGACCATACAAGCTGCCGCCCCCGATCAGGCTAAAAGCCATGGCCACCGGGGTTGAGCCTTGTTTGGCCAGGACCACGCGAATCGCTTCGGGCATGCGCTCGGCCAGCAAGCTGAAAAAGTCACGGGTCAGGTACGGCGTCTGGCGTCGCACCGCATAGGTGTTGGCGTAACAGGCGTAGACAAAATCCCACTGCGCCTCGGTCACCTGCCGGCCCTCCAACCATTCAAACTCAAAGCCCTGCCCCGCCACTTGTTCGCGCTCTTTGCGCATCTGCTTGCGCTTGCGCGAACTCAGAACGTCGAGAAAATCCTGAAAATCGCGGTACTCGCGGTTTTGCCAATGGAACTGACAGCCCAACCGTTGCAACCAGCCGGGCTGTTGCGCCAACGCGGTATCCGCCAGCGCATCGGTGAAGTTGATGTGCGCGCTGGACAGCCCTTCGATCTCCAGATAACCGGGTAAAGCGGCCAACAATTCAAAACCGTCTTCAGGCCGTGCGGCCAGCAATCGCGAGCCACTGACCGGGCTGAAAGGCACTGCGGTCAGCAGTTTGGGGTAGTACTCGATCCCGGCCCGTTCACATGCATTTGCCCATTCGTGATCGAACACGTATTCGCCGTAGGAATGCCATTTTCGGTAACTGGGCAATGCCGCCAGCACGCGATCGTTTTCAACGTGCAGCAGGTGTTCAGACTGCCAGCCGGAGTGCGGGCCCAGGCTGCCACTGTCCTCCAGTGCACTGAGGAATCCATGGCGAAGGAACGGTTGCGCCACCGGCACCAGCGCATCCCATTGCTCGGCCGAGATGGAGGACAGGCTATCCAGACGTTGTAACGGCATTCAAAAGCCCCGGGCTATTGCGTTAGAACGGCGATGTTAGCACCCGCTTATGACACTGCGCCTTTTACATTTCCACACAATGGCTGAACCCTTAGAAACCCACGCCTGCAGATGAGTCGATTCAGCTCGAGAGTGCGTTGTCACAGAGTTGCTATCACTGTGCCACTTTTCTGTCATATCCAATCGTGATACTGGCGCCGCTTCTTAGAAGTCGGGGTTATGAGTGAGCGCTTATCAACCCACGTAAACATCATATTAGCGAGCCCATAAGGGCCGAGTGTTTTTGGGGTGGCAACGTCCATCTCACTACTGGGAGATTCATATGCGTCTTGTTTCTACACGGATTGCGGCGGGACTGTGTGGCGGGCTGGTATTAGGCATGAGTGTTCCAGCAAGCGCTGGCGTTGATGCAAAACTACTGGAAATGCTCAAGGCAAACGGCTCTATTTCTGCGGCGCAGTACGCCGAACTGCAAACCGAGTTGACCAGCGAGAAACAAGCTCAACAAGAAGCCGCTGCAGACCAGGTTAAAAAATCTGACCTCAGCGCTTTCGAACAAAAAGTGGCCTGGGCTGCCAAAACCGAATTCAAGGGCGATGTTCGGGTCCGTCAGGAAACCGTCAAAATTGATGGCGAATCCGATGGCAAAAACCGTGACCGCCAACGTATTCGTGCTCGCCTGGGTGCTTACACCGAAATCAACCCGCAAGTGAACACCGGCATCCGTATCGCCACCGGCGGCAGCGACGACGCACGCTCCACCAACCAGGACCTGGACAACTACTTCGACAAGAAGCAGCTGTGGCTGGACATGGCTTACGTTGACTATCACCCGACAGCGATCAAAAACCTGCACCTGGTGGGCGGCAAGATGCCACAACAGTGGGTCAGCATGGGCGACGTGATCTGGGATAGCGACATCAACCCTGAAGGTGTGTCTGCCTCCTACAAAACCAACCTGGGCAGCAGCGGCGTCGAAGTGTTCGGCAGCACCGGCTACTACACCCTCAAAGACAACGTGAACGGCGATGGCGTGCAGTTCAAAAATGACTTGAGCATGTATGCCGGCCAGTTGGGTGCACGTTTCGCACCGACCGACAGCCTGAAAGTGACCCTGGGTGGTAGCGTTTACGGCTTCCACAACGACGAAGACAGCCGCTGCCCAACCACCGGCACCAAGACCACGCCGTGCGCCCTGGCCGTTAACGGCAACAGCACCAGCGAGTTCCGCCTGTGGGAAGGCTTCGGTCAGGTCGACATCGCCAACCTGCCGGTTCCGCTGTCGTTGTACGGCCAATACGTGCACAACTCCGAGACCGACAGCGATCAGGACGACGCCTGGTTGGTGGGTTTCAAGAGCAAGCTCAACGCCTTCAGCCTGGACTACAACTACCGCGACGTTCAGCGTAACGCTGTGGTCGGCGCCTTCACTGACTCTGACTTCGCCAACGGCACTACCGGCTCTCGCGGTCACAAGTTCAAAGTGGGTTACGAAATCGACAAGAACTTTGGTGTCGGCGTGACGTACTTCCTGACCAAGGCTGACTACGCAACCTCCACCCAGAAAGATGCCAGCACCAACACGCTGCAACTGGACGTAGAAGCCAAGTTCTAAACCGTTTCACGCAACAAACAAGCCGCTGAACGCTTTCACCGGCTTGTGTTAACCCGCAGTGCGCGAATGCCGTCGGTCCCCATCACATCCCCGACGGCATTCGCGCTTGCGCCCTACCGCTGACGCGACTGCTCGCTCAGCATACGTTCAACCGTCGCGTCCAGGTCATTGGGCTGCGGTTCGGGCAGCGCCTTCAACGTGGCACTCATCAAGCGCATTTGCCGGATAAAGCGCCGGCAATTGGGGCAAAACAGCAAATGATGGCGCATCTGCAGACGCTCACGAACACTCAACTGCCGGTCCATGTGGTCACTTGATCGCGCAACGTATTGCTTGCAGCTCAACATTCGCCGGTCTCCTCGAAATGCTCCACGGTCGCAAAGACTTTAAGCCGGGCACGATGCACCAGCACTCGGGCATTAGAGAGCGATATGTCGAGAAGATTACAAATCTGTTCCAACTCCAGCCCCTGGCGTTCACGCAATAGCAGCACCGAGCTTTGCAGTTGCGGCAGACTGAGCAGCGTGCGCTCAAGGCATTCACGCAACTCTTGTTCCGTAAGCAGCGCTTCCGGGGTGTCTTGGTGCCAGGCATAAGGCCCCAACAACCAGTGACCATCGCTGGCAAAACGCTCATCATCAACCGTACCGTGGGGTGACGGCAGGTCGTCGAGCAAGACTTCGCGGCGATTGTGTTTAAGGCGGGTTTTGGCGGCATTGGCGGTGATGGTCAACAGCCAGGTTTTGAGGCTGGAACGGCCTTCGAACCCGCGCAGGTTGCGCACCACTGACAACCAGGCGTCCTGAACGACTTCATCGGCATGCCGACTGCCGACAATCGCATAAGCCACGGCGAGCATGGCCCCTTGGTAGGTACTGACCAACTGCCGAAAAGCCTGTTGCTCACCGGCGAGCAGGCGCTGGAGTATTTCAGAGTCGTCAGCAGCAGCCATTAACGCTCCCGGGGCAGAATCAACCACCCTGGTGGGAGCGGGCTTGCTCGCGATGCAAACAACGCGGTGCTCAAGACAAACCGAGCTGCCTGAATCGCGAGCAAGCCCGCTCCCACAGGATGTGGCTTTGAGCGTGGATCAGCGTTTGCGCAGGATCACGCTGCCTATCGAGTAGCCGGCACCGAACGAGCTGAGTACCGCCAGCGAACCACTGGCCAGATCATCCTGGTAAGTGTGGAAGGCAATCACGGAACCGGCAGAACTGGTGTTGGCGTAGGTATCAAGGATCACCGGCGCTTCTTCAACCGACGCTTCGCGGCCCAGCAGGCGCTTGACGATCAGGTGGTTCATGCTCAGGTTGGCCTGGTGCAGCCAGAAGCGTTTGACGTCCGCCACTTCGACTTTGTTTTCTTCCAGGTGCTGGCCGATCAGCTCCGCCACCATCGGGCAGACATCACGGAATACCTTGCGGCCTTCCTGCACGAACAGCTTGTCCGGGCTGTCGGGGTTTTCGTCCGAAGCACGGTTGAGGAAGCCAAAGTTGTTGCGGATATTGTTCGAGAAGGTGGTCAGCAGTTTGGTGCTGACGATGTCGAATTGATGACTGGAAGTCGCCAGATCAGCGCGCTCAACCACAATGGCGGTGGCCGCATCGCCAAAAATAAAGTGGCTGTCGCGGTCACGGAAGTTCAAGTGACCGGTGCACACTTCCGGGCTTACAAGCAGCACCGCGCGAGCCTGACCCAGTTGCACGCTGTTGCTGGCCGTCTGCAGACCGAAGGTCGCTGACGAGCACGCCACGTTCATGTCAAAACCGAAACCCTGAATGCCCAACGCCTGTTGCACTTCGATGGCGATGGCCGGGTACGGGCGCTGCAGGTTTGAGCAGGCCACGATCACGCCGTCGATATCTGCGGCAGTCTTGCCGGCCCGCTCCAGCGCTTGCCTGGCGGCACCGACGGCCATTTCGCAGAGCACGGACATCTCGTCGTTGGAACGCTCAGGCAAACGCGGGCGCATACGTTGCGGGTCAAGGATGCCGTCCTTGTCCATCACAAAGCGGCTTTTGATACCTGAAGCTTTTTCGATAAAGGCAGCGCTGGACTCGGCCAGAGGCTCGATGTCACCGGCCTCGATAGCGTCAGCGTTGTCGGCGTTGAACTGTTGCACATACGCGTTGAAGGACTGCACCAACTCTTCGTTGGAAATGCTGTTGGCCGGGGTATACAGGCCGGTGCCGCTGATGACGACGTTATACACGGTCGTTCCTCTTATTCTGTTCAAGCCGAAAATAATCGTGTCAGGTAGTTATAGCCGCGAAGTTTGCCATAAATGGCAACATTTGGCCTGATTTGCCGAATTATGAAAACACCTCATCCGGCAGGATCGAGCTTAAGCGTCCACCAGACTCCATTGCTTGCTCAACCGCTTATCCGAAATCGGCACTTTGGTGCCCAGTTGCTGGCCAAACAGCGACACGCGATATTCCTCTAGCCACCAGCGATAGAACTCCAGTTGCGGGTCGCGCTTGCCTTCCTGAGCATGCTTGGCAGCACGCGCCTGGTACTGGGCCCACAAACCTGCCAGCTCAGCACTCCAGACCCGGTCTTTCTGCACCTGACCCGGCAGTTTTTCCAGGCGCATTTCAATGGCCTTGAGGTAGCGCGGCAGCTCTTTGAGCCACTGCCCCGGGGTTTCGCGCACAAAGCCCGGATACACCAAATGGCTCAGTTGCTGCTTGATGTCATTCAGGGCCACCGCCTGGGCCAGATCAATCTTGCCTTTGAAGCGCTTTTGCAGCCCGTGCCACAGCTTGAGAATGTCCAGCGTCAGTTTGGCCAGCTTCTCTGCGTGCTCGGTCAAGGCACCGCGCTTGCGCTCGGCCAACGACGCCAGCCCCGCACCATCACGCGGCAACGTCGCTTCGCCCTCAAGGATGCAGCTGTCGAGGCTGGCCAACAGGATGTCTTCGACCAGGCTCTCGACTCTGCCCAGCTCGCGGTACAACAGGCCCAGTTCGGTCTGGCCCGGCAACTTGCTGCGCAAGAACTTGGCAGGTTCAGCCAACTGCTGCATCAGCAAACGCTGCAAGGCCCGGCGGTGCTGATACTCAGCCTCGGCAGGCGTTGAGAAGCGCCCTTCCTTGACGGTATTGCCCTCTTCCACCAGCGCCGGGTAGACGGTCATCGACAGCCCGGCGATCTTTTGCTGGGTTTTCTCGGCCACAGGCGCAAAGACTTTGGCTTCGACAGGCTGCTGGCTTTTGGCTGTTTGCGGCACCGCCAAAGCAGCCTGACTGGCTTGTGCAAAGCGTGCCGTCAGTTCGGCAAGGTCACGACCTTCACCCAGGAACTTACCGTCGCCATCGACAATTTCGAGGTTCATCTTCAGATGACTCTCAACCTGCTGCGCGGCTTCGGCCCACGCTTCGTCAGTCACCCGTGCGCCGGTCATGCGCAACAGTTCACGGCCCAATGCCTGCGGCAGCGAACCTTCAGCAAAGGTCATGCGTTGCAGCGCGGCTTTGACGAAGTCCGGCACCGGGACGAAGTTTTTGCGCAAGGCCTTGGGCAAACTGCGCACCAGGGCAATGCATTTGGCTTCGATCATGCCCGGCACCAGCCACTCCAGGCGCTCTGGCGGCAAGACCGGCAACAAGGGCGCCGGCACTTTAACCGTCACCCCGTCACGCGGGTGATTGGGTTCAAAGTGGTAACTCAATTCGAGGGTCAAATCCCCCAAGTGCAGGGTGTTCGGGTAGTGCTTGGCAGTGATTTCGGTGGCTTCGCGAGCCAGCACGTCCTCTTCGCGCATGATCAGCAACTGCGGGTCTTTTTGGCTATTGACCCGGTACCAACTGTCAAACGTCGCGGTCTGGTGAATCTCGGCCGGCAGACGTGCGTCGTAAAACGCATAGAGGGTTTCTTCGTCAGCCAGAATGTCACGCCGCCGCGCCTTGGCTTCCAGCTCATCGAGCTGTTCGAGCAGTTTGGCGTTGGCGCTCAGGCACTTGGCCCGCGACTGAATCTCGCCGCGCACCAGCCCTTCTCGGATAAACAACTCACGTGACAGCACCGGATCAATCGGGCCGTAATGCACCGCGCGCCGACCGACCACAATCAAGCCGTACAGAGTGATCTGCTCGTAGGCCACCACTTGCCCGCGTTTCTTTTCCCAATGCGGCTCAAAGTAATTCTTTTTGATCAAGTGCCCCGCCAGCGGCTCGATCCAGTCAGGTTCAATCTTGGCCACCATTCGCGCATAGAGCTTGGTGGTTTCGACCAGCTCGGCAGTCATCAGCCATTGCGGGCGTTTTTTGCCCAGGCCCGACGACGGGTGGATCCAGAAGCGACGCTGACGCGCGCCCAAGTAATCGCCGTCTTCAGTTTTCTGCCCGATCTGGCTGAGCAAACCGGACAACACCGCTTTGTGCAGTTTTGGATAGTCGGCCGGCTCTTTATTGACGCTGAGCTGCATGTCGCGGCAGATCAAACTCAATTGGCGGTGCGAATCGCGCCACTCGCGCAGCCGCAGGTAATTCAGGAAGTTCTTGCGGCACCAATTGCGCAGCGGGCTCGCGGTCAAGGCCTGGCGTTGCTCTTCAAAGCCGCGCCACACATTGATCAGCGCGGCAAAGTCCGAGTCCACATCCTTCCATTGCGCGTGGGCCTGATCCGCAGCCTGCTGACGCTCGGGCGGGCGCTCACGCGGGTCTTGCACCGACATGGCACTGGCGACGATCAACACTTCCTGCAAGCTGCCCAGCTTGGCGGCTTCAAGCAACATGCGGCCCATGCGCGGGTCCACCGGCAAGCGCGCCAACTGGCGGCCCAGCGGTGTCAGCTGGTTCTCGCGGTTAACCGCTGACAGCTCTTGCAGCAGGTTGAAACCGTCGGTAATGGCCTTGCCATCCGGCGGCTCGATAAACGGAAACGCGGTAATTTCGCCCAGACGCAGGTGCAGCATCTGCAAGATAACGGCTGCAAGGTTGGTCCGCAGAATCTCGGGGTCGGTAAATTCCGGGCGACCGTTGAAATCTTCCTCGGCGTACAGGCGCACGCAGATCCCCGGCTCGACCCGACCGCAGCGGCCTTTACGCTGGTTGGCACTGGCCTGGGAAATAGCTTCGATAGGCAGGCGCTGCACCTTGGCCCGATAGCTGTAACGGCTGATGCGCGCGGTGCCGCTGTCAATCACATAGCGGATGCCCGGAACGGTCAACGAGGTTTCTGCAACGTTGGTCGCCAGCACCACGCGACGCCCCGGATGCGACTGGAATATCCGTTGTTGCTCGGCCGGAGACAGGCGCGCATACAAAGGCAGAATTTCGGTGTGCTTGAGTTGCGCCTTGCGCAGCATCTCGGCGGCATCGCGGATCTCGCGCTCGCCGGGCAAAAACACCAGCACGTCGCCGGGGCTTTTACGCTCGCTGCGCTCATGGGCGGCGATTTCATCGAGGGTGGCGATGATCGCCTGGTCGACACTCAAGTCCTCCTCGACACTGTTGCCCTCTTCGTCCTGCTCGGAGGTCAGCGGGCGATACCAGGTTTCGACCGGGAAGGTACGGCCGGACACTTCAACAATCGGCGCATCGTTGAAGTGTTTGGAAAAACGCTCCAGATCGATGGTGGCCGAGGTGATGATGACTTTGAGGTCCGGGCGCCGTGGCAGCAGGATCTTCAGATAGCCGAGCAAAAAGTCGATGTTCAGACTGCGCTCATGGGCTTCGTCGACGATGATCGTGTCATAGCGCTCGAGGTAACGGTCGTGCTGGGTTTCGGCCAGCAATATGCCGTCGGTCATCAGCTTGATCAGGGTGTTGGAGTCACTCTGGTCCTCAAACCGCACTTGATAGCCGACCAGCGCCCCCAGCGGCGTACCCAGTTCTTCAGCAACCCGGCTGGCAACGCTGCGCGCAGCAATCCGGCGAGGCTGGGTGTGACCGATCAACCCATGCTGGCCGCGGCCAATTTCGAGGCAGATTTTCGGCAACTGAGTGGTTTTACCCGAACCGGTTTCACCGGCCAGGATCAACACCTGATGCTTGAGCAACGCCGCCTTGATCTCGTCACGCTTGGCGGCAATCGGCAGATTTTCGTCATAGCGAATCAACGGCACGCTGACCGCCCGCGCAGTCACCTGCGCGCACGAGGCCTGCACACGCTCGGCCCAGGCCGCCAGTTTGGCGTCATCAGGCTTCTTGCGCAGCTCATGCAACTGCCGCCGCAGCTTGTGGCGGTCAGCAATCATGGCGTGATCAAGGTTTTTCAACAGTTGGTTGATAGCAGGCGATTCGTCAGTCATCAGGTGCGCAAAAGTCTTGGTAAAGGCAGGCGGCGATTGTCGCAGATTTAAGCGGTTATGCACGAATCTGTAGGAATTGCGCGCAACCATTGCCTTGCAGGCTGCATCCCCTACACTGCGCGGCTTAATCTTTGTAAGAGATACCTTGTGAGATTCGCAGATTTTGTACGCATGCTGTCGCTGGCCGGCATTTGGGGCGCCAGTTTCCTGTTTATGCGAATCATCGCGCCAGTGCTCGGCTCTATTCCCACCGCATTTTTCAGGGTTTCGATTGCCGCTACCGGCTTGCTGGTGATGTTGGTGCTGATGCGCGTCAGCTGGAACTTCGGCGGCAAGTTGAAGGTGGTGTTGATCCTGGGTGTGATCAACTCCGGGTTGCCCGCCACGTTGTATTCGGTTGCGGCGCAAGTACTGCCTGCGGGGTATTCGGCCATCTTTAATGCGACCACGCCGCTGATGGGCGTATTGATTGGCGGACTGTTTTTCAGCGAACAACTCACCCTCACCAAGCTGGCCGGGGTATTTCTCGGGTTATTTGGCGTCGGCGTGTTGACCGGTGCCGGGCCGGTGGCCTTCGACCTGAATTTGCTGATGGGCGCCCTTGCCTGCCTGCTGGCGACGATCTGCTATGGCTTTGCGGGCTTTTTGGCGCGCCGCTGGCTGGACCAACAAGGCGGGCTTGACCCGCGCCTTTCGGCCATGGGCAGCATGCTCGGGGCGACCTTGTTTCTGCTGCCGTTGTTTGGTCTGAGCCTGCTCAATCAACCACCAGCCGATTGGGGCGGTGCACGGGTATGGTTGTCGCTGTTGGGGCTTGGGCTGGTGTGCACAGCCTTTGCCTACATCTTGTTCTTCCGTTTGCTGACCAACATCGGCCCGGTCAAATCCATGACCGTGACCTTTATGACCCCGCCCTTCGGGATCTTGTGGGGCGCCTTGTTTCTGGGCGAACCGCTGTCAATCGCGCACCTGTACGGCGGGCTGCTGATCGCCGCAGCGTTATGGCTGGTGCTCAAGCCCAATAAAAATGCCCTGTAGGAGCGAGCTTGCCTCGCGATCTTTTAAAAGATCAAAAGATCGCGAGCAAGCTCGCTCCTACAGGGCGATGCGGGTTAACGGGTAGTTTTACGGAACACGAAGACCAGTCCGATGATGATCAAGGCCATGCCGAGCACACTCAGCAAGGCCAGTTTGTTGCCAAAGATCAGGTAGTCCATGACTGCTGTGACCGCAGGTACCAGGTAGAAAAGGCTGGTGACGTTCACCAGATTGCCCCGGGCGATCATCCGGTACAACAGCAAGGTCGCCAGCACCGACACCACCAAGCCCATCCACAACACCGGCACCACAAAGCCTGCGCCGTGTTCAAAGTGGAACGGTTGAAACGGCACAAACACCGCGCACAACAGCAACCCGGCCAAGTATTGCAACGGCAATGTACCCAGCGGGTTCTGGGTAATGCGTTTTTGCATCAAAGTGCCCGCCGTCATGCTCGCCAACGCCAACAACGCACAGAGCATTCCACCCCAGGACAAACCGGCCAGACCAATGTTTTGGTACACCACCAGAATCAAGCCAGTCAGCCCCAGCATGAGCCCCAACGAACGGCTAAAAGAGTGACGACGCTCCAGAATCACCGCCGTCAGGATCGGCTGCACACCCATCACCGTGGCCATGACGCCGGGCGTGACCTTGAGGTCCAGCGCCAGCAGATAAAAAATCTGATACGCGCCCAGCAGCACCGTCCCGGTGGCCAGTGCATAACCAATGGCTTTGGCGCCGCGTGGCATCTGCAGTTTCATCGACGGGATCAACAGCACCAGCGCCAGCAGAGCGATGGCAAAACGAATCAACAGAAAGGCAAAGGGCGAAGCATGGGCCAACCCCCACTTGGAGAAAATCGCACCGCTGCTCCACAGCAGTACAAACAGGCTCGTGGACGCCGCCGCAAACGCGGATTCTTTAGAAATCGAAAGCATGGGTAACACCTGTCATCAGACATAAAAAGCCAACACAGCCGAAGCTGAAGTTCAATGGTTTTTTAGACGGGTACGGGCAGCCGAAAGCTCTGCTTAGCCCGCAACACCAACACCCGGTGGCGAAACAACGACGTTCACCACGGTGCGGCTGACAGGAGGGGGATAGAGGCTGATCTGCACAGGCTGTTTGCCCCCGCACGGCATCACGCCAGCAAAGACTGCTGGAACGACAACGCTGTGAGTAAGGGAAACCGGCATGTGCTGATTCTTTTGAAGAGAGTGGTATGAGCCATTGGCTCAACGAGCGCTGACTATAACCAGCGCTCGACACTTATTGCAATGACTGAACAGATTTAAAACACGTCGGTGTCCAGTACAACAGTGCACTCCGCATCGACTCCCAGAATTCAGCAAAACCTATGCCCAAACCTAGAATCCGGCTCAAGCATCAATTATTGAAATCACAGGCCAGAGCCATCGCGCACTCAATTCTGGCAGAGTCAAATGTCACCAAGGATGGTGCTCTATGCATAGTCAGATTTGAGCCCATTGATAGCGAAGCGCTCGCTGCGCTCGTCGAATGGGGCGATAACGTCCATTTTTCCTGGGAGAAAATTCCAGAGTGGAAAGCTAGGGAGCCGTGGTCGTTGGACCTTTCAATATGGTCTGGAGCAGAATTGTGCGGGCTCTGTTTCGCTAACCCGAATCAAAGTCGACTGCGAACCAAAATCGTCAGACTCGAAGGCAAACCTGACAGCCATCACCCTCTGAAAAACCGCATAGCCGCATTGACTATGATTGCCGTTGAACAGTATGCAAGACTCATCGGCAGCGAATGGCTGGAAATTCAAGAGCCAGCACAAGGTGCGCTACCGGTATATCGCGACCTGGGGTTTCAATTCGATGCATTTAGCCGCCTTGTCGTACGCTTGGATTAGGACTAGTATCGATCTCGCTGATCAATAAACAACCAAAACGGTGGCAATATGCAAGCAATCAACCCGACACCGTCTCCACTAAAAACACGGCCCGACGGAAAATCAGAGGGGGCTACTGCTTCAAATCATCAGCAGCGCTTTCTACAGGTTGCGTTGAACGGCAGCAAAGCCAATGAGCCAACAGGTGTTTTAGCGGGCCGCTAATTTAATTTCTCCAATAAAAAACCGCTCATCTAGAGCGGTTTTTTATTGCGCGCCTCAAATCAACCGAACAACCAACGCCACAGCAGTACCAGCACGATCACGGCCAGCACCGGGCGGGCGATGCGGTATAGCTTGGGGTTGCGGCGTTTCCATTGTTTGACTACGCCGCTGAAGCGGTCACTGAAGCTTTTGCTCCAGGCGTAGGCTTTGTTGATGCCGCCTACGCGTTCGTCGTCGAGGTTTTGCGGGGCGGTGGCTTTGCCCAGTTGCGCACTGACCCAACGATTGATGCGGGTCATGAGGCGGCTGGTCAACGGGCGCTCGACGTCGCAAAACAGGATCACGCGGGTGATGTCGGTTTCGTTTTTCACCCAGTGCACGTAGGTCTCGTCGAACATCACGTCTTCACCATCGCGCCAGGCGTATTCCTCGCCATCAACGAAGATGCGGCACGCGTCGGAGTTAGGCGTCGACAGACCCAGGTGGTAGCGCAAGGAACCTGCGAACGGATCGCGGTGCGGGTTGAGGTGGCTGCCGCCCGGCAACAAAGCAAACATCGCGCCCTTGACGTTGGGGATGCTGTTGACCAGCTCTACGGTTTTAGGGCACAGCAGTTCGGCCGATGGCAGCGGCTTGTCGTACCACTTGAGGTAAAAACGCTTCCAGCCTTTTTTGAAGAATGAGCCAAAGCCGGCGTCGTTGTTCTTCTCGGCGGCGCGGATATAGCCTTCGTCGAACAAGTGCATGGCTTCTTCACGAATGGCTTGCCAGTTGTCTTTGAGTACGTCCAGCTCGGGGAATTTGCTGCGGTCCAGATAAGGCTTGGACGGCACGCCCGAGAATAAGTACATCAGCGCGTTGTAGGGCGCAAAGAATGCGGAGTGGTTGACGAACTGGCGCAACACCGGCAAACGCGCCTTGCCGCGCAAATGCACGTACAGGATGCTGCCGACAAACAGCAGTATGAGCCCTGCCTTGATGGCGAAGGATAAGGTCATGCAACAACTCCTCGAAAATACCGTGCGGCACCAAAAGCCCGCCGTGGCAGCCCGCCATGATAAACACTACCGACGCAGGACAAAACCCGCGCATTCCAACATTCAGTCTTAAGTACTACGCAATAACAGCGTAATTATGCATAAGCAGGCGTTTAGATCGTTTGATTTGAGTCATCAGTAACGGGTGGGAGCGGGCTTGCTCGCGATTGCGGCTATCGCGAGCAAGCCCGCTCCCACAGGACCTTCGGTCTTACTGCTGCAATTCCTGTTCGCTGAACAGGTCGCTGAACAAGAAGCTCGACAGGTAGCGCTCGCCCGAGTCCGGCAGGATCACGACGATGGTCTTGCCCTGCATTTCCGGGGTTTCAGCCAGGCGTGCGGCCACGGCCATGGCTGCACCGCCGGAAATCCCGCTCAAGATGCCTTCATCATGCATCAGGCGCAGAGCCATGGCCTTGGACTCGTCGTCGCCAACCAACTCAACTTTGTCGAGAATCGACAGGTCGAGGTTTTTCGGCACAAAACCTGCGCCAATGCCCTGAATTTTATGCGGCGAGGGCTTGATCTCCTCCCCGGCCAGCGCTTGGGTGATCACCGGCGACGTGATCGGCTCAACGGCGACCGACAGAATCGGCTTGCCCTGGGTGTGTTTGATGTAACGCGATACGCCGGTAATGGTGCCGCCGGTGCCCACGCCCGCGACCAGCACATCCACATCGCCGTCTGTATCGTTCCAGATTTCCGGGCCGGTGGTTTTTTCGTGGATCGCCGGGTTGGCCGGGTTATCAAATTGCTGCGGCATAAAGTACTGCTCAGGGTTGCTGGCCTGAATTTCAGCAGCTTTATCAATGGCGCCCTTCATGCCCTTGGCCGGCTCGGTGAGTATCAGCTCAGCCCCCAGCGCCTTGAGCACTTTGCGCCGTTCAAGGCTCATCGAAGACGGCATGGTCAACACCAATTTGTAACCCCGTGCAGCAGCCACGAAGGCCAGACCGATCCCGGTGTTGCCGGAAGTTGGCTCAATAATGGTCATGCCCGGCTTGAGCACGCCACGGCTCTCGGCGTCCCAGATCATGTTGGCGCCAATCCGGCATTTCACCGAATAGCCAGGGTTACGCCCTTCAATCTTGGCCAGAATGGTCACGCCACGCGGCGCAATTTTGTTGATCTGAATAAGAGGTGTGTTACCGATGGAGTGCGCGTTATCTGCAAAAATGCGGCTCATGGCGGGGTCCTTATGCACCTTTTGGGAAGGCCCCAAGGGTAGGCTTCACGGTTCATCGCGTCCAGTCGTGACGCCTCAGTCAGAGACTGAATAAGGCGTCTGCGTTCACCTGAGGCGGACGTCGCGTTATAGTCGGACATACTTTTTTGTCCCCCGCCCTGCCCTTGCAGGCCTGGATCATGGTTTGAGGAATTGCAGATGAAGTTTGAAGGCACCCGCGCCTACGTGGCCACTGATGACCTGAAACTGGCGGTCAACGCAGCGATCACCCTGGAGCGCCCGCTGCTGGTCAAGGGCGAACCCGGCACCGGCAAGACCATGCTCGCCGAGCAGTTGGCCGAATCCTTTGGCTGCAAGCTGATTACCTGGCACATCAAGTCCACCACCAAGGCCCATCAAGGCCTGTATGAGTACGACGCCGTAAGCCGCTTGCGCGATTCGCAACTGGGCGTGGACAAAGTGCACGATGTGCGCAACTACCTTAAAAAAGGCAAATTATGGGAAGCCTTTGAGGCCGAAGAGCGGGTCATCCTGCTGATCGACGAAATCGACAAGGCCGACATCGAGTTCCCCAACGACCTGCTGCAAGAACTCGACAAGATGGAGTTCTACGTTTACGAGATCGATGAAACCATCAAGGCCAAGGTCCGCCCGATCATCATCATTACCTCCAACAACGAAAAAGAACTGCCGGATGCGTTCCTGCGCCGCTGCTTCTTCCACTACATCAACTTCCCGGATCGCACCACGCTGCAGAAGATCGTCGACGTGCACTTCCCGGATATCAAGAAAGAGCTGGTCAGTGAAGCGCTGGACGTGTTCTTCGATGTCCGAAAAGTACCCGGACTGAAGAAAAAACCGTCGACGTCCGAGTTGGTGGATTGGCTCAAACTGCTGATGGCCGACAACATTGGCGAAGCGGTGTTGCGTGAACGCGACCCGACCAAAGCGATCCCGCCACTGGCCGGCGCGCTGGTGAAAAACGAGCAGGACGTGCAGTTGCTGGAGCGTCTGGCGTTTATGAGCCGTCGCGGCAATCGCTGATTTTTCAAGAAGGCGATAAGCATGCTGCTTAATCTGTTCAATGAAATGCGTGCGGCCAAGGTGCCGGTTTCGGTGCGCGAACTGCTGGACTTGATCAACGCGCTGAAAAACCGTGTGACATTCGCCGACATGGACGAGTTTTACTACTTGGCGCGTACGATCCTGGTGAAGGACGAGCGCCATTTTGACAAGTTTGACCGTGCCTTCGGCGCCTATTTCAACGGCCTGCAAAACCTCAATGAACACCTTGAGGCGCTGATCCCTGAGGACTGGTTGCGCAAAGAGTTTGAACGCTCGCTGAGTGACGAAGACCGTGCGCAATTGCAGTCGCTGGGCGGCCTGGACAAGTTGATCGAGGCGTTCAAACAGCGCCTTGAGGAACAAAAGGAACGCCATGCCGGTGGCAATAAGTGGATCGGCACCGGCGGCACCAGCCCGTTTGGCTCGGGCGGTTATCACCCCGAAGGGATTCGAGTAGGCGATGCCGGGGCGCGTCAGGGCAAGGCGGCGAAAGTCTGGGAACAGCGTGAATACAAGAACCTCGATGATCAAGTCGAGTTGGGCACCCGCAATATCAAGGTAGCGTTGCGTCGCCTGCGCAAGTTTGCCCGCCAGGGCGCCGCCGATGAACTGGATATCGACGGCACCATCGACCACACGGCCCGCGATGCCGGGTTGTTGAATATCCAGATGCGGCCCGAGCGGCGCAACAACATCAAGCTGTTGTTGCTGTTTGATATTGGCGGCTCGATGGATTCCCACGTAAAAACCTGCGAGGAGTTGTTCTCGGCCTGCAAGACCGAGTTCAAGCATCTGGAGTACTACTACTTCCACAACTTCATTTACGAGTCGATGTGGAAAAACAACCAGCGCCGCCACGTCGAACGTATCGCCACACAGGATGTGCTCAACACCTACGGCGCCGATTACAAAGTGATTTTTATCGGTGACGCAGCGATGGGCCCGTATGAAATCACCCATGCCGGGGGCAGTGTCGAGCACTGGAACGAAGAGCCGGGCTACAAGTGGATGCAGCGTTTTATGGAGAAATATAAAAAGCTGATCTGGATTAACCCGTATCCGAAAGACACCTGGAAATACACGGCATCGACCGGGATTGTGCAGGACCTGGTTGAAGATCGCATGTACCCGCTGACCCTGGACGGGCTGGAAGAAGGGATGCGGTTTTTGGCTAAGTAATCCCGTTTTTTTTGTAGGAGCGAGCTTGCCTCGCGATCTTTTTAAAAGATCAAAAGATCGCGAGGCAAGCTCGCTCCTACGGGTTCGGGGTTAGATGAAGCGTTGCATAAAAGCCTGGTGCTGGCGCTGTGCGGCCTCTTGGGTGACGGGCCGCAAGTAGACGGTCTCCCCCGGCACACATTGTGCCAATCGCGCCAGCGCCAACGGGGTTAATGCCCCCAGGCGCGGGTAACCGCCAATGGTCTGCCGGTCATTGAGCAAGACGATCGGCTGGCCATCGGGCGGTACCTGGATGGCGCCCAGCGGAATGCCTTCAGAGATCATCGGCGCACCCTGATACTCCAGCGCCGGGCCCTGCAGGCGGATACCCATGCGGTCTGCGCGGCTGTCGAGGGTCCACGGCTGATTGAAGGCATCGAACGTGCTTTGCCCACTAAACGCGCCGATCTGCGCGCCCAGCACCACATCCAACAAAGGGTTGGCGGTAAAGCCGGGCTGTTGCGCGAGGGGAATTTCACGTAGCGCAGACGGCTCGGCGGTGTAATTCAGCTCATCGCCAATGGCCAACGCACGACCGAAACCATCGGGGCCACCCAGTTGCTCACGGACTACCGTTGCACTGCTGCCCAGTACCTGCGGCGCGACAAACCCGCCGGGAGCTGCCAGATAGGCACGAGCGCCCAACAGTGGCTGGGTAAAGCTCAGGGTCTGGCCTTTTTTCAACTCGATACACCGCCAGGGCTTCAGTGCTTTACCGTCGACGCTTGCCGCCAGATCGGCGCCCGCCAGCGCCAGGGTGCAATCGCTCTGGGCAATCAGGCTCATGCCGCCCAAGTTGATCTCAATGACCGCCGCGCCTGGTGCGTTACCCAGTAGCCAGTTGGCCCACGTCATCGACAACCAGTCTGCGGCTCCGCCTTGAGTCACGCCCAAATGCCGTACACCAAAACGCCCGGCATCTTGCAACAGACACATCGGGTTGCTGGCCTTGATCAGTAAACGGCTCATGCAAAAGCCTCCTGAGGTGTGTCGTCACCGCCTAACCGGATGAATTCTGCGTGGGAAACAGCCTCGAATTGCACGGTATCGCCGGGCTGCATCAAGCTGTAGCCCTCTCGATTGCGATCAAACAGAGCGCTCGGGGTGCGGCCGATAAGGTTCCAGCCACCGGGCGATTGCGCCGGGTAAGCCGCCGTTTGCTGCTCGGCAATGCCCACGCTGCCTGCGGCCACACGCTTGCGCGGTGTGTTCAGGCGTGGCGCGGCAAGGGCTTCTTCGACCAGCCCCATAAAGGCGAAACCGGGGGCGAAGCCCAAGGCGAACACTTGATATTCACGCTCGCTGTGGCGGCGAATCACCTCACTCACGGGGCAGCCAATGCGCGCGGCCAGCAGCGAAAGTTCCGGGCCGACACTGAGGTCGTACCACACCGGCAGCACATGGCGCTGGCCAAGGCGTTGCGTTTCGGGACGCAGCTCCGTGATGGCCAGGTCGATCAACGCCCGGGCCTCGGCCGGGGTCAGCGCCAGGCCGTCGTAATGCACCATCAAGGTGGTGTAGGACGGCACCAGGTCTATCAGATGGTCGGCAAATACAGCGCGCAGTCGCTCGCTGGCCGCCAGCATCCACGGCATGTTGCTTTCCGCGATTTCATCGAACAGACGCAGCATCAGGCAGTCGATGGCCACGACTTCAATCCGCGGCTTCATGGCTGCGCCTGCTGGTTCAGGGCTTCACGAATGCGCCGCACGGCCGCCACCGAGCTGGCGTTGTCGCCGTGTACACACAAGGTCGTGGCGTGCAGGTGCAAGGCGCTGCCGTCGCTGGCCGTCAGGGGCTGGCCTGCGGCAATCGTCAGCGCTTGCTGAACGATGACATCTGCTTGATGGTGCACGGCGCCGGGTAACTGGCGCGAGACCAAGTGCCCGGCGCTGTCGTAGGCACGGTCGGCAAAGGCTTCGAACCACAGGGTCAGACCAAACTCATCGCCAATGGCCTGGGCCGCGCTGTTGTCACGCGTGGCCATCAGCATCAGCGGCAAGCTGACATCGTAGGCGGCGACCGCCTGAACCACGGCGCGCAACTGCGCGGGGTTGGCCATCATGTCGTTGTACATCGCGCCATGGGGTTTGACGTAGCTGACGCGCGAGCCCTGGGCGCGGCAGATGCCATCCAGTGCGCCGATCTGATAATGCAGCAGGTCTTGCAGCTCTTGCGCCGAGAGGGCCATGGAGCGCCGACCGAAGCCCGCCAGGTCGTGATACGCCGGGTGCGCGCCGATCAGCACATTGTTCGCCAGCGCCAGGCCCACAGTTTTGCGCATGATGCCCGGATCACCGGCGTGAAAGCCGCATGCGATGTTTGCGCAATCAATAAATGGCATCACCTCGGCATCCAGGCCCAGGGTCCAGTTGCCAAAGCTTTCGCCAATGTCGCAGTTCAATAACAGGCGGCTCACGGTGATGCTCCTGTGGTCTTTTTAGAAATTAGGTGCAGGCATTTTTCGACAGCAACAGGCGGTTAGTCCAACTAATAAAAGCAGGGTATGGGGATAAGAAAAGTTGATGGCTTGATGCTGCCTCGCGATTTTTTAAACATCAAAAGATCGCGAGGCTAGCTCGCTCCAACAGCGGGGGACGGGGTTTAGCTGTTGCGTTCGCGGCGGGCGATACGTTCGCGCTGGCGTTTGCCGCCCAGCACGACCCAGTCCACCAGCCGGAAGAAGCCTTCGATGATGAAGGAAAACAGCAATGCACCGGCCATTGCCCAGCCAATGGCGGTGGGCGACAGCAGTACCTGGTAGGTGTAGGCGTTGAGCGTTTCCTGGCGGATGTCCGGGTCGGCCGCATAGGCCACTTGAAGGGCGCGGATGTACCAGGGGCCTTGCATGGCCTGGAACTGGTCGTCGAGCAGGCGCTGACGGTTGAGCAAGGTGCTCAGGCTGGTGGCATCGCTGCGAAACACCGGGTCGTCACTGGCCTGGTAATGCGCCACCAGGGCGTGCAGGTCACCTTTGAAGAATTGGTTGGCGGTGTTCTGGAAACCGGCCAGCCCGGTCTGGGCTTCGATCAGGTGCGCTTCCACGCGGTTGGCGTAGTCGTTGATAAAGCCCGGCACTTGCACGCCCAGTAACAGGCCCAGCGTAAACAGCACCAACCGCAGGTAGCTCAGCCACATACACGCGTCCCTTAATCAGTTTTTCCGTGGCTGATGCGCTCACCGCGGCGCCAAAGGCTCCAGTGGCCAGGCTCATAGCGCGTCCAGACTTCGTTCTCGGTCAAAGGCTCGGTGGCGATCACGGTCACCACGTCGTTAGGCGTTGTTTCTGACTGGAAGTCGACGATCACGTCGACATCTTTCAATCTGGCTGGGCCAAACGGTGCGCGTCGAGTGATGTGCACCAGTTTGGTTGAGCAGTAGCAAAACAGCCAATCGCCATCACTGAGCATGCAGTTGAACACGCCTTTGCTGCGAAATTCTGCGCAGGCCTGGGTCAGCACCGGGATCAGCTCTTCGACTTCAACCGGCTCCGGAAACGCTTCACGCACGCGGTTGAGCAAATCGCAGAAAGCCGCTTCGCTGTCGGTGTCGCCAATCGGCCGGTAGAAGCTGGCGCTCGGTGAGAAGTCAGCCAATTGGCCGTTGTGTGCAAAGCACCAGTTACGGCCCCATAACTCGCGGACAAACGGGTGGGTGTTGGACAAGCAGACTTTGCCGACGTTGGCCTGGCGGATATGACCAATCACCACTTCGCTTTTGATCGGATAACGCTGCACCAGCAACGCGACTTCAGAGTCGCAACTGGCGGCCGGGTCCTGGAACAAACGCAGACCGCGACCTTCATAAAAGGCAATACCCCAGCCATCACGATGCGGGCCGGTACGCCCGCCACGCTGCATCAAGCCGGTAAAACTGAACACAATATCAGTCGGGACATTGGCGCTCATGCCCAATAATTCACACACGCTCGCACACTCGCATTCAAGCTCAACGAAAAGAAATCAGACCCGCGGTTCAACCCGGTTCGAGCCTGCCGGACGCGGCGCAGGCGGACGACCGTAACGGTCATCACCGGCCGAGCCGAATGGCTGGTCATCTTCCGGGTCAATTTTGCGGTTTTGCTCAGCAACTGCGCTTTGCGCCTGACGCGCCTTGCGGGCACGCTCGATTGGCCAGCGAATAAACACAAACACCGCGTACAGGCAAAACGCAAACAGGGTGTACATCAACAAGTCAGACGCAGCACGCCAGACGTTGTCACCCACCTTGAACGCCAGGTCCAGGGCCGAGATGGCCACCGCCGGGGCGAATTGATCTTTGACCGGGTCAATAATGGTCGGGCTGAACAGCAGCACCGCCATCAGGATGCGTAATGGCTCACGTAACCAGCGCCACATAAAGCGGGTCAGGCGGCACCATACGAGCAGGCAGCCTAAAGCGGCGAAGGCGTATAAGCCCCAGGCGATCAGATAGTCGTTCTCGGTCATGGTATCCATGGTCGGCAGGCAATGAAGCGCTATGATAACGGCTTTTCGAGAGTGCGGCTGCACCGCCGTCAGCGTCACTTCTATTCATTCAGATTTCAGAGAACGCTCAATGACCGAATCAGCCTACGCAAACAGCGCACCAATCGCACATAAGGTCGAGGGTTCTGACCCCTACGCATGGTTACAAAATCGCGATAGCAAAGAGGTTTTGGACTACCTGATAGCGGAAAACAACTACCAGGAAGCGCAACTGGCCGACCAGGCCGAATTGCGCGAAACGCTGTTTCAAGAGATCAAGGGACGGATTCGCGAGACAGATTTGTCGCTCCCCTCCCCTTGGGGCCCGTATCTGTATTACACCCGCACCCAGGCCGGTGACGAATACGCCCGCCACTACCGCTGCCCGCGCCCGGCCGATGACAGCCAACAGGTCGACGAAAACGCCGAGCAGTTGCTGCTGGACCCGAACGCCCTGGCCAATGGCGGGTTTATTTCATTGGGTGCGTTCAGTATCAGCCCGGACCATCAGCGACTGGCCTATAGCCTGGACACCAGCGGCGAAGAAACCTACCGCCTGTTCGTCAAAGAGCTGGCCATTGGCGCCGTCACTGAACTGCCCTTTGAGGACTGCGATGGCAGCATGACCTGGGCCAATGACAGCCAGACCCTGTTTTTTGCAACGCTGGACGACACTCATCGCCCGCACAAACTGTGGCGTCATACCTTGGGTGAAACCGGGGCCCATGAGGTGTTTCATGAAGCGGACGGGCGATTTTTCCTGCATTGCTACCGTTCAAGTTCCGAACGCCAACTCATCCTGTTGCTCAACAGCAAAACCACCAGTGAAACCTGGGTGCTGGACGCCGAGCAGCCGCAACAGGCATTTCGCTGTTTGGCGCCACGGGTTGAAGGCCACGATTACAGCGTCGATCATGGCCTGCACGAAGACCAGTGGGCGTGGTTTATCCGCACCAATCAGGACGGGATTAACTTTGCGCTGTATTACGCGCTGGGTGACGCCCCGCAGCGCAGTGAGTGGCAACGCCTGATCGCCCATGACGACCAGGTCATGCTTGAAGGCCTGACGCTGAACGCCAAGGCGCTGTGCCTGAGCCTGCGCGAAGGCGGCCTACCGATTATTGAGATCCGTCCGAACGGTTTGCCGTCATACCGCGTGCAACTACCAGACGCAGCCTACAGCCTGTATGTGCAAGACAACCTTGAGTTCCAGGGTGCGCACATCCGCCTGCGTTACGAGTCGCTGAATCGCCCGGCGCAAGTCCGCCAGCTGACGCTGACCGATGGCGAACAAAAGGTCCTCAAGGAAACGCCGGTACTCGGGCCGTTCAATGCCGATGACTACGTCAGCCAACGTTTGTGGGCCACTGCGCCGGATGGCACCCAGGTGCCCATTAGCCTGGTGGTAAAGCGTGATGCGCTGGGCAAACCGACACCGCTGTATCTGTATGGTTACGGCGCCTATGGCGAAAGCCTTGACCCGTGGTTTTCCCACGCACGCCTGAGTTTGCTTGAACGCGGCGTGGCGTTTGCCATTGCCCATGTGCGCGGCGGCGGCGAGCTGGGCGAGGCGTGGTATCGCGCGGGCAAGCAGGAGCATAAACACAACACATTTAGCGATTTTATTGCTTGTGCCGAGCATTTGATCGACCAAGGGCTGACCCGCAGCGAGCAATTGGTGATCAGTGGCGGCAGCGCGGGCGGCCTGTTGATAGGGGCAGTGCTCAATCAACGTCCGGAACTGTTCAAGGCGGCGATTGCTGAAGTGCCGTTTGTTGATGTGCTCAACACCATGCTCGACCCCGATTTACCGCTGACGGTGACCGAATACGACGAGTGGGGAAACCCGCAGGAGCCTGAGGTCTACGACCGCATCAAGGCCTACGCGCCTTATGAGAATGTGGCGGCGCAGGCGTACCCGGCGATGCTGGTGATCGCCGGGTACAACGACAGCCGTGTGCAGTATTGGGAGGCGGCCAAATGGGTGGCCAAGCTGCGCGCCACCAAGACCGACGACCATTTGCTACTGCTTAAAACTGAGCTGGAAGCCGGCCATGGCGGCATGAGCGGCCGCTATCAGGGCCTGCGCGACGTCGCGCTGGAGTATGCGTTTGTGTTTAAGGTGTTGGGGATTTAAGCCTTTGCGGTTGTCGGCCTGCAAGCAACGGGTTGCGCTGCAACCCTTCGCAGCCTGCGGCAGCGACTACGGCGGTCAGTCCGCCGGGATCTTGGCTTTCGGGTCTTTGGCTTCAAGCCCGGGTATCGGCTGATCTTTGGGCGGTGGCTGCGGCAGGTCTATCGGCGGCAGCGGCACAAGGCTGCTGTTGCCGGGGGCAGGCTTGGGCGCTGCACGTGGGGTGACCTGCGGGTATGGCGTAGGTGTAGCAGTGCCCGGCGAACCCGGTGCGGATGTCACCGGGACACTCGGAATGGGGGTTAACTCCGCTGCCTGAGCCGCACTTATCGAGAGCGCGCCCCACACAATGGCCGTTAGAATAGTGCGTTTCATCAATGACTCCGTTGCCAGACCAGCTTGTATGCCGTCAGGCTACTCGCAACCAGCTGATTTTGTCCTCTTCTATGAGACTTCCATGAAACGTTTTGTTTTGCTCGACACCACCCCGATCCCCGAAAATGGCGGCGCCTTGTGCCTGTTTGAGTATGGTGAAGACTTCGTTATCAAGATCCAGGGGGGTGACGGCGGCCAGTTGATGAACACCCGCATGCATGGTTCTGAAGATGCTTTGGCTGAGATCCCGTGCCGTAAAGTGGCCGGTCGCACGAACTCACGGGTGCTGATTGGCGGCCTGGGCATGGGCTTCACCCTGGCTGCGGCCCTCAAACATTTGGGCAAGACTGCCGAAGTGGTGGTCGCGGAACTGGTGCCGGGCGTTGTGGAATGGAACCGCGGCCCGCTCGGCGAGAAAGCCGGCAACCCCTTGCAGGACCCGCGTGCGGTGATTCGTGTCGAGGACGTGGCCAAGGTGCTGCAAGCCGAACCCAATGGCTTTGACGCGATCATGCTCGACGTCGATAACGGCCCCGAAGGCCTGACCCAAAAAGCCAACAGTTGGCTGTACTCAGCCGGTGGCTTGAGCGCCTGCGCCAAGGCATTGCGCCCCAAAGGCGTGCTGGCCGTCTGGTCGGCAAGCGCAGACAAGCAGTTTTCGGACAAGCTGCGCAAAGCAGGCTTTAAATCCGAGGAAGTACAAGTCTTCGCCCACGGCAACAAGGGCACGCGCCACACGATCTGGATTGCGGAAAAAATCAAAGGCTGATCAACAGCTAAACTTCACGACATAACCGTCATTCGTCTTAAGGTGAACCCCATGAGTTCAGCAAACCCACCCTCCCACACCGCCAAGCTGGACCGCATCCTGGCCGATGCCCAGCGTGACCGTGAAATGGGCTATCGCGACAAAGCCCTGAAAATGTACCCCCACGTGTGCGGCCGCTGCACCCGTGAGTTCTCTGGCAAGCGCCTGAGCGAGTTGACGGTTCATCACCGCGACCACAACCATGACAACAACCCGCAGGACGGCTCCAACTGGGAGCTGCTGTGCTTGTACTGCCACGACAACGAACACTCGCGCTACACCGACCAGCAGTACTTTTCGGACAGCTCACTCAGCACCCCTAAAGTTGCCAAGGCCACTCATAACCCGTTTGCGGCGCTGGCCGGCTTGATGAAAAAAGACGAGTAAGGGTTTCTTGTCGCCGGGTGTTGGGGCCGGTGGGCGGGCCATGTGCTGGTATACTCGCGTCTTTTTTCAGAAAGGCACCGGCACGTGGCAGACAAACGGTACAGCTGCATTGGTTTGTATAACCCCAAATCACCGGAAAACGTCGGCTCGGTGATGCGTGCTGCTGGTTGCTACAACGTGGCTTCGGTGTTTTACACCGGCAAACGTTATGAGCGCGCCCGCGACTTCATCACCGATACCAAGAAGATCCATCAGGATATTCCGCTGATTGGCATCGACGACCTCAAAAAAATCATCCCGTTGGGCTGCATCCCGGTCGCCGTTGAACTGGTCGAGGGCGCGCGCTCTTTGCCCGAGTACACGCACCCGGACCGGGCGATTTACATCTTTGGCCCCGAAGACGGTTCGCTGGATAAAGAGGTGCTGGACTGGTGTGAGGATGTGATTTACATCCCGACCAATGGCTGCATGAACCTTGCAGCCACGGTCAATGTGGTGTTGTACGACCGCTTGGCCAAGGGCAAGAACACGCGTTCCGGCCCCAAATTTGGCTAAGGTTTTTTACCGTACTGCTGGCCGGTGCTCCAATCGACCAGCAGGCTGTAAGCAATCGCCAGCAAGGTCGGCCCGATAAACAGGCCAATAAAGCCGAAAGCAATCAACCCGCCAAACACCCCCAGCAATACTATCACCAGCGGCAAGTTGCCGCCCCGGCTGATCAGGTAGGGTTTGAGCACGTTGTCGACACCGCTGATGATCAGCGTGCCCCAGATGCCCAGGAAAATCGCCATGCCATACTCGCCTTTCCAGGCCAGCCAGGCGGTGGCCGGGATCCAGACCAAGGGCGGGCCCATGGGGATCAGGCTAAGCAGGAAGGTGGCCAAACCGAGCACCAGCGCCCCCGGCACACCGGCGATCAAAAAGCCGATCAGCGCCAGCAAGGCCTGGGCTGCTGCCGTACCAATCACCCCGTTAACCACCCGCTGCACGGTGCCTGCCACCAATTCCTGATAGTAATCTGCGCGCTCGCCGATCAGCCGCACCAGCAGGCTATGGACGAACATCGCCAGGCGCGGGCCGTCCCGGTAGAAAAAGAACACGAAGACAATGCTCAGGGTCAGCTCAAGAATCCCGCCGCCGATTTGCGCACTGCGCGCCAGCAGCCAGTTACCCACCTGCCCCAGGTAAGGTTTGACCGCCACGATCATGGCCGCGCCTTGCTGATCGATGGTGTTCCACATGCCGACCAGCCGCTCACCGACCAGCGGAATGCCAGCAAGCCAGGTCGGCGCTTCGGGCAAGCCTTCAAGCTGTACATCTTTGACAAAGGTGGTGGCGTCACGCACGTGGTCTGCCAGGTTAAAGCCCAGCCACACCAGCGGCCCGGCCACCAGCAGCATCCAGCCAACGGTCAGGATGCTGGCGGCCAATGTCTCGCGACCGTTGAGCCAGCGCGTTAAGAGACGCATCAAGGGCCAACTGGCGAATGCCAGCACCGCCCCCCAGAACAAAGCCGACCAAAACGGTGCCATCACCCACAGGCTGGCGCCGAACAGCACCACGAGCAGGATCTGCACCAACAGGCGATCGTTATTGAGCATGTAGGTTCCGCAGACAATTGAGGTTTCGAATAGAAGCGACGACTACCAGAGTGTAGCCGCCGTTTTGCAGGGTTTAGCGCAACAACTCCAGATGCAGGCCCTTGGCCGGTTTGGTCCCCAGGTCCATGCGAGCGGCGCGCACACCGCCTTTGATCAAGGCATCACGCCAGGCCGCTGCCTGGGTGCCGGTCAAACTGACCCGGGAGGTGACATCAAGGTTCAATGCCCGGGCGATCAGGGTGACCCATTGTGCGTCCGGCTCACCGGTCAGTTTCGGGAAGTCCAGCTCGCCTGTGCTTTTCAACTGGCGTTGCAAGGTCGCTGAGGTGGGCAGCAGGTCGCCAAGATCGGCGCTGGCCTGGAGTTGCTCGACGTGCAGATAAGCTTTGCGCCCACCCCGATTGATGCCATACAAGGCGACCAGCTGATTCTGCTCTGGCGCAGCCCGGCGCATCAACAAGTAGGACTGCTGATCATCCGCCCCCACGAGTTTGGAGTTGCCAAACACTTCATTGGCCCACAGGCTGCTTTCACCGCAATCGCGGCCCTGACACCAGAACAGCAGCTCGGCGCCTTCTTTTTGCAAGGCTTCACGGGCTGCCGTAAAGGCTTCAGAGCCCGTATGCTCGGCGGGCAGTTCGTACGTCACGGCGGTGGTTTGACCACGGCTGTTGACCTGCCCTTCAAACCGCAGGCGGCCACTGATTTTGCGAATTGAGCCCATGGGGTAAATGCGTTCGATGTCGGGCTTTACGCTGTAATCGACAATTTGCGCGTCGGCCAGCCGGGGCAGACCTTGCAGGTCTTGGCTGCCTGGCACATCCGCAGCCGATGCCCAGGTACTCAGGCAACTCAGGCCCAGCGCCCAGATAAAACGAGTGGGTATGTTCATCGGCGTCTCACGGTTGAGAGCGGATGGCCTTTGCAGGGCGCAGCGGTGTAGTGATCCATGATGGTTGTCTCCCCTTTCAAGCCGCCAAGCCTCGACAGTTGGCCTGCGCAAGTCAAGGAGTGACGAAGAACCGATTGAAACAGTCTGCAACAAGGGTTGCTCCAGCCTCGTCATTCAGGTGCAAATGATGACCGCCGGCTAACCGTTCCAAGGTAAAGGGTAGACGATCCAACAGCTCAGGGTGGCTGGCCAGCATGCCCTCTTCGGCCACCACCAGCATGGTCGGGCACGTGACCCGGCGCACGAACGACATGGCCTGCGCATCGGTCAGTCGAAGCGGTGACGGCAACGTCAAGCGGCTGTCACTGCGCCAGCTGTAGCCTCCAGGCACGGGCATCAAGCCACGCTGGGCAAGCAGTTCGGCCGCTTCGCGACTGACAGCCACCATGCCCTTCATGCGCGCTTCAATGGCTCGATCAAGGGTGGGGTGTACCGATTTGCGCTTGTGCCCATGGGCCAGCTGCGCCTCAAGGGCCTTGCCCATGTTCTCGGCCGCGTCAATGTCGGGGCCGCTGCGCAGGACGATGCCGTCGATCAAGGCCAACCGGGTGACCCGCTCGGGGAACGAGCCCGCGATGATCACCGAGACAATCGCGCCCAGCGAATGCCCCAACAGGGCAAACTGCTTCCAGCCCAGTTGCTCGGCGACACACAGCACGTCAAACGCGTAATCGGCCAACGCATAACCCGCCCCACGCGGGCGGTGATCCGAGTGGCCATGACCGGCGAAATCCACTGCCACGATACGCAAGCCTGAGAGTTTGGGCGCCAGCCGGGCAAAGCTGTTGGCGTTGTCCAGCCAGCCATGCAGGGCGATGACCGGCAGCCCGTCTTGCGGGCCAAATATATGCGCTGCCAGTTCGATATGCGGCAGGCTCAGACGGATTTCTTCAACCACAGGGCTCATGCAGGGTGCTCTTTAGAGGCCGGGTTGACGCAGTTCCCAGCGGGCAAAAATGTGTTTGAGCAGGTGGGCGGTTTCTTGCGGTTGCTCCAGCGGGAACATGTGCCCGCCCGGCACGCTCAGCGACTCACCGAGGGGCAAACGCGCCACGGCGCGGGCATGATGGCGCATGACCACGCGGCTGTCTTGCCCGCGCACCACGGTTAAAGGCACCTGCAATTGCAGGATACGTCCGGGACTGGTGTGGGGAACACCGCGGTAGATGTTGATTTCAGTGGCCGGATCAAAGCTCAGGCGCAAGCGGTCATCAACGGCTTGCAGGCCATGCTCGAGGTAGGCATCAAAACAATCGGGATCGAAGCTGCGAAACAATGCCTTGCCCGCGAAGTATTCCCGTGCAGCTGCGCGGTCAGCAAACTCTTCACGGCGCCCCAGGGTACGACCTGCCGGGGTGAGGCGGTCGATGAAACCAAAACGCTTGGCGGCACGAATCATCCATTGATCGGCCACTGTCAGCACCGGGGAATCCAGCATGACCACGCCTTTGTACAAATGCGGGCAGCGTAACGCGGCGTGCAGGTGCAACATGCCGCCCAGCGAATGGCCGACGCCGAGCACCGGTTCGTCTTGTTGTTGCAGGTGATAAATCAGCTCATCGACCAGATTGCGCCAATTATTGTCCACCGGGAACCGCGGGTCGTGCCCGTGCTGCGGCAAACGCGCAACGCTGAAGTCCGGCGCCAGGGCGTCAAACAATTTGCCGTAGGTGCCTGAGGGGAATCCATTGGCATGGGCGAAGAAAATCTGCCGAGACATACAAGGCGTCCATACATAGGAAGTACGCCTTATTGTCTGTAGGAATATTCCTCACAACAACGACCGTATGCGCCATGAAAGGCGACACAACGGCCATTACTGTGCCGAATCAGCGCGCTGGAGGTGTTTCGCCCAGCGGGACGACGGCGATGGTCAGTCGCGAAATGCAGTTGAGTTTGCCGTTGTCGTCGGTCAGGCGAATGTCCCAGACGTGGGTGGTGCGCCCCATATGAACCGGCTTTGCCACCGCACTCACCCGCCCGCTACGCACGCCGCGCAGGTGGTTGGCGTTGACCTCCAGACCTACGCAATAGAACTTTTTGGTGTCTATGCACAGGTAGCTGGCCATCGAACCGAGGGTTTCGGCCAGGACCACCGAAGCCCCGCCATGCAACAAGCCGAACGGTTGATGAGTGCGGTGATCCACCACCATGCTCGCGGTGATCGACTGGTCATCGTAGGCATCAAAGGTAATGTCGAGCACGTCGCAGATGGTGTTTTTACGCATCTCGTTGAGGTGCGCGAGGTCCGGCTGGGTGGTCCACAAACTCATGGGTCATTCCTTGCTCTGTGAGTGATGGCTGTCATTTTGTCGTAGGATTTTTCGACAACCTGAGCCCAACTATCTTTCACACAGACCTGATTCTGCAACTGTTGCTACAACGGGTGTTTGCCTACCGGGGGTTATGCACACTCAGCAAGGTCATGCTGCCGGCCAGCGGCCACTCCCCTTCGAGCTCCGCCAGGCTGGCGGTGTGCATCGGCTGCGGCTGACGCACATGACCGTGCTGCAACAGGCTGATCAGCTCACCCACGAAAGGCTGATGGCTGACCAACAATACATTGCCACTGTCTGGCAGCTTGCTGGCGGCGAACTTGGGCTCGCTTTCTGGAGTCAGCCACGGCACGGTGATGAACTCACCGGTAAACCCCAGGGCCTCGCGCACCAACTCAGCGGTTTGCTGAGCCCGTACGTACGGGCTGACCAAAATGCGCTCCAGGGGTTTGCCGATCAAGTGTGCGGCGCTGTAGAGCACTTGATCACGACCATGGGCGGTGAGTTCGCGTTCGGCATCACGTCGGGCGTGAGGCTGAGCTTCGCCGTGACGCAAAATCCACAGCTTCATGGCTTGGTCTCGGTGCCGTTCGAAGGGGCGACGTAAGGGGCTTCACCTTCTGGCGCACGCGGTGCTGGCCAGTCAGCAAAAGGCCAAGGCTTTTGCTCGGTGTGAAAACTGCCAAAGCGCCCGATCTGGGCAAGATAAAGGCTCAGGCTGTCACCAAAGTTCATCAGACAGCCATTGGGGGCGCCGTAGACCAGGCGATAAATCAATTGCACCAGCACCAGGCCGCCGAGCACCAATTGCGCGACTTGCCAGACCAATAGAAAAACCAGCATCCACAGCACGCGTATCACGATGGATTCGTACTTGGGGGCGTTATTGCTGTCACTCATGTGCTGCTCCTGTGCTGATCAGTTGAAACCACTGGTGGAGATAAAGTCGACATCGGTCTTGGGTTCTGCGCGCATCAACAGTTCGATCACTTGGTTGAGCGTACGGCCTTCAAACAGAATGGCATGCAGCCCGGCCACCAACGGCATGTAAACGTTCAGTTCCTGCGCTTTGGCCTTGAGCACCTTGAGGGTATTCACGCCCTCGGCCACTTCGCCCAAACGGGCGACCGCGTCTTCCAGGCTCAGCCCCTGCCCCAACGCATACCCGACCTGATAGTTGCGGCTTTTGGGCGATGAACAGGTCACGATCAAATCGCCTACACCCGCCAAGCCGAGAAAAGTCATCGGATTAGCGCCTTGGCTGACAGCAAAACGAGTCATTTCTGCCAAAGCACGGGTAATCAACATACTTTTGGTGTTTTCCCCCATGCCCAGCGCCACCGCCATGCCGGCGATGATGGCGTAGACGTTTTTCAACGCCCCGCCCAGCTCTACACCGAAGCGGTCGGCGCTGGCATAGACGCGGAAGGTACGCCCGTGCAAGGCGCTCTGCACCTGGGTGCAGAGTGCTTCATCAGCGCTGGCCACCACGGTGGCGGTCAATGCATGTTCTGCCACTTCACGGGCCAGGTTGGGGCCGGACAACACGCCGATGCGGGCTTGAGGGGCGATCTCTTCGAGGATTTCGCTCATCAGTTTAAAACTGTGGGCTTCGATGCCCTTGGTCAGGCTGACCAGCATTTTGCCGCTCAAACGCTCGGCGTGGGGCGCCAGCACGCTGCGCAACGCGCTGGAAGGAAGCGCCACAAAGCACAATTGGCAGCTCTGCAGCGTGGCTTGCAGGTCGGTGACCGGCTCGACACCCGGGTGAATTTTGATGCCTTTGAGGTAGCGCGGATTTTCTCGATTGAGGCGCATCGCCTCGGCTTGCTCGGGGTCGCGCATCCACTGGTGCACACGGTGACCGTTTTCTGCCAGCAAGTTGGCCACGGCGGTGCCAAAACTACCGCCTCCCAAGACCGCAATAGCGTGCTGTTCAGTCATATGCAATCCCGTCTTCCATCTAACAGTGGCAATGCTCGCATTATACGGGCCGCCAGCCCTGCGACCAGCCCCATAGCGCATCGCTCTGGCGCCGTTGCTTTGAAGCGCACCCTGCCCGTCGTTTTGACCACTTAAAGCCCGATAAATAGGCGGCCCTGACTGTCAAAGTGTGACAGCTCAGTTACCATGCCGCTCTGAAGGTCGCTGAGAAGCACAACTGAAGGGATTCATCATTCATGACGACACGTAGTCGCTGGGATATTCACACCCGCACGCAGATGATGAGTCTGGGCCCAGCTTTATTGATCACCCTGCTGCTGATCAGTTTTTTCACCTGTGTACGGATCCAGGACTTGCGCCAGGAGCTGAACTACACCGGTCAGTTGATTGCCAACCAATTGGCCCCGGCCAGTGAATATGGGGTCATTACCGGTAATGCGGTGATCCTGCAAAGCCTGATTACCGCCTCGCTGAACACCCCCCACGTTGAGTTTGTGCAGATCCAGGACAGTGCCGGCAAGACGCTGGCTCGCGCTGAAAAAGCGGCGTTTTCCCCATCACAAGGGGCCAAATTTGAGGTTTTTCAGGCGCCAGTGCGCTGGCAGAGAGGCCACTCAGGCGATGTGTTTTTACGCAACAACCTGCAAGCCTCTGCGCCAGAAGAGGATTACCTGGGCCGCGTGCTGGTGGGTATGTCCAACGATGCATTCAGCAAGCGCCAACAAGAGATCCTGCTCAAAGCGGTGATTCTTGCGCTCTTTGCCCTGGGTTTTACCTTCCTCTTGGCACGGCGCCTGGCGGCGAACCTGTCCAAGCCCATCAGCGACATGAGCAAAACCGTCAAGGCCATCCAGCACGGTGATTACAAGGCTCCCCTGCCGGTGGTTGACGATGGCGAACTGGGCAGCCTGGCCCAACACATCAATAATCTGGCCTCGGGCCTTGAACAGGCCAGCCGTGAGCAGCAGACGGCTATAACGCAATTGACTCAGGCGCGCGAAGAAGCCGAGAGCGCCAACCGCGCTAAAACTGAATTTTTGGCGATGATGAGCCATGAGTTGCGCACGCCCATGAATGGCGTGCTGGGAATGCTGCAACTGCTCGAAACCACCGAGATGACTGAAGAGCAAAAGGAGTACGCAGACCTTGCCTCGGCGTCTACTGAGCACTTGTTGAAGGTGATCAATGACATTCTCGACTTCTCGAGGATCGAACGCTCGACGCTGGAACTTGAGCACATTGCGTTCAACTTACTGGATTTGATCGATAACTGCGCACAAACGTTCCAGTTCAGTGCAGGCCAGCGGGGTTTGCTGCTGCAACTGACACTGCCTGAGGGCTTGTCGGCCTTGCACGTCCTGGGCGATCCGACCCGGATACGGCAAATTCTGGTCAACCTGATTGGCAATGCATTGAAATTTACCGAGCGCGGCAACGTCAGCATTGAAGCTAAATGGCAGCCGCTGGATCACCAGTTGATTTGGTTTACTTGCACAGTGCGCGACAGCGGCATCGGGATCAGCAACGAAAAACTTGAATCCATGTTTGACGCCTTCCAGCAAGCGGACAGTTCGATATCCCGGCGTTATGGTGGCACCGGCCTGGGCCTGCCCATCGCTCGCACGCTGGCTGAGCGCATGGGCGGTACGTTGCGCGCCAAGAGTGAGGAAGGCCAAGGTTCAGTGTTCACCCTGGAAATTCCGCTGGAGCTGCACCAACCCGTGACCCTGAGCCAACCGCCGGCGCTGGCTGCACAACCGCCCATGGGCCACGGCGGCAAAGTGCTGTTGGTGGAGGATAATCCGGTCAATCAGACGGTCATCGAAGCCACCCTGCGAAGCCTTGGCTACGAAGTGTGCGTGGTCAGTGATGGCGCACAAGCCATTCACCAGGCCAATACCGAAGACTATGTGGCGATTTTGATGGACTGCCGTCTTCCCATCATTGATGGCTATGAGGCCACCCGGCAAATTCGCCAATTGGCAGGCTGCAGGACGGTGCCCATTATCGCGTTGACCGCCAACGCCTTACAGGGAGACAGGGAAAACTGCCTGCAAGCCGGTATGAACGATTACCTTGCAAAGCCGTTCAAACGAACCGATCTGGAACAAATTCTGCAGTGCTGGGTCCAGTAACTTGTGGCTAAAGAGCCACCTGCGACTGGCGTAAAATGCAAAAGTGCGGCAGTCTTAGGCACCCGAATGGGCCCCTGAACCGGCCCGATTTAAATTTTCAGTGCACAAGTGTACATTCCTGTCCTTTGCGCTGTGACTTTCACTACAACGCAATAGTCTATGTGTAGGCTGGCGAACTGAGACAACATGTTTCGGTTGGTCGGGAAGATTTGCCCCACCCTGCCGCATGGGATTATTGAGGAGCTCGCATGACCAAACAAAACGCCTTTACTCGGGAAGATCTGCTGCGCTGTAGCCGCGGCGAACTGTTCGGCCCAGGTAACGCGCAACTGCCCGCCCCTAACATGCTGATGGTGGATCGCATTACCCATATCAGTGAAGAAGGCGGCAAGTACGGCAAAGGTGAATTGGTCGCCGAGCTGGATATCACTCCAGACCTGTGGTTTTTTGCCTGCCACTTTGAAGGCGATCCGGTGATGCCGGGCTGCCTGGGCCTCGACGCCATGTGGCAGCTGGTTGGCTTTTACCTGGGCTGGCAGGGTTTGCCGGGCCGCGGTCGTGCCCTGGGTTCGGGCGAAGTGAAGTTCTTTGGCCAGGTTTTGCCGACCGCCAAGAAAGTCACCTACAACATTCACATTAAACGCGTCCTCAAGGGCAAGCTGAACCTGGCCATTGCCGATGGTTCGGTGACTGTCGACGGTCGCGAGATTTATACCGCTGAAGGCCTTCGGGTCGGCGTGTTCACTTCAACTGACAACTTTTAAGGGTTATCCGCATGCGCCGCGTCGTTATCACTGGTCTGGGCATTGTTTCGTGCCTGGGCAATGACAAAGAGACCGTCTCCGCTAACCTGCGTGCTAGTCGCCCTGGCATCCGCTTCAACCCGGAATACGCCGAAATGGGTCTGCGTAGCCAGGTTTCCGGCTCCATCGACCTGAACCTCGAAGAGCTGATCGATCGCAAGATTTATCGCTTTGTTGGCCATGCAGCGGCTTACGCCTACCTGGCCATGAAAGACGCCATCACTGATTCGGGCCTGACCGAGGAGCAAGTCTCCAACCCGCGTACTGGCCTGATCGCCGGTTCCGGTGGTGCGTCGACCCTGAACCAGATGGAAGCACTGGACATCCTGCGCGAAAAAGGCGTTAAACGTGTCGGCCCATACCGTGTAACGCGGACCATGAGCAGCACCGTGTCCGCTTGCCTGGCGACACCGTTCAAGATCAAGGGCCTGAACTACTCCATCGCTTCTGCTTGCGCCACCAGTGCTCACTGCATCGGTCACGCCATGGAACAGATCCAGATGGGCAAGCAGGACATCGTTTTCGCCGGTGGCGGTGAAGAGGAGCACTGGAGCCAGTCGTTCCTGTTCGACGCAATGGGCGCGCTGTCCAGCAAGCGCAATGACACCCCTGAGCAAGCTTCCCGTGCCTACGACGCCGACCGTGACGGTTTCGTCATCGCTGGCGGTGGCGGTATGGTCGTGGTCGAAGAGCTGGAACACGCTCTGGCCCGTGGCGCCAAAATCTACGCTGAAATCGTTGGCTACGGCGCAACGTCTGACGGCTATGACATGGTTGCTCCGAGCGGCGAAGGCGCTATCCGCTGCATGCAGATGGCAATGTCGACGGTCGATGCACCGATCGATTACATCAACACCCACGGCACATCGACTCCGGTTGGCGACGTGGCAGAGATGAAAGGCATTCGCGAAGTCTTCGCAGACAAGGCACCGCCTATCAGCTCGACCAAGAGCCTGTCGGGTCACTCCCTGGGCGCCGCAGGCGTTCACGAAGCGATCTACTGCATGCTGATGATGGAAGGCAACTTCATTGCGGGCTCCGCCAACATTGATGAACTGGACCCGGCGGTTGCCGATATGCCAGTGCTGACCAAAACCCGTGAAGATGCAACGATCAACACCGTGATGAGCAACAGCTTCGGCTTCGGCGGCACTAACGCCACCCTGGTTCTGAAGCGCTGGGAAGGCAAGTAAGGCCTCCCCCGCTCACTGAAAATGCCCCGACCTGGTCGGGGCATTTTTTTTGCCCGATGGAACGTACAACCCGGTGCAGTGCTCTATAAAGATCAGGACCTTTATCACTCCACTCTGAGGTTTGCCATGACCGTTACCGTCAACACCGTGTCCCACGAAGGTTTTCGTCACAGCATTAAAATCGACGATTACGAAGTGTTTACTGATGTTCCCAAAGCGATCGGTGGCGAGGGTTCAGCTCCGTCTCCGCACGATTATTTCGACGCCGCGCTGGGCGCCTGCAAAGCATTGACGCTCAAGCTCTATGCGCAAAAGAAAGACATTCCGCTTACCGGGGTGACTGTTGAGGTCAAGCACGATGCCAGCGAAGAGCAACAAGGCAAATACGCGCTGCACGTGAAACTGACCCTCAAGGGCGTACTGACCGACCAACAGCGCGAAGAGCTGCATAAGGTCGCCGACAAGTGCCCGGTGCACAAGCTGATGACCACCGCTGACGTCACCATCGAAACGCACTTGTCAGAAGGCGCTTTCAGCCAGTAATGCGGGCCTGGTGAGCGTTGGGTTATGCTCAACGCTCCCTTTATTGCCTGGATGGGCCCATGCCGACATTCACCGTGATTCACCCGCGCGCCGAAGACGTCGAGGGCCAGCCGATCTTGCGCCCGCTGCCTTCAGCCAAAAGCCGCAGTGTCGGGCCGTTTGTATTTTTCGATCACATGCTGGTGACCGATTACCCACCCGGTCACGGGATGAATATCCAACAGCATCCGCACATTGGCCTTTCTACCCTCACCTACCTGTTTGAAGGCCAATTACAGCACAAAGACAGTCTGGGCTCAGACCAGTTGGTCGGGCCTGGTGAAGTCAGCTGGATGACCGCAGGCGCCGCCATTGCCCATATTGAGCGTACCCCCGCCCCGCTACGCGAGCAGGGCTCGACCTTGCACGGCCTGCAAGTGTGGCTGGCGTCGCCTAAAGAACACGAGCAAGGCGCAGGCTCGTATAGCCATCACCCGGCCGACAGCTTGCCCGTGAGCGATAGCCTAGGGGTCCGCGTGCGAATGATTGCCGGGACAGGTTTTTGCCTGGCGTCGCCGGTACCGGTGCTTTCGCCGACGGTGTATGCCGAAATCCATATGCAAACAGCCACCACCCTGTTGATCCCTGATGAACATCAGGAGCGAGCGTTGTATGTGTTGCAAGGCGACATGCAGCTGGAAGGCCAAACGCTGAAGCCGCACAGCCTGGTGCTGCTGCCGGCCGGTGAAGCGCTGACCCTGAGCGCAGACAGCGATTGCCACGCGGTGCTGATTGGTGGCGCGCCACTCGATGGGCCGAGGCGCATGAACTGGAATTTCGTTGCCAGCGACCGCGAGTTGATTGAGCGGGCAAGAGCCCGCTGGGCAGCAGGCGATTGGCCGACCGTCCCCTTCGAGAACGGCCGGATTGAGTTGCCCTGAAGGCCTGAGAGCGCCGTTAGAGGATCATCGCGGCGGCCCAGCCGAAGGCCAGTAGCGGCAGGTTGTAGTGCACAAAGGTCGGCACCACGGTGTCCCAGATGTGGTGATGCTGACCGTCGATGTTCAAACCGGAGGTCGGGCCCAAGGTCGAGTCCGACGCTGGCGAGCCGGCATCCCCCAACGCGCCTGCGGTACCGACGATGCACACAATCGCCATCGGGCTGAAACCCAACTGCACACAAAGCGGTACGAAGATCGCCGCCAGAATCGGCACCGTCGAAAATGAAGAACCAATCCCCATGGTCACCAGCAACCCGACCAGCAGCATGAGCAACGCGCCTACGCCCTGGCTGTGATTGATCCAGCCCGCCGAGGCTTCAACGAGTGACTTCACTTCGCCCGTGGCTTTCATGACTTCTGCAAAGCCTGAGGCGGCGATCATGATGAAACCGATCATGGCCATCATTTTCATGCCTTCGGTGAACAGATCGTCGGTCTCGCGCCAACGCACAATCCCGGACACCGAGAAAATCAGAAAACCGACCAGGGCGCCGATAATCATCGAACCCAGCCACAGCTGAATGATGAACGCGGACGCAATCGCGACCCCGGCCACCAGCAGGGTCAACGGGTTGTAGTTGATCGCGGTCTGTTCAACCTGCTCGATCTTGGCCAGGTCATATTCACGCTTTTTGCGGTAGCTGATGAACACCGCCACCAGCAGGCCAACCAGCATGCCCAGCGCAGGGATAGCCATGGCGTGGGTGACATTGACCTGGCTGATATCAACGCCACTTTTGCTGACGTTGGCGAGCAGAATCTGGTTGAGGAAAATATTGCCAAAACCAACCGGCAGGAACATGTACGGCGTGATCAAGCCAAAGGTCATGACACAGGCAACCAGGCGGCGGTCGATCTTCAGTTTGGTCAGCACATACAGCAAAGGCGGCACCAACAGCGGGATGAAAGCGATATGAATCGGCAAGATGTTCTGCGAGCAAATCGCAACCACCAGCAGTAACCCGATCAATAGCCATTTGACCCTATTGCCGCCGACAGCCTGCTGCTTGTTGACCATCGCCAAGGCTCTGTCGGCCAGGGCATGAGCCAGCCCGGACTTGGCGATCGCGACTGCGAAAGCGCCCAGCAAGGCGTAAGACAACGCCACAGTGGCTCCGCCGCCCAAACCGCTGTTGAACGCCTCGAGCGTGGCCTCGATGCTCAGGCCGCCCACCAACCCGCCTACCACCGCACCCACAATCAGTGCGATGACCACATGCACACGGGATAGACTGAGCACCAACATGATGCCGACCGCGGCAATTACTGCATTCATAGTTACAACCTCATAGTACGCACCACGATAAAAACACCGTAAAGCGGAAAACTCCGGGCAATAGACTGCTGTTCCAGTCGCCGGATTTGGAAAGGAGGGCTTATTTGAGGGCGCACACTTTGCAGGAGCATCGGCGCCTTGTCAAAGCGCAGGCCAGAAGCGATCGCCAGACCACTGATAAAGCAATTTATCCCTAGTATTTACAGGGCTTTAGCGCAATTTTTTTAACATGAAATTTCGCTTTTAGTCGTAAAGAAATGTGTCAAATGGCCGCTAAGGGTAAAAGCCTCTTTTTAGGATGTCTCCATGTCGCTCAGACAGCTCTCCATACAGTGGAAAATCACCTTACTCGCCGGCCTTTGCCTTGTGGGTATTGTTGCCCTGCTGGTAGGACTTTCTCTCTACCGCATGGAGTACACCTCCAGCTTGGTAGAAGCCTCAAGCGCAAAAATGCTCAATGAGTCAGCCCAAGCGCGTATTGAAGCTCAGGGTGAGGCGCAGGCCCAGGCCATTAGCCGTCAATTTATGGACGCCTACCAATACGGAAACGGCTTTGCCCGCCAAGTCCTGTTTTTGCGTGAGCAATCCGAAAAGCGCTTTCTGGATGCCTTCGACCTGCGTGAGGACCTGACTCACCAAGTAAAAGCGGCGTTGCAGGCCAACCCTGACTTGCTCGGCCTGTCGCTGGTATTTGAAGCCAACGCACTGGATGGCAAAGACAAGTTGTTTGAGCATCAACCCGTACTGGGCAGCAACGACAAGGGCCGCTTTGCCCTTTATTGGTCACAGCCGACACCCGGCAAGCTGACCTCAATGGCGCTGCCTGAAACCGATATGTCCGACACCAGTATCGGACCTAGCGGTCAGGCCAATAACTCATGGTTTACCTGCCCGCGTGCGACGCTAAAGCCGTGCATTATCGAACCTTACTTTTATGACATTGACGGGCAACGGGTGCTGATGACCAGCATCGTTTTCCCGCTGATGGTCGATGGCAAGGTGATCGCTTCGCTCTCCGTTGATATCAACCTCAACAGCCTGCAAGCCATGAGTGTGCAGGCCAGCAAAAAGCTGTACGACGGGCAAACCAACGTCGGCATCATCACCTCGGCAGGCTTGCTGTCGGGTTTCAGCGCGGATGCCAGCAAGCTCAGCCTGCGCCTGAATCAGGTCGACCCTAATGACGGTGCCAAGCTGACAGAGTTGATGAACAGCGCGGGTCAGACCGAGAGCATCCGCAGCCATCAACGCTTGAAAGTGCTGACACCGTTTTTGCCAATTCCTGGCAGTAAACCCTGGGGCGTCTTGCTCGATGTGCCTGAAAAGGTACTGGTGGGACCGGCACAAGTGCTTCAGGCCGACCTGGAGGCGCGTAATACCGCTGGCACCCTGATTGAGTTGGGGCTGGGTTCGCTGGCGGCGATCATCGGTTTGCTGTTGGTATGGCTGATGGCGCGCAGCGTGACTCGCCCGATACTGGGTGTTGCGCGCATGCTGGAGGACATTGCCAGCGGCGAAGGTGACCTGACGCGACGTCTGGAGTACGACAAGAAAGATGAGCTCGGGCAATTGGCGGGCTGGTTCAACCGCTTCCTCGACAAACTGCAACCGATCATTGCCGAAGTTAAACGCTCCGTGCAGGACGCTCGCAGCACCGCTGACCAGTCGGCGGCGATTGCGACCCAGACCAGCGCAGGCATGGAGCAGCAATATCGCCAGGTGGATCAGGTGGCCACGGCATCTCATGAAATGAGCGCCACGGCGCAGGACGTCGCCCGCAGTGCTGCACAGGCCGCTCAAGCCGCACGTGATGCAGATCAGGCGACGCGCCAGGGCCTGACCATCATTGACCGCACAACCAACAGCATTGATCACTTGGCCGCTGACATGAGCGAGGCGATGGTGCAAGTGGAAGGATTGGCGGCCAACAGCGAGAAAATTGGATCTGTACTGGAAGTGATCCGCGCCATTGCCGAGCAAACCAACTTGCTCGCCCTGAATGCGGCGATTGAAGCAGCACGTGCCGGTGAAGCCGGCCGTGGATTTGCCGTGGTGGCGGACGAAGTGCGTAACCTGGCGCGACGCACTCAGGAGTCGGTCGAAGAAACTCGCCAAGTGATCGAGCAACTTCAAGTGGGCACCCAAGATGTCGTGTCGTCCATGGGCAACAGTCATCGTCAGGCTCAGGGCAGCGTCGAGCAAGTGGGACAAGCGGTCACTGCTCTGCAGCAAATCGGCGAGGCGGTGACAGTCATTACTGACATGAACTTGCAGATTGCCAGTGCCGCAGAAGAACAAAGTGCCGTGGCCGAAGAGATTAACCACAACGTGGCCACAATTCGTGATGTCACCGAGTCGTTGTCCGGGCAGGCCAATGAGTCGGCACGGGTAAGTCAGTCGCTGAACTCGCTGGCGAACCAGCAACAAAACCTGATGGATCAGTTCCGCGTGTGACGTGACAGCCGAGAGGCGCCTGTTGGCCTGAGCCGCTGGCGCCTCTTAACGTTTACGCTTTTGCAGTTCGATGATCACTGACAAGCCGCCCAGCGGTCCGGTTTCAAGCCTCATCTCCCCTCCCCATGCCTCCACAATATCGCGCACGATGCCCAAGCCCAGGCCATGGCCGCTGACTTGTTCGTCCAAACGAGCGCCACGACTGAAGACCTGATCACGCTCGGACTCAGGAATACCGGGACCATCGTCCTGGACCTCTATGACAAATCCATTCGGGTTTTGCTGAACACTCAGTTCAACCTGGGAGTCGGCCCATTTACAGGCGTTATCCAATAGGTTGCCGAGCAATTCGAGCATGTCTTCACGGTCCCAAGGCATCTGCAGCCCGGGTGAGGCATTTAACGCCAGGTGCAGGTGATTGCCATGAATCATGCCCAGCGTGGACATTAAGGCAGGCAGTTCTGCATCGCCGTCAAACTGGGCACCCGGCAAGGCATCACCGGCCAGCCGGGCGCGATTGAGCTCGCGACTCATCCGCTGTTGAATATGCTCCAGTTGCTCGCGCAGGCTTTGTTGCAACTGAGGGTAGTGCTCAAATTGCGGGTCATTGACCAAGCTGTATAAGACCGCCAGAGGCGTTTTTAAGGCATGCCCCAAGTTGCCCAGGGCATTTCGCGAGCGCTTTAAGGTGTCTTCAGTGTGGCTCAACAGGTGGTTTATCTGTGTGACCAAAGGCTCAAGTTCAAGGGGAACCTGGGTGTCCAGCTGTGAGCGTTGACCTGATTGCAATTGCACGATTTGTTTGCGCGCGGTCTCCAGTGGCCGTAGTGCCCGACGAACTGTTAGGCGCTGCATCAGCAGGATGATCATGAGCGCAACGATGCCAATGCCCAGACCAATTCTCTGCACTTGCTTGAAGCTTTCTCGTATTGGTGTGTAGTCCTGAGCCACTGTGATGGAAACAGGCTGGCCAAAGCGCAGGTAATCGCTGCGCAGGAGCAGCAACATCTGGCCTTCCGGGCCGGGTTGAAGCGTGCTGTCCAGGCCGGGCTGCTTGGGTCTGGGTAATTGTGCGTCCCACAGTGAGCGCGAGCGCCAATGTGTGTCGCCAAATTCAATACTGAAATAATGCCCTGAAAACGGACGCTGATAAGCGGGCGACAGGCGTCGCTCGTCCAGCTGTAAGCCTAGAGGACCACGGCTCAGCGCGACTAACAGGTTTTCGCTGTCAATCTGCAGGCCAGACTCTAAATATCGCTGAAGGCCATTTTCAAATAGCCAGAGGCTGACCTGGCTTACCACCAGGCCCGATAGCAACAAGACACTGATCAGGCCAATGCTCAAGCGCCGCTGAATGGACTTCACTGATCACCAGACCCGAAGATATAGCCCTGCCCGCGACGGGTTTCTATGACAGAGCGGCCGAGCTTGCGCCGCAAATGGTTCACATGAACCTCAAGCACATTGGAGTCGCGTTCTGTTTCACCGTCGTAGAGATGCTCGGCCAAATGGCTTTTGGAGAGGATCTGTTGGGGGTGGAGCATAAAGTAGCGCAACAGGCGAAACTCGGCAGCGGTTAGTTGTACCTCACTCTCGCCGTGGGTAACAGATTGGCGCGACTCGTCCAGGTGCAACCCTGCGGATTTAAGCAACGGCTGGTTCGACTGACCATGAGAGCGGCGCAGCAGCGCTTGTACACGCAGTTGCAGCTCTTCAGGGTGGAAGGGTTTGGTTACGTAATCATCGGCTCCGGCCTTGAGCCCTTCAATCCGCTCAGACCATGAGCTGCGGGCGGTCAGGATCAGCACCGGCGTGGCAAGCCCCTGTGTGCGCCATTGTTTAAGGACGTCGATACCGGGAACACCCGGCAAACCCAGATCGAGAACAATCAAATCGTACGGCTCACTTTGCCCCTGATACAGGGCATCACGGCCGTCTGCCAGCCAATCCACTGCATACCCCAAGCGCGTTAGCCCGGTTATCAATTCGTCAGCCAAGGGGACATGGTCTTCTACCAGCAACAACCGCATTAATCATCAACCTCATCTTTGAGTAGCTGGCCATCTGCGGCATTCAGCTTGAGTTCACGGACGACACCGTCCTGAGTCAGCAACTCAACTTCGTAAACATACATGTCATCATCCTCTTCCAGCTCCGCTTCGAGCAGCTTGGCCTTAGGGTGATATTCGAATGCCTTTTGAAGCAGTTGCTCCAGGGGCAAGATGACGCCTTTTTCTCGCAAACGCAGCGCTTCGTCCTGATCCAGGTCCCGGGAGAAGACCAAACAGGAAAACGTAAAAAGCAGCAGTGCAACACAACCTCGAACGTACTGATTCACGGTGATCACTTACCTCCGATGCATGCCACGTTAAAAATGCGGACTATAGCGTTGTTGGCTTAATTGAAACTGAATATGCAGGTCTGTCTGCCCGTTGGCCTGGAGCTTGATTGTCGTTAGCCGTGCGTTAACTGCTAAACTGCCGCCCTGCATTCATCGCCCAGGCGATAGCCACCTTTCAGAGCTATAAACACTGTGGAAATTTTTAAAGAGTTTACCTTCGAATCCGCGCATCGGTTGCCTTACGTCCCTGAAGGCCATAAATGCGGTCGTTTGCATGGACATTCATTCAAGGTTGCAATCCATTTGAGTGGCGACATCGATCCTGCAACCGGCTGGATCCGCGACTTCTCGGAAATCAAAGCGATTTTCAAGCCGCTGTATGAGCAACTCGACCATAACTACTTGAACGATATTCCTGGCTTGGAAAATCCAACCAGCGAAGTATTGGCCAAGTGGATTTGGCAACAGCTCAAGCCCTTGCTTCCAGAACTGTCAGCCATTCGAATTCACGAAACGTGCACCAGCGGCTGCATTTATTACGGCGACTGAACGCCTGGGTATAAAGAAACCACCTTAGCGGTGGTTTTTTTATGTCTGGAATTTGAACTGCAAGCTGCAAGCTGCAAGCTGCAAGGTAAGCGAACGGTGAACACACCTACCGACCTCCCAAATTAAGGGCGATGGTGTCCGTCTATTTTTAAGCGGACGCGATAGCCCTTAAATGCGCCAACGAAGCTCTTACCCCAAGTCGTTCAAAGCCCAGGTTGTCC
>Ga0302347_1000084_pt1 | contig 182597 bp, 169 predicted proteins | sample PhyWR1_FD_202178 | JGI IMG/M metagenome (GOLD analysis project Ga0302347, IMG submission 202178) | Leaf surface microbial communities from wheat plants in UC Gill Tract Community Farm, Albany, California, United States - DLSL W.R1 (v2)... | ecosystem: Host-associated > Plants > Phyllosphere >... | reverse complement strand
CGACTTGACTGACAACAGATAATTTAAAAGCTAGGCTATAATCTCGCTGACTCCGTCGTAAATTGTTCTTTAGTTCTTTTTTCATAATAAGCTGAGTTAGATGTCAACTTATTTCAGGACGGGACAAAATCATAAAAAAAGCCTCCGATAAATCGGAGGCTTTCTAATATGTAGATTCTAATAAGATATTAGAATTTTTTGTTCACTTTACGTTCACCTTCAGTTAAGTAAATCTTACGTAAACGGATAGATTGAGGAGTAACCTCGATATACTCGTCACCTTGGATATACTCCATTGATTCTTCTAAAGAGAATTTAATCGCTGGTGCAATACGAGTGTTATCATCTGTACCAGATGCACGCATATTAGTCAATTGTTTCGCTTTAACGATATTGATTGTTAAATCATTATCACGGATATGCTCTCCTAAGATTTGTCCTTCGTAGATATCTACTCCTGGATCAACGAAGAATTTACCACGATCTTGTAATTTATCGATCGAGTAAGCTGTTGTAGTACCTTTATCTAAAGAGATCAATACACCATGTTGACGTCCAGGGATTGTACCTTTCCAAGGCTCGTAACCTTTCAAACGGTGCGCCATAACAGCTTCACCAGCAGTAGCAGTCAATACGTTGTTACGTAAACCGATGATACCACGAGAAGGGATCTCGAACTCTAAGTGTTGCATTTCACCTTTAGTCTCCATAATCAATAACTCACCTTTACGTTGTGTTACCAATTCAATTACTTTACCAGAAACTTCAGCAGGAACATCAACGACCAATACTTCAATTGGCTCACATTTCTTACCGTCAATTTCTTTCAAGATAACTTGTGGTTGACCTACTTGCAATTCGTAACCTTCGCGACGCATTGTTTCGATCAATACAGATAAATGGAGAATACCACGTCCATATACTAACCAAGCATCAGGAGAATCAGTAGGAACTACGCGTAATGCTAAGTTTTTCTCTAATTCTTTTTGTAAGCGATCATGGATGTGACGAGAAGTAACTAATTTACCTTCTTTACCAAAGAAAGGAGAGTTATTAATCGTGAACAACATGTTCATTGTAGGCTCATCGATATGGATAACCTCTAATTGCTCTGGGTTTTCAAAATCAGCAATTGTATCACCTATATCAAAACCTTCGATACCAACTACAGCACAGATATCACCACAAGCAACTTCAGTAACACGACGACGACCTAATCCTTCAAATGTATGTAACTCTTTCACACGAGATTTCACGATTTTACCATCGCGTTTCATCAGTGAAATAGGTTGATTTTCTTTGATTGTTCCACGTGCAACACGACCAATAGCAATACGACCTACGAAAGTAGAGTAATCTAAAGATGTGATTTGCATTTGTAATGTTCCTTCATAAAAAGGAGATGGTGGGAAATGAGAGATGATCGCATCTAATAATTCAGATACATCTTCTTTTGGCTCTTTCCAATCTGTTGACATCCAACCATTTTTAGAAGAACCGTATAATACTGGAAATGCCAATTGCTCTTCAGTAGCATCTAAGCTAAAGAATAAATCAAATACATTTTCATATACTTCTTCAGGACGACAGTTTTCTTTATCAACTTTGTTTACAACAACTAAAGGCTTCAAACCCAATGCTAAAGCTTTTTGTGTAACGAAACGCGTTTGAGGCATAGGGCCTTCAAAAGCATCTACCAATAACACAACACCATCAGCCATTTTCAAGACACGCTCAACCTCACCACCGAAATCGGCGTGACCAGGAGTATCAATAACGTTGATTTTTACACCTTTGTATTGAACAGAAACGTTTTTAGCAACGATCGTAATACCGCGTTCACGCTCTAGATCATTGTTATCTAGAATTAAATCACCTGTACCATCATTATCTCTAAAAAGATTTGTGAAGTGTAAGATTTTGTCTACCAACGTAGTTTTACCGTGATCGACGTGAGCGATAATCGCTATATTTCTAATATTTTGCATCCAGCAAGTAAATTTGTTTTAAATTCAGGGTGCAAAGATAAGTATTTTGCACCATAAATTCATATAACTATGTGTATTTTATTTGATTACACCTAAATCTTTTCCAACTTTAGTGAATGCAGCTATTGCTTTATCCAAATGACTGAGCTCATGACCTGCTGAAATTTGGACACGAATGCGCGCTTTTCCTTGTGGAACCACTGGGTAATAGAACCCAATTACATAGATTCCTTCAACTAGCATTCTTGTTGCAAATTCTTGAGCCAATTTCGCATCATACAACATTACAGGCACAATAGGATGGAATCCAGGCTTGATATCAAAGCCTGCTGCTGTCATCTTTTCGCGGAAATAAACCGTATTTGACTCGAGTTTATCACGTAAATCTGTCGTCTCACTCAACATATCCAATACCGCCACGGAAGCTCCTGCGATAGCTGGTGCTAAAGTATTGGAGAACAAGTATGGACGAGAACGCTGACGTAACATATCAATAATTTCTTTACGGCCAGAAGTAAAACCACCAGATGCACCACCTAATGCTTTACCTAATGTTCCAGTAATGATATCAACGCGATCAATTACATGATATAATTCATGTGTACCACGTCCAGTTTTACCAATAAAACCTGTACAGTGTGACTCATCGATCATCACTAATGCTTCATATTTATCTGCTAGATCACAGATCTGATCTAATGGCGCTACCGAACCGTCCATAGAGAATGCCCCATCTGTAACGATAATACGGTGACGAGCGCCAGAAGCCGCTTGTAACTGAGCTTCTAAATCTGCCATATCCGCGTTTTTATAACGGAAACGTTGTGCTTTACACAAACGGACACCATCGATAATAGATGCATGATTTAATTCATCTGAAATGATCGCATCTTCTGCACCTAATAAAGGTTCGAATACTCCGCCATTGGCATCAAATGCAGCGGCATATAAAATAGTATCTTCTGTTCCTAAAAATTTAGAAATTTTTGCTTCCAACTCTTTGTGAATATCCTGTGTTCCACAAATAAAACGTACTGATGACATTCCATATCCATGTGAATCAATTGCTTTTTTTGCTGCTTCAGTTACTTTAGGATGTGATGATAATCCTAAATAGTTATTTGCACAAAAATTGATGACTTCTTCACCAGTGCTTACTTTAATATCAGCACCTTGAGGCGTAGTGATTACGCGTTCTTCTTTATACAAACCAGCTTCTTTGATAGCTGCTAATTCTTTCTGCAATGCAGGTTGAAGAGTTTTATACATAATAATTCAAAATTTTATACAATTATAAGATTTTATAAGAGGATTTACTCCACTTATAAATGAAGTTTATGTTATTAATGCCTCAACGGCATGTGAAACCGTGTGCACAAATTTTACTACTCATAACGCAAAGCTTCCACAGGATCTAATTTTGATGCTTTAGAAGCCGGATAATAGCCTGAGAGCATTCCAACAAGCACACAAACCGTAAAACCTAATATAATCCAATTCCATGGAACGATAAAAGAGGCCCCTAATTGTAAAGCTAAAACATTCCCTATGACAATACCCAACAGTATTCCAGCTGCTCCACCGATTAGACAAATAACAACTGCTTCAATTAAGAACTGTTTTCGAATCACCGACGGTGTAGCGCCAATTGCTTTCCGTATACCAATCTCACGTGTACGTTCGGTCACGGATACCAACATGATATTCATCAAGCCTATAGAGGCACCTATTAATGTAATTAATGCAATCACAATTGCACCCATAGTGACAATAACCATATTCTGTAATAAAATCTGTGCAACTGCATCTGATTTGGTGATCTCAAAATCGGAAGCCTGTTTAGCTGTTAATCCTCGAATATTTCGAAATGCAATAGTTGCCTCTCCAACTGCAGCTTCTAGCCGGATAGGATCATTGGCCGATACGGTAATGATATAAGAGGGGTTCTTTCCGTCCATTACTGTCCTGGCTTTTAACAATGGAACAAGACAGGCTTTATCAGCCCCCATACCTGCACTCGATCCTTTACTTTTCAATACACCTATCACCTGATAGCGAACTCCGCCAATCGTCATAAACTCTCCGATTGGATTGATTGTTCCTTTAAATAATTTTTGATAGATCTCGTCACCAATGATGACGACTGAGCTACCGTTATAAACTTCCTGATTGGTGAAATTACGCCCCAAGGCGACACTATATCCAGAAGTTTTTAGGTAGGATTCATCAGATCCAATCACACCAATATTAGGATTTGTTTTTTCTGATTTATACTTTGCTGTTGCTGCCCAAGAGACGTTGACACTTAGCGATGTCACAGCATCAAATTTAAATGCTTCTTTAAAGCTAGCAGCTTCACGATAGGTAATGGAAGAATAGACTTTTGACTGCTCCCCACTATTACCGATCCGTACATTTAAACCACGGTTGCGTATATTGAAGGAATTAGATCCCATTGATGAAAAAGAATCTGTCAGTGAGGACTTAATGGCATCTATCGATGTAAGTACACCAATCAGAGCAGTGATACCGATCGCGATAATGAGGGCTGTTAAAAAAGTCCGCAGTTTATTACTCACTATAGATTGCAAAGCAAGCTTTATATTCTCTGAATAGGACATTTTAACAGCCATAGCAATTCTATTGTTAGTATTTAGATTGCTGAAATTACTGCTATTAAATTAATTATACAATGTTTTTAAAAAATTTAGATTTCAAAAAAGAAAAAGCGCCCTCAAAAAAATAAGTGGCGCTTTTCAATTCTAATGAAAGTCTTAATTAATCTTTTTCCACGTTTCTGTTCGTCCAAATAAGCTCACTCCCACGTAACCGCGTATATCAAGCTTGTCTGTACCTTGCAAAGTCATCTTACAGCTATATGTTTTTCCAGATTTTGGATCATAGATTTTACCATCAACAAAAGAATTTCCGTCTTTCGAAAAATTAGTTAAAATTTCCAGTCCTTGAATCTGTCTACTTTGTAAGCTTTTTTCAGGATTTTTTACATCCTTTTTGAGATTTCCATGAACATCATTAGGCTCTTTCAACCAATATAGTTTACCATAATACTTATCACCTTTTTTGTAGATTTCGATTCTTCCTTCCCCACTAGGGTTTTGCCATTTACCAATAATAGGATCAGATTGGGCAAAAATTGCTACTGATGTAAAGACCATCACGAGCATCATAATTATTTTTTTCATACTGTCTATTTTATAATTGTTTAGGTGAATTTACGAAAAATATATTATGCCTGCATAACATAATGAAATTAATTATGATAAATCTAGAATTATGAAAACATTTTTATAAGTTACAAATCAATAATTAGGACATCCAATTGTTTGTTATTTGGCACCGCATTTGTTATAAATTTCCCAGGAATTAACTAAAATTATAAATATCATGAAATTCATTATTAGCCTACTTATTACAGGTGTAGTGATTGCAGTAGCAGCCTACATTTCACCGGGAGTACATGTTGCTAGCTTTTTTTGGGCTATCATTACGGGTCTTGTTATTGGATTTGTCAATGCAACCGTTGGTTCTATCTTAAGATTGTTCACCTTTCCATTAAATTGGTTAACACTAGGTTTGGTTTCTTTTATCATTACCGTTCTTATGATTTTATTAACCGACTCCTTATTAGGTTCCAAGTTTGACGTATCAGGTTTTTGGACAGCGGCGCTCTTTGCTATTGTTGTAGCTGTACTTGAAATGATCATTGGAAATCTTTTCCCAAGTAAAGCTGATTAGAAATTAAATGTTTTCAACATACAAAAAGCCAATCGATATTGATTGGCTTTTTGTATTTATATAGGAAGCATTTTATTTTTTATTTAATCTCTCTCCCTTATTTGACTCTTGAAATCACCCGATCGCGATCTCTCCGACTATTCGTTCGGAAAATATTTTTTTAATCAAAAATACTTAGTTCGCGTCCCACCATACACGATTGGTCAAAACTCCATTGTCTCCCTGGCTGACTACATTTTGATTATTTGTATTGATTTCTGTTTCAGGATACATAAAGCGCAATGGATATCCATTAGGAACTGGTGAAGACACGGAGTTAGGAAAGTTAGGATACCCCAGTCTTCTAAAATCATTCCATGATTGAATGTTATTAATATTATTTAAGGATAACCATTTCTGTGTGATGATACGCTCGATCTTGTTCGTAGCAGTAGCATAATTCACATTAGTCTGATTGATATAGGATTGTATATTATAATTATTAACATTGAACAAATAATTAAATGATGCTTGAATACCACTTTGATACAACTGACTCGCTATGCCTGTTATCCAATCTCTTTCAACCGCTTCTGCACGTAAGAAATTAGATTCTGCCAAAGAGATTAGAACGATAGACTGATTGAAAGATTTAATTATTCCAGCTGGTTGGTTTCCATTTTCATTTGGTCCTTTTAAAGCTGAAGTGTTAACAGCTGCATATTCATCTTTTATCATATTTTCTCCGAAAATAACCCCATTAAAATCTCCATTTACGCTCACATAATTTTGCGCCAATCTCGGATCATTGAACTCTTTATATTTTTCAATAAGATACTGACTAGGACGTATATTCGCATAATTAGCTACAGCCACTCCAGAATTATTACGATAATAGGTTTCGTAAAATGGATTTATCTTGGAAGCTGTATTCAAGAAACCTGGATTTACACTAGCATCTTCTTCTAAAAAGCCAGAACCTTCCTGTACAATTTTAGCTATTTCCTCGGTAATATAAGACGCTTGACTAGCAACTTCAGACTGTCTTAGCAATGCTCTTAATTTCAACGTATTTCCAAATTTTGCCCATTTAGTTTTATTCCCTTTGAATATTACATCATCATTTGCAGGAAGCAAAGAGGCAACTTTAATAGATTCTATACCTTGAGTAATCAGATCTATAGATTTTTTGTACACATCTTTTCCTGATTCATAACTGGGGTGCAAAATCGCAGATCCTTTTAAGGCATCATCATAAGGCACATTATTATAGAAATCAACAAGGATAAAGAAGTGATAGCCCATCATAATCTTTGCTATTCCTGAATAAAATTGAGCATCTTCTATTTCCGCCTGCTCTAATATTTCTTTATAATAAAACAGATTGTTATATGTCGATTCCCAAACAGCTAATCCATCACGAGTATCTCTAATGGCTGGACCATTATACATTTTAAGCGACCCAAAAGAACTGATTCCTTCATTAGAAGTACCCCAATATCCTCCCCAAAGACCCCCGATCAGGTTTAATTGAGTAGCTTCATATGCCGCTGATGTCACCAATGCTGCAGGGAGCTTGGCATTCAAACTTAAGTTTTCCTTAATTGGGGAATTGGGATTAACATTTACATCTAAAAAATCTTTGCAAGAGGTCGATGCGAATAATACAAAACTCATTAACCCTATCTTTATCATATTGTATTTCATTACCGTATTTTTAAAAAGTCATATTAATATTAAAGCCCATTGATCTGGAGGTTGGAATTTGTCTAAAACTAGAATAACCGTCAGTTTGATTATATAGTGCTTCGGGATCACCAATTTTATTGGAAGAGTGTCTGATAATGAACAAATTGTTACCAACAAAACCTATGCTTGCTTTTTTAAACAATTTTTGTCCTGCTAAAAACTTTGCTGGCAAATCATATCCAACATAAAGCTCTCTTAATTTCAAATAGTCAGCTTTTGCTGCAGTAGTTGTCTGGATATTTCCATAAGCAGTCCACCAAGCTTTGTCACCTTTTGAATATACATCGGTATTGTCAACAATACTCCCATCAGCAAGGCGAATCATCGAATTTGGCATGATAAACGGTTGTCTATCATATTTCACCGTCTCTATATGTGTTCCAGCCGCATACATTCTTGGAAATACTTCTGAGTACATCCAGCTTCCTAATCTTGAATCTATTTGAAAGCCTAAAGTAAAGGACTGATAAGAAAGTTTTGTGGAAAAACCAAAAAGATATGGGGGAACCATGGTACCCAATACAACCTCTTCATCTGAAGGAATTACATTTCCATCCTTATCAAGCACTATTTTACCATCTTCTTTTAAGAAGTCGGTCATGCGAAGTGTGGGATATTGATGATCCTTAAGAGCATACGCCTGTCTAAAGATATTAAATTCATCACCTGCAAATAGATTTTTGGCTTTGGTATCTGTGTAACTAAAGTTAAAGCCTAAATCTAACTTCACTTTATCATTTTTAATTACAGTTCCATTAATCATAACTTCGAGAGTTTTATTGATCATTTGTCCTGCATTGACTATGGTAGAATTAAAACCTGTTGCACTTGATATACCCGCATTAAAAATCTGTCCATCAGAATCGGAATGTGCATAAGCAATATCAGTACTTAATCTATTATTAAAGAATCCAAGTTGAAGGCCTACTTCATAAGACTTTACAAACTCAGGTTTAATTAACAAATTGGGTTCTGAAAGAGAAGGTGTAAATCCCACCAAACTTCCATAGGGAAATCCTGCGGTCTGACTATAGGTTAGATTTAATCTATAAGGATCCAATGTAACGTTGCCCGTCTTATTATAAGATGTATAAACTCGTCCATAATTTAATACGCTGTTATTTTTCAGACTTTCGATTGCATCTGTAAATACAAAAGAAGAACTTATACCTGGTGAGAAGTAACTATTATTATTGGGATCAAGAACAGAAACTTTATCATTTCTTCCTGTCAAAGTCAAAAACAAATAATTTTTATAACCCGCGGTAAACTCTCCATATGTTGCCAATGAGCGGTATTTTGTTATTGTAGAACCTCCAGTTAACTCTCCCGTTCTAGATCCCTGATTATAGATATCTTCAAACAATAAGTTGGATGCACTTACATTTATCTGTTTTCTGTCATCCATTCTGACATTTTGACCAACTAATAATTTAGTAGAGAAGTCACCAAAATCCTTATGGAAATTCAAAATCAAGTCATTATTGAATCTTGTAAATCCAGAATGGGTATCATTCACAGATCCATTGATATTCCTTGTTGCTACGCTTGATGTTAATTTCCGATTTGTCACACGTCCTGGCTCAGACTGGAAATAGAGACCAGTTCGGTAAGTTGCATCAAACCAATCTGCAAATTCATAATTAAATTCTAATTTTGAGTTTAAAGTATGTTGATCTGATGTATTTCTATTATTATCAGCCATAAAAATTGGATTTCTAGTACTCGCAACTGGGTTGTACCAATTTAAGGGGTGATTTGGAGAACTTGGATCTTCCCAATTTCTAGCGCCTTTATAATCGATATTTGCAGGCTGAGTATAAGCAGAAAGCCAAGGACCGTCACTTGTTGTATTGTTCTTGAAAAATACATAATTTACATTAAACGATGTATTCAGTCTATTAAAACGACGAGAACCATTAAATCGAGCTCCGGTACGACTGGATTTATCCCCAGGAATAATTCCCTTTACACGAACATCCTGTAAGGACATAAAATATGAACTTTCAGTATCTCCACCGGAAAACGATAGATCATTTTGGATTGTAATACCGGTATCAAAAAATCCTAAACGATTATCTTTACTAGGCACTTCATATCGCTTAGTCGGTTGTACACCATTAATCGGAAGACCAAAATCCCGCTCTTCACCATTAAATTTATCTCCCCAAGATTCATTAGCAACAGGACTATAAATTCCATTCTGTCCTTGACCAAATGTCACTTGAGCTGGAGGCAATAAAAACACGTTGGAGAAAGTTGTGCTATTGCTAAAATTAATTTGACCTCTATCAGATTTTCCCGATTTTGTCGTGATCATAATAGCGCCATTTACACCTTCAGATCCATAAAGTGCAGCAGCATTTGCTCCTTTAAGGACAGTGATATCCTGTATATCATTAGGATTTATGCGAGTTATATCCGGTAGAGGAACACCATCAACCACATATAAAGGATCATTTTTTGACCGGTTTAAAGAACGTGTACCTCTTAATCTGATCTGAATTCCTGGATCAGTTTTACCTGTTGTAAGATCTGTAGCGTTTATACGCAATCCCGCAACCTTACTCGACAATGCTAACAATGGATTCACAACCTTTCCTAAATTAAGATCTTCATTATTGACAGTCTGTGCAGATGTACCCAACTCTCTTGATTGTCTTTTAATCCCAAGTGCTCCTGTAACAACCACTTCCGAGAGCAATGTATTATCCTTCGTCAGGTAAATAACTCGATTTGACCAATCTTTATCAATAAAAATTTCTGTTGGCAAATATCCTACATGCGATACAATCAATTTTTGTCCTTGATGTGCAAGAATCCGAAAAGTACCTTGAGAACCAGTAATCACAGCTCCTGATCGATCATTTCCTTTAACCGAAACAGATACACCTCTTATCGGTTCGTCAGTTTGCTGCTCCAAAACACGTCCAGCTAATGTAACATGAGTCTGCGCACACAATTCCGATGAATAAGTTAATAGGAGCAGTAAAATTGAAAAGTAATATTTTATCATCCTTGACTTTTTTAGTTAATACATGTAAAAATTTATATCTTTGACTTTAGAACGAGTCTAAATAAACGATTGTAAAATTAGATTAATTATAAATAGTGGAGTTACGATATCCGAAAAAGAAGCTTAACAATCCGAAATTAACTGATCATAATTATAGTAAACGTACCATGAATCAAGTGAATGGAATAATCTTCTTATACAGTCATGTAAATTATGAAGTGAATTTTTTAGCTTTAAGCGATAATTTTTCACGAATCAAAACGGAGAAGAGCAGTTCTATTCTTATCATTTCAATTGCAAAAAATAGTACTGTCATCTTGGATCAGCAGGAGGTCGAACTTAAAGAACAACATTCTTGTTTTTATTATTCGCAGGGTGCAGATCTCTATCTGATTGCGCAAGAAAAGGACGCTAAGGTTTTTATATTGACTTTTAAAACTGGATTTCTGCAGCACAGTGAGATTGAACTCGATCATCAACAAAAGATAGAACAAAGCTTTCGATCCTCATCTTTATTAAGAACGTTTAATGCACCAACGGTATATAGCACCGCGATGGACCTGATCAACTCGCAACTTCCAGATGCTCTTATACCGACATTTTACAAAGCCAAATCCCTGAACCTATTCTGTATACTAGTTGCATATTTGGAGTTATTATCCGAACCCGGAAATATTCGATTGAGAGTGATCGATATGGAAAAAATAAAAGTCGCCAAAGAATTGATTGAGTCCAATTTGAATCAGAACTTTACGATTCCTCAATTGGCCAGAACTGTCGGCACCAATGAACAATATCTCAAAAAGCATTTTAAGCAATTTTATGGTAAGACTGTATTCAATTTTATTGTCGAATGCAAAATGAATAAGGCTAAACAAATGATTAAAGAGAGAGATGTTAAGATTAGTGCGATCAGTGAGCAGCTGGGTTACAAACATGCGACCCATTTTACAACAGCTTTTAAAAAATTCTTTGGCTACACACCCAATGCATTAAGATATTTATTTGTAGTTTTCATAGAAAATTATGCGGCAACTAGAGATATTACCAGCATCTTAATTTAGCACAAAATCGTCCTACTAATACCCTCATATCATACCCTATGATAGCGTTAATATGAATAATGATCGGCATACAATAAAATTCGAAAAACGTCAATGACGACTGTGAGAAACTTTTGAGTTGGGGAAATAGCTTCTTATCAAAACAATAAAAAAATTAAGATATTTTAATTCTATTGCTTAATGACACAAAAAAAACAGTCGATCCTTAAAATTGAGTTTTTAAGGATCGACTGTTTATAGATATAAATCTAATTAGAATTCCCACCTTACGAAAGCCTCGATCGCTTCGTAGTTTGCAAGTCCCAATTGATCATATAATTCTGCCGTTTCACTTGTACGATCTTCTGCACGTACCCAAAATTCACGTGGATCATCTCCAGGGAAAACTGGAAGATCTTTTTGTGACTGGTGTTTAAAGATCGCTAACCGTTTGCGGTAAACCTCTTGTGGAGATAAAGGTACAGCCATTTCTATTTCATGGATAGGGTATTCATGCCAAGCTCCACGGTATAACCATAACCAACAATCTTTTGTCCAGTCATCAGTAGCTTTTAAGCGTCTCAATGCTTCATAAAGAATGTTAAAACAAACTTTATGTGTACCATGTGGATCTGCAAAGTCACCAGCAGCAAATACTTGATGTGGTTTTACTTGACGTAATAATTCCATGGTTTGTTGAATATCATCTTCAAAAGAAACATCCTTCGAAAACTTCTGTCTATCGTAGAATGGCAAATCCTGGAAATGAATATTGGCATCTGGTAGACCTACAAAACGAGCCCCAGCAATAGCCTCACCTTTACGAATTAAAGCTTTTATTTTGCGAACAATTTCTGTATCAATTTGATTAGGCTTTTTAGTAGCAAAAATATCGCGGCTTTCTTTATATAAAGCGGCAATTTTAGATGCATCAATGCCCATTTCTTTTGCAAAGTCTTCTGCAAACTCCAAATAACGAATCACATCATCATCCCAAACAGCAGTATTACCACATGTTTGATAAGCTACGTGTACATCATGTCCTTGATCTGCTAGACGGATAAAGGTACCACCCATAGAGATCACATCGTCATCTGGATGGGGTGAAAAAACAATTGATGTTTTCTTTGCAGGATTAGCACGTTCAGGTCTTTGCGAATCATCAACATTAGGTTTTCCTCCTGGCCAGCCAGTGATGGTATGCTGTAATTCATTGAAAATGCGAATATTGATATTATAAGCAGGACCTGTTTGAGTCACTAACTTAGCCATACCATGATTGTTGTAATCTTCTTCTGTTAACTTAAGAATTGGCTTTTTCACTTCTAAAGATAACCAAACGACCGCTTTTTTAACTAAAACAGGAGTCCATTCGATATCCTCTGCCAACCAAGGTAAATCAAATCTCGTTAACAATGACGCTGAATCTGTATCTAAGATGAATTCAACATGATCGGATAATTGTAAGTACGTAGCCGGAATTTCTGATGAAATTTCACCTTCTACAGCTTTCTTGATGATTTCAGCTTTGTTACCACTCCAAGCCATCAAAATAATTTCTCTAGCTTTGAAAATAGTACCAACACCCATCGTAATTGCCTTACGCGGTACATTCTCTTTACCCCCAAAATCACGTGAGGCATCACGACGTGTTAAATCATCTAAAGTAACAACGCGTGTACCTGAATTAGGAGCAGATCCAGGTTCATTGAAACCAATATGACCTGTTCGTCCAATTCCTAAAATTTGAATATCTAAACCACCTAAATCAGTAATCTTTTGCTCATATGCCTCGCATGCTGCATTAATGAGGTCGGTTGCTAATGTTCCATCCGGAATATTGATATTTGATCGTTCAATGTCAACGTGATCAAATAAATTTTTATTCATGAAGGTGACATAGCTTTGTGCTGCATCAGGTTGCATAGGGTAGTACTCATCTAAGTTAAATGTGATTACATTTTTAAAACTTAAACCTTCCTCTTGATGTAAACGGATTAATTCAGCATAAACTTTAACGGGTGTTGCACCAGTAGCAAGACCTAAAATTGCATTTTCGCCATTTTTTTGCTTATTACGGATAACATCCGCAATTCGCTTTGCAACAACTTTGGAAGCTGTGCTTGGGTCAGGATACACACTTACAGGAACTTTTTCAAAGCGTGTTGCTTCCAATAAATTTAATCTAGCCATTATTAGAATATAGTATTGATAGGGTGAATTACAAATTTATAAAATATTGTAGCTTATCCACCATTTTTTGTAAGATTTTAAATCGTTTATAGCAAAAATGCAAATGCACACGATTGCTAAAACGTTTATATCTTCTTTCCTCTAGATATTATTAAGTAAGTCAATTGCTTGTGTGAGTGTTTCTGTTCTTTTAGCAAAACAAATTCTTAAAATATATTGATCCAAATTCGATGTATAAAAAGCAGAAATAGGGATTAGTGCAACTTTGTTTTCAACGACCAATCTTTCGGCAAAAATTAAGTCATGCTCGGATGAAATAGCCCGATAATCAATATTGATAAAATAGGTTCCTTCACTCGGTAAAACAGTAAATCTTGAATTTGCTATACCCTTTACCAAGTAATTCCTCTTCTCTTCAAAAAAATTGTTCAAGTTTAAATACCTATTCGAATTTTCCAGATATTTCGCAATTGCCATTTGCACTGCCCCATTTACACTAAATACATTGTATTGATGTATTTTCCTGAATTCTCGCGTTAACTCCAGAGGTGCAATGCAGTAACCTACTTTCCAGCCGGTAACATGAAATAACTTTCCAAATGACGCGATCACAAAACTTCTTTCTCGCAACACTGGACAAGCAACTAAAGAAATTGGCGCTCTACCGTCAAATACGATATGTTCATATACCTCATCACTTAAAACAAAAGCATCAGATGAGGTGACAATAGCTGTTAAAGCATCAATATCAGCCTGTTGAAACTGTCTGCCTGTCGGATTATTCGGATTATTAATAATAATTAATTTCGTTTTGGCATTGACTAAACTCTTGACATAATCCCAGTCAATCGCAAAATTTGGCGCCAGTAGACTTACAGGAATCACTTTCCCTCCAAATAATTTAACCGTTGGGGCATAACAATCGTAGGCTGGTTCGAAAATTAGGACTTCGTCCTCTTGGTTCACAACCGTAGCAATAACCGTAAAAATAGCCTGTGTCCCTCCTGCTGTGACTGTTATCTCATCATTGATATCGACATGCACCTGATGAGTATTCCAAACCTTTTCTGCTATTTTTTCACGCAACGATAAAACACCAGACATCAGTGCGTATTGATTAAATCCAACATTCATATATGTATGTACCAAATCAATCAAATCAGGGTCTGTGTCGTAATCAGGAAATCCTTGTGCTAAATTCAATGCCCCATATTGATGAGCTAATGCAGACATTTTACTAAATATGGTCGTACCCACCTCAGGGAGCTTAGATTGAAATTTTGAATTCATAGCTTGTTAGAATAAAATGCTAAAATAATATTTTGGAACACTTAATAGACAATTGTAAAATAAATGTATAAAAATATAATATAATCTACCTAATTAATAGATTATATTATATTTGTAATCTAAATGCGTAAATAACAATGAAAAAAATATTTTTATATTTCCTTTTCTGCTTACCATTATTGGTTGTTGCTCAAAAAAAGGAACTCACGAAAGCGGATTATATTGCCCGTGTCAAAGCAAATCCTGATTCCGTTTCCTCTTTAATTGATTTAAGAAGAGTAGGTGGATATACTCCCGAGTATACAGAATTGCAGAATCTGTATAATACACTAGGTAAAAAGGTAAAAAACTCCAAGGATGGCAAAGAGTTTAAAGCTTATCTTGAAGCGTTGTCTACGGTAGAAATAGGCAAACAAGCGCCAGCATTCACGCAAAATGATACCAGTGGCAATCCCGTGAATTTATCCGATTTTAGAGGGCAATATGTACTGTTAGACTTTTGGGCATCTTGGTGCCCAGATTGTCGAGTAGAAAGTCCTGATTTAGTCAAAACTTACGCTGCTTTTAAAGACAAAAATTTTGAGATTTTGGGAATATCCTTTGACAGAGATCGAAATTCTTGGATCAAAGCTATTCATACCGATCAATTACATTGGAAACATGTATCCGATTTACAACGTTGGCAAAATAATGTAGGCACATTGTATGGGGTAAAGTCTATACCACAAAATGTTTTAATAGACCCTACAGGTAAAATTATTGCTCGAAATCTCCATGGAGACGACTTAAACAACAAATTGAAAGAGGTACTAAAATAATTTGAATCAATGACATATAAAAAGGAGCACTATATAGTGCTCCTTTTTATATGTCATCATAAGCTCCCGTTTTTACCCGAATAATGCTCTAAATACATCTTCTAATGTAGCCACAGGGCGAATCGCGATATTATACTTTTTAGGATCCAATCCTTTGGTATTAAATTTTGAGATAAAAATACCTTCAAAACCTAGCTTCTCAGCCTCAGCAATGCGTTGTTCAATACGATTTACGGCACGAATTTCTCCTGAAAGCCCCACTTCTCCAGCAAATGTAATATTGGTTTTAACGGCAATATCCTGCTGTGATGAAATAATAGCAACGATCACAGCTAGATCTATAGCTGGGTCTTCGACACGCAATCCGCCTGCGATATTTAAGAAAACGTCTTGCGCGCTCAACCTAAAGCCAAAACGCTTTTCCAGTACAGCAAGCAACATACTTAATCTTTTGGTATCAAATCCAGTAGAGGTACGCTGCGGGTTTCCAAATGCAGAATTACTGACCAATGCTTGTACTTCGATCATCATCGGACGTGCCCCCTCTAACATGGCTGCAATAGACACACCACTAACAGGAGCATCTCTTTGAGATATCATGATTTCAGAAGGATTAGAAACCTCTCTCAATCCCGATCCTTGCATTTCGTATATCCCCAGTTCTGATGCAGAACCAAAACGATTTTTCACAGCTCTCAAAATCCGGTATACATGATGTCGGTCACCTTCAAATTGCAATACGGTATCCACCATATGTTCCAATACTTTTGGACCTGCGATTGAACCGTCCTTCGTAATATGACCAACAATCAAAACAGGTGTACTTGTTTCTTTTGCAAAACGCAACAACTCAGCAGTACATTCTCGCACTTGCGATACCGACCCGGGGGCAGATTCAATTTGAGAAGAATGCAGCGTTTGAATGGAGTCGATCACAATCACATCGGGTTGTACAACTTCAATCTGCTTAAAGATATTCTGAGTAGACGTTTCCGTTAAGATATAACAATTTGCATTAGAGGATTGTGACAACCGCTCTGCGCGCATTTTAATTTGTTGTTCACTTTCCTCTCCAGAAATATACAAGGTCTTCACCTTCGGAATTGATAATGCCAGTTGTAACATTAAGGTCGACTTACCAATACCAGGCTCCCCTCCGATTAAAACCAAAGATCCAGGCACAATCCCCCCCCCCAGTACTCGGTTAAATTCCTGATCAGGTGTTAAGATTCGAGATTCATCTTGATAGACGATCTCATGGATAACGGCGGCTTTATTTGCACGCTTAGGCGAAGATGTCACTGACGTACTTCGCCATTCTGGAACCTTTGAACTTGACTTTTCGACAACCTCTTCCACTAAAGAATTCCATTGTTTACATGAAGGACACTGTCCAAGCCATTTTGCAGATTCAAATCCACAACTTTGACAGAAATATGCTGATTTTGTTTTTGCCATTGTACGAATTTACCATTTTTTAAACATCTACATTTAGGTTATTAAAAAATCTTAACCTATTTTGTAACAAGAAGCATGAGTTATCGACTTATCAGATATGAATTTGGAACAAGAGTTTGTTATCCTTTTAGAAAAAAATCAAAATATTGTACATAAAATCTGTAAAATATATACAGATCAAGAAGATGTACATAAAGATCTTTTCCAAGAAATAACGATACAGCTTTGGCACTCTTATCCCAAATTCAGGGGCGAAGCCAAATTCAGCACTTGGGCTTACAGAATCGGGTTAAACACAGCTATCTCCCTATTTAGAAACAAGAAAAGAAAGCTCAGTATCATTCCCTGGGATCAGGCACTTGAAAAGATATCCTATGAAGAATATGACCCTCAAAAAGATGATCAACTACACTATTTATATGAAGCCATACAGCATTTAAATGATATTGAAAAAGCACTCATCTACCTTTATCTGGAAGACAAAGATTATACGGAAATAGCAGAAACCTTAGGTATTAGCGAAGTCAACGCACGTGTAAAAATGAATAGGACAAAAACAAAGTTAAAAGAGATTTTAAAAAAGAAAGGAGCTTTATAATGGATGAGTTGGATCAATTCAAAAAACAATGGCAAGAGGATAAAAACTTTATTAAAGTAGATCAATCTGATATTAAAACCATGCTTCACAAAAGCTCTACATCGATCGTTAAATGGATATTTATGATCAGTCTGATCGAACTGAGCTTAGGTATTATTTTATCCTTATTACTGCCTAATTCAAATAGAGATGAGTTACCGTTTTTTCATTTTGTAGATTATGCTTCGGAATTAGTTTTTTATTGCGCAATAGCATATTTTATCTATAAATTCTTTAAATCATACACCAGTATCTCGAGCACCAATAGCACTAAAAACCTATTAAATAGCATCTTGGAGACAAGAAAACATGTCGAAAATTATATTAAATTCAATATATACTTCATTATGTATTCCTTTTTCGTGGCATTTTTAGAATTAACAGTACGAAAGATCGATTTAGATCATAAATGGGGATCTAATCTTCTCATGATTATTGCTTTTGCAGTATGTATAACCTTAGTGGCATATGTGTTTATTGCAATTTTTAAATTTTATTACAAAATCGTTTACAGAAGATTACTTAGAAAACTGAATAATAACTATGAAGAATTGAATCGTTTAGAACAAGAATAATAAGTCTTAAGGTTTTATATTTTCTACCTGTACACACCATGGAAAAAATTGCAGTCTATTATTTTTTATTTATTAATTTCATCACCATTTTAATATTTTATATAGACAAACAAAAAGCGAAAAATAGGAGCAATAGAATCTCAGAAAAAACATTACTCACATGTTGTATCATTGGTGGAAGCTTAGGGGGATTTGCTGCCATTTACTTATTTAGGCATAAAACAACAAAGAGAAGCTTTTTGCTTCCCTTTTATTTTATCGCTATGCTACACATCGGATTAATCTACGGATATGCCCACTACTATGGCTAAGCTTAATTTTCATTCTCTTTTAATATTCTTAAAAAGTTTAAACCCATAATTTTCGCAACATCCGAAGAGGCATAGCCTCTTTCCAGCAAAGCCCGAGTTAAATTGGGAAGCTTACTCACATCTTCCAAACCTTGCGGTGTAGATTCAATACCATCGTAATCTGAACCAATAGCTACGTGATCAATGCCTATCTTTTTTACCAGATAATCAATATGGTCCAACAATAAGGACATGGATACATTAGCTACATGCTTATGCTCACTTGTTAGTTGCTCATACTGACTTGAAGCAGAAAGGCTATAATTACCCTGCTTTCCAAATTGTTTTTTATATAATTTCTTCACTCGCTTTTCGTAACTTTTATCCAGAAAACCAGAATAGAAATTAACGCCAACGACTCCCCTATTTTTCTTCAAAGCCTCTAATTGAGCATCCTTCAAATTTCGAAAATGAGGGGTCAATGAATAAGAATTACTATGCGAGACTAAGACCGGCTTTGTTGAGATTTCCAATACGTCATAAAACGTTTGCTCTCCCGCGTGGGATAAATCAACCATCATCCCCAGTTTATTCATCTTTCCAATGATCTCTTTTCCCAATGCAGACAATCCTTTTCCTTCCCTTGACTTCGTTTTAGACTCTTGAGCAGCAGCAGTTGCCCAAGACAAATCGTAGTTCCAAGTCAGCGTCATATATCGGGCACCTCGCCGATAAAGAGCTTCCAGATTTGAGACATCAGCCTCGATCATATTACCCCCTTCGATACCAATCAGAGCAGCAATTTTTCCAGACTTTGTAATACGCTCGATCTCCAGGCTATTTTTAGCAAGCTCGATCTGATCTGGGTTTCGATTTAACACCTCTTCCAGAGCATCAATTTGATCATTGGCATGTTTAAAAGCTCCCGATTTCCATTTTTTATCGTCAGACCAAACGGCAAAGACTTGAACATCTACTCCCCCCGAAATCATTCTAGGAATATCCGTATGGTTCACCAGCAATTGCTTGCTGATATCATGCCCTTTTAAAATCGATTTAATAATCACATCATTATGGCCATCAACCACAATCATCTGCTGATGAATGGATGGATAGTCTTGTGCTTTCGCGGTTGCAATTCCTGATAATATCATGGCCAATGGTAAAACATAATTTTTCATAAACGCTATTTCTTCCCCTCATTAATCACCTCATAGATCGCATCTTGAATGCGGCTTCTAATATTAAGATTCAACAATTTCGTAGAAACTTGTGGATGAACACGATTAGATAAAAATATATATACGAGTTGATTAGCTGGATCAATCCAAATACAAGTACCTGTATATCCCGTATGTCCATACACCGTTGGATTTGATAACTTTGAAGGGTACTCATTTTTTACATTTGGGTCCCAACGATCAAAACCCAATCCTCGACGACTAGATTCAGATTGTTTTGAAGTAAATTGATCGACCGTTTCTGCTTTAAAATATCGCTCTCCACCATATTCGCCTTTGTTTAATAAAAGCTGCCCATAGATCGCCAAATCATTCGCTGTTGCAAATAATCCTGCATGACCAGCGACACCCCCTGCCATAGCCGCACCCTGATCATGAACATAACCTTGCAAAAGCACCTTTCTAAAAGACGTATCCTGTTCAGTGGGTATAATCTGTGATTTTGAAAAACGTTCTCTTGGATTATATCCAGCAGTCTTCATGCCTAATGGTCCATAGAAATTATCTTGTACATAGGCTTGCATCGGTATTGCCGTTTGGTGCTCCGCGACTTCTTTCATGACATACATACTGATATCGCTATAGACATAATTGCCAACGGGCTTCACTTCAGAATTGAGCATTTCAGGCCACATCACATCGCGGTAATAGTTATTAAGCAGATAACAACTATCTGCAACCTTTACGTTATGAGTAGTCGAATAATTCCGTTGTACGTCGCCAGGCTTTAAATTTCTATAAAAAGGAATGAAAGGCGTAAATCCTGCCTCATGAAGCATCACACTTTTCAAAAGAATATCTTTTTTATTCGTTGATTTAGCCTGCCAAAGATAATCTCCGATAGGTTTGTTTAAATCAATAACCCCTTGCTCCGTCAAGCGCATGATGACCGGTGTAGTCCCGGCAATTTTACTCACAGATGCTAAATCAAAGATGTTATGTATCGTTGTTGGTACCTCTTTACTATAAGTATGGTAACCATAACCTTTTTCAAAAATAACCTGTCCATTCTTAACCACCATGACAACAGCCCCAGGGGTCGCTTTTTGAGCAATTGCCTCTTCAGCAATTGCATCAATTTTCTTCCCTAACTTATCGAGATTAACAGCATCATTTTTAACCAGACTGTATTGGATGCGCGTCTGGCTTGTCGCTTCTCCCATACCTTTTGTAAAAGTGGAAGAATATGTCTTCTGAAGTTTATTAACGGCAGACAATCCTCCAAAAATTGTCATTGCTGCATTTTTTTGCGTTTCATCAGAAAGATGTGTATTCCACAAAATTGGACTTTTCAAATCATCGAGCAGAGCTAGTACATCACCCTTTCCAAAGACAGCCAGAACGATTCTTTTATTATTTCGCTCCGCTTGCTTAAGCTGTTCCACAAAAGATGTCGTCAAGTCTTCCGATTTTAATGCAACGATGACCACATTGCTGTATTTAACCTGTTCGTCAAAGTTCTTAAAACCCACATAATTCACTGTAGCATAACGGAATAGTTGATCTTGAAATGGATTAAATAAGTTAGAGTCAGGTGTGCAGACAGCAATGTTATATTGATCCAATTTTCCAAAAGGGAGTACCGCATCAATATTATTAAACAGAACAGTTTCATTTTTAATAGAAGATCTATACTGGGCTTTTAAATGATTTGTATGGAAATAGCCAATAGCAAAAAATCCAAGCATTAGGAGTTTTATTCTACTTATCATCATGTGTTTAAAAAAAGGGTTTACGTGTAAATGTACAAATAAAAGCTATACAATCATGCACAAAAACGCACAATAAAACGTATTATATACCTGCGTTGGAGATTTCCAACAGAAGAAAAGCGATCACATGTTGAAACGAGATATAGCCCTTTATCATCTTACCAATTAGTAACTTAGATATATAAAATGAAGAATGTCACTGATATTTAACACGATTATAATTGGATACAAATGCAAATTTATCTAAGTTTGATTTATGCCTGAGGTAGTAGAAGACAGAACCATTTTTTCCTTATTGGAAGTAACTCGTAGCATTCAGAAAACTATTGCTGAGCGTTATAAGAGTCTGTATTGGATTAAAGCGGAGATGAACAAATTGAATCATTATTCGCATTCTGGACATTGTTATCCGGAATTAGTCGAGAAAACCGAAGGGAAAATCGTGGCTGAGATTCGATCTATTTTATGGAAGGCAGATTATCACAGGATCAACAATCATTTTATTAAGATAGCTCAAGAACCTTTACGTGAAGGAATTACGATGTTATTCCAGGCGAGTATCTCCTATGATCCCATGTATGGGCTAAGTTTAAGAATTGTAGATATTGATCCGACTTTTACTTTAGGAGAGCTCGAAAAGGAAAAATTAAATAGCATCAATAAATTAAAGGAAGAAGGTATTTTTGATATAAATAGAAATCTTCCTTTTCCAATCCTACCCAAACGATTAGCCATTATTTCGGTAGAAACCAGCAAAGGGTTATCCGATTTTTACAAAATCATCAATCAAAATCCTTGGGGATATAAAATAGAGCAAACACTTTATCCAGCATTATTACAAGGAGATAAATCAGTTCCTTCTATCATCCGGCAATTGTCCATCATAGCGGAACGTGCAGATGATTACGATGCAGTAGCTATTATTCGTGGTGGTGGCGGAGAAGTGGGCTTATCAAGTTATAACAACTACCTACTAGCTAAAGCTATTGCAATTTTTCCATTACCGGTTTTGACGGGCATTGGTCATTCCACCAATCTCACAGTAAGTGAAATGGTCGCCTATAAAAATGCAATTACTCCAAGTGAATTGGCAGATTTTTTAATTCAAAAATTTCATAATTTCGCCATTCCCTTAGATCAATTGACTACCAGAATATTGCAAAATACAACTGCAATATTCAAAGATGAAAACGAAAAATTAAAAGCTTTTGCCTCAACGATTAAATGGTCCGCGCAGCAGTCTATTCAACAGTCCAAAGTCGATTTGACTGCTTTTGAAAAAGATCTTAAAACAAATTTAGCCTACATCTTCCGGCAGAACTATACAACGCTCGATCATCTTGAAAAAATTATCCAGCTCGCAGATCCGATTCGACTACTTAAAAAGGGATTCTCAATTACCAAAGTCAACGGAGAACTGCTGATGTCTGTAGATCAAATTAATGAGAATGATGTGCTAACAACACAAGTTTGGGATGGTGAAGTAATCAGTATAACACAAAAAATCAACAAAAATGGAAAATAATTATACCTATACAGATGCATTTGCAGAATTAGAAAAGATCGTACAGGAAATTGAAACGGGGAGTACTAATATTGATGTGTTATCTGAAAAAATAAAAAGAGCATCACAATTAATTCAAGTTTGCAGAGCACAGCTCACCTCTACAGAAGAGGAGGTCAATCTTTTATTAAAAAACTTGACCCCCGCTGAAAATGAAGAAGAATGATTAACGTTTCAATAATCGATAGTAATGGTTATCAAGATGCTTACGCATACCCTCTTTAAAAGATGTTACATCACCTTTTTTTAATAATTTGATTAGATCCTTATGAGAAATGAATTCATTTGAAGTCTTATCACTATTCAATAGACCACTATCATGTACATACTGGAAGATAGGTAATAATAATTCTTGAAAATCCATTAACATCTTATTGCCAGAGATCTTATACAATTTACCATGAAAAGCCACTTCTTCTTCAATCTGAAAAGAGGTTTTATTTTTATTGTTTGATTCTACTTGAACGATTTCCTCCAATACAGCAATATCCTCAACTGTCGTGCGGTCGAAAATCAACTCTGCCATACCCACTTCAAGAGCAAGCCGCATTTCAAATATATCTTTCAGCGTATCATCATCCAACATAGTGGGGTGGAAAATCTTCTTTAAAGGAGATAGCAGTTGTGGATTTGTCAAAACAGCTCCTCTGTGTTTACGAGATTCTATTAAACCCACCATACGCAATCGTAATAAAGCCTCTCGAATAACAGTTCTGGAAACTCCAAAACTTTCAGACAACTCTAGTTCTTTTGGTAAAGATTCGCCTATTTGGATATTACGAGCCCTAATTAAATCAATAATATGATTTTCTACTTTGTCTACTAAACTTGATGTATCAACATTTTCAAATTTCTCTAACATGGGATTTTTTATTATGATTTTTCACTTGAATCAAAGTCATTACAAATGTTACACTTTTTTTTCTCATTTACTTGCTTTACTAGAGATAAAAGAATAATTTTAATGTTTTAAATGTATGACATAATGCTTTTGTTGAATACTAATAATAAGTAGGTTTATAAAATTTAGGAGTTTCCACGCTTGAATTCAAAACTGAAGTAATTATATGTATGATTTAATTTTTTGTTCATACCAAATAAAACTATATAAACTTAAAGTACACAGACTTAGTATAGATAAATAATGGATATCATCTAATACAGCTTCATAAAATCAAAAGAGATCATATTTATACCCTATGAATAATCATAAATTACAAGGCTTAATCGCAGCACCTTTTACACCATTATTAGCGAACGGCGATATTAATATTGGCGCCATTCCTGCTTATTATCAATTGCTAAAACAAAATCAAGTTGCGGGAGCATTTATATGTGGCTCTACAGGAGAAGGGGTTTCATTAACTTTTGATGAACGAGTCGCAATTATGCAAACATGGGCAGAAGCGACACTTCAGGATAAAGATTTCAAGGTAATAACCCTTGTAGGTGGTACAAATATTAAAGAATGCTGTTTGCTTGCTGCAAAAGCAGAAGAATTTGGGCTCTTTGGTGTTGCATTCACTTCACCATTTTATTTTAAACCTGCAGATGTAAATCAGCTAGCACAATGTTGCAAAGAAATAGCTGCTGCCGCATCCAATACAGCATTTTACTATTATCATATACCCGTATTAACAGGAGGAAATTTTTCAATGATCGATTTATTAAAAACAATAGACGATAAAATTTCCAATTTTGCAGGTATAAAATATACCCACGAGGACTTTATGGATTATTTATCATGCCTTAATTATGCCAATCACAAATATGATATACTTTGGGGCAGAGATGAAAACATGCTATCAGCACTTGTCCTTGGAGCTAAAGGAGCCGTTGGAAGTACCTACAATTATGCAGCACCATTATATCTAGCATTAATGGATGCTTTTAATCAAGGGGATTTTGAAAAAGCAAACACATTACAACAAAAATCAATCGATATGATCACCCTATTAGGAAAGTATGGTGGTATATCTGTCGGTAAATCTTACATGAAACTAATTGGCTTGGATTGTGGCGAATTTAGACTTCCGGTAAGAAATATGACGACAACTGATTTTGAAAAATTTAAAGCTGATGTTTCAGCATTAGATTTTCAAAGTTTCCAATCAACGCTATAACATAATGAAAATCATTCCTCTTATCCTAAGTACTTTCTTATTTATGCAATGTAAAACAACAAACCGGGCAGCAGAGATCAGTTGGTCTATGGCTGATTCTTTACCCAATACCAGTAATGGTCAAGTTCAACTAGGCGTGGCTGGTCCAGTTGTTGGAATTCACCAAAATCATTTATTGATTGCGGGTGGTGCTAATTTTCCAGAAAAAATGCCTTGGGAAGGAGGGGTAAAAAAATACCAGCATTCTGCATACATCTTTTCTCTTCACGATCACAAGCTACAATTGATAGACACCGTTTCATTTCATACTTCAACGGCATATGCCGCAAACAGTAGTCAAGAAGAGGGCATTTATACTGCAGGAGGCGAAAATGAAATGGGAGCTTCTTCACAATTTCATCGCTACAGATGGAATAAGATAAAAAATAATTTTGTCGCACAACCATTAGTCGATCTACCCCTTCCCTTGAGCAATGCAAGCCTCGTCACAGATGACCACAAATGCTATCTGATAGGTGGAGAAAATGCAAATCTGGTATCAGATAAAATATATCGCTATGACCAGAAATGGGAAGAATACATGAATCTGCCTTATCCGCTAACGCATACAGTAGCACTTGTGAAAAATCACTTTCTTTACCTGTTTGGGGGACGAACTAGACAAGTAAATGCTGTCAGTACACTATACAAGACATGCTACAAAATAAATTTAAAAACAAAAGAATGCATTCAAATTGCTGATTTACCAGAAGCTCTTTCAGCAGGCACAGGCTTCAAAGATGATAAAGGTCACCTATTTTTAATTGGCGGAGATAATGGGATTACTTTTCACAAAGTCGAAAACCTTTTATTGGAGATTGCAAAAGAAACAGATCCGGTAAAAAAAGACAAATTAGTACAAGATAAAGCACGCGTACAGTCCAATCATCCAGGATTCAGCAAAAAGATATTACAGTATGATGAACAATCAAACACATGGCAAGTAGTTGGCAATTTGCCGGTAGGTTCACCGGTTACCACTACAGCTGTCTTTCACCAAAAACAAGTTTATATTCCATCGGGGGAAATTAAAGCAGGTATTAGATCTGCAGGAATATTGACAGGTACAATACAATAACTATTATATAAACCAAATCATGATAAAAAATAAAAAATATTACCCTTGGATCGTTGTAGGCCTGCTATGGGTAGTCGCTCTATTAAACTATATGGATCGGCAAATCCTGTCCACTATGCGGCCGACCATGCAAGTTGATATCGTCGAATTGCAATCTGCAACCGTATTTGGGCAATTAATGGCTATATTCCTATGGATTTATGGATTAATGAGTCCTGTTTCAGGAATATTAGCGGACAGACTTAATCGAAAATGGCTTATCGTTTGCTCTCTATTCGTTTGGTCACTGGTCACTTCGTTGATGGGCTTTGCCACTACTTATCCCGAATTGATGATCTTACGTGGCATCATGGGTATTTCAGAAGCCATCTACATTCCAGCAGGCCTGTCCCTCATATCGGATTTTCACAGTGATAAGTCCCGTTCATTAGCGATCGGTATCCATATGACCGGTTTATATACAGGTCAGGCATTGGGCGGATTTGGAGCCACCTTAGCAAGCTCATACTCTTGGCATAGTACATTCAAACTCTTTGGTTTGATAGGCGTATTATATGCTCTTATACTCATGTTCTTTCTATCCGAAGCTCCAGCTAGGACAAAAAGTTCACATGAAAAAGAAAAACCGGTCAATAGTTTCAAAGCCATAGGTATGCTATTAAGCAATATCTCCTTTTGGGTTATATTATTCTATTTTGCCATACCAAGTTTACCCGGTTGGGCAACAAAAAACTGGTTACCAACATTGTTCTCCGATAACCTCCATATTCCGATGTCCCAAGCAGGTCCACTATCCACTGTTACTATCGCTGTTTCATCCTTCTTGGGAGTTATTTTTGGCGGTCTATTATCCGATCGCTGGATTCAAAAAAATGTAAAAGGCCGCATTTATACCTCTGCAATAGGTCTATTACTGACCATACCAGCTATGTTCTTAATTGGTTATGGACAACATATATTTCATGTCGTTGGAGCTGGATTGATGTTCGGCTTTGGCTTTGGGATGTTTGATGCCAATAATATGCCGATTCTCTGTCAATTTGTACCTAGCAAATTCCGCGCAACCGCATACGGTATCATGAACATGTTAGGTGTTATGGCTGGTGCATTCATCACAAAAGTGCTAGGAAGCTCTGCCGATGAAGGAAAATTAGGAAAAGACTTTGCTTTGCTAGCGATCATTGTTTTCATAGTCGTTATCATTCAACTTGTTGTATTAAAACCTAAATCAAATGCCTCGTTGGATTAAAAAAATAATTTTACTAGCCACTATGGTCACATGTAGTACCCTGACGGTGAATGCGCAAAAAAAAGTTGCCTGCATCGGTGATTCTATTACAAAGGGGTTAGGTTTAAAAAATAATGATAAAACCTATCCTGCGCAACTTCAAGAATTATTAGGCTTAGACTATGATGTTCAAAATTTTGGTTTTAGTGGTGCCACTTTATTGCGTAAAGGACATAAGCCCTATGTCGAAACGGCGGAATATAAGCAAGCAATCGCATTTCAACCGGATATCGCTGTTATAGCGTTGGGAGTAAATGATACCGATCCACGTAACTGGCCTAACTACGGTGACGAATTCGAACAGGATTATAGCTTACTCATCAATGATTTGAAAAAAACAAATCCACATATTACGATATATATCTGTACACTCACCCCCATTTTTAGTGGACATCCACGATTCTTATCAGGAACAAGAGACTGGTATCAAGAAATCAGTCTCTTGATACCAAAAATCGCCAAAAATAATCAGGTAAAGCTGATTGATATCAATGGTCAATTGAAAAGCAGAATAGATTTATTTGAAGATAACGTACATCCCAATTCAACAGGAGCCACCGTCATTGCTCAGCAAGTGAAACAAGCATTGGCAGGTATCGTACAACCACTTTCAGTCGATCTTAATTTTGGGGATCACATGGTTTTACAGCGTAACCGTGAAAATCAAATTGCTGGAAAAGTTTCTTCGAATAAAAGGGTAACGGTCAATTTCAATCATAAAACATACCAAAGGGAAGCGAATGAAAATGGCCTTTGGTCAATTCTTTTACCATGCATGCCTGCTGGAGGTCCATATGAAATAGTAATACGATCGGAAGATGAAGAAGTGAAACTTAAAGACGTTCTTTTTGGTGACGTATACTTAGCTTCTGGACAATCAAACATGGCATTTGAATTGAAACATGCACTGGCATCAGATAGTCTAATTCAGATTAAAGCTCCGCATATAAGACTATTTAAAAGCGCCAATTTAGTACAAACAAATTCAACAACTTGGGATCTAACTACTTTGGAAAAGATTAATAATTTAGACTTTTTCTCAGGCAAATGGAGCTTACCAACAAAAGGAAACAAAGCAGATTTTTCAGCCGTAGCCTATGCTTTTGCCATTGAAATCGCGAGTAAAACCAATATTCCAATTGGCATAGTCGAGTTAGATGTACCAGGATCCAATACGGAGTCTTGGATAGACAGAACAACACTCGAACAAGACAATCTATTGGCTACATACATACACAATTGGAGGAAATCAGATTTTATTCAAGACTTCTGCCGCACTCGATCCGATCAAAATCTGGCTCTTGCAACACAAAAATACCAAAGACACCCGTATGATCCGTCTTTCAACTTTGAAGCAGGAGTAGTCCATTGGTTAAAAACCCAATTCACCGCTATTCTATGGTATCAAGGAGAAAGCAATGCCCACAATATTGAGCTACATGAATTATTATTTAAAACCTTGGTTAGCTCATGGCGTCATCGACTCCAACAACACCTCCCTTTTTATTATGTCCAACTATCCAGTATCAATCGTCCCTCTTGGCCAAGATTTAGAGATAGTCAGCGCAAGTTGAACCAGCAGACTGAAGATACCTATATGGCTATTTCCTCTGATGTAGGTGATCCTTTGGATGTGCATCCTAAAAACAAGGTGATCATCGGCAAGCGGTTAGCGAACTTGGCTCTAGCACATACTTATAAGTATCAGATTAATGCCGATTATCCATCATTTAAGTACCATAAGAAAAAAGAAAAAACAATTGATGTCTATTTTAACAATACTAAAACACTCACAACGAGAAATAATCAACCTCTACAAGGATTTATTTTAATCGATAAAAAAGGATTTACCCATCAACCTGCGCGCTTGTCGATTCAGAAAAATCGAGTTACGATCCATTTACCTGAGCATATTATCATTACCGAAATTCGTTACGCATATTCACCTTACACCACTGCAAACTTGGAAAATGAATCAGGAGTACCTGCTTCTACCTTCAGTTTCAAAATTGACTAATCTATGTATACTATAACACAACTCGAAGAACTCGAAAAATTTTATAAAACACAGCTTTTAGAAGATACTGTACCCTTTTGGTTTCCAAAATCATTCGACTATGAAGATGGAGGTTTCTTATTAATGCGTGATCAAGATGGAAGTTTAATTGATGACGATAAAGCGGTATGGATACAGGGTCGGGCAACTTGGTTATTAGCCACGCTATATAACACGATAGAACCTCGAGAAGAATGGTTAGAAGGAGCTAAACTAGGTTATGACTTTATCCGAAAGCATTGTTTTGATCATGATGGACAAATGTTTTTTCATGTCACCAAAGATGGTCAGCCCATCCGAAAAAGAAGGTACTATTTTTCTGAAACTTTTGCTGTTATTGCATTTGCAGCCTATGCAAAAGCTTCGGGATCGCAAGAAGCGGCTGACCTGGCACGTTCCATTTTTGGAAAATGCATCCAATATGCTTCCGGAGAAATCAAATTAACCCCAAAATTTACAGACACTAGACCCGCAAAAGGTATTGGCACACCCATGATCATGATCAATACCGCGCAACAATTGCGCGAAACAATTGGTGATCCACGTTGTGATCAAGCCATTGCAAATTGGATTGAAGAAATAGAATCGAATTTTGTGAAGCACGATTTAAAAGTAGTCATGGAACAGGTTTCCCCTACTGGCGAAATCATTGATCATATTGATGGGAGAACATTAAATCCAGGACATGCCATAGAAGGCGCTTGGTTTATCTTACATGAAGCAAAATATCGTAACAACGATCCAACACTCATCCAATTGGGTTGTAAAATGCTCGACTATATGTGGGAAAGAGGCTGGGACAAAGAGTTTGGTGGTATCCTTTATTTTATAGATCTATACGATAAACCTGTTCAGGAATATTGGCAAGACATGAAGTTTTGGTGGCCACAAAATGAAACAATTATCGCTACACTCCTTGCTTATCTGATGACAGGAAATCAAAAATATGCTGAGATGCACAAAAAAATCCATCAATATGCGTATGATAAATTTCATGATCAGCAACATGGCGAATGGTTTGGATACCTCCATAGAGATGGATCTATTGCGCAAACTGCAAAAGGAAATTTATTTAAAGGTCCATTTCACCTACCACGTCAAGAATGGTATTGTTGGACTATTTTAAACCATTTTATAAAGGACAATAATGGACTGTAAACACTTATTCATAAGTATCCTTATTACCATTACCAGTATTTGCTCGTATCCAAGATCATATGCGCAAGAGAACCTCATCCCTCTGCCCATAAAAATGGAATTAGGCAAGGGCAAGCTCAAGCTTCATAAGGGTATTATTGTACAAAATAATAATCCGTCCCTACAATCAGAATATCAACTTGCAACGAATATTCTTGCGGATTGGAAAATAGAAGAAAAAGCATGGGTTAAGAATCAACATCTTCCGATATTAAAACTTGAACTTTTATCCGATCACCCAACAACTACACATGACGAATCTTATCATTTAAAAATAGATGATAAAGGTATTTTTATAACGGCACATTCCAGCGCTGGTCTTTTCTATGGTCTTCAAACATTAAGACAGTTTTCGATTCAAAAGAAAATGCTCTCCTTTTGTGACATTAATGATGCTCCCGCATTCTCCTGGCGATCCTTTTTGGTTGATGTCGGCCGCAATTATCAACCACTTGAGTTGTTAAAAGAGCAAGTCGATATCATGGCTCGTTATAAATTGAATGTCTTACATTTTCATTTTACCGAAGATATTGGATGGCGTTTAGCAAGTAAAAAATATCCAGGCCTGACCGATCCATCAAATATAACTAGAGGAACAGGAGCGCATTATTCAGAACAGGATTTCAAAGAATTAATCGCTTATTGTAAAGCAAGGCACATCCTCTTGTTACCGGAGATTGATATGCCAGGACATAGTGAAGCCTTTAAACGATATTTTGGAGTAAGCATGCAGTCTGACTCTGGTCTATATTATATCAAAGAGTTGTTAAAAGAATTTTCACAAACTTATAAAGACCTCCCTTATCTGCATATTGGTGGCGATGAGGTAAAAATAAGCAACCAAAATTTCATGCCCGAAATTACCAAATACGTCGAGGCATTAGGTTATAAAACGATCGGTTGGGATCCAGGCAGTAATTTGATGCCTCACACCATCAGACAGTTATGGATGGGTAGACCTAAAGCCATACAAGAGGGAGGAGAGTTTGTATATATCGACTCTAAACACCTCTACATTAACCACATGGATCCATTGGAAACCGTAACAACTCTTTTTCACCGAAAACTGGGGGAGCAAGATAAATCCAATAAGAATCTGATTGGAGCGACCTTGTGTGCATGGCCAGATCGCGCTGTTGCCAAACCAGAGGACATGTTCTATCAAAATGCGGTTTACCCTTCCATATTAACTTTTGCCGAGCGCATATGGCGTGGTGGAGGACAATCGGGATGGATCTGTAACATCGTTGATGAGAACACAAGCGCCTATCAGGACTTCATGAATTTTGAAAATAGATTACTCCATCATAAGCATCATTACTTTTCAAACAAGCCCTTTCCCTATGTGAAGCAAACAGGACTAAAATGGGATCTGATTGGACCTTTTCAAAATGGGGGCAATCTGAGGCAAGCGTTTGAGATCGAGCAGCAACCCTACGCAAAAGGTTTAGCAGTATCAAAAAAGATGGAAGGCGGAACCATCATACTCAGACACTGGTGGGCGGACATTATACCAGGTGCTATTAAAAACCCGCAACAAAACACCACCTGGTATGCACGTACTAAGATATGGAGTGATGCAAACCAACCTAAATTATTTTGGATCGGGTTCAACAATCTCTCTAGATCTTATGCCAGTAATACGCCTAAACTCAACACCTGGGACAATCTAGATAGTAAAGTCTGGGTTAATCATCAAGTCATTGAACCTCCATTATGGAATCATGCCGGAGCAAAAGGTCATTTAGAAATACCTCTGACTGATGAAGGATATACCTATAGAGAACCCTTGAAAATTTCATTAAAAAAAGGATGGAACGAAGTATTGATCAAACTACCTGTAAGCGATTTCAAGGGAGAAGATTGGCAAAATCCAATAAAATGGATGTTTACTTTTATTCCTATCAACTAAAAAATAAAATCGATTATTATATGAAAACAACATTTTTAACCATTTGTGTAGTAGCACTTTTTTCGATGACACAAGCTCAACAAGTGACCGTCTTTGAATCAGGAAAAGATGGCTATGCCAGCTATCGAATACCTGCAATCATTAAAAATAAAAACGGTGATTTATTAGCCTTTTCAGAAGGACGTGTAGATCATGCAGGAGATTATGGCAATGTAGATATCGTTTATAAAATCAGTAAAGACAATGGAAAAACCTGGGGAGCTATTCAGGTTGCTGCAGATTACGACCAATTGCAAGCAGGCAATGCTGCCCCTGTAGTCGACTTATTGGATCCTCAATATCCCAATGGTCGTATCTTTCTTTTTTATAACACGGGGAATGGTCATGAGCATGAGGTGAGAAATGGAAAAGGATTACGCGAATGTTGGTATGTCACTTCTACAGATGGTGGAAAAACATGGTCAGATCCAACAAATATCACAACAGCAATACATCGCCCCAATCAACCATTATTAAATCCCAACTATACTTTTAAAGAAGATTGGAGAGCATATGCAAATACTCCAGGTCATGCTTTACAGTTTGATTCAGGAAAATACAAAGGTCGTATTTATATCCCCGCAAACCATTCTGAAGGAAATCCAAAACCTGCAGGAAAAGATTATTATGCACATAGTTACTATTCTGATGATAATGGTAAAACTTTCAAGATCGGCAATACTATAACTTTTGAAGGAGGAAATGAGACTATGGCAGCTCAAATATCAAAAACAGGACTGTATATGAATACTAGAAACCAGCAAGGAAATATAAGGAACCGCATCATTTCCTATTCCAATGATGGTGGAGTAACATGGGATACAACTTTCTATGATAAAAATCTACCTGATCCCGTTAATCAGGGAGCAACCTTATCTTGGAAAAAGGGGAAAAATTATATACTAGCAGTATGTAATGCTGCTTCAGAAAAAGATCGTGACAACCTGACATTGCGCATCAGCAAGGATCAAGGCAAAACTTGGTATTTCAATCAAGTTGTAGCAAAAGCACCAGCAGGTTATAAAGGATCTTATTCCGCATATTCGGATATTGTCTTGGTCAAGAAAAATAGAATAGGCGTACTATACGAGAAGGACAATTATAAAACGATTGTTTTTACCGTAGTGCCTATATAATAGAAAATACACGATATCACTAAAAAGGGTTTGCATCTTCACGATACAAACCCTTTTTAGTAATATTAAATGAAAAACATTAAAACATAGGAACCTCAATCAACAACACTTGTGAATCCGTTTTAGCTTGCACATCGATATGGTCTATTTCCCATATACCGATTGCGTCTCTACGGTCTAAAACCTCCCCTGCGACTTCAACACTGCCCTCCAGTACAAAGATATAGACGCCATTCGATTCTCCATGTAAAGCATAATTCGTACTTATTCCAGCGTCTAGATCTGCTAAATTAAAATGAGCATCTTGATGAATCAATACCGCTTGACTATCTGCTATGTTAGGAGATACAATCGTCGCAAATTTATTTTTACGATCCACATCTGTATACGATTTCTGATCGTAGCTTGGTGTCAATTGTCTTTCATTTGGGATCACCCAAATTTGAAGAAACTTAACCGGATTCTCTTTGCTCCCATTAAATTCGGAGTGTGTAACTCCAGTACCTGCCGACATGATTTGTACATCTCCCGTTTGGATATCGCGACTGGTCCCCATACTATCTTGATGCGATAAAACACCTTCCAATGGAATACTTACGATTTCCATATTGTCATGAGGATGACGGCCAAAACCATTTCCTGCTTCGACAAAATCATCATTCAAAACACGTAATGCCCCAAAATTAACTTTATCTTGATCAAAATAGTTTCCAAAACTAAACGAGTGGGCACTTTTCAACCATCCAAAGTCAACATGGCCCCGATTTTTTGATTTATGTATTATCTTTTGCATTTTCTTATATTTATATGTTCAAACACTCAAATAACATACCAAGCTATAAATCAGGAAATAAAGGACTATTTAACATGACATATTGACAAACTGAGCAACAGCAGCAATACTCATCTCTGCTTATTTTTTTCATTACGAAAAAGCACGATCAGGAAGATTACATGCAAAGTAGAATTATGTGCTTCAAGTACAAATATTGATACTATTTCAATTTATCTGGCGAAAAAGCGTAAATAAGTGCCTTAGCCAATATGCGATTAGGATCTATCAAATTCATACCATTATGATCATTTTCTGGCAGTGCCAATGGCAGTTCAGTACATCCCAAAACGATGATTTCAGCTCCCCCTTTTTTCAATTCATCCATGGCACTATGCAATTCCAAGCGAACCTTATTTGTAACAGGAGCAGATTGTGCTTTAATACCGTACTCTGTGTCGTATATAGCATCATGTATTCGCTCTTGCCATTCCTCATTAGGCTCTACGACTTGGAAACCTTCTTTTACTAACATATTGCGGTACAGGCCCGAATTACGGGTGCCCGTAGTAGAAAGAATACCCACTCTTGCCTGTGGATAAAGAGCTTTCATAAAAGCAACCGTTTCTTTAACCAGATGCAGTACTTTAATCTTTTGATTCGTTCGGTACAGCTCCTGTTCAAAAACAGAATAAATGGGTTCAGCATGTGCCGTATTACATGGAATACCTACAACAGTTACTCCTGCATGCTCTAATTGCCTTGTGATTTCGGCAATAGCTATAGCCGGATTTACCGTTGAATTTCCATTTAAATAAGCTGTGCGATCACCAATCAAATTAGGAAATGAATAGAGCATTACCGGTAAATGCTCCTGATCTGATACAGCAATAGTCTCTTCAATAATTTTTTTATAAATATCTAATCCACCTAAAGGACCAACACCTCCTATAATACCTATCATATACCTTGTTTTCTAATTTAATTCACCTCTTCTTCATCCATAAGACCAAAAAGTCTATCCTTTATCCAAAAATAATTTCATTAAATATTTCATAACATCCATTCCTATATCGGTATTATTAGGTGCCACTTCACTTTCCATATTATGGATATAAAAAAACCTCTAAATCCAGGATCATAACCAGTATGCCAATACGCTATACCATTTTTATTGTTTTGAATATGCAAACGAGGTGCCAAAGGTATTTAGCTAGCATCCGCTTCAACATCTCGATATTTTAATAGCTGCTACGCTTGATTTTATCATAAACCGATGTTTAGATAACTTTCAGAAGTACGCTTCAACCAATGCTTTTTAATAAATTCTGGCAGTGCCCATATTAATAATAGGAAGAATAAAAAACGGAAGTAAAATATAGACAAATAATAAACCGATAGATAATATGCATTTATTACATATCATGTTCACGTGATTTCATTGATTTGATATTGACGACAATAATGCATTTGAAATATTATTGTATCAAGAAAAAGAATCTTGGATAGTCATTATGAAAATTTAGTCACAAAAAAAACGACTTAATTTCTTAAGTCGTTTTAGTAGCCCGTAGGGGAATCGAACCCCTGTTTCTAGAATGAAAATCTAACGTCCTAACCCCTAGACGAACGGGCCATTTGGCATCTCCAATAGGATATTTCCCTGTTTGGAGATGCAAATATAGATATTTTTATCAATCTTCCAAAAAAGATTTGAAAATTTTATTAAATCAAGTCAAAACCAATATCTCTACGGAAATATTTACCCTCAAAATAGATTCTTCCAGCATCAGCCGTTGCCTGTTGCAAAGCATCAAATAAGGTATCTTGTAAAGTCGTCACAGCAATTACGCGACCACCGGAACTGACTACATGGCCATCCTGTGTAGCGGTTCCAGCATGAAAGACAATGGATTCTTTTACATTCTCTATATTTGAGATGACTTTGCCAGATTCATAGTTTCCCGGATATCCACCAGCAACTAACATAACCGTTACAGCAGTTCTTGAAGAAACCGTATAAGAACGTGTATCCAAGTTACCTTGAGCCACACCCTCTAGCAAATCAATTAAATCAGATTCAATACGAGGTAAAACAGATTCTGTCTCGGGATCCCCCATACGTACATTGTATTCAATCACTAAAGGTTCACCCTCTACATTCATCAATCCTATAAAAATAAACCCTTTATATGGGATATGATCTTTTTTCAAACCTTCAACAGTTGGCTTGATAATACGCTCTTCGACTTTACTGATAAATGCTTCATCAGCAAAAGGAACTGGTGAGATAGATCCCATTCCTCCTGTGTTTAAGCCCGTATCCCCTTCACCAATGCGTTTATAATCTTTAGCTGAAGGGAGTACTTTATACGAATGACCATCTGTTAAAACAAAAACAGACAATTCAATACCTTTTAAAAACTCTTCTACCACGACAACATCACTGGCAGCACCAAACTTAGAATCAGCGATCATAGCATTCAATTCCAACTTTGCATCTTCCAATGTTTCACAGATCAACACCCCTTTTCCTGCAGCTAGACCATCCGCTTTCAGTACGATAGGTAACTTTTGAGTTTCCAAATACGCTAAACCTTCCTCCAAATTACTCTTGTCAAAAGAGCGCGAAGCGGCAGTCGGGATACCGTGACGATCCATAAATTGTTTTGAAAAGTCCTTAGACCCCTCTAATTGTGCCCCCTCTTGTTGTGGACCAATAACAGGAATATGTTTCAAGTCTTCACGGTTCAAGAAATAATCATGAATACCTTTTACAAGCGGCTCTTCTGGGCCAACCAAAACCATATTGATGTCATTCGCCAAGGCAAAACTTGCGATACCATCAAAATCTGTAACCTTTAAAGCAACGTTTTGACCATACACACCTGTACCTGCATTTCCAGGAGCAATAAATAAATTTTGAAGACGCTTACTTTGCGAAAGTTTATAGGCGAAGGCTGATTCACGACCGCCAGAACCAATGATTAGGATATTCATACCACAAAGATATTTTTTTTAGCTTAATTATAAGAGAAAATTTAAAATTGCGTTGATATCCATTTGAAAACAACAAATTATTTAATATTTTTTCGTAATTTATTCCAAATTATTGATCCTCAATTTATGAGTCTTAAGGCAGTCTTATTCGGTTTGTTATTCATCATCTCATTTGTATCATTTGGGCAAACAGACATCCACCAATTCATCGATAAATTAGAACGGCACGCCTCACAAAATCCAAAAGAAAAAATCCACATCCACTTGGATAAAGAAAGCTATTCTGTTGGAGAAACCATTTGGATGAAGCTGTATTGTACAGTTGCACCAGAAAACATGTTATCAACATTAAGCCGTATAGCCTACATTGATCTCCTTTCTCCAGAAAATAAAACGATTAATACCTTAAAAATACCTTTGACAGCTGGTTTAGGAATTGCTGATTTCGCCCTCACAGACTCCCTGATAGAAGGTTCTTACCGTATCCGAGCCTATACACAATGGATGAGAAATGATAGCGCAGCCTACTTTTTTGACAAGACAATACCGATATATAATGGACGATCTGATCATGTCATAACAGATGATGAAATCATCGTAGATAGAGATAAAAAATACTATGCTGTAAATCTAAAAACACTATCGGGACATCCTTTATCAGAGATTAATATCAATTATAAAACATTATTAAAAAATGGAAAAATAAGGACTGCAAAGGAAAAAACAGATCAAAAAGGTCAAATTTTGATTGATATGAAAGATATATCAGCAGGAGAAACGATTAATTTATCCTTCAAATCTATAGATGGAATCACTGTTCATAAACTCTTGACAGTCCCTTCCGATAAATCAAATTATAGCTTACAGATACTACCTGAAGCCGGTACCATTACACATAACATACTCACAAAAATAGGCTTTAAAGCTCTTAATAGTAGAGGACTCGGAGAACATGCTAAAATCAAAATCATGGATAACAACAATGAAGTCATGGCTTTCTTCGAAACCAATCCACTGGGCATGACGAGCTATCAAGTTAATTTAGATGCACAAAAAAAATATACGGCTATTGCAACATTTACGGATGGCTCTCAAATAGAAGTTCCTTTTCCTACCATTAATGTTTCAGGATTAAGTATGAATGTTGGCAACCTTATAGACGATAGAGTCTTTGTGCAGCTAAGCGCTAGCCCTGATAAAATTGATCAACAACAAATTTACCTAATCGCTCACTCCCAAGGCAATACCTTTCATGTTGCCAAACAAAAATTAAGTGCCAAAGAAATTCTTTTTTCCATTCCCAGACAAAGCTTACCACAAGGTGTCATTCAGCTATCCATCTTAGATACCAATTTGAAACCTTTATTAGAACGCATGATCTTCAACTATCGGTCTGATAAAATTTTAGCGATCAAAGCCGATACAGACAAACCAACATATGGATTGCGAGAAAAAGTGAAAATCACAGTATTAACTGGAAATAGCCAAGATTCTACTAGAATATCCGCATTATCCGCATCTGTTGTCAATACCAATAAGACAAAAATTGATTCTACTTATCGATCAAGTATCTATACATCCTTATTACTATGTTCAGAAATCAATGGTTTTATAGAGAACCCTAATTATTATTTCACAGATAATGAAGAGGTCAAAAAAATTGATTTAGATAACCTCATGCTGATACAAGGTTGGAGAAAATTAGACTGGTCTATGTTAGACGACACCCTCAATAAACCAAAATATCCTATCGAAAAAAACATAGCCATTTCCGGCACAGTGAAGAAACTGAGTCGAAAAGTAGTTGTGCCACAAGCGACTGTTACATTAATTCCAACGTCCAATATGATTGCTGCCATTGACACATTGACAGACATAGCAGGAAGATTTTCATTTGATGAGCTCTTATTTCCAGATAGTACCAAATTTATTATAACTGCGACATCAAAGAAAGATAAAAATAGACTTGATATTGATTTAGACGAGATGGATAATTCAATAAATGATGCTAATAAAAATTTACCAGAGGTTATGAATCATATCAATACGAAGTATTTGGAAAATATCAACAGTACCCAAACCTACTTTTCCGAACTCGAAAAAGCTGGACTCATGTCCAGATCGATTCAACTCGATGAGGTTAAAATAACACGTACTAATCAGAAAAAAACTGTTCAACATTCAAGTAATCTAAATGGATCAGGAAACGCTGACCAAGTTCTTACGGAAGAAGATCTAGCAAATTGCTTTACACTAGAGCAGTGCCTCGCTGGAAGACTAGCGGGTGTTAGGTGGCAAAATGGTATACCTTATAGTACCAGAAGCAACGGTCCCATGCAAATTGTGCTTGATGGAATGTATATTGAGAGCGATCAAATTTCGATGCTAAGTGCCCCAGATATCGCTAGCATTGAGGTATTACGCAATATTAATTACACGTCGATATATGGGTCCTATGGTGGCAATGGCTTGATCTTAATCACCACCAAAAGAGGTGATGGAGGTTCACGTGCTTTTACACCCACCGGTATCCGGACCTTTATACCTAAGGGACTTTACCTCAGTCGTACATTTTATAAACCAATCTATGAAACAACAGAATTGTCGAAAATAGGTTCAGATCTAAGAACAACTATACATTGGGAACCCAATCTCATTACCAATCGATCAGGAGAGACCAGTTTCGATTTCTACACTTCGGACGAAAAAGGTCCTTATACCATTATTCTGGAAGGGGTAGATGTCAACGGGCGAATGGGAAGAAAAGCAATACAGGTTAATTTAAGAGATTAAATTTATTAGAAAAAAAATAATATGAAACATATACAAATTAAAACAGAAGATCGCATCGCAAATATATTTTTAGATCGTGGAAAATCCAATGCAATTGATATGGTTCTATTGGAGGAGTTAAATACAACTATTCAAGAACTACAGGTAGATCCTGCTATTGAGGGAGTAATCATCCATGGCAAAGAAGGTTTTTTTAGTGCTGGTTTAGATTTGATTGCGCTATATGCTTACAATGAAGCCGAAATAAAAGCCTTTTGGACGCTATTTTTAAAAAACACCAAAGACCTGGCATCCTTTCCTAAACCACTTGTTTCTGCCATTTCAGGACATAGTCCTGCTGGCGGCTGCGTGATAGCACTTTGTTGTGATTATCGCGTCATGGCAGAGGGAAATTTTATTATCGGATTAAACGAGATACCTGTTGGCCTCATCGTACCCGATAGCATCTTTCATCTCTACAGCTTTTGGCTTGGTAAAGCCAATGCCTATCGCTTCTTACTGGAAGGCAAATTGTTGACTCCTCAAGAAGCCCTTACAGTAGGTTTAGTGGACGAAGTCGTTTCGCCAAATGCCATTCAGACCGCTGCATTGCGCAAAATTAAGTCCGTGACACAGTTTGACAAAGAAACATGGCAATCTTGCAAATTGAACTTTAGGTCAGAACTTTTTGAACAGTTAAGTGTAAATCAAGAGGAGACTATCGAAAAAATATTAGCGCAGTGGTGGAGACCATCTACACGAAGTATATTAAAAACAATCATTGATAACTTGACAAATAAGAAAAAATAAAGATAAATTAAGCGGATTAGTTAAGGTCACTTTTGTTTAAGACCTTCTATGTTCTATTTTTGTAAATAACTCAGGTCAATTCTAATCCATATTTAGTAGAAAATAACAATTATGTTAAAAAAAATAATGGGCCTCTTATTCTTATCGATCATTTTATTTGATAGTTGCAACAGGACTGTAGATAAAAAAGAAAGAGAACAAGATTCTACCGACACCATAATATCTGATTCGTTGCCAAAAGTGATCGATTCCATAGCTGTTCCACAGCAAGAAATTGCGCAAGATGAACCTATTGATATGGCTATATCAAAAATAGTAAGTGCGTATAACAAGCAAGATTCAAAAGCATTAAACAGCTATATTGACAAAACAATAGGTCTATATACCATCTATAGACCTGGAGTTCAAGCCATATATGTGCATGCCACATCCCTTGATTTTAATCACCCTATTCCTGAATATTATCCATATTCTCCATCAAATTTCTCCGGTAAAGTAACTTTTGGAATACTCCCTGTTTACGATTGTGGGAAAGAGGCTTGGAATAAAAAAGGACTCTTCTGTAACAATAAACAGCATCCTACAGAGCTATCCCAAACGGCAAAATTTATGAATGAAATTTTGGATTCAAAAATATCAGGTGCTGAAATCCAAAAGCTAAAAGCACTAGACGCCAAAAGCTATCGTGTTATCTTAACGGACAAAAATGCACCACTTATCTTTCATATCACAAAGCAAGGTAAGCAATGGGTATTAACCGTTCTAGATCGAGCCTACGGAGGCTGTGACGCTTAAGCTGAAATTATATTTCACGACAAAAGCACCACAATCCAAAAAAATATTTAATTTGACAGTTTTAACTCACAAAACAATGATTAGTCTGGATCAAGAAATACAAGCAAAAGTCAATCAATGGCTAGGCTCAGAATACGACGAAGCAACGAAAACTGCTTTAAAAAAATTAATTGATAACAATGAAACAGCTGAATTAACAGATTCATTCTATAAAGATTTAGAATTTGGTACAGGAGGTTTACGTGGAATCATGGGGGTCGGTTCCAATAGAATGAATAAATATACCATTGGTAAAGCCACACAAGGATTAGCCAACTACTTAAAAAAACAATTCCCAGACCAACAGATCAAAGTTGCGGTTTCTTACGATAGTCGCAATAATTCCCAAATCTTTGGACAACTAGTCGCTGATGTATTTTCGGCCAATGGCATACTGGTTTATTTATTTGATGAACTCAGACCTACACCGGTATTATCCTTTGCCATCCGTCATTTTGGTTGCCAAAGTGGTGTCATGCTAACAGCCTCCCACAACCCAAAAGAATATAATGGATATAAGGCTTATTGGAATGATGGCTGTCAGTTAACAGCTCCACACGACGAAAATGTTATTATAGAAGTAAACAATATTCAAAATATTTCAGAAATATTGTTTCAATCTAATCCGGAAAATATTATTTCTGTAGGACCAGAAATAGACGAAATCTATATTCAAGAAAATAAAAAATTAAGCATACATCCTGAAGCAGTACAAGAGCAGAAAGATCTTAAAATTGTATTTTCACCTATACATGGAACCGGAATTACCATTGTCCCCCAACTCTTAAAGGCATGGGGATTTGAAAACGTCATCATCGTGGATGAACAAGCCACCCCTGATGGTAATTTTCCAACGGTGATTTATCCTAATCCAGAAGAAGAAGATGCCATGGCATTGGCAAAAAAGAAGGGCGAAGAGGTAGATGCAGACTTGGTATTAGCCACAGACCCTGATGCTGATCGTGTGGGTATCGCTATTAAAAACAATAAAGGCAATTTCCAATTACTAAATGGTAATCAGATCGGAAGTCTATTGGTTTATTACGTCCTGAGTTCAAAAAAGGAACAAAATCAACTCCACAATAATCCGTATGTTGTCAAAACCATTGTGACGACCAACCTACAAGCAGAGATTGCCAACCATTTTCATGTTCCTTATTACGAAACATTGACAGGCTTCAAATACATTGGCGAGCTCATGACCAAATTAGGCGACTCAGCAACTTATCTTGTTGGAGGAGAAGAAAGCTATGGCTATTTAGTTGGAAGCCTTGTGCGTGATAAGGATGCGCCAAATGCTTGTGCTTTCTTGGCAGAAATGACCGCTTACTACAAATCAAAAGGCAAGTCCCTATATCAGGTTCTCTTGGATATTTATCAAGAATTTGGATGTTATCAAGAAAAACTGGTTTCATTAACTAAAAAAGGTAAAGCCGGCGCCGAAGAAATCAAATCCATGATGAGCAATCTGCGTGCAAACCTGCCCAAATCATTAGGAAATATTGCAGTTGTAGAAGTACGCGATTATGAAAATTCAGTTGCGATTGATATGGCATCAGGAGATAAAAAAGTCATCGATTTACCAAAATCAGATGTACTACAATTTATCACCATCGACGGAGATGTTATCTCAGCACGACCATCCGGCACCGAACCTAAAATAAAGTTTTATTGTTCTGTAAAGGCGACATTAAAGGATCAATCCACTTATGAAGAACTTCAAAAAGAATTGTCAGCAAAAGTAGATCGAATGATGGCTGATATTATTTAATTGTTGCTATGCAAAAGTGGAAACTACTCTCATCAGAATATATCTGTCGAGCACCTTGGGCAACCTTACGACGAGATACTTGTGAACTGCCCAATGGTAAGATTAACGATCAGTATTACGTGCTCGAATATCCAAATTGGGTCAACATGGTAGGTATTACAGAAGACAATAAACTTCTGGTCATCAAACAATACCGCCATGCAGCAGGAGAAATTATTCTGGAAATCCCAGCAGGAACGATGGAAGCAGGTGAAGAACCTCAATTCGCAGCAGAGAGAGAAATGCTCGAAGAAACAGGCTATGCTTTTTCCAAGATCGAAAAAATTGCTGAGCTGTATGCCAATCCGGCAACAAGTAAAAATATTACGCATACTTACCTCATGCAAGGAGGTAAAAAAGTTCAAGAACAAGATTTAGATGAAAGTGAAGATATTGAAGTCTTTTTAGTGTCTATGGAGGACGCTAAAGAATTACTCCTTCAAAATAAATTTGGTCAGGCACTTCAAAGTTCTGCCCTATTTTATGCCTTTCACAAATTGAAAATATTTTAGGTAAATTGGATTCATATTTAACAAAAACTTGACACAAATAGGGTTATTTTGACATCAAAATAACCCTATTGTTATGAATTGATTAAATATCAGGGATTCAGTCATTCATTTTCTCCACCCTATCATTTTTTGTACCTTTGCATGATGGTAAGAGAAATATTTGAAACCAAAAGAAAAGCACTTAAAATAAATCTAAATTCAGAGATTTACGGCACTTTTGCTGAAATTGGAGCCGGTCAAGAAGTGGCACGTAACTTTTTCAATGCAGGGGCTGCATCAGGAACAATCGCCAAAACAATGTCAGCCTACGATATGGCATTTAGCGATGCCATATACGGAGAAGAAGAAGATGGACGATACGTAAGTCGCACCCGTTTAACGAAAATGTTAAAACATGAATTTGATTTATTGACAAAACGCTTACATGGTGAAAAATATTGCAATAAAAAATTCTTCGCTTTTGCCGATACCGTTACCACATTAAATTTCACTAAAACAAACGAACCACACGGTTGGATCGGCGTTAGATTTCAACATGAAGTAGATGGTCCTACCAATGATATCATTATACATGTCAGACTTCTTGATAGTGACAACCAGCTACAACAAAAAGTACTGGGCATCATTGGTGTCAATTTACTTTTTGCTGCCTATTACTATACAGATAATGTACAAACGATGATCGAATCATTAGTTGACAATTTATCTGTAGGTTCCGTAGAAATCGATCTTGTGAAAGTAAGCGGCCCTTTATTTGAAAATGTCAATGAAAGGCTTATTAACTTATACCTGATTGCAAAAGGATTTGCCAAAGCTGCTATTTTCAAACCAGATGGCAAAGCAGCTCAAATCAAAGATTATCTCTACAAAAAGAATATCATACTGCTAAGAACAAAATATAGACAAAAATCCCTGCCCAATTTTGACTTATTCAATCTTGCCGTTGATCAATTTAAAAAGAATACAGGAGCAACATCAGAAAATACAGTTGTATTGATTGAAGTATTGATGGGTAATGTACTGGAAGAAGATCATATCATTACAGATAAAGATCTAGAAGAATTCGCACATCGTGCTGAGGAGCTATGCTCAACAGGAAACAACATCATTGTCAGCAATTTTAGAAGAAATAATCATCTCGCAGAATTTATCAATAATTTTAAACCAAAAAATATTGGTATTGCGACCAACGTTTCCAACTTACGAAACATCTTTAATTCGGACAATTACAATAAAGAGCAGTATACCAATGAGCTCCTTTCCTACATTTCAGGGATGTTTAACAAAAACATCAAATTGTATGCATATCCTTACTTATTGAAAAAGGAAAATAAGATTATTACGACACAAAATATGTCGGTATCCGAAGAAGCAAAACCACTATTTGATTTCCTAATTAAAAATGGCTACATCATAGACATCGAAAATTACGACATTAAATATGTGAAGACGGTATAAACAGGATTAGGTATGAAACAAAATAGGCTCCAAATTGGAGCCTATTTTGTTTACAAGAACTTTTTATAGATCGAATATAATATCTTGAGATCGTTATCCTTCAAGATGGCTACATTGGCATTACTCTGAATGTAATGCTGTTTAAAAGCCTTAATCGCTGCATCTAAATTTTTTACATCATAACCAATAATTCTTAATGCCAATTTTGGATTGAAATCTATCGGCGGAGTTTCCAGATATTCATCATACCAATAACCGAAACCTTTATCTGCTAACGTCTTCCAAGGAAAACGTGAAGGGTCATTTTTTCGGGTAGGCGCCAAATCCATATGACCAATGAAATTTGCCTGTGGAATATTGTATTTAACCTTCAGGTAAGACAATAGTTCCGTCAGTGCATTGATCTGGGCATCAGTCCATGGATCAGTAGTCCCATTATTATCTAATTCAATTCCTATAGAAGAAGAATTCAGGTCCGTATCATTTCCCCACTTGCCAATACCTGCATGATGCGCACGATAGTAATCATTGACCATCTGGACGACCTTACCAGTACGACCAACAACATAGTGAGCACTTACACCTGCTTTCTCAGAATGAAAGGTAAGTATCGTCTGCCCGAGTGAATCCTGAGCCGTATGATGGATAACGACATAGTTGGGTTTGCGCATCCCAAAGTTTATGGATGCGATCCATTCTTTTTCAACCGATATCGGCAATTTTCCGATAGCTTGATTGATGACAGGGCTAGTTGCATATTCTTTAGCAAATAACTTTGCTTTTTTCTTATAGACTTTTTCAGTAGCCGCGTATTTACCTGTCGAACAGGACGCAAATAATGCTGTTATTACTAAAAAGGTTATTGTTGCTTTTATTTTCATTATCAATATGATTATCACATGAGCTGTTTCACTCGTTTATCCCTAATTAAGCCGTTCTCCGATAGTTTTATTACCTATCCATTCGCGACAGCCTACTTCTTCCATCAATTAAATGAATCGTCTGGGATCCCTATAAAAAGATATGGGATCAAATATCCCTACTACTGATCGGTCTCCATCAGTTAGTTCTCTTGGTATCAAAATCTCCTTAAACGTACTGTTTTTATTAACAAACAAACTTAGATAAATTTGTTGTAAAGAATTATTAAATATCGGAAAATATCGTCTTAAATGTTAAGCCGCTGTGCTTATACCTACTAAATTAATACAATTCGCCCAACTGCACCCGTAAGATTCTATCATTAAAACACGGCATTCTTTCATATAAAAAAAGCCTTCATTGATTAAATGAAGGCTTTTAATACGAATATGCTTGGATTAAGCTTCAGCATACTCTTCAATAGAAGGGCATGAACAAATTAATGTTCTATCACCCTGCGAATCGTTTACACGACCAACAGAAGGCCAAAACTTACGATCTTTCAAATAAGTCAAAGGATATGCAGCAGTTTGACGAGAATATGGTCTAGTCCACTCGTCAGCTGTTACAACAGATGCAGTATGCGGCGCATTTTTCAATACGTTATCTGCCTGATCAACATCCCCTAATTCAACCGCAGCAACTTCTTGACGAATAGCGATCAATGCATCACAGAAACGATCCAATTCAGCTTTAGATTCAGACTCCGTAGGCTCTACCATCAAAGTACCAGCCACAGGGAAAGAAACTGTAGGAGCATGGAAACCATAATCCATTAAACGTTTTGCGATATCAGCTACCTCAACACCCACATTTTTGTACGAACGACAATCTAAAATCATCTCATGCGCACAACGGCCATTTACTCCAGAATACAATACTGGATAGTGGTTTTCCAAACGAGCTTTGATATAATTTGCGTTCAAAATTGCCGTTTTAGTCGCATTAGTCAATCCATCTCCCCCCATCATCGCGATATAAGCGTGAGAGATAATCAAGATTGATGCAGATCCAAACGGAGCCGCAGATACAGCGGAGATCCCTTCGGCACCAGAAACTTCAACTACTTCGTGGTTTGGTAAAAAAGGTACTAAATGTGCCGCAACACCAATTGGACCCATACCAGGACCACCACCACCGTGAGGGATACAGAATGTTTTATGTAAATTCAAGTGACATACATCAGCACCGATACGACCTGGGCTAGTTAAGCCAACCTGCGCATTCATATTAGCGCCATCCATATACACCTGTCCACCATTTGCATGGATAATTTCACATATTTCAATGATAGGCTCCTCAAATACACCGTGTGTCGAAGGGTAGGTCACCATGAATGAGTTTAATTTAGCAGCATGTTCTGCAGCTTTCGCTCTCAAGTCTTCCACATCAATATTACCACGTTCATCACATTTAACAACAACAACTTTCAATCCAGCCATAGAAGCTGAAGCCGGGTTAGTTCCGTGTGCAGAGGCTGGAATTAAACAAATATTACGGTGATGATCTCCGCGACTTTCGTGATAAGCACGGATTACCATTAAACCTGCATACTCACCTTGAGCACCAGAATTTGGTTGGAAACTCATTTTAGCAAAACCAGTGATTTCAGATAACCACTCATTCAACTCTCCGATCAACTGCATATAACCAGAAGTTTGGTCTGCAGGAGCAAATGGATGTAAACCACCGAAGTTAGACCAAGTAACTGGAGTCATCTCAGCAGTAGCATTCAATTTCATCGTACATGATCCCAATGGAATCATCGAGTGACATAATGATAAATCTTTAGCTTCCAAAGATTTGATGTAGCGTAACATCTCATGCTCAGAATGGTAGCTATTGAATATAGGGTGTGTTAAGTACTCAGAAGTACGAACTAAGTCAGCAGGTAGCGCTGATGTCAAAGATGACTCAATCGATTCGAAATCAACATCTGCAATATTTTTTGCTTTTACTTTAGCAAATACTTTAACGATCGTTAAAATATCTTCGTATGTCGTCGATTCGTCAATAGAGATACCAACGACCGAACCTACATAATGGAAGTTCATCTCGTTGTTTAAAGCTTCTGATTTTAATCCAGCAACTTCACCTCCTAATTCGAACCGTACAGTATCAAAATAGTTTTTATTTAATTGGGTATATCCTAATTGTTGAACAGCCTGGTCTAACAATTGCGCCAAATCATGAATACGGCTAGCAATATCTTTGATTCCCTGAGGACCATGATATACCGCATAGAATGATGCCATGATCGCTAACAAAGCCTGAGCAGTACAGATGTTAGACGAAGCTTTATCCCGACGGATATGTTGCTCACGTGTTTGTAATGCCATACGCAATGCGTAGTTGCCATTAGAATCTGTTGTAACACCAATAATACGACCTGGAATATTACGTTTGAAAGCGTCTTTAGTTGCAAAAAAAGCAGCATGAGGACCACCAAAACCCATTGGTACACCAAAACGTTGTGAATTACCAACAACAACATCAGCACCCCATTCTCCTGGAGGAGTCAATAACGTTAAACTCATTAAATCAGCAGCCGCACAAACAGTGATGTTTTTAGCGTGAGCAGCAGCTGTAAAAGCCTTATAATCTACAATAGAACCATCTGCAGCAGGGTATTGAACAAATGCAGCAAATACATCTTCGGTTAAACTGCTTTCACTAATCGCTTCGATACGAAGTTCAATTCCAAAAGATAAAGCACGTGTTCTTAATACATCGATCGTTTGTGGATAAGCATTTTCAGAAACTAGGAAAACATTAGCCGCTTTGTTTTTACGAGCTGAATAAAGCATAAACATACCTTCAGCAGCAGCAGTAGCTTCATCTAATAAAGACGCATTCGCGATCTCTAATCCTGTTAAATCACAAATAACCGTTTGAAAATTTAACAAAGCTTGTAAACGTCCTTGAGCAATCTCTGCTTGGTATGGCGTGTACTGTGTATACCATCCTGGATTTTCAAAGACATTTCTTTGAATAACACCTGGTAAAATCACATCAAAATAACCTTGTCCGATATAAGATTTGAACACTTTATTTTTTTCTGCAATTTGTTTTACCCTTTTCAAATAAGCGACTTCGCTTAAAGCAGCAGGCAATTGTAAAGCTTGTTTAGCACGAATCTGTGCAGGAACAGTTTGCTCAATAAGTTGGTCTAGCGAATCAACGCCTAAAAATTCCAACATTTCTTTCGTTTCAACCGATCTTGGTCCGTTGTGACGAGCTTCAAATTTCTCTTGAAAATGTATGTTACTCATGGGTGCAAAAAATTAATGCCTTTCGCTAGATTTTTACTTTTTTGGTTTTCTTAAAAATAATAGCAAAACAGCTGCTTTTTGGATGTGCAAAGATACATTTTTTAAAGTCCTAAAAAAAGCGGTTTATGATCGTAAAAATAATTATTAGAATACCTATACAAAACAATCGTTTGCGATCTCATTCTTGATCAAAATTTAAAGGCAATCTTCCATACATAATCCCAACAGAAAACACCATAGTAACAGCCTATAATAGGTTCGAATGCTATACATGAAAAAGTCTTGTAAATCTTTCAAAAAAATTGTCACCATCACCAGATTCTAATTTTTCTTTAAAACCTCAAATCTGTACTGTAAAAAATGGGGTGTTTCTTCCATGAAAGAAACACCCCATTTTATCTATTCAAAAAAATTAAAACGAATAGCGTAAACCTAACTGAAATTGGTAAGGATTACCAGATGGATTGACCACTCCTGTATTGTTCAAATTGTAATTAAATTGTTGTTTGACACTATCAAATGCAGGCAAAGCTGGATTTCCATTTGCAGCTTTTACACCCAATGAATATAGCGCTTGATTACCTAAAGATTCATTAACACCCCAAGTTTTCTTGAATAGATTGGCGACGTTAAACAAATCGGCGGATACTTCCAGTGCATGAGATTGATATAGATTAAACTTCTTCGCAATACGCAAATCGATTAGTCCATAAAAACCATTAATCCCTCCATTTCGCTGCGCCATAGCACCCTCATATTTTTTAATATAATCCTTTAAACTTTGACTCGCATTTGGATTGTTTAACAATGCTTGCAGCCCATCAGCAAGGTTGGTTGGAGTCTTGCTACTATTTGAATCAAAGATATACGCCAGATCATTATCTCCAGCAACAAAATCACCATTGATATTACCTCCTGCCAGTAAACTGTAACGTGTACCTCCTATACCAGAATAACGAACCCCTACACTAACCCCATAAAATGTAGGCAATGTACCATAAATAACAACTTTTTTACGGAATTGATTATTAGAGTAAGTCATATGGCTCAAATCCCGAGGATCATCTTTTACTGCTAAAGATAATGTTGCGGTATTGGCCACATTTCCGTTGTATGAAGTATTATCTTTTGCATCATTCCAGGTATAGCTGACCGAAATTGAACCATCCTTATAGTATTGGTAACTGGCATCTAAAACAACTGCAAATTGATTGACCTTACCTTCAGAATTTAACTCCAGTACACGACCAAATTTATTAGATATACGACCTTGCTTCCAATCAGATTCTCCATTTACGATAGCCGATACAGGTACAAAGACACCACGGTTATCTTCATTCTCCAATCTAAAGAATGGATCCTTCACCATGTTGCGATCGACATACATGTAATTGTTTCTTCCCAAATTCATATAAGCAGAAATTCCTACTTTCAATTTTTCGGTAAAGAAATGTGAATAAGACATATTTGCCTTATATACTACCGGTATTTTAGCATCTGGACCATAGGTATTAATGGTTGGAACTTGAAATTGTGCCAAAGTAGGAGTTGAAGAAGGATCTTGACGATATTTCACAAAATCTGGTGTTGGCACATCATTACCACGTACATCAACCGTTGCAAAGTGCTTACCGTCAAATGTCAAATTATTGATCGTCATGTAATTATTAATGTCCGAAGCAAATATTCCAGCTCCGATACGGAAGAAGTCTTTATGATTTTCATTTACATCCCATGTCATCTGAAAACGAGGCTGTATCACCAAAGATTTCAATTTATGATCCGTTCTAACCCCAACCTCTTTCAATAGCTCTTCATTTAAAGGGGAAGTCGGATAATGCCCATAATCAAAACGCAAGCCCGCGACCAAATCAAGACCAGTTGCTAATTTGGACTGCAATTGTCCGTATGCTCCAGCATTAAATATCTTACCAACAACCGTCGGATCGGCAACTAAAGGTACTTCTCTATAAAAATTATAGGCTTTTTGATCTTGAAAATTTTGAAGCGCAGTTCTGGAATCACTTGCTCCAAAGTGAAAGCGTCCATTGACTTCGCTACCATAAACAGAACTAGCATGGGTATACATCAGATCAACACCAAATGTATAATTGATCTTGTCGGTATTGTAGTATAGATTGTTAACTAATTGGAAGACATTGTTTTTAAAAGACTCTTGAGCAAAACGGTGTCCTCCTAACTGAGCTGTTGTTCTTAAATCATTAGTTCCCACTCGACTGACGATATTTTCTACGATCGCTCTTGGAATATTTTGACTAGGTAACTGATCCCCGGGACTACTATTTTGATACGTATACAAATGCTGTAACTTCAGCTCATTGGTGATGTTTGATGAAACAGAAGTTCTCAATGTCGCTAAGAAGCTATTATCAATATTCTTGTCGTTACCATATGATTCATAAAGCGTAATCGGTTTATTATCCTGTAACCCCAATTTATTGATATCGCTAGTGAAGTTATTGCGGATGGTCAGTAAATTACTATTATTGATCTGCCAGTCAATTCGACCAAACACGGCATCAGAATTTCTTTTTTTATCAAAAGAACCAAACTGAGGGTCGTTGCTCACACCGTATTTTTGTCTACCGATATTAACAAATTCATTTAAATTTTCAGGTGAGATTTTAAAACGTTCCTCATCCAGAGTAGACGTAATATCCGCTATAATCAACGGTCTTGCATCCTTTTGATGATCCCAGGCGACAAAATAATGGAGTTTATCTTTAATAATTGGACCACCCAAGGTAAAACCATACTGATAAGTCGAAAAGTCATTGGTTCTTTTCTTTCCATCAATCGTATAGGGACTAGATAACCAATCTGCGCGTGAATAGATCCACGCACTTCCTTGTGTTTTATTCGTTCCCTGTTTCGTCACCGCACTAACAGTACCTCCCCCAGCTCGACCATAGGTGACATCATATTGGTTGGTCACCACCTTAAATTCACGGACTGCTTCAATAGATATCGAAAACGGAGCTCCACTTCTACTTGTTGTAGAACCTGCGGATGTTGGATTTTTAGCATTCATCCCATCTATGGTAAAGTTGGTTGATGAACCGAGTTGCCCGCCAATATTATCACCTTTACTCAAAGGCGATAAGTCCATTAAAGAAGTAAAGTTCCTTCCATTGACAGGTAACTTTGCGATATCCTTTGCCGTTACAGAAGTTGCCGCACCCAAATTTTCAATTTGATTTTTTAAGGTGCTTACACCTCGCAATTCAACCGTCTCTAAAACATTCGATGCATTTTGAATGGGAATATGAACACGGATTAGATCCCCCTGATTTAAGTTATACCCTTTTCTGATCTGTTCGCCATAACCGATATAGGTCACCTTAATCGTATAGGGACCGCCCAAAGGCAATTCTTTAAAATTATAATCACCATTGGCATTAGTAGATGTTTTTGTTGTAAAACCTGTCGATTCATTGCGAGCCTCCACCGAAGCTCCCTGTACCCCCACTGAATTTTCGTCCGTAATTTTTCCTGCAAAGCCAGCCTGTGTTGTCTGTGCATATAAACCCGATCCCATTACTGCTAAACATGTGGTTAGTAAAAATTCTTTCATCTAGTATTTCGTTACATTGTTGTACGGCAAAACTAACGACCACCTGTTAACTAGAACTGAACTGTATGTTATCAAATTATAAATGGAAAAAGCCAGCTAAATGCTGGCTTTTAATATAATATAGTGAATTTAAAATCCAAAGGATTAAAATGTTTATATAACTCATCAAATAGCGAATCACCATATTTTACATACAGTAAACCAAAGTTTTCGGACCTTTCTTGCAGCCCCCCACCTGGGAATAAACGTTCTTTGATATGGTCAATATTTGACAATGCATCTTTATGATTACGCTTTTCAGCACGCATTAATTTTTTTTCCAAATTATTGATGGCCTTTTTTAAGCGTGCTTTAATCGCTTCTGTACTTGGAGCAAGGCTTGGGTCGATCTTATGTGTGCGGAGTTTAATTTTACCGAAGATCGCATTCAGTTCCATCCACTCATCATTTAAATTTAAACGATGCTTGGTCTGTCTACGCACAAATTCCTTTTTAAGCATTTCACTATCTCGAAAGATACTTTTAAACGTAAGATCTTGTCTAAATATCTTAGAAACGACATTGTCCTCTGTGATCATCGCCGAATTGCGAGGGATAAGAATTGGAAAATCAATACCATATTGATCGAAATTAGCTTTTAACTGCATCCAATAAACCATCTCGGCACCACCACCGATGTAAGCCAGATTGGGCAATATGATCTCTTGATACATCGGCCGCATCACCACATTGGGACTAAATCGTTCTGGGTGAAGATCGATCTCTTGCTCTAACTCAGCTCTTGTGAAATACAGATCCTGATGTAGTACCTCATATCGACCATCATCATTCAGAACGATACGCTCTCGATAATCATCTGTCAAATAAAAGAAATTGATCTCTCGAGCATGCACCTGTGTCGCAAATCCTGCTTCCTCTAATTCCTGAGAAGTTTTTTCAATTGCCTTAAAGCTTTTTTCATTTAAAATATCATCGGCAATAATTGGTTTGAAAACAGCTTTAAGTTGCTCATCATCGGCATCAATGATCACTAATCCAAACTTCTTAAAAAGCTCATGTACCATATATCGGGTAGCATCTGCTAAATTTGTATGTTTAAGATAAGCATCTTCAATAATACGGGTCAGTTTACAAGAGTTCTCAGAAAGCCCTAAAACACCATTATATTGCTTAACAGCATCAACGATAGAGGTCGTATCCATCCTTCCTGTAGCCGACACTGCAGGTGTATCCCAAGCGATCTTCTTTCCGGAAAGTTTTGTGTGGTTGATTTCTGCAAAATCATGATCCTCTGTAGCCATCCAATAGACAGGAACAAATTCCTTATCCGGAAACTTTACTTTCAGGTCATCTGCCAGACGAATGGCTGTAATGATCTTAAATATAAAATAAAGAGGCCCAGTAAAAATATTAAGTTGATGTCCTGTTGTGATGGTATACGTATCTTCCAAAAGTAACTTATCAATATGAGCAGAAACTTGAGGAGACGTTGCTAAGAGATCTCCATACTGTGCTTTTAGTCGGTCAACTAAAAGTCTACGCGAGAGAAAAGGTTTCTTTTCTTTAATCTGCTTTTCAAAACCAGCAACTGTAGGCCAATTTCCCACAAAAGGAGTTAAGGCCTGATCCTGATTTAAATAAGCAAGAAGTGTTTTAGAAAAGCTGTTGGTTTCACTATAGTCTATATAAGTTGCTTTCATTCGTAGTTACATTTGCACTAAACACAGATTAAGATACATAATTGCTATACAAAGTAAGCAAATTTATTTTCTCTGCGCACAAATGTACTGTTTACGAATAAAAGCAACAATTGGATCGTTATTATTTGACAATAGATCCATATAAATCAAAGTCTTCTGCACGGTCAACTTTTACCTGTACAAAGTCTCCGATACGGGCATAATTTGTTTTTGCATCAAGCACAACTTCGTTATCGACCTCAGGAGAGTCATATTCCGTTCTTCCGATAAAGTAATCACCATCAACACGATCGATCAATACCTGATATGTATTGCCGATTTTCTCTTGATTAATTTCAAAAGATATTCCTTGTTGCACTTCCATGATCGCTTCTACACGCTCTTGTTTCACTTCATCAGGAACATTATCTTCCAAAGAGTGCGCATGTGTTTTTTCTTCATGCGAATAAGTAAAACATCCCAAGCGATCAAAACGTGTTTCTTCAACCCATTCCAACATCTCTTGAAAATCTTGCTCTGTTTCATCAGGATAACCACAGATCAATGTCGTACGTAAGGCGATATTCGGAACTTTATCACGGATTTTATTAACCAGATCAATTTGTTTCTGCTTACTCGTACCACGACGCATCGAAGTCAGCATACGATCAGAAATATGTTGAAGAGGCATATCCAGATAGTTACAGATATTAGAACGCTCGTTCATCGCATCTAGAATATCCATTGGGAATCCAGAAGGATAAGCATATTGCAAACGAATCCAATCGATCCCATCCACATCAGACAAATGACGCATCAAGTCAGAAAGATTACGTTTACCATAGATATCCAAACCGTAATAGGTCAAGTCCTGTGCGATCAAAATCAATTCTTTCGTGCCATTAGAAGCTAAGAATTTGGCTTCTTTGACTAAGTCATCAATAGATTTAGAAACGTGTTTACCGCGCATTAAAGGAATGGCACAAAACGAACATGGACGATTACAGCCCTCGGCAATTTTAAAGTAAGAATAGTGCGAAGGTGTCGTCAACATACGTTCCCCCAACAATTCATGACGATAATCTGCACCAATAGATTTTAACAAATCAGGCAAATCATTTGTACCAAAATAGCCATCTACATTTGTGATCTCAGATTGCAATTCGGGCTTATAACGTTCCGAAAGACACCCTGTAACAATCACTTTGTTTATTTTTCCTTCATCTTTCAATTCAGAAAATTGCAAGATGGTGTCGATAGACTCTTGTTTGGCATTATCAATGAAACCACAGGTATTGATGACAACGATATCGTTTTCTTGAATATTAGTAGCCTCATGTACGACTTCAATTTGATTACCTTTTAATTGTCCCATTAAAACTTCACTATCGTGAATATTCTTAGAACAACCTAATGTAACCACATTTACACGAGGTTTTGATTTTGGCTCTACAGCCTTGCTATATTTTGTTTTCATACACTGGATGTGGATTACTTGAACAGCGAATCCACAAACTCTTTTTTGTTAAATAACTGTAAATCGCCGATTTTCTCACCGACACCAATATATTTTACAGGTATTTTAAATTGATCGGATATGCCGATAACTACCCCACCTTTTGCGGTACCATCCAGCTTCGTCAATGCCAATGCATTGACATCTGTTGCTTGTGTAAATTGGGTACATTGCTCTATGGCATTTTGACCCGTAGAGGCATCCAAAACCAGTAGAATTTCATGAGGTGCACCAGGAATTACCTTTTGCATCACATTTTTTATTTTCCCCAATTCATTCATCAAGCCTACTTTATTATGAAGACGACCTGCAGTATCTATAATACATACATCATCGCCATTAGACACAGCAGATTGAACAGCATCATAAGCGACAGAAGCAGGATCTGAGCCCATTGCTTGTGCAACAACTCGAACACCGACACGTTCACCCCAAAGCTTAATTTGCTCAACAGCAGCAGCACGAAAAGTATCTGCAGCTCCTAAAACAACTTTATTTCCTGCCGTTTTTAGTTGGTGAGCAAGTTTTCCAATGGTAGTTGTTTTACCGACTCCATTGACTCCTACTACCATAATCACGTAAGGCTTATGATTTCCGTATTCAAAATTCTCAAAATCTGAACTATTATTTTCTGCTAATAATTCTTGAATCTCTTCTTTCAATAGCGTATTAAGCTCTGATGTAGATACATATTTATCCCGTGCAACACGAGATTGAATACGATCGACAATTTTTAAAGTTGTCGTCACACCAACGTCTGAGGTTACCAATATTTCTTCCAAATTATCTAAAACATCATCATCGATAGTTGATTTACCAACAACTGCTTTTGTAATTTTAGAAAAGAAACCTTCTTTAGTCTTCTCCAAACTTTTATCTAAAGCTTCTTGCGCTTCAGGAGTTTCTTGTTTCTTCTTGAAAAAATCGAATAATCCCATTTATATATGTTCCGCTTATGAATACGTTATTATTTATCTCTGAATTAGTTTAAATACTGAGTGTCAAAGATAGATATTTGAAACCAACAAAAAAAGCCCTTTCGGTAGATACCAAAACGGCTATTTTTGAATTCTTTTTAAAGAAAAACTTTAAAAAAGGAAAATTACTAGTTATTTTTTGCAGCCTGTGCTAAAGTATCTTTAACTTTATCGTTGTGGATCATAGCCTCTTTGAAAGTATAAGCTCCAGTTTTAGCTGATTTAGTTGTAATAATAACCTTTGTATATTCTTTACCGCCACCTTTTTGTAACGATGCAACAGATTTCTTTGCCATGGTATTAATATTTTAACTTAGTGCCTATTTAGCAACTAAGATGTGAATTACTTAATTTCTTTGTGAACAGTAACTTTTCTCAATACTGGGTTGAATTTTTTCAATTCTAAACGCTCAGTTGTATTTTTCTTGTTCTTAGTAGTGATGTAACGAGACATTCCCGGAAGACCACTTTCTTTGTGTTCAGTACATTCTAAGATAACTTGTACTCTATTTCCTTTTTTAGCCATTGTTTTACTTTATTTTGAATCCTAAAAAATGATAGGATTGAAATTCATGAATGATATTTTATGCAACAGGCGAAAAATCAATTAGATTGATCCTTTTTTAATGAACTTACTGATAGCAGAAGTGATACCAATTTTGTTAATCGTTTTAATCGCCGAAGTCGAAACTTTTAATGTAATCCAACGATCTTCTTCTGGAATGAAGAAACGTTTTGTTTGCAAATTTGGGTAAAATTTACGTTTTGTTTTAGCGTTAGAATTAGATACATTATATCCATTCATTGCTGTTTTGCCTGTTAAATCACAAATTCTTGACATGATATTATGTTATTTTGTTGTCTTAATTTAAATATATCTTTTTGCAAAGAGTGTGCAAATATCTATATTTATTTTGTTAAATGCAACAATTTTAAGGATTTATTTTTAAAAAAATAAATATTCAGGTCTTAGTAATGGCAAAAATAATGTATTTAATTATATTATATTTGCTAAATAAAAGAAAATAGTTTTCAACAATTCACATTTGTAAACATTATGAATAAATATCTACGCCGAGGACTATTAGAAATTATACTTGCCATTTTACTCATTCTTTTGGGTTATTACCTCATGCAGCTAAAAAACAATTGGTATAAACCCGTTATGATTTTAGGTGTTCTTTCCTTTGGTATTGGATTCCTTCGTATTATATACAGATTGATACGAAAAATCGATAGAACCAGCCTATTAGAAATGCGAAAAGGAAAAAAGAACAATTAAATATGCTTCATAAGACAAGAGGAATAGTATTAAAATCGACCAATTATTCTGAAAGTAGTGTTGTTGCACAAATCTATACAGAACATTTTGGTTTGCAATCGTACCTGGTCAATGGGGCACGCAAACCAAAAGCAAAAATTAGATCTGGCTTTTTACAGGCTTTGCATCCCTTAGATATGGTGGTCACTTTTAAAGAAAGCAACAGTCTACATCGCATCAGTGAAGCCCACCAAGTACCTCCTTTAAAAACAATACCCTACGACATCGTTAAAAGCTCATTAGCGATGTTCCTCAACGAGGTGCTCTATAAAATATTACGAGAGCAGGCAGGCGATCCCTATCTGTTTGAATATCTTTACCGAGCGATCCTGTGGCTGGACGAATCCGAAACAAATCTGGCCAACTTTCATTTAGTGTTTTTGATCAACTTGAGTAGATTTTTAGGTTTTTATCCTGTCGAGTCCACAAAAGATTATCCTTACTTCAATCTCGAAGCTGCCACATTTTCCAATCAACTACCTGAACACCCATATGTACTACAGGAGCCACATACTTCCCTATTTAGGAAATTGATGGCTACAGAATTCAATTATTCTGAAAATATCAAGATGAGTACAAGAGATCGTCAAATACTTTTAGAAAAAATAATTGATTTTTACAGATTACATCTCACCAATTTCAAAGAAATAAAATCACTCTATATCTTAGAAGAGATATTTCATTAGTCATTAAAAAATACCACCGCCTACAAGCAATCGAAAGCCTCCTAGTACAATAGCAATAGCACATAGAATAATTCCAGTCTTTGGTTGATTATTAGGCTGTATAGTCACATCATTATAAGCAATCAAACTGACAATCAGACCAACAACGGCGAAGGGTATATTAAGCCAATTTAACCACCCCAAGCAAGGTATAAAAGCAATTAACATCCCAATTAAGGATAGGATACCCAATACTAATCCAGCAATTCTCATATTTTTTTTAGGTTTATCATTTTTTCTATAATAAAGATAATAGAATTTATGAAGATCAATGAAAATAAAATAACACTTCCACTATTAAATTGTTGGGCAGCAAAATACTGTCCGTCCTTGATACTCAGAAATGCGCGTGTCATACCACAAAGAAAACATGTCGATCCTTTTAATTTGGAAGGACATGTGGGAGCAGCAGCAAGTAAAAAGGAATTATCTAAACTATAGAACAACAATAAAAAGATAATAATAAAGATTGAAATAATAACCCATGTGATATATAGGGCTTTTCGATACTCATTGAAATTCATAAAATAGAAGTATAAAAAAACCCGATTTCGTTCGGAAATCGGGCTTTTCTACAATAAATATATCTTAAAATCTGATTAGATAACTTTTACATTTACCGCATTAAGACCTTTACGACCTTGTTCAACTTCGTAAGAAACGTTGTCATTTTCACGAATTTTGTCTACTAAACCAGAAACGTGAACGAAAATTTCGCTCTCGCCTGAATTTGGAATGATGAAACCGAAACCTTTGGTTTCATTAAAGAATTTTACTACTCCTTCTTGCATTGTTTATTGTATTAAATTTCTTAAAGATATTTAAAAAAAATCAAAATCCTTTAACTTTTTAATTTTTTTTCCATTAAACTACTTGGCACAAACTGCGTCTACATCAATAGAAACAAACAATGGATCGATTTTTGAAAACAAGTATTAAAATAGAAAAACTATGAAAAAATTATTGTTAGGATTAATGCTATTTGCATCAGTACACAGTTTACAAGCACAACAAATGATGAATAAAGATATGGTTACTACCATCGGAAGAGCAGAGGAGGAAGTTACTCCAGATATTATTTATATAAATGTTACTTTAAAAGAATTTTATCAAGACGGCAATACGAAGAAAAAAGTAACGATCGAAAACTTGGAAAAGCAATTATTTCAATCTGCAACAAATATAGGTGTTGAAAAAAAGGATTTTACAATCCAAAACATCTATAGTACAAATTATACAACGAAAAAGAAAAAAGAAACAGATATCTTATTATCTCGCCAATACCGTATCAAAGTAACGCAATTGAATAAATTAAATGATTTGTTCGATGGTGTCGATGCTGCAGGGATTCAAAGTACGGTCATCAGCGAACTTGATTATTCAAAAAAGAAAGAGTTAGAGAAAACTTTAAAAGTGAAAGCCGTTAAAGATGCCATGGACAATGCCAAAATCTTAGCAGAAGCTGCTGGTCAAAAAATTGGAAAAGCAATTCTTTTGTCAGAAAGCCCACAAATGATTTATTTTAATTCACCTCGTGTTATGGCAGCATCATTCAAGTCGGGAGCCATGGAAGCTGATGAAGCTGCAGAAAACTTAGATTTAGACATTAAACCTATCAAAATTACAAGTGAAGTAAATGCATCATTTGAAATATTATAATGAAAAGAGTGTTATCTATAGCTGACAAAGAAAAAAGAAGAGACCACGATTTCGGATGGGTCGAGAGACTGTCATGGCTGATGGATAACAACTTTCAAATAGCTGGATTTCGATTTGGTCTTGACCCTATTCTTAACTTTGTACCTTTTGCAGGAACAATTGCCAGCTTTGGAACCTCATTCGTTTTAGTAATGGTCATGTGGAGAAATGGTGCTAGTTCAAAACTAGTCGTCAAGATGCTCATCAATATTTCAGTTGATGCAATTTTTGGAGCCGTACCGATTTTTGGTAATATTTTTGACTTTTTTAATAAAGCCAATACAAAGAACATTAAATTGATGAAAGAGCATTATTATGAAAACAAACATCAAGGATCTGCCATTTGGTTACTATTAGGTATTCTCTCGATTATACTCCTCTTTTTTGTCGGTACCATCTATCTTTTATGGATCGCCGGAGAATGGGTTTGGCAGTTACTTTTTTAATAGAATGTATATAATAATCATATTATAGCGTTTATATGTATGTATAAACGCTATTTTTGTATACACAATTTCTTAAAAATGAATAAAAAAAGAATTTTTGCATTAGTAATAATTGTCACTGTTATCGCAGCAATTTGGACAAATCCTAAAAAGGAACAACATGAGCTTGTTGTAAAAGAGAAAGCGGAATATTTATTAAAAAACCAATTAGGAAAAAAGGAACAAAGCTTATTTGATATTGGCATGCAATTATTTGGTCATAATGCAGTAGAAGATTTCGTTTCAAAAAACGTTGTCGTTGAAAACTTCTATCTTTTTTCATTAACAAAAATTAAATGGCAAGGTAAGGATAACCCTATCGGTGTCGGTGCTTTCGGAAAAATATGGTTAAGCCCTAAGATCGACGAAAAAGCGACCGAAATAATCGATGCTATAAAGAATAATTGATACAACAATGTTAGAAATATTATATCAAGACGACGATATCATTGCGATTAATAAACCACATGGTTTACTTGTACACCGTTCATCTATCGCAAGGGATGCTTCCGAATTTGCCCTTCAGCTCTTACGTGATCAAATTAGTCAAACGGTATATCCTGCACATCGGCTGGATAGAAAAACAGCAGGAATCCTCTTATTTTCTTTAAATAAGGAAATGGATAAAGAATTGCAGCAATTATTTCAGAACCAACAGGTCGATAAAAAATATCTAGCGATATTACGTGGCCATGCACCCGAAGAAATGCTCATTGATTACCCGCTAAAAAAAGATAATGGCGTAATACAGGAAGCACAAACTAATTTCAAAACACGAGCTAGAGCAGAACTTCCATTCCCGTCAGGAAAATTTCCGACATCACGCTATAGTTTGGTTGAAGCTAATCCGACTACCGGAAGAATGCACCAATTAAGAAAACATTTTGCACACATCTTCCATCCGATCATTGGGGACCGTCCACACGGATGTAATAAACAAAATAAATTTTGGAAGGAAAATTTTGAAATGGACACCATGATGTTGCATGCCTCGGAAGTAACATTTAAACATCCTAAAACGCAAGAAACAATTACTATACATGCGGGATTACAACCTGAATTTAAGCGGGTTTTAACCTTGTTAAATCTTGAAAACTAACGATGAAGAACTTAATTTTAGACTTTTTTTTAACCATATCTGGGATTAGTGCTGCCTCGGGATTAGTATACCAAAATAACCATCTTTATCTGATCGCAGATAACAGTCAATATTTTTATGATTTTTCATTAGACAATCGCCAATTATCCAAGATCCAATTGGATAAAACCGGTTGCCATTTAGAAAATATGGCAAAAGCTAAAAAACCAGATTTTGAAGCCATTGCATTCGATCAAAATCAATTTTACATCTATGGATCAGGATCAACTGTCAATCGTAATATCCGCCTTACTTATCAAAAAGAAGTGCATAAAGAAGATTTCAGTAAAGTATATCAAGATCTCCAGCAGAAATTTCAGATAGATCAAGATAATTTTAATATTGAAGGAGTTATTCATACGAATGATGAAATTTGGCTTTTCAATCGCGGAAATGGTCAAAAAACACAAAATGGTATTTTTAAGATCAATAAGCTGAACCATGAAGAAAGCAGTTTCAATGCTATAACTCTCCCATTGATCGATCAAGTTCAAACCGCTTTTACAGATGCCATACTCGTGGATGATACCGTGTACTTTATCGCTGCAGCCGAGGCGTCAAATTCGACCTATTTGGATGGAGAAATTGCGGGAACCCTATTAGGTAAATTCAAAAGAAACGATTTGAAGAGCCTCGAAACCATTCGTATTTCTGGCAAACATAAATTTGAAGGAATCACACTAAAAGAAAAGGCAAATGGAAAGTTGACCTTTTTACTTTGTGAGGATAGAGATGATGAAAAAATGGAGACTGTGATTTATTCATTGATGATCGATCAGTAAATCGATTGCACAAATACTAATCTTTAAGCTAAAATCAATGTTTAATTTGTAAATTTGTAAATAAATAAAACTTATCGTATTATGATCAAAAATACTGCCCTTACGGATACGCATATCGCTTTAGGAGCGAAAATGGTACCTTTTGCAGGTTTCAATATGCCTGTTCAATATTCGGGCATCAATGATGAACACGAAACTGTTCGTACAGGTGTAGGTGTGTTTGACGTTAGTCACATGGGCGAATTCATTCTTAAGGGGGAAAAAGCGCTGGACCTTATTCAGGCTGTTTCTTCAAATGATGCTTCCAAACTATATGATGGTAAAGTACAATATGGCTATCTTCCAAATGAAACGGGTGGTATAGTAGATGACTTTTTAACTTACCGCATCGACGAAAACACATATTTTCTTGTTGTAAACGCTTCTAATATTGAGAAAGATTGGAATTGGATAGCTAAATACAACAGCTTTGGTGTTGACATGAAAAACATCTCTGATGAGACTTCTCTATTTGCCGTACAAGGCCCTAAAGCAGCTGATGCTTTACAAGCTTTAACAGATATTGAACTTGCTTCAATGGAGTATTATTCATTCGCCAAAGGAAAATTTGCCGGAATTGAGAATGTATTGGTATCTGCCACAGGATATACAGGAGCAGGTGGTTTTGAAATCTATGTTGCCAATGAAGATGCCCAAAAAGTATGGGATGCGATTTTCGAAGCTGGTGCTGCCTACGGTATTAAACCAATTGGTTTAGGTGCTCGTGATACGCTACGTTTAGAAATGGGATTCTGTCTTTATGGTAATGATATCGACGATACGACTTCTCCATTAGAAGGGGGATTAGGATGGGTAACAAAATTCACGAAAGAGTTTGTAAACTCGGCTAATCTAAAGGCTGAAAAAGAAGCTGGTATCAAGAAAAAATTAGTCGGATTTGAAATGATTGACCGCGGTATTGCCCGTCATGATTATGAAATAGTAGATGCTGAAGGAAATAAAATTGGTCGTGTTACTTCTGGAACACAATCTCCAACATTAAAAAAATCAATCGGTTTAGGCTATGTAGATAATGCTTTCGCTAAAGAAGGTACTGAAATCTTCATCAATATCCGCAACCAAAGTATAAAAGCAAAAGTGGTTAAACCACCATTTGTAAAATAATAATATAAAAGGGGTTATTTTAGATAACCCCTTTTATATTACTTCATCTTTTCCTGCGACTGTCTTCTCCGCGCTTCTTCATTTTTCAAGTCTATTTGTACTTTTTTGAAAAGTACACGCTTAAAATAAATAAAGACCACCAAGAGCGCTATTGAAATACCACAGACTAAAATGTTTCCTGCTTCATAAGACTTATAGCCATAGTATACCGCTCCTACGATCAATAAGTTGATTACGATATTTAAAATAAAATTTTTTGTCATAATATTATCCTTTACCAATTACCTTCTTTCTAAATTTGAAAAAGTAAAATACACCTGCAATTATATTAAAAAATATAATAAATAATGCCATAAGCATACGCTCCGTATTTGAAATACGACCAGAAAATATAATTTCTCGCAATGCCAATACGACCCAAATTAAAGAAAGTAATAATGATATACTAAAAAGTATTGGAAAAATTTCGAAATGGAATAATTTTGAGCCCAGTGAAATGCCATAAAAAGCAAGACTAAACAAAAATGCTTGTTTAGTCTGATGCTCGTAGTTTTTCATTAAATATGATTTGTTAGTGGTAGACCTATGCGGTTATTGATTTCCGAAATGAAAAGCATAACCGGGATTGATTCATATTAATAGACGTCTATCTCAGGATCAATCTCTTCTTTCCAAGCAAGAATACCACCTTTTAAGTTTGACAAATTATCAAAACCTTGTTGCTCCAACATCATTACAGCTTGTGCCGAACGCTTTCCTGAGCGGCATTGAACTACAACGGGTTTATCTTTAGCAATTTTATCGACTTCAATTAAGATTCCAGATAAAGGAATATTCAATCCTCCTAAATTAGAAACCTCATATTCAAATGTTTCGCGTACATCAATTAATTGAAAATCTTCATTATTATCAATTTTTGATTTAAGTTCTTCTACTGTTACTTCTTTCATGATGATTACTATTTATATCAAACTTAGATAAATTGCTTTTTATATGCAACATAATTTTGTCACATATAAAAACAATTTATGTTCTCTCCTCTGCCATTAAAAGCTATTCATTCATATAGGAAATATACTACTTAATTCCCAAAATTAACCGCTAAAGAGTAAGGTCTTTTTGCATGACATAATCATCCAAAACATAACCATGATAAGGGATATCAACCGTTTCAGTGATCAAAAAGTTCTGCTTTAAATAAAAATAATAAGCTGGATTATTCCGGTTTACATTAAGTTCTAATCGTTTCAAATCCTTTGATTTAGCCAACTGTGCTACAAAATCCAACAGCAGCTTTCCATAACCTTTACCCTTAACCTCAGCCAAAAGATAAAGTTTTTCTATTCTCATGCTAGATTGTTCTTTCACCTGAACAGAAACAAATCCTTTCGCCATAGCATCTTCATACAGCACATAAAAATCTTGACCACTATCCAATAGAGTCTGAATAGCTTCAACAGTATAGTTTTTATTCAACATAAAATCAATCTGCTCTGTTGTCAAAATTGCAGGATAAGTTTCCCAATAGCTTTTCTTTCCAATTTCACTAATACATTCTGCTTCTGTTGCTCCGGCTGGTTTGATGCTAACTGTACTCATAGTTTTTCTGTCAATAAACAAAATTGAGGTTCCGAAAATGTAATACTAAAAAAACCATCGTTGATCGTTATAAAATGATTTTCTCCTATCCTATTTAATCCGCTTGTCTCCAAATCGCATAATAAAGGTTCGAGAAAAAGATCATCTCCTGCGGGCATCCATTTTTCAAATCCAGAAGGTACAAAAATAGTCCTCTTATCATCATGTAACCAAACCATATCAATATCTGGCACAAAACTTTCCAAGATCTCTTGATCAAATCCCGAGCCTAATATATTAACAGCTTTATACCCTTCTGCAATAAGATAGCGCAAAGCACTTGCGATATAATTTATTTCATAAAGAACAGTCTTTACATGTTCCTGCGGTAGATCAATCGGAAAGGGACTAAAAATAACATCTACTTTATAGGTCTGCGAGGTCACGGCTTCATAAGAATTTACATCCGTAATGATCGTTGGAGACCATTCTAGCAATTGTCCCACCAATTCAGGATCAATACTATAAACATCCGTAATCAGTAATGCTGGTTCTTGCCTTTCTCTAACAATATGGTGTGATGACATATCTTTTAAAACCCTAAACGTCTTAAAGTCATGTAAGCCATCAAACCAATACTCAGCTGTAGTGCATCCTCATCGACATCAAACGTTGAAGTATGGACCGCAGATTGAATCCCTTTTGATTTATTTCCTGTTCCTAAGCGATAAAAACAAGCATTCACTTCTTGAGAATAGTAAGAAAAGTCTTCTGCAGCTGGCCACAAATCTAGGTCCAACACATTTTCTTTACCCACATATTCTTCAGCAAAACCTCGAGCTGCTTTTGTCAGTTCAGGATTGTTAATTAAAAATGGATATCCCTTACGAACATCAAAATCGCAGACAGCACCCATACTCTCAGCGATCCCGGTAGCCATTTTAACCATCTTTTCATGCGCCTCAGCACGCCAATCTTCATCAAAAGTACGGAAGGTACCTTCTAAATAAACTTCATCAGGAACGATATTAGTGGCTCCATTTGCGATGATCTTTCCGAAAGAAAGAACTGTTGGAGTTCTTGGATCTGCAAAGCGACTGGCTATTTGTTGAAGTGCCGTGATGATATGTGCCGTGATGACAATAGGATCAATATTTTGATGTGGATGCGCTCCATGACCGCCCTTTCCCTTTACTGTCATAAACAATTCGTCACAAGAAGCCATATACTTACCTTCTCTAAAACCTACTTTTCCGGCTTCAATAAACGGCATCACATGCTGACCTATAATGGCCGTAGGAGCTGGATTTTGCAAGACTCCTTCTTTTATCATGACAGAAGCACCACCTGGAAGACGTTCCTCTCCCGGTTGGAAAATCAATTTAACAATTCCTCCAAATTCAGATTTTAAAGCATATAATATTTTTGCAACACCTAACAACGATGAGGTATGCACATCATGTCCACAAGCATGCATGACACCAGGATTTTGTGACCCATAGCTTCTGCCCTCTACCTCTTGGATTGGTAAAGCATCCATATCGGCACGTAAAGCAATAACTTCATCAGATGCGATGTCACCTGTTAGATAGGCAACAATGCCCGTGTCAGCCATTTCTTCAAAGGGGATACCTATATCATTCAATACAGATTTGACATATGCCGAAGTATTGTACTCTTCAAAAGAAAGTTCAGGGTGTTGATGAAGATGTCTCCTCATTTGAACTGTTTCTTGAAAAAACTGTTGGGCTAAGGCATTAACTTTATCTTTAATACTTGCCATTATCATAAGATTATTGGTAAACAAAAACGTTTTCAGAGAATACGAATACGTTTTTAAATTGTTGGCGAAGCAAATTCATAAAATTATTTGCTTCAGATCGACTCCTAAAGTCTCCTACTTTGACCCTATAATTGGGTTCATCATAATTAATATAGGTATCCATATCTTTGTACATATTTCTAAATCGTGCTTGCTCTGAGAAAGCATTGCTACGATCACTACCTGCATAGATCTGAACCCTAAAACCGCGCACGGTAGTACGCGTAGCCGCGCTGCGTACAGGTGCTTTGGTTGGAACTGCAACAGGTTTGCTTTCGACAGGATTGATACCCATATTTGCCCGATAATGTTGTAAAATTGTAATTAATGTATCTTTTACAATCACTACATTATCGTTTTTCTGCGCTTTTACTTTCGAAAAAGTACAAGCAAATAAAGCAAAAACAACTATCAATCCTTTCTTAAGCATTCTTTTATTTTTTTAAATACCGCCTAACTATTAGCGCCATGACAGTTTTTGTATTTCTTTCCTGAACCACAAGGACAATCATCATTGCGGCCAATTGCATTTTCATTACGAATAGGCTGTGTAGGTCCTAGATCGCGTGTATCTACATCTTCAGCACTTACGCCTATTGGAGATTCTAATTCTGCTTTTGTCGCTTTCACCTGAACAGGAGGTGCCTGTACCAAACGCTCAGGGACACTTTGCATATTTTGTCCCGGAATCTCTCCTTTAAAAATAAAGCTGACGATATCCTTATTCATCACCGCTAACATCGATTTAAATAAGTTAAATGCCTCCATTTTATAGATAATGATCGGATCCTTTTGCTCGTAAACAGCATTTTGAACAGATTGTTTCAAGTCATCCATTTCACGTAAATGCTCTTTCCATGCTTCATCAATTAAAGCTAAAACAATTCCTTTTTCAAATGATTTGAAAACTTCTCTTCCGCCAGTTTCAATTGCTTTCTTCAAGTTTGTAGCAACTTGGATGCCACGAAGACCATCAGAGAAAGGAATAACAACATTTTCGACAACATTACCACGTTCTTCAAATACATTTTGCAAGACAGGCATCGTATGAGCCGCTACCGTGTTTAATTTAGTATGATATGCATTAATAATCTGCTCAAACAAACGATCGGTCAATGCTTCAATCTTTAAGTTGGTAAACTCTTCTTCCGAAATCTCTGGATTGACAGCAAACACACGGATCACCTCAATTTGAAAATCTTCATAAGAACCACCCTCTTTACCATCAACAACGATTTCTTCCACAACATCAAAAATCATGTTGTTCAAATCTACATCTAGACGTTCTCCGAATAAAGCATTTTTACGTTTTGTATAGATAACTGTACGTTGTGAGTTCATCACATCATCATACTCCAAAAGACGCTTACGAATACCAAAGTTATTTTCTTCCACTTTACGTTGTGCGCGTTCGATTGATTTGGTCAGCATGCTGTGTTGCATCACTTCACCTTCTTCAACTCCCATCTTAACCATGATGTTAGAGATACGCTCCGAAGCAAATAGACGCATCAAGTTATCTTCCAATGAAACGAAGAATTGCGATGATCCTGGATCCCCTTGACGACCAGCACGACCACGTAACTGACGGTCAACACGACGTGACTCGTGACGTTCTGTACCGATGATCGCTAGACCACCAGCAGCTTTAACTTCGTCCGTTAACTTAATATCCGTTCCACGACCAGCCATGTTTGTTGCGATCGTTACTTGACCAGGTTGACCTGCTTCAGCAACAATATCAGCTTCTTTCTGGTGTAGTTTTGCGTTTAATACATTATGTTTAACCTTACGCAACTGAAGCATTCGGCTCAATAATTCAGAAATCTCAACAGAAGTTGTACCCACCAACACAGGTCTTCCTGCTTCGGTCAATTTTTGAATTTCTTCTGCAACAGCATTGTATTTTTCACGAGCAGTACGGTAAATAAAATCTTGACGATCATCACGTAAAGCAACGCGGTTGGTCGGAATTTCGACAACGTCCAATTTATATATTTCCCAAAGCTCACCAGCCTCAGTAGAAGCTGTACCCGTCATACCTGCAAGCTTGTGGTACATCCGGAAGTAATTTTGTAAAGTAATGGTTGCATAAGTCTGTGTAGCATCTTCTACCTTCACATTCTCTTTAGCTTCAATCGCTTGGTGCAATCCATCTGAGTAACGACGACCATCCATGATACGTCCTGTTTGCTCATCTACAATTTTGACTTTTCCTTCGTCAACAATGTACTCAACATCATTTTCAAATAAAGTATATGCTTTTAATAATTGATTGATCGAGTGAATACGCTCTGCTTTGATAGAATAATCACGTAATAACTCCTCTTTACGAGTCGCTTTCTCTTCTAAAGGAATTTCAGCTTTTTCAATATCAGCAATTTCAGAACCGACATCTGGTAGGATAAAGAATGAAGGATCCTCTCCTGAAGCCGTGATTAATTCAATACCTTTTTCTGTTAATTCTACTTGATTGTTTTTTTCATCGATTACAAAGAATAATTCTGCATCAGCTTTTGGCATATTTTTGTTCTGCTCTTGCATGTAGTAATTTTCTACTTTTTGCAAGATCTGACGATGATTATCTTCACTTAAGTATTTGATTAGGGCTTTATTTTTAGGCAATCCGCGGTAAGCTCTAAATAAGGCCAAGCCACCTTTTTCTGGATCAATATCTCCAGCCTTAACCGCTTTCTTAGCTTCATTCAATACCGTGTTGATATAGGCTTTTTGTGCATTTACCAAACGTTCGATACGCGGTTTTAATTGGTAGAATTCATGTTGATCACCACGAGGAATAGGACCTGAAATAATCAAAGGTGTACGAGCATCATCAATTAAAACTGAATCGACCTCATCCACCATTGCAAAATGCAGCTTACCTTGTACCAATGCTTCAGGAGTCTGCGTCATATTATCACGTAAATAATCGAAACCAAATTCGTTATTTGTACCATAGACAATATCAGAAGCATAAGCTTTACGTCTTTGTGGTGAGTTTGGTTGATGTTTATCAATACAATCTACACTTAAACCATGGAATTCGAATAATGGTGCATTCCACTCCGAGTCACGACGTGCTAGATAATCATTGACCGTTACAATATGTACACCATTACCTGCTAATGCATTTAAATAAGTCGGTAGCGTGCCTACCAAAGTCTTACCTTCACCAGTAGCCATCTGCGCAATTTTACCTTGATGTAATACAATACCACCAATTAACTGCACATCATAATGTACCATGTTCCAAGTTACCTCAGTTCCTGCCGCTAACCACACATTTTTCCATGTCGCCTGATCACCTTGGATCACTACATTTTGTTTTTGTGCAGCGATTTCTCGATCAAAATCGGTTGCTTTAACGACTAATTGCTTATTTTCTGTCAGACGTCTTGATGTTTCTTTTACCACAGCAAATGCTTCAGGTAAAATATCCATTAAAACTTCTTCTAATTTTTTATCACGATCTTTGGATAACTTATCCACGTTTTCATATATCGCAGTTTTCTGCGACATATCCAGGTCATCAGCATCAGCTTCTGCCTTTAGAGTAGAGATCTCGGTATCAATATCTGCTAAATATCCTTTTATTCTATTTTTGAAATCAGCCGTTTTGCCACGCAATTCATCATCAGTAAGTGACGAAAGCTGCTCGTATTCCGATTTGATTTTTTCTACAATTGGTTGAACTCCCTTAATATCTCGCTCGGATTTACTTCCAAATAATTTACTTAAAAATTTTAACATAATATTCTTTTCTATCTCAATTTATGACTTTCATTCAATAATGACTCCAAACTAAAATTGCAGACAAATTGACACTAATCGGGCAAATTTAGTTATTAGATATCATATCTAACATACGATATCTATATTTTTTACTCTTTTTTATGACAAAAATAAATTCTTGTCCGTTTTCGGGATAAAGCCCATATCCTGAGCCTTATTAAACATGATTTCAATTGCTGAACGTCCTTCTTTTCCAAGCGATACAGAATACTTATTGACATAAAGATCGATATGTTTATACATCACTTCAATACTCATCTCCTGCGCATGTGACTTTATAAACTCCAGACCTGATGTAGGATTAGCAAAAGCATATTCCACACTTGCTCGTAAAATACGATTCAGTTTTTCCTTAATATTGCCAGGAATACTTCTTTTCACTACAATACCGCCCAATGGAATAGGACAATTTGTCGTTTTCTCCCAATAATCTCCCAAATCAACCACTTTAAAAAGCCCCTTTTCTTGATAGGTAAAGCGATTTTCATGAATAATTAAGCCCAAATCGATATCACCAGCCAACAAAGCTCCTTCGATCTCTGAAAAGACAAGCTCTTTTTTATTCTTCAATTCGGGAAAAGCCAATCCTAATAAAAAATTAGCCGTCGTATACTTACCGGGATAGCCAACACATAATTGTTGCAATGCAGTAGTAAGTGAGGTCTGAGCAGATAATTTGTCTTGAAGTTCTTTAGCCAAATGTTCATGTTTGGTAATTAACATCGGTCCAACTCCAAAGCCCAATGCGCTACCAGCATCCAAAAGCTCATAATCCTCTACCGCGTAGGCAAAAGCATGGTAACTCAATTTCGTTATGGCTAAGTCGCCCTTAAAAGCTCTTAGATTTAATGTTTCAACATCTTCATAAACAATGTCAAATTCTAATCCTTCTGTATCTATTTTATGATGAATAAGTGCATCAAAAATGAAGGTATCATTAGGACAGGGGGAAAAACCCAATGTCAATTTCATATGGATAATTTATGTGTGAGTATATAAAGTATTGTCGCTATACATGTTGCAGCCAATACTCCTTTTGCTAAGGCTTCCTTCTCTCCTTTGAATAAAAAACGTATCGCCAATAAGTTGATAAATACCGCAACAGCATATATTAACATTGGTTTTTCGGCTACCGTTTTTTCAAAAAGTGTCGTATAGGTAGAAATTAAATAAGCGATTAAGGGTGCAATAGCGCCCAATAGAATCCCTATGCCTAAATTGTTTTTCATATTAACTATCGAATGCCCAAGAATTTAATTGAGGGATGACGTGGTGAGCGGTCATGTCAAACTGCGTTGGAACTATAGCTACATATCCTTTACTTAAAGCATACGAATCTGTATCCTCGCCTCGATCTTCCAACTCAAATCTACCTGTCATCCAGTAATAATCGCGATCTCTAGGATCGACACGCTCATCAAACTCTTCAACATAATGTCCACCTGCCTGACGACAGATTTTAATTCCTTTGGCTTCATCTTTAGGAAAATTGACATTTAATAAAGATCCTTTCGGAAGACCATTTGCCAGTACTTGTTTGGTAATCGAAAGGAGATAAGGTCTACAATGTGAAAAATCAGCATCGTAGTCAAAATTATCCAAAGAAAATCCAATGGATGGAATTCCTTCAATAGCTCCCTCAACCGCAGCAGACATCGTACCCGAATATAATACATTGATGGAATGGTTTAATCCATGATTGATACCAGAGACACACACATCTGGTTTACGACCTTTAAATATCTTATTCACGGCGAGTTTAACACAATCGACCGGAGTTCCTGAACATTTATACATCTCAACACCATCATACAAGTCAATACGATCTAAACGCAAAGGTCGACCGATCGTAATGGCATGCCCCATACCCGATTGTGGACTATCAGGAGCGACGACAACCACATGTCCGATTTTTTGCATCTCTTCAATCAAAACTTTGATACCTGGCGCAGTAATGCCGTCATCATTCACGACCAGTATGGTTGGTTTTTTCTTTGTCATGACGCTAATTTAGGAAGAAAAAAAGAAAAGCATTAGTTTTTAAGACAATGCTTTTTCTTTTTATACATTAAAAAGACCTAAGCTCATTTTTTATTAAGGCTAACTGAAGGAGAGATAGGAAGCAGATTAAATATTAAGCCTGATTTTCAACAGATGTAAATTAGATTTAGTACAGTATTTATAGAGCTTTACCTATATGAACCCTATAGAAACCCTCTATTATACCTCTATTAAAGCTAAATGATATATTAATCTAATAATAACCTGAATACAATCTTATTCGTATAGTTGCTGAATTAAAAACAGGCAGATTTTTTATGTTTAAAATCCCTAAAAAAGCACCAAGTAAATTTCTGTTTTCAGTAACTTCGTCCGTTTATCGTATTTTCCAAATCAAAATGGTCAATTTTATACTTATCATATTCTGCATATGCGCCGGAATGCTGTTTAAGCATTTCAAACTCATTCCTGAAAATGCCTCTAAAAGCATTAATATTTGGGTATTGTACATCGCCTTGCCTGCAGTATCTTTTAAATATATTCCACAGATCAGTTGGAGCACTCAACTGATCTTTCCGGTGTTATCTCCGATAATAGTTGTTGCGGGAAGTTGGATATTTATGGAATTGTATTGTCGATATAAAGGCTATAGCCAACGTTCTCGGAGTACATTAGAATTATCTTCAGCGTATAGTAATACCTCTTTTATTGGGTTTCCATTGATCATCGCCTATTACGGGGAGCAAAACCTCAGCATTGCTATTATTTGTGATCAGGTTAATTTTATGCTTTTATCTACAGTAGGAATTATCTGTGCCATCAAAGGAGACCGCAGCAATAATGGAGGGGTCAAAGTAAGTGCTTTATTAAAAAGGCTTGTCACATTTCCTCCTTTTATAGCGTGTATTCTCGCTCTTGTACTATCGCCATACGTTGACTTGAGTATAAGCGAACCTTTCTTTGATAAAATTGCATCCACAGTTGCACCCTTAGCCTTATTCTCTGTCGGTCTACAACTCCAGTTTAAGGGAATCAAACGGGAGATCTCCCAGATCTCCATGACGTTATTATATAAATTAATGTTGGCTCCTGCGCTGGTACTGCTAGCTGCTCTGTCGCTGGGTATTAAAGGAGACATCGCTCGCGTTAGTATCATGGAGGCAGCAATGCCTACCTTAATTACAGCAAGTATGGTCGTACAACAATTCAGATTAAACACCAAGCTAATCAACTTGATTATTGGCTTGGGAATTATCCTAAGTTTGTTTACAACCGCCCTCTGGTCTTATATCATTTCTATTTTCATTTAAATTTTTCCGATATCGATTGCGAAGATTATTGTGGCTTATGATGTTTTAATGTCTTATTTTTAACATATTTCTTAAATACGCTAAAATATGAAAACGAATTATGAGTCGCGCTACGCAATTAGCCCAAATGAATGCAAAACACTTGACACCAAGTCTTTAAGAGAAAACTTTTTAATTGAAAATATTTTTGAAGCAGACCAGATCCATTTTACCTATTCACACTATGATCGTTACATGGCAGGAGGCGCCATGCCTATTGCTGAGAAACTAAAATTGGAAACGATACCTGCCCTATTGAAAGAGCCCTATTTCCTCACCAGAAGAGAATTGGGGATCATCAATGTTGGAGCAGCTGGGCAAGTTGAAGTCGATGGAACCATCTACGATCTAGCGAATAAAGAAGCTTTATATATCGGTAAAGGAGTTGAAGAGGTGTATTTCAGTAGCAATGATGCATCAAATCCAGCAAAATTTTACCTGAATTCAACACCTGCTCATCAAGCTTTTCCTACGAAAAAAGTGACAAAAGAATCGGCGAATAAAATCGAGCTTGGCTCTCTTGAAACAGCTAACCATAGAACAATCAACCAAATGCTTTTGAATAAGATTGTCGATACCTGTCAGCTGCAAATGGGAATGACAGAGCTCAAGCCAGGTTCTGTGTGGAATACGATGCCCGCTCATACGCATGACCGTCGTATGGAAGTTTACTTTTATTTTGAAGTTCCAGAAGGTCAAGCAGTCGCCCACTTTATGGGACCAGTAGAGGAGACCCGTCATATTTGGATGAAAAATGAACAAGCTGTCATTTCTCCCCCTTGGTCTATACACTCAGGAGCTGGAACGAGTAATTATACGTTTATCTGGGGTATGGCGGGAGAAAATTTAGATTACGATGATATGGACAAGTCTGCAATAACTGATTTAAAATAAAAAGGAATGAGATCATTACTATCAGCTGTCTGTATACTTGGGACTACATCAAGCTTATTTGCTCAAAATACTAATTCTTTAATTATTCAGAATCCATCAACTTTCGAAAGAAAAGAAGTCATTAGCATTCCTTTCGAAAATTTTAAAAAGCATTTTGAATTAAAGGATACTATTTTCTCGATTACAGATCAAGAATCAAAAAAACCACTCATATTCCAATTGGAAAAAAGAGGAAAATCAACACCACAAAATGTATTGATTGCTGTAGATATTGCTCCTAAAGGAAAAATAGAACTGACAGTTTCTTCCGCTATTCCATCAAAAACAGCGAATAAAGTTTTTGCTCGCTATGTTCCCGAACGAAAAGATGATTTTGCATGGGAAAACAATGTGGTTGCCTTCAGAGCTTATGGGAAAACATTGGAAGGTACTTCTGAAGATGCACAAGGGTTTGATTATTGGGCTAAACGTACTGATGAGTTAATTATTGACGAATGGTATAGAACTGGGGATTATCATGCAGACCACGGTAAAGGCCTAGATTACTACTCTGTCGGTCAAACCTTAGGTGTTGGAGACATGGCTCTCTATTTTGACCAACAAATTCAATATACCAAACACTATCGCAAATATGAAATTCTTGACAACGGGCCTATACGGGCTAGCTTCAAATTAATCTATGAGCCTCAAGAAATAAGTGGTCAAAAGATTGCCATAGAAAAAGAAATCTCCATCGATGCAGAAAGTCAATTGAGCAAAATTAATGTTCATATTCGTAATGCGACAGCTGCCACGACACCTATTGTTATCGGTATTACTAAACGAAAAGAAGCTAATCCAATTATTGCAATTGATAAAAAAGCAAATTTCTTCGCGTATTGGGAGCCAGAACAAAATGGAAACATAACCGGCACTGCCTTGGTGTTACCTCACGTTAAGAAAGATTTTATTGACACTCCAAATCAGTTTTTATGGAGCGTAACGGCAAAAAATAATCAACCGCTGACCTATTACATGGGAGCCGCTTTTAACAGGGCGGGCAAAATCACATCCATGGATGCTTGGAAAACTTATTTAAAGCAGGCATCAGAACAAATTCAAAAACCTTTAACCATTAGCTACAAAAAATAATGTCAATACTACAATCATTTGATTTAACAGGTAAAGTTGCCCTGGTTACAGGGTGCAAAAGAGGAATTGGTAAAGCAATGGCTGAGGCATTAGCAGAAGCTGGTGCGGATATAATTGGGGTTTCAGCTTCGTTGGAAATTGAGAACTCTGCTATTCAAAAATCGGTAGAATCTCTTGGTAGAAAATTTTACGCATACCAATGTGATTTTTCAAAGCGAAAGGATCTATACGCATTTATCACAAAGGTAAAAGAGCAACATCCTATTATTGATATATTGGTCAACAATGCGGGCAATATCTTGCGCAAACCAGCTGCTGAGCATCCGGATGAATACTGGGATGAGATCATCGAAATCAATCAGAATGCACCATTTATTTTGACTAGAGAAATAGGTAAAGATATGATTTCACGTGGAACAGGAAAAGTTATTTTCACCGCATCTTTACTTTCTTTTCAAGGGGGAATCAATGTGCCAGGATATGCCGCATCAAAAGGTGCAATTGCTTCAATGACAAAAGCTTTTGCCAATGAGTGGGCTGCTCTTGGTGTCAATGTTAATGCTATTGCACCAGGATACATTGCAACAGACAATACAGAAGCCCTACGCGATGATCCAGAAAGATCTGCTTCTATTTTAGGTCGTATTCCTGCTGCAAGATGGGGACAACCGCAAGACTTCAAAGGACCTATCGTATTCTTAAGTTCTGAGGCGTCTAACTACGTACATGGAACCATACTTACCGTTGATGGTGGCTGGATGGGACGATAATAAAAATATGTAGAGAGGCTTTCCTCTGGTCAGTCTCTCTACTTTTTCTTCGCGACTCGAAGACCTAGATTACTAAAAGATGCATTGGGGTTGACCGAACCTATATATTGCGAATTGAAGGAAGCACAACTGTTTTTACTGCACCACCATGATCCCCCGCGTGCATGTGCTACTTTTCTCCCTTGATCTCGAGCTAGAGATCCTTCGCAAAATTCAAAAACATTGCCGTATACATCATACAAACCCCATGGATTTGCTTTAAATGTTTTAGCAGGTGAAGTATATAGAAAACCATCTGTCGTATCGGCGACTAAATGATTTCTTCCGTGCCATATATTAGCATAATCCATGATGTTATCTAACTCTACACCTTCAAAATATTTGGTTTGCGAGCCCGCTCTTGAAGCTACTTCCCATTCCTCTAATGAGGGTAGACGAACTCCTGCCCAATCGCAATAGGCTAATGCATCACGATAGGATATGCAGGTAACGGGATGATTCATTTTTTCTTCAATGCCCCCCCTACTTGTACCATTTGGAAATCGCCAATAGGCCGTACTATCCTGCAACCATCGAAATTCTGCTAACCCGGGCTCAAAGACCATGGCATTGTGATATCGTTCTGCCAACGTGATATAATCGGTCGATGCTACAAATGCCGCAAATGCTTCATTGGTTAATTCGGTCTCAGCAATTGAAAAATGAGAAAGGGTAACTGCTCTCCTTGGGTTATCTAAACTGAGTGTATCACCTAAGATATAAGTACCCGCTTCTATATCAATAAACCTTTGCTCTTGTGCAAATGAATAACTGGTGCAAATAACCATTCCTAGCAATAAAATCCAGAAGTTCTTGATCATTTCAAAGTCTTTTCTTTATAATAACGACTAGCACGTTCACAGATTAAAACTTCATTTGCTTTATTGTAATTCAGGAAGGAATAATAATTAGCATCAGTACCATATAATTTCTGGTAAGAAGTTGATTTCATAAACTCATCATACTCTCCCCGTTTCATTAAAAGCATCAGTAAGGTTAATGCATCGTTATCTTGAGCTGTGCTTTTGATATAACGAATGATAAAGGGAATCATTTCCAAAGCATTCATCTCTAAGATTGCTTCTTTATAATTTACACCCATACGTTTACTACGGACTACCGATTCTTGAATGAGTTTCATCACAGAATCGCGGTTTCCCATTAGAAAATCGGCTTGTCTTTGACTCCAACTCGCTTCATTAAATCCTGTTTCCAATTGACTGAAAATCCTTTTTTGAATATCGTTTTGATATTCTGGAATAGCACAATTCTGTTGGCTAAGCTCTGCATGAATCATGACATAGGTAAACTTTTCTCTTAAACTTAATGATTTAAATTGTGTTGCACTTATAGCTTCTATACCACCGTCCGAACTGCCCAATGGATCTTCTTTAAATGTAATGGTTTCGATCAAATTCTTTACTTTGGCTAATCCATAAGGCGGTATAGTCATTTTAGTGCGCAATTCGTAACCTTTTTCATCTCTAGTATAAGAACTGCCATCAACCTCATTCGATTGAGCAAAGGCGTTTATAAAGCCAAATAATAAGATAAGTAATAGTACGTGAGTTCTCATCGTTTTTTCTTTAAAAATAATCAAAACTGTTGAATTAAATGTTTGTTGAATATATGAATAAACGGTTAGAGGAAAACTGCTTACTGATGGCGGTATCATCGAGCACATATTTCAATTTTTTTTAAAATTTATTATCTTGGGTTTTCATCTTTAAAAAAATATAAATAAATAACATGATCCAACAATCAAAAAACAGATCGATTTCAAACAGCATTATCCTAATTTTAATATGTTCACTTTTCTTATCTTCTTGTCAAAACGGGATTAAAGAAAAGATCAAGAATGATGATATCATCGAGTTCCAAAAAGATGATGAAATCATGAATCAAGCTATCGCTGAAGCCAATAAGACTTTTAAAAATTTTGATGACGCATTTAAACAGCCTCAGGAAGGATATGAAAGTTTTGCTATTAAGGTGAAATTTGATACCGAAGATGGAGGTGGTGAACACATCTGGATTGGTGATTTAACTTCTGATGGGAAATCGTACAGTGGTACTGTAAATAATGAACCTCAATTGACAAAGGCCGTAAAATTTGGAGATCGAGTTACCATAGACCCTAAAACAATTTCTGACTGGATGTATTTGGATAAAGGAGTCTTACGAGGAGGTTATACGATTCGCGTGATGAAAAATAACCTGTCAGATGATGAAAAAAAAGCTTTTGACCAAGAGGTCGGTTTTATCATTGAAGATTAGTATTCATAAAAAAGAGCGAAACTGGGTTTCGCTCTTTTTTATGAATATAAGCCTTTTTTCTCGATAAAATCTAAGACTTTGTCTGGAGTATAAAATTTGATATTTTTACCTTCTTTGATCGATTTTCTTAGAAAAGTTGAAGATAGTTCCATTATAGGTGTCTGAGTCATCGTGATGGATGGATGCTCTTTCATGGTATTGCCACTATATCCTGTTCTTGGATAGACGTAGATGTGGTAATCTCTTAAGATGACATCACTGTTCTTCCATTTGGAAAAGGTTTCCAAGTTGTCCTCCCCCATAATCAAAACAAAATCATGTGAAGGATATTTCTCAGCTAGATGCGTTAAGGTATCAATGGTATAAGAGGGTTGCGGCAAACCAAACTCGATAGCACTCACTTTTAAATTGTCGGTATCTTCTATCGCTAGATTGACCATCTCCAGCCGATCGTACATATTTCCTAGGCTTTCCTTCTTCTTAAACGGATTTTGTGGAGATACCACAAACCATACCTCGTCCAATTCTGTATAATTAGCCATATAATTAGCAATTATTAAATGACCTACATGCACAGGATTAAAAGATCCGAAGAATAAACCAACTTTAGCCATGACTATTTATTCAGAAATTCCATCACTAATTTTTCTGCCTCAACCACAGCGACATCTAAGTCATAATTTTTTAATATGACATCGAATTTATCAGCATATGATAATTCTGATTCTGCTTTTGCAAATCGTTCCTGTAATTTTTCTTCTGAATCGGTTCCTCTTCCACGAAGACGTTCTTTTAATACTTCTAGGGATGGAGGTTGCACAAAAATAGATAGGGCTTCATCTGGGAACTTAGAACGTAAGCGTAATCCACCGATCACATCAATATCAAAAATAACGTGTTTACCTTTTGCCCAGATGCGTTCTACTTCCGAACGCAGTGTTCCATAAAAGGTACCAGAGTAAACTTCTTCAAATTCGATAAATTCTTGTTTGGCAATTTTATGCAGAAAGTCTTCTTTCGAAATAAAGTAATAATCTTTACCATCTATTTCTTCACCGCGAGGCTCTCGTGTACTTGCTGAAATGGAAAATTCCAACTTATCACCATGTTTACTTAATAAACTTTTTACTATTGTTGTTTTACCTGCGCCCGATGGTGCGGAGAATATAATTAACTTACCTGCCATTCCTATAATACGTTGAGCAATTGCTCTTTAATTTTTTCTAATTCTTCTTTCATTTTTACCACGATCTGCTGAATTCCAGCGTGGTTTGCTTTTGATCCCAGGGTATTGATCTCTCTACCCATTTCCTGAGATATAAATCCTAATTTCTTACCGTTGGAATCAGATGCGGTCAATGCTTTTTGAAAATAACGACAGTGTGAACGTAAACGTACTTTCTCTTCTGTGATATCTAATTTATCGATATAATAAATCAACTCCTGCTCAAAACGATTTTTATCAACGTTTTCCTTGCCCACTGTATCCTCCAGATAATGTCCGATACGTTCTCTGATTAAAGGAATACGATCCATCTCTACAGATTCGACTTCTGTTAAATAAGTTAAGATCAATTCAACACGATCAGTTAGGTCCTGCGATAATACTGCGCCTTCATCTGCTCGGAAAAGATTAAAGTGGTCTACTGCGGCATAAAATGCTTCTAATAATAGTTTTGATTCTTCTTCATCAACTTCATTATCATTATTGGCAATTACCTCCGGCATATTAAGAGCTAATTCGAAAAGAGAAACTTGTTTATCCCCCAATTCAAAAGCAATCTGTTGTAATTGTGTATAATATTTTTTTAGCAAATCTGCATTTATAGTGGATGCTTTTGCTGTTTGATCAGTATATTCAACATTCACATACAGGTTTACCTTACCTCTTTCGATCAGTTTACTACACTCTGTACGTAATGTCAATTCCTTATCTGAAACCGCTTTGGGTAAGCGAAGATTCAATTCAAGAAATTTAGAATTCAAGGATTTAATCTCGACACTGTACTTAACTTTTCCATTGTCTTTTACAGCAGTGCCGTATCCTGTCATTGATTTTATCATATGCAAAGGTAAGAAACATTCCAATAATGCATAATATCAAGACTATAAATTGATTAATTTACCAATCATGCTTGGCAATAATGACACATAAATAGCTTTTTTGATTACCTTTCTTGCCTACTGTTACATAACCAATACCAATATCATATAAAGATGCATTCCAATCATCCATGCCCAATATGTGTTTTCGATGATGATATCCGGGCGCTTCTTTACCAATGATGAGGCCTTTTATCGCTTCACTAGCACTTGGCCAATTCCAGGCGATGGATTCAAAATTATTTGCTTTTTTATTTTTCAGCCAACTTGCATTTAAATCATAACCTGACTTCTGAATGTAATAATTGGGACCTATTCCGTCCGGATCGACGTGGTCAAAATAATTTCTTTTGGCCATATCCTCGGCACGATCTTCAGCAACAGCCGCTAGCTTTTTATTCCAATTCAATGGTTTTCTGGTCACCTTATCCAAATTGAATAATCCGAGTTTCTTTTTATACCGTTCGGGATTTTTACGGATTTCATTAAGAAGATGATAGGCTTCTTTTGCCTGCTTTTTTTCGACTCTTACTTGTGCTGATGATAATGAAAATAGTAGACTTAAACTGAAAATTAATAGGTACTTCATGTAAATAAATAGATGCTTCGTGTGAAATTCTTTCACAAAATAGACTCAAAAAAGGATCTTAGGTTTAGACCGCAGAAGATTTTTTATGATTAAAAAACTGTACCAGCACAGGTATAACACTAATGATGATAACCAGGAAGACGACCAAAGAGAAATTATTCCTAACCATTGGGATTTGTCCAAAAAAATATCCTCCTAATAAAAATAAAGTGACCCATAATAGCCCTCCAAAAATATTATAGGTACCAAATTTAACATAAGTCATATGGCTAACTCCTGCAAAAAAGGGTGCAAATGTGCGTACTATTGGAACAAAGCGGGCATAGATAATGGCTCTATTACCATGTTTAGTATAAAAAGACTGGGTGTTGATTAAATATTCGGGTTTAAAAATTTTAGATTTTGACCTGAAAACTCGATGTCCCAAATATTTTCCAATTTCATAATTAACAAAGTCTCCTAAAACTGCTGCTGTCACTAACACCAACCAAAATAAAGACAAAGATAGATCACTTTCTGGAAGAGCAATAATAGCTCCTAATGCAAATAATACCGAATCTCCTGGTAAAAATGGTGTTATAACAAGACCTGTTTCAGCAAAAACAATTAAGAATATAATCAGGTAAGTCCATCCTTGATAATCATGAACAATTTGAATAAGATGCTTATCGATATGTAAAATAAAATCAATGAGATTTGTGATAATATCCATTTAAAATGCATGTTTAATAAAATCAAATACTTACTGTTTTGATCATCGAACCTTATTGGGTTACAAATACCTTATTTTATGATACGATACTAAAAAATTGCCTGTAATAAAAAAGGAAGCTTTTAGGCTTCCTTCTTACTTTTAAATTTTTCTTTTAAGACTTCAAAGACAATCGGCAATACTGATAATAAGATAATCAACAGCACTACTTTTGAAAAATTATCTCTTATGATCGGTATATTACCTAAAAAATATCCTGCTAATGTAATCCCTACGACCCAGAGAATTGCTCCAATAACATTATAAGTTATAAAAGTGCCATAATGCATTCTTCCAATTCCTCCTACAAATGGAGCCAGTGTTCTGACAATAGGCACAAAGCGTGCAATTACAATTGTTTTACTACCATACTTTTCATAAAAAGTATGTGTCTTTTGAATCTGCTCGTCTTTGATTACCTGCTTACCAAATAATTTAAATTTGGTCATCTGCATTCCAAATCGCTTCCCGATGGCATAATTAAGAGAATCTCCCGATACCGCGGCTACTAATAAGATAGCAATCATCAACCAGACATTAAGTTCATTTGGCTGTGCTGCTAGCATTCCCGCTGCAAATAGTAAAGAATCGCCTGGTAAAAATGGCATTACGACTACTCCAGTTTCGACAAAAATAATCAAAAACAAAATGAGGTAAGTCCAAGTTTTATAATCATTTACAATTTCTAGTAAATGTTTATCAATATGCAGAATAAAATCAATGATATGCGTTATAACTTCCAAAGCAGTCTAAATTAACCTATGTTATTTAACATAACCGGCATAACCAGCATTAAAATATCTTCATTTTCTTCTGCTACTGCTGGAATTAATAATCCGGCACGGTTTGCTGTACTCATTTCGATCACAACTTCTTCACTCGCCAAATTATTCAACATCTCTACTAAAAATTTAGCGTTGAAACCAATCTCCATATCTTCTCCTTCAAACTGACAGCCTAAACGCTCATGAGCTTCGTTAGAAAAATCTAGATCTTCTGCTGAGATATTTAATTCGCTACCTGAGATTTTCAAACGTACTTGATGGGTCGTTTTATTGGCAAAAATAACGACACGACGTAGCGTATTTAAGAATAATAAACGATCAACAGTTAATTTGTTTGGATTCACTTGCGGAATGACAGCTTCATAATCTGGGTAACGCTCGTCAATCAAACGACAAATTAAATTGATGTTACCAAAACTGAAAAAGGCATTAGTAGAATTATATTCAATCGATACATTAATATCTTCAGATGGTAAAGAAGATTTCAGTAAGGATAACGCTTTTTTAGGAAGGATCAATGAAGCCGGTTTTTCTACACCTATATCAGATCTTCTATAACGAACTAATTTATGTGCATCTGTGGATACAAATGTAATCGCTTTATCTCCCAATTGAACTAAAACACCTGACATCGCGGGTCTCAATTCATCGTTACTGACAGCAAAGATGGTTTTACTGATTGCTTCTGCCAATATTGGAGCAGGCATGTTTACCGTATGAGCATTATCAATAACAGGAATTTTAGGGAAATCTTCAGGATTTTCACCACTCAACTTGTATTTACCATCACCAGCGCTTATTTCAATCGCTAATGTATTGTTGTCAACAAAAAAAGCAACAGGCTGATCCGGCAATGTTTTTAAAGTCTCGATTAAAATTTTAGAAGGCATCGCTACTTTTCCTTCTTCTTTAGCCTCAATTTGCAATGACGTAACCATGCTTGTTTGCAAATCTGTTGCAGAAATTGTTAACGTATTGTCTTTTATTTCAAAAAGAAAGTTCTCTAATATGGGTAGAACTGTACTACTACTTGAAGCGCCATTAATAGCTTGAAGTTGTTTTAATAAAATCGATGTGGATACTATAAATCTCATTTCCTAAAATTATGAATTATATCTGCAATATTACGCAAAAGAATCTACATTTTTTAATCAGCGGTATGCAAATCATGCAAAAGCGGCTTTCAAAACAAAATCAATATCAAAGACTCTAAATCATTGGATTTCAATAAAATTAATCCCATTTAAGCCAATTATATTTTGTTTATAAATAAATGCTGTCTATTATTTATTACATTTGTATAGACTAGCAGTAGTATATGCAATTTAAAGAAATAATTGGACATGATTTAGTTAAAGCACATCTGATCAGCACAGTTCGTGATAACCGTGTTAGTCATGCTCAACTATTTCTTGGCCCAGAAGGATCTGGTTCTTTAGCTTTGGCTTTGGCTTATGCGCAATTAATCAATTGCGAAAATAAATTAGAGGATGATAGTTGTGGTCAATGTGCTTCTTGTCGAAAATACAGTAAGCTTATCCACCCCGATTTACATTTTTCATATCCTTTCATTGCCAAGCATAAAGATGATCATGCTGCTACATTCATGGACAATTGGCGTAAGGCTTTTTTAAATAATCCTTATTTGGGTTTAGAAAATTGGCGACAACAACTTGATGCGGATAATAAGCAAGTTAATATCAATATTGCAGAAGCACATGAAATTATTAAAAAACTGAGTCTAAAATCTTTTGAAGCAGAATATAAGGTGCTAATTATGTGGCTCCCTGAATATTTAGAAAAAGAAGGCAATGCATTACTAAAACTGATTGAAGAACCACCGGAAAAAACATTGTTTCTTTTGGTTGCTGAAAATCAAGATAAAATATTAAATACCATTATTTCGAGAACGCAGCTTGTCAAAATCAATAAGTTGAGCCATCAGGCTATTACTTCTTATTTAACTGAAAGTAAGCATCTTGAAGAATCCGAAGCGAGAGAGATTGCTTTTATAGCAGATGGCAATGTCCAAGAAGCTATAAATATGATTGATCTACACACCAATAATCATTTTGAACTTTTGGTCAAATGGTTGCGTTTGGCCGTTCAAGATTCGGGCTTAAATATCATTAGCATTTGCGAGGATGAATTAGCTAAATTAGGTCGAGAGAATCAAAAAACTTTTTTGATGTATGCCATTAACATCATGCGTCAAATTGTTTTAATTAAACAAGACCTATCAAGCCTAGTATTCCTTCCTGCGCATGAACTTGATTTTGTCAACAAGTTTGCTACTCATTATACCCTTGAACAGATTGAAGAGACAATCAATTTGTTTGAAACAACACATTATAGTGTAGAAAGAAATGCAAATCCTAAAATATTATTTTTAGATTTATCTTTGCAATTAGTATTAATGTTTAAATACAAAACGTTTCCGAAAGGAACTCAATATATATAGAAAACTATGGGATGTGGCAGTTGCTCATCCGGCGGAGGTTGTGGAAGTACGACGACAGTGGGCGGTACTCCAGCAGGTTGCCAAAATAATGGCTCTTGCATGACTAGCGGATGTAATAAATTAGATGTATATGACTGGCTATCTGATATGGATATGCCATCCAACTATAAACCTTTTGACATTGTAGAAGTTCGATTTAAGGGATCGAGAAAGGATTTCTTTATCAATTCTGACAATTTATATTTAGAAATTGGTGAAATGGTTGCTGTAGAACCTACTACAGGCGGATATGATATTGGACATGTTTCTCTAACAGGAGAACTGGTTCGCTTACAATTGAAGAAAAACAATGTAAGTTTAGAAAGTGTAACCAAGAAAATTTATCGTAAACCTACAGAGTTAGATGTTGAAAAATTCAACATCGCAAAAGATTTGGAATGGGAGACCATGCATAAAGCTAGAAATTTGGCTTTGGAATTGGGTCTTTCTATGAAAATATCGGATGTGGATTATCAAGGCGATAAAACCAAGGCTACTTTCTATTATACGGCAGAGGGCCGTGTCGATTTCCGTGAATTAATCAAAAGAATGGCCGAATCATTCCGGATCCGGATTGAAATGCGGCAAATTGGTATGAGACAGGAAGCAAGTCGCCTCGGCGGAATAGGTTCTTGTGGTCGAGAGTTGTGTTGTTCTACGTGGTTGACAGATTTCAAAACAGTCTCCACTTCGGCAGCAAGATATCAAAATCTATCGCTGAATACCTTAAAATTAGCAGGACAATGTGGCAAATTAAAATGCTGCTTAAACTACGAACTGGATAGCTATATGGATGCCTTAAAAGACATACCAAATAATATAGACCGCATCGAAACAACCAAGGGTAATGCATATTTGCAAAAAACCGATATTTTCAAAAAAATGATGTGGTTTTCCTATCCTGGAGCAGAAAGCTGGATTGCCATACCGGTCGATCAAGTAAAAGAATTGATCGAGAAAAATAAACAGGGAATTAAAGTGGACGAATTGGTCACAACTATTGAAGTTGAGATCAAAGAAGAAAAAATTATTAATTACGATTACGAAAATGTGGTAGGACAAGATAGCCTGACACGTCTAGACGAAAAAAATAAAAGAAAACGTAATAGTAAAAGTAAAGCTAAGCCCAATAATCGGACAAGAGGTACTTCCGAACAAGCCGTAAAACCACAGGTAGTAAAAACCGAAAAACCTCAACAAAAGCAAGATAAAGCTCCTAAAATAGCTGCTGCGGATAAAAATACGACAGCACCACAAAATAAAGAGGGAACAACAAATAGACCCAAAAGAAGATTCAATAAGAATCGAAATAACAGAAATAAGGGCAATAATTCGGCTCCTTCTACAGAATAATAAGTTTATGACAACAATTGGCGAGAATCATGATTCTCGCCAATTTGATATACTTAAATAAGCATGAAAACATATACTTTTCTAATTGGTTGTATCCTATTATCACTATTTGTGTCATGTGATTCCAATACAATTATTGATGAAAATGTAAGTATTCCTAAAAAAGCATGGGATCATACTAATAAACCAACCTTTAAAGTTCATATTACAGATATTTCTAAAAAGTATAATATGTGGTTAAATGTTCGACATACTGCAAATTATCCCTATGCTAATCTTTTTATTTTGGTATATGAGAAAGGTCCTCATACAAAGGAATACATTTTTAGAAAGGAGCTTAAATTAGCTCAATTAGATGGTAAATGGACTGGAAAGAGTGCTGGATCTCTCTATACCCAACAAAGTCTTATCCACAAAGATTATGTATTTCCTGATACTGGAGTATATCACTTCACTATTGAACAAAACATGCGTGACAATACATTAATGGAAATTTCTGATGTAGGCTTGAATATTACAGGTAATTGATCATGAAGATTTTTCGTTTACTTTTATTTCCGTTCTCCATACTCTATGGGATGGTGATCTGGATTAGAAATAGATTATTTGATCTGCAGGTACTGAAATCTAAGTCTTATTCCATTCCAACTATTGTGGTCGGAAATCTGGCTATTGGAGGAACAGGGAAAAGTCCAATGACCGAATTTATCGTCAAACTCCTTCAAAATAAACGTCAGGTCGCTACTTTAAGCCGAGGATATGGTCGCAAAACTAAAGGCTTTAAATATGTTGAGGTATCATCAATGGCTGATGAAGTTGGTGACGAACCACTACAATTTAAAAATAAATTTCCAGACCTTACAGTAGCTGTTTGTGAAGATAGATGTTTTGGTGTGGAAACATTAATGAATAACCATGATGTCATCGTATTGGATGATGCTTTTCAACATCGCAAATTAAAACCTAAATTTTCGATCCTTTTATTTGAGTTCACCTCTTGTCTGCAACCTATGTTTGTATTGCCTATGGGTAATTTTAGAGACCTTTCAGGAGAATCCAGTAGAGCTAACATCATTGTGGTCACTAAAACACCATCTGATGCTACTCCAAAAGAAAAGGAGCTCATCAAAAAAAACTTAAGTAAAAAAAGTGGGATTACAGCGATCCTCTTTACTTCTATTGTGTATGGCAATGCTATTCCTATTACCAAACCATTAATTGAAATAAGCAGCACTACAGCCGTTTTATTAATCACTGGCATAGCTAACCCACAACCGTTAATAAAATACCTTAAACCTCTTGTAAAGGATATTGAGCACCTTTCCTATTCCGATCACTATGCTTTTAAAACAAGTGATATTTTACTATTTAAACAAAGATTCGAACAAATAGCAAATGACACTAAAATAATCTTAACAACAGAAAAAGATGCACAACGACTTCGTCATCCCAAATTTTTAAATCTCTTACGAGACATTCCTGTTGCGTACATTCCTATAGAAATTGCTTTTGAAGATGAGCATAAACAACTATCATTTGAAAAAGAAATTATATCTATCTGTGACAGAAGTGTTAATGAATCTTAAATTTTAATAATTCTTAAACTTTGCTATTTAGTTTTTGTCTTCTTATTAGTTGTCGTTAAGTAGATGACAGCATAGGTAACTAATAAAAAAGATATGAAAAATTTAAAATCAGGTTTATTTGGCATATTGATGCTTCTTGCTACGGCAACAATAGCACAAGAAAAACAAGGTAATGGTGGATGGCAAAGGACACCTGAAGATCAAGCTAAAAATACCGTAGAACGATTAGATAAACAGTTAAAACTATCCCAAAGCCAAAAAGACTCCATCTATGTATATGCGCTAGATCTATCTAAAAAACAGCAAGAGCTATTCAAAAGTACGGATGACCGCAAAGCAGCATTTGAAAAGATTCAACCTATACGACTGAACACAGACGCAAAAATTAAATCGTTTTTAACTCCTGAACAAAGCAAATCCTATGACATCCTACAAAAGGAAATGCAAGAACGGAGACAGCAAAGACAAAAATAGCAGGTATTAGAGGAGAAGGGGTGGGCATATCGTCGAACCCTTTTTTGTTTTTATTAACTGTAAATGAGTTAGTTATTAATTATATTTTGTTAAAAATTTGTTAAAGTAACATATTTGATACAATAAGTGAGAGGGATTGAGAGTTTTAGTTGTAGAATTTAGTTATTGAATATTACATTAAAACATAGCAATCATGAAAAAATTATTTTTAACAGGAATCGGATTCTTCTTAGCATTGACTTTAACATTTGCACAACAAGTTACTCCAGAAGAACATGCTACTCAGGTAACAACCGAATTGACTCAAAAATTAAGTTTGACAGATGAGCAAAAAACTGCGGCTTACACCATTACTTTAGATCAAGCAAAAGCTGAATTTGCTTTACTGGGAGACACCAATGCAACTAAAGAAGTTTTGGTAGAACAAATCAATAAATTGCAAGCTGAGGCTGATGTAAAAGTTGATGCACTATTGACTGAAGATCAAAAAGAATTATTCAAAAAGGTAGTGGCAGAAAGACCTGCTAAGGTAATACCTGAAGTAGTTCCTCAACCAGTCAAAGAAGAAAAGAAAGAGAATACTGAAGAAACAAATAAGACACCATAATCATTAAGAACTTGTTCATAAACATTATCCATTTGGATAAAAAAAGGGATTCTAAATTAGAATCCCTTTTTTATTTGCTATGTAATAAGTGATATTAAGCTTTGAGTTTCTTCATGATATCATTTACATATGTTTTAAATTTCTTGTCTGTCTCGATTAAGTCTTCTACGGTCTGACATGCATAGATTACTGTCGAGTGATCTCTTCCTCCAAAGAATGAACCGATCGTTTTTAAGGATGATTTGGTATGGTTCTTAGCCAAATACATGGATATCTGCCTTGCCTGTACAATTTCTCTTTTACGCACTTTGGATTTAACCATTTCAACAGGAACTTCAAAATACTCACAAACAAGTTTTTGAATGAATTCCATCGATATTTCTTTATGGGTGTTCTTAACAAAATTCTTAAGCATTGATTTAGCTAAATTTAAATCAATCTCTTTTTTGTTTAATGTTGATTGTGCTAATAAAGAAACCATGGCTCCTTCTAACTCACGAACACTATTGTCAATCTGATTAGCCACATACTCGACTACATTTTCAGGTAATTCAATACCATCAGAATACATTTTCTTTTTCAAAATTGCCATTCTTGTTTCCAAATCGGGAATTTGAATATCCGCAGATAAACCCCATTTGAAACGGCTCAATAAACGTTCTTCTAATCCTGCTAAATCTTTAGGAGCTTTATCAGATGTTAAGATGACTTGTTTTCCAGACTGATGTAAATGATTGAAAATATGGAAGAATATATCCTGAGTTTTCTCTTTACCAGCAAAATTATGTACATCATCCATGATGATAACATCCATTGCTTGATAAAAATTCACAAAGTCGTTAATCGTATTATTTTTTAATGAGTCTACAAATTGTTGACAAAACTTTTCACAAGAAACATAGATAACCAATTTATCCGGTAAGTTTCTTTTGATTTCATTTCCAATGGCTTGCGCTAAGTGTGTTTTTCCTAATCCTACTGCACCATATATCATCAATGGATTGAATGATGTACCTCCCGGTTTATTTGCTACAGCAAAGCCCGCAGAGCGTGCTAGACGATTACACTCCCCCTCAATGAAATTATCAAAAGTATAATTCTGATTCAATTGTGGGTCAACTTGTAATTTTTTTAGTCCAGGAATTACAAATGGATTTTTGATATCCTTATTTAAAGATACAGGTACAGGAATAGATTGTTTCTTACCTTCTGCTCCATTGCCGTTAGATGGGATATTAGTCGTGTATGGAATAGATGCTGAAGACTTCTCCACTACAATATTGTATTCCAACCTACCTTGCTCACCTAAGAACTTTTTTACTGTCTTACGCAAGATGCCAACATAGTGTTCTTCTAACCACTCGTAAAAAAATAAACTAGGTACTTGAATAGTCAAAACGTCACCCTCCAAACGTACTGCTTTCACAGGCTCAAACCAGGTTTTAAAACTTTGCGCTGGTATATTGTCTTTGATTATTGCAAGACAATTATTCCAAACACTTGTACTCGTTTTTTCCATTCTAAAATTCTTAATAAGTTGATTTCCAATAAGCGACCAAAAAAATGTTGATAACTTTCTCTTAAGACGAAGATGACAAAAAAAAATCAGCTAAAAAACTAAAATTTAAAATTAATTTAAATTCATTATTAATCAGACACTTATGTTAAAAAATTCACTTTTTTTAACAAAAAATTTAGCCTAATTTTTTTTTATTAACATTCCAAATTTTTTATTACTTTTTTCTTTTTTCTGTAGTTTTTGGTCTATTTTTTACTTCATAATTCCTTCGGATCACTGGCTAATTAAGCAAAGATTGAATCAAGTTAAATCAATAGAATTGTTACCATGTATGTAACGACGTTTATAATAAGGAATCTTCCTAAAGTTAAACAAAAAAAGAGGAATCATAATATTATAATTCCTCTTTTATATTTTTTTATAGTACGAAGAACCTAGCTCACCATAGAGTCCGTCTTTATACCTTTTGCCAGCTTTCGACATTCTGTTACAATTGCTTCGGAATCATAATAGGCCATGTTCCACTGATTCTTCTGCTCGGCATGTTCGATGATCGTATCTGGAATACCTAATCGCACGACTTTACTGGTATACTGATGATCTGCCATAAATTCTAAAACAGCAGATCCGATCCCACCCTGCAGACAACCATCTTCTACCGTTATAATATGTTCAAATTTCTGAAAGACTTTATGTAACAGCTCTTCATCCAAAGGCTTAGCAAATCTTAAATCATAATGTGCAGGATGTATTCCTTCTTCTGACAATTTTAAAATCGCTTTGCTTGCTTCGTTACCGATGGCTCCAAATGTTAAAATGGCAACAGATTCACCCTCTTGAATCAATCTTCCTTTACCAATTTCAATTTCTTTGAAAGGTTTTTTCCAATCTACCATTACACCATTACCTCTCGGATAGCGGATAACAAAAGGACCTTTATCCTCCAATTGGGCAGTATACATCAAATTGCGCAACTCTTCCTCGTTCATGGGTGCAGAAACTGTCATATTGGGGATACATCGCATAAAAGCAATATCGTAAGCGCCGTGGTGCGTAGGACCATCTGCTCCTACTACTCCCGCACGATCCAAACAAAAAACAACGTTTAAATTTTGCAAGGCAACATCATGTATCACCTGATCAAATGCACGTTGCATAAAAGATGAATAGATATTACAGAAAGGCATGAGTCCTTGAGTTGCTAATCCAGCACTAAAGGTGACCGCATGCTGCTCGGCTATCCCAACATCAAATGAACGATCAGGAAAAGCTTTCATCATAATATTCATCGATGAGCCAGAAGGCATAGCAGGTGTAATGCCTACTATTTTAGCATTGGTTTCGGCCAATTCGACCAACGTATTACCAAATACATCTTGATATTTTGGTGCAGTTGGTTTATCCTGGATAGATTTTTTGATCTCACCTGTAATTTTATCAAATAAACCTGGTGCATGCCATGTGGTTTGATCCTTTTCTGCTAAAGCATATCCTTTTCCTTTAACCGTTACACAATGTAACAACTTGGGTCCAGGAATATGTCTAAGATCTTCTAATGTCTTAGCAAGCTTTTTGACATCATGACCATCAACAGGTCCAAAATATCTAAAATTTAAAGATTCAAATAAATTAGCATTCTTAAGCAAAGTTCCTTTTATGCTTTTTTCAAGCTTTTTAACCGCTCCTAAAGCATTAGGTCCCATTTCCGATATCTTAGATAGTACAGAAGCGATATCATCTCTAAAACGATTATAACGTTTGGAGGTGGTGATACTGGTCAAATACTCTTTTAGTGCACCGACATTGGGGTCAATAGACATACAGTTATCATTGAGAATAACCAACAGATTTGATTTCTCAATACCCGCATGGTTTAACGCTTCAAACGCCATACCACCGGTCATCGCTCCATCACCTATAATTGCAATGTGCTGACGGTCTTTTTCTCCTTTTATCTGAGATGCTACTGCCATTCCAAGTGCTGCAGATATAGATGTAGACGAATGCCCTACACCAAATGCATCATATATGGATTCACCCCTTTTTGGAAATCCGGATATACCGTTAACAATTCTATTCGTATGAAAAGAATCTCTACGTCCTGTCAATATCTTATGACCATAGGCTTGATGACCTACATCCCATATCAATTGATCATAGGGAGTGTTCATGACATAATGTAATGCCACTGTCAATTCAACAACGCCCAAACTAGCTGCAAAGTGACCTCCATTAACAGAAACTAAATCAATGATATATTGACGCAATTCCTGACTAACTTGCTCTAATTGGTCTTCCTTGAGTTTTTTAAGATCAGAGGGATCATTGATTTTACTTAATAAATCTCCAGCATCAAACTGCATAGTATTGCTAATTACTTTAAAATATGGATACAAAATAACAATTTATTTATCATAACTTGGGTATTAATAATACTTTTTGTCCTAGAATACTCAACAGTTGTAGAAGCTTTTAGTTTTAATAGTTAGAAATAAAAATGTTTGTATAATTATGTAATTTTGTTTTTGATATGCAAGTAGAAGAAGGATACGAAATAAAATTACCCCAGTTTGAAGGTCCCTTTGACCTCCTCTTATTTTTTATTGAAAGAGATGAATTGAATATTCATGAAATACCTATATCCAAAATAACGGATGATTTTCTATCCTACGTCAATCAGCTACAGGCTTTGGATATGGAGATGGCTAGTGAATTTATTTTTGTTGCTTCTACCTTAATGCGCATTAAAGCAAAAATGCTTCTCCCACGACCTGAATTGGATGATGACGAAAATGAAATTGATCCTAAGGAAGATTTGATTCAAAAATTGATTTTATACAAACAGTTTAAAGATACTTGTGAAGATTTAAAATTATTGGAAGATGAACGCTTCAAGCTTTACAAACGGGGCAATATCAATTATGATATTAAATTGGCAAGACCTGTATCAAATCCTGGAGAAGAATTAAATAGTTTTGATTTATATAAATTGATGATGGTCTATGAACGTCTGATGTTTCAGTATAAAAACAGACCTCAAGAAGTCAAGCATACCGTTATCAGACATCCTTATACCATAGAGCAACAGAAAAAAGCGATTGCTGATCTTATTGAAATAAACAACCAATTGGATTTTCAATACATTCTGAAAAATTCTGAAAATAAAGTACAATTCGTATACAACTTCTTAGCAATACTCGAAATGTTGCAGCAAAAATTATTACAAATTGAAGTGGGTCTTGGTTACAATGAGTTCAGTATCCGAAAACGAAATGAAGATGAATTTGATTTCATAGATCTGGAGGAAGAATTAGCGGTTTAATAAAAGAGGAGATCTTGATCAAGATCTCCTCTTTTATTAAAATTCAATTTTATCATTAATCTTTAAATGCATTCCAGCCTTGAGCCGTGATAGGATAAACTTTTCCTGATTTAGCAATCATTTGGCATCCTTCGCTCGGTTGTGTAATATGACCAATAATCGTAATATCCATGGATCCTTTTATTTTATCATAATCGGATTGTGGTATGGTAAATAACAATTCATAATCTTCACCACCATTGAGCGCACAAACTGTTGGATCAAGTCCAAATTCTCGTGCTGTTTCGTAAGTCATCGAATCCAACGGTATTTTTTCTTCATACAATTTACAACCTTTGTCCGAAGCCTCACAAATATGGATGATCTCCGAAGCTAGCCCATCCGATACATCGATCATCGCATTGGGTTTTACTCCGATCTCAGCAAGTAACTCGACAATATCTCTTCTAGCCTCAGGTTTCAATTGACGCTCAACAATATAATCTTTACCTTCCAAGTCAGGCTGTATATTAGGGTTCTCTAGGAAGATATTTTTTTCGCGCTCTAATAACTGTAGCCCTACATAAGCACCGCCTAGATCGCCTGAAACGCAGAGTAAATCTCCTTCTTGTGCTCCTGATCGATAAGCGATCTGATCTTCATCAGCAAAACCAATACTCGTTACAGAAATGACTAATCCTTGTACAGATGCAGAAGTATCTCCTCCGATCAGATCGACATTGTATTTTTTACAAGCAATCAATGCGCCCTGATAAATTTCTTCTACAGCTTCTAATGGGAATTTTGAAGATAGACCTATTGAAAATGTAATCTGTGAAGCCTTTCCATTCATGGCATAGATATCACTCAAATTGACTTGAACAGCTTTATAGCCTAAATGCTTTAAGGGTACATACCGTAAATCAAAATGGATACCTTCCAGTAGGAGATCTGTTGATATTAAAGTTTTCTTATTCGAAAAATCTAAAACAGCAGCATCATCTCCAATTCCTTTAATGGTGCTTGGTTCATTGATCTCGACAGCCTTAGTTAAATAAGAAATTAAACCAAACTCACCCAATTCACCTAAATTTGTTCTTTCTGTATTATCAAATTCTAACATATCTGTCTTTATTTTAATATTATAATCCCAATTGGGCGGATATTTCCAACATACGCTCAATAGGACGTTGTGCACGAGCGATCACGGATTCATCTAATGTGATCTCAGGGCTTTCATATTTTAAGCAATTATAAAGTTTCTCCAATGTATTTAACTTCATATGCGGACAATCGTTACAAGCACAAGCGTTATTAGGAGGCGCAGGAATGAAAGTTTTGCCTGGGCTAGCCTTTTGCATCTGATGGATAATTCCCGACTCTGTAGCGACGATATACGTACGAGCAGAATCATTGATCGTAAACTTCAACATGCCCGAGGTAGAACCAACATAATCGGCGGTAGCTAAAATATGATCCTCACATTCTGGATGTGCTATGAATTTCGCCTCCGGATGCTCTGCTCTTAAACGATCTATTTTATCCTGAGAAAATATTTCATGCACCATACATGCACCATTCCACAAAACAAGATCTCTTCCTGTTTTCTTTTTCACATATGCTCCTAGATTGCGATCTGGACCAAAAATGATCTTTTGATCTAACGGAAGGCTTTCTACAATTTCTACAGCATTACTGGAAGTACATACAATATCTGAAAGCGCTTTCAATTCAGCTGTACAGTTGACATAGGTAATGACCAAATGATCGGGGTACTGTTCTTTAAACTTGGCGAATAGATGCGGCGGACATGAATCCGATAATGAACAACCAGCTTTTGCATCAGGTAGCAATACTTTTTTTGTTGGAGAAAGTATCTTCGCTGTTTCGGCCATAAAGTGTACACCGGCAAAAACAATCATATCAGCATCAGTTTTTGCAGCTTCTTGTGATAGACCAAGACTGTCGCCAATGTAATCAGCAATATCCTGTATCTCTGCTTCCTGATAATAATGTGCTAATATAACGGCGTTTTTTTCTTTTTTGAGACGCTTGATCTCTTGTATTAGATCTAAGCTAGGATCAATGGGAGCATCAATATACCCCTTAGCCTCCATATCGTAATTTACTAAATCCATTAATTCTTCTTCTTAATTTGATTTACACTACAAAATTAAGAATACTTATTCAATAAATCTTTGTATTCAAAAATGATGTTTATAAATCCGATCGTAACTTACTGATAGTTAAAAATAGAATATTCATATTCAGCTAATTAACACACTTATCAACATTTCAATAAGCATGTATTTTACTCCATGTTAATAACCGCCTATTTTTAATCATAAGATACAATGTAAATAAATGATTATAAGTGAATTAACATAGTTATCAACATTTCGTAAAACGTGAATTTTAAGACCTTCTAAAACTGTTAAAACACGCTATTCATGCTCGATGACAGTTAAATATTTAAGACAGTTATCCACATCATTTAAAATATCGAATTGTAAAGGGCTCAAATTTGAATTTAAAGGCTCTTAGAATCGAATATTTGAAAATATTAGTTTATGATTTTCAAATATTGAAATATTAATCGTTGTTAATAACAGATCCGCACCTATAGAAAGTAGCGAGGACATCAAAGAATAAGTGATAAAAAGTTATAAAATCTAATTTTTTAAAATTATACCTCCAAATCAATAGCACAAAGCTAAACTATTTTGATGCGATACAAATAAATTATTCGAAAAGTTATAAACAAAACTTTCAAATATTTAAATGTAAGCGACTTAAATTTTGATTTAAAGGCCGTATAAAATCGATAAAAACGGGATCGATGGATAAAATTTTAAAATTAAGATCCTAACCAAACTTAAATTTAAAATTTTAAAGCTTGAAGTAAATTATGAAGGATTGATAAATAAAATAATTTGGACATAAAATTCATTTTATCAATCATAAAAATAGTATTGAAAAGGATTTTAAAATTTTAACCAGGAGATTTTGGTCGATTCAAAAAATGAATTAAAGTTCCTAACAAGGTCATTAAATGCCAAATGAAATTTAAAAATTCATTTATCGAACTGTAGAAGCTACAAATTCAGTATTAAAGGCATTGAGAATTGAATAAATCAAATTTTTTCTTATAAATATCCAGTTATTGAATTGTAAGGAAGCTTATTTCAGTATATGAATGCTACTCACATGATCTTTATGATTAAAATGTTGAAAATAAACTGGATTAGAATAATTCAAAAAAAATTTAAAAATAAATATTTTAAAATATTCATATCTGACGGCCTTTATTCCAGGATAAAGGTTTGATCAAAACAAATTTCAACACAGTATTTAAAAGTTAAGGGCTTTAAATTATGAAATTAAAAAATTAAATTTTCAAAAACGTAAATATCGCAGTATAAACCAGTCAAATAGCATTATAAGCCGTTTTTAACGGCATTATATCTCAGGAAAAAAAATAAAATAATATTTATCGCATTCTAAAAGGGTTTAAAATAACATTTATGAAAAATAAAGCCCCTGAGAATTGAATATTTGATTTTTGTTTCAATACTCAACCAACAATCAAATTCTCAAAGCCTCAAATTCAACTTGACAAAACTAAACAAAGAAAATCAAACGTATTCCACATTCTTTTTTTTTAATAAATAATAATCTTTTTTATATAAAAAGGTCTTATTGTTTATTAGTGTGTGGAAAATGGGGATAAAACAGTGAATTATTATTTTGATATGAAGATTTTATAAAGTTATTAACAATTTATTCACATTAAATTCATTTTAATCGCCTGATTTTTAATACTGTGATTTTTCGTTGATTTTATTTTCAATAAAAAAATGTGAATTGTTTGTGTGTTAATTTATGTGGATAAAGAGACGATTTTGTGCTAATAACTTTTAGAAATTTTGTTAGAAATAGGAGATATCAACATTAAAAAAAAAGTTATCATTTTTATTTAACCTTTTATTTACACGTTTTCCACATTTTTTGTTAATTTGAATAGTCAAAATGTGCTGGTCACATGCTAATTTTATTTTATGTCAGAAAGAAAGGTAGATTTCCTTGTAATTGGGTCTGGAATCGCGGGTTTAAGTTTTGCTTTAAAAGCGGCAGATCATGGTAAAGTATTGATTGTCACGAAGTCTAACGAGGATGAATCAAATACAAAATATGCGCAAGGAGGAGTAGCGGCAGTTGTGGATAAGTCTGATAGCTTTGAACAGCATATTGTTGATACTCAGATAGCTGGAGATGGATTATGTGATGTTGAAATTGTGGAAAACGTAGTGCGCGAAGCTCCGGAGCGTATCAATGAATTGATTTCGTATGGAACATCATTTGATAAATCTGATGCAGGCGTATATGATCTGGCAAAGGAGGGAGGGCACTCAGCTCATCGTATTTTACATTATAAAGATATTACCGGATATGAGATTGAAAGATCTTTACTGCAGAAAATTCATGAACATCCAAATATTGAAATGCTAACCCATTATTTTGCTATCGACCTGATCACACAGCATCATTTGGGTGAATTTGTTGATAAACAAAGAGAAGATATCAAATGTTATGGTATCTATGCTTTTAACACCAATACGCATCAAGTTGATAAGATATTAAGTAAAATTACGGTGATGGCATCGGGTGGTGCTGGACATATCTATGCGAGTACGACCAATCCAACCATAGCAACAGGCGATGGAATTGCGATGGTATATCGGGCAAAAGGGAAGGTGCGAAATATGGAATTTATGCAGTTTCATCCTACATCTTTATATAATCCAAGTGACTCGCCAGCCTTTTTGGTTTCGGAAGCAGTTCGTGGTTTTGGTGGTATTTTAAGACGTGTGAATGGTGAAGATTTCATGAAAGAATATGATGAGCGAGCATCACTAGCACCTCGGGATATAGTGGCAAGAGCAATCGATTCGGAGATGAAAAAATCGGGTATTGACTACGTTTATTTGGATATTACGCATCGAGAAAAGGCAGATATTATTAAACATTTTCCAAATATTTATGAAAAATGTCTATCAATAGGATTGGATATGAGTAAAGATTTTATTCCTGTTACACCTGCTGCCCACTATTTATGTGGTGGTATTTATGTGGATGACTATGGTAGAAGCAGCATAAGAAATCTGTATGCTTGTGGTGAATGTTCATCAACAGGTCTGCATGGTGCAAATCGGTTAGCATCCAATTCATTGCTAGAAGCTTTGGTATATGCACATCGTATCTATTTGGATTCGTCCAAAGCGGTATCGGATGCTGACTATGCGGTAGGAGTACCAGAATGGGATGATTCAAAAGCAAAGCTATCTAATGAAGATATTTTGGTCACACATAATTTGAGAGAATGTCAAAAAGTAATGAGTGATTATGTGGGAATTGTGAGATCTGATTTCAGATTAGAACGTGCACTTAATCGACTGCATTTATTGTACGGCGAGACAGAAGATTTTTACAGGCATACTAAATTGTCGGTTAAATTATGTGAATTGAGGAATGTAATACAGGTCGCATTTATTGTTACCAAGTCAGCCTTGCTGCGCAAAGAAAGTAGGGGACTTCATTTTACAACAGATTATCCGCATCATGCGGATACTTTAAAAGATACTATATTTTAGAACGATATGGCTTGTATATTACCAGTTAAGGGAATAAGTCCCAAGTATAAAGACAATTGTTTTATAGCTCCCAATTGTACGATTGTTGGTGATGTGGAGTTAGGTGAGCATTGTTCGGTATGGTTTAATGCGGTGATCAGAGGTGATGTCAATTTTATTCGTATTGGTGATTATACCAATATACAGGATGGAGTTGTCATTCACTGTACTTATCAAAAGGCTGGAACCACGATAGGTAATTATGTCAATATTGGTCATCAAGCTATGGTACATGGCTGTATTGTACATGATCATGTCCTGATCGGTATGGGGGCAATTGTAATGGATAATGCCGTAGTGGAAAGTCATGTAATTATTGCGGCAGGTGCAGTTGTATTGGAAAATACGATATGTGAATCGGGCCACTTATACGCAGGTGTGCCTGCTAAAAAAATAAAAGCGATAACTGAAGAACAAAGATTGATGTTACAACAGTTACCGCATAATTACGTTTTATATAGTTCCTGGTTTGACTAATTTATGTCATTCAGTTCTTGTAAACTGAACGTTTCATTTTGCTCCCAGTTTGCTCGTATTGTAAAGGTTTTGTTGAGATAAACAAGGGGTTCTGGTTGGGTCAATTTATAAACTTCTCCAGGATCCCAGATACCATTTTTGTTATCATCACGAATGATTCTTATCGTATATTTTCCTCCGGGAAACTCTTTATAACCTAATTTTCCGGTGGCATTATTTAAGATATCTCGTCGATATACTTTCTCCTTCTTTTCATCTATGAGTTCCACAATGTATTGTTTAGTGCTATCTATTGATGTAAAAGTAAACGTGATGTCACCATAATTATCGCTATCATCATAGGTAAGCGATAGCTTATGTTCCTTATTTTTTTCGCCAAAATAACCTTGCATAGCACCTTCTTCTAGTATGATTTGATAGTTCTTTTGCTTCCTCCAATTGTATCGAATATGGTAAATGTTGGCTACTGTACTATCCAACTGAAGTTGAAAATTGGTCTTCGATATACTGTCTTCTGTAAACTTAATTTTACTCTTATCGATGGTTTTAATAGGTGTAAGCGATGACAATGTCAGATGTTTGACACGGTCTACTTTTCCTGTTGAAGGCGATGTAATGGGTACAATAGACCGATCTAATTTGAGGTTGGTTTTTTTTATTAATATGGTATCCAGTACCGAATTACTTTCGGATAGTACAAATTTAAGCGAGTCTTTTTCTAAATTGCTGATATAGATGAAAGCAGAATCCTGCTTCTGTGAATAATTTACAATCTTAGTTTTATCGTTTTCTTCATCATTTAATAGGATAAGTTTGGGCTGTGTAACACCTCTATTAAATACTAAATGTATGCGACCTGTATTTTCAATTTTTTTATCGAGTACTCTAAATTTTGTTGGTGTCCCTTTGGATATTTGGAGATTGATATTACTAAGGTCTTTATCCAATACAATCGAATCCTTTAAAAATCCGATTAATTCATCAGGATTATTGTAGATACGGTCATTATTGGTTTCTTTTAATGCATAGATACGATAGGCGTTTGCTCTTAGATTACTGATTTTAAAATTACCTACAGTATCTGTTTGCGCAAAAATATTAGCTTTCTTTTTGCCAAAGATAGAATCTTGGCTTATTGGAATTAATAGTACCCTGACTTCTTTTTCCTTCTCTTTAGTCAATGCATTGGTTACATTACCAGATATCGATAATGAATCAATTTGATCTCCTGTAGCAAATACATAACTGTAATTGATGATCGGATTACTGGCATTATAATCGACAAGGCCTTTACCAAAATTGATGGTATAGGTGGTATTTTGCTCTAGCGAATCCGGTAACGTAATTTCCAGTATTTTCTTCTTTACTTTAAATTGTGGTAGCCTATCCATATCTGGAGAAATACTGATTTCCTTCTGCTGGTTGTTCAATTTGATATACTCATCCAACGTAATGCTTATTTTTTTCTCTTTAAAATTTTTAGAAAAATTGGCGGGAAATTCATTGAGCACAACAGGTGCTATCGAATCTTTTGGTCCCCCTGTGGGCTGTTTAATGCTGGCACATTGCACGGTGAGCAAAATCAGACTGGAAAACAAGCTTAAAAGCACTAACCTTGTTATTAAGGTGCTTTTAATGCTTTTTAAGCTTGTTTTATTTATTTTTGAATGTAGACTCATAAATGAAATAATAATACTTTATATCGCTTTATTTTACATTATTAATATTTTAACCACAAATAATTAATAATCAGTGTGTTATGACATGTGTACCATTAAAACACTGATATCCGATGGTGATACTCCTGATATTCTGGAAGCTTGACCTAGTGTTCTTGGTTTTACTTGAGCTAACTTTTGTCGCGCTTCTATAGATAATGAAACTAAAGATGAATAATCAAACTCTGGATTGATTTCACGATCCTCCATTTTTTTCATGCGATTAACAATCTCCATTTCTTTCTCAAAGTAGCTTTCATATTTGACCTTAATTTCCGCTTGCTCTATGGTCTCTTTGTCAAATTGGTTTAAGTATGATCCAAAATCTACATCCCCTTTTGCAAGATCATTAATATTGATTTGCGGTCTTCCCAATAGATTGACAAGTTTCGTTTTTTGAGAAATCAGGCTTGATCCTACTTCTTCAAGTATCGGATTCATTTTGTCTACTGTAGTTGAATTCTGTTTTAGATACTGAATAATGTTATCTGAGTTTTTGATTTTCTCATTCACTTTATTCAATCGTTCCTCTCCTACTAATCCAAGTTTGTGTGCTATTGGTGTAAGTCTAATATCAGCATTGTCTTGTCTTAATAGTAAACGGTGCTCAGCACGTGAAGTAAACATACGATAAGGTTCATCAGTTCCTTTCGTCACTAAATCATCAATAAGTACGCCGATGTAAGATTCAGATCTTTTTAAGATTAATTCCTTATCATCATTGATTCGTTGATGTGCATTGATACCTGCTATGAATCCTTGTGCGGCTGCTTCTTCATATCCAGTAGTCCCATTGATCTGCCCTGCAAAAAAGAGATGCTTTACAATAAGAGTTTCCAATGTTAGATCGAGTTGCATCGGTGGAAAGAAATCATACTCGATGGCATACCCGGGTCTGTACATTTTTGCATTTTCAAATCCTGGAATTAGTCTTAGCGCTTTTTGCTGTACATCTTCTGGCAATGAAGTAGAGAAACCGTTTACGTAAATTTCGACAGTATTCCATCCCTCTGGTTCGACAAAGATCTGGTGTCTTTCGCGTTCTGCAAATCTGTTGATTTTATCTTCTATAGATGGGCAGTAGCGCGGACCTAAACCTTTAATTCTTCCTGTAAACATGGGTGATCTTTCGAATCCAGTCTTTAACATTTCATGTACTTTGTCATTGGTATAGGTGATCCAGCAACAACGTTGCTCTGTTGGTAAGGGTACATCAGTATAGGAAAATTTACCCCTATTATCATCACCCCATTGTTCTTCCATGAGTGCATAATTTAGACTGCGTCCATCGATTCTTGGAGGTGTACCGGTTTTCATTCTTCCCGATTCAAAACCTAATGATACCAATTGTTCTGTCAAACCTGTAGCAGCCTTCTCTCCTGTTCTACCGCCACCGAATTTCTTTTCTCCAATATGGATCACGCCATTTAGGAAAGTACCATTTGTCAAAACTACTGCATCAGCTTCTATTTCTATACCCAGAGAAGTAATGACGCCACACGCTTTACCATTTTTCACGATGACTTCTTTTACGGTATCTTGCCACATATCTAGTGTGGGCAGTGCTTCCAATTGAAGTCTCCATTCTTCAGCAAAACGCATACGGTCATTTTGTGTTCTTGGGCTCCACATCGCTGGACCTTTTGACAGGTTCAACATTCTAAATTGAATAGTTGATTTATCTGCAATGATACCTGTATATCCACCCATCGCATCGATCTCTCTCACGATTTGTCCTTTTGCTACTCCACCTATTGCAGGGTTACAACTCATTTGAGCAATAACGCCCATATTCATGGTGATGAGAAGTACAGATGAACCTAAGTTTGCTGCTGCGGCAGCGGCCTCGCAGCCAGCATGACCAGCACCTACTACGACAACGTTATATTTTTTAAACATCTTATTTTATTTCAAAGTTCCACGTGAAACGTGAGAGTCGACTATTCTATTTTTTTTATTTTTTCCTATACGTTTCACGTGAAACGTATAGGACCTGTATTACATTAAATCCGCAAGATGCATCCATCTTTCTGATTTTGCATCTATATTATTCTGTATGTTTTTTATTTCTGTTGCTATGTTAGAAAGTTCTACATGGTCTACCGTCTCCAGTAATAATTTATTCTTTGCTACTAGCGCGGCTTCTAGCTCTTGTATTTCTTTCTCTAATTTATCGTACTCCAATTGCTCTTTATACGAAAGCTTTTTCTTCTCCTCTTTTACTACTTCTTTCTTTTGAACTGGAATATCTTTTTTCTGCTTTTGATCTTTTAGTAATTGATCTTGTTCAGTTTTATAATCTGCATAGTTACCATTGTAGATGTCAATTTTCCCCTCACCTTCAAAGATGAACAATTGCTCTGTTAATTTGTCTAAGAGATACCTATCGTGAGATACTAAAATAAGTACTCCACTATAGTTCATTAGAAAATCTTCCAGCACATTTAACGTATCGATATCAAGATCATTAGAAGGCTCATCCAGTATAAGAAAGTTTGGGTTCAACATCAAGACACGCATCAGTTGTAAACGCTTACGTTCACCCCCACTTAGTTTATTGACAAACCCAAATTGCTTTTCGGGTGGAAATAAAAAGTGTGTTAATAATTGTGAAGCAGTGATCACTTCACCATTGGCCATTTTAATATACTCGGCTACATTTTTAACCACATCTAATACGCGATCGCCTTCATTGACTTCCAAACCTCCCTGTTTGTAATAACCATAAACCGTAGTTTCTCCTACCGAAATATGACCACTAGTCGCATTTTCAATTTGGGTGATTAGATTTAGAAAAGTAGATTTACCAGTACCATTTTTTCCAGCCAAACCAATACGATCTCCTTTTTTGAAAACATATGAAAAATCACTGATGATTACTTTATCCCCATAGTTTTTAGAGATGTGCTCCAATTCTAAAATCTTTGACCCTTGTCGGCTGATCTTCATACTCAACTGAACAGAATCATTTGCTTTCTGAGCTTTTGATTTATCTTCAAGTTCGTAATATGCATCTATCCTTGATTTTGATTTGGTACCACGTGCTTGTGGTTGTCTTCTCATCCATTCCAATTCGCGACGTAAGAGATTTCTACTACGCTCAACCATCACGGCATCGATGGCTTCACGGTCGGACTTCTTTTCTAAGAAATAAGAATAATTACCTTTATAAGTAAACAGCTTGCCCCTATCCAATTCTCTAATTTCGGTACAGATATTATCCAAAAAGTATCTATCGTGTGTCACCAATAGCACTGTTTTATTTCCTGTTGTCAACAGTTTTTCTAACCATTCGATCGTTTCGATATCCAAATGATTGGTAGGCTCATCTAGAATATATACATCTGGCTCATCGATTAAAAGCTTAGCAAGTGCAAGTCGTTTACGTTGACCCCCTGAAAGACTTTTGATATCTTGATGAAAATCGACAATGTTAAGTCTATTTAAAATAGTCTTGATATTATATTCGTATTCCCAAGCATTTAATGTTGTGATCTTCTCTGTAAGTTCTTCCAATTTGTTCTGATCAATTTCAGGCATAGCCAAAAGCTCTTCGTAATCTCTGATCAGTCGTTGTTCTTCGTTGTCCGTGGAATAAATAAAATCGTTAATAGAAGTCAGTCCATCGTACTTTGGATCTTGATCCAAAAAACCGATTTTAATTCCTTTTTCCTTAACAACTTTTCCGGAGGTAGGTTCCAATTTGCCACCTAATATGGAGAGAAGGGTTGATTTTCCTGTTCCGTTGATTCCTACTAAGGCTACTCGATCCCCTTTAAGAAGTCCAAAATGTAAATCTTTAAAAAGCCATCTGTCATGAAATGAATGACTTACTTGTTCAGTTGCTAATATACTCACGTTAATTTCCTAATTTTCTTTGTACAATAATTTTGCATAAAAAATCTATATACTTGATTATCAGTATATTGACATTAAAATATAATCATACAGATACCTCTGTATGAAAAAAGTTATATATATCCTCCAATATTCAAAAATACGAAGGGGGTAATAAATTATATGCAATAGTTAGCTTTATTGCTAACGTTATTATTTTATAAAGAGTAAATGATAAAACATCATTCAATTAAGAATTTTGGTACGTTGATCTCCTAACAACTGTATGCCTGACTATCCTGATATTGATTATCCATTGAAAAATAGGTAATGCTGAATACAGGCATTTATCGATTTGATTATTTATCATTAATCAAATCGATAAATGTACCATGCAAAAGTAAGTAATTTCCGCCTTTTTGTATGTAATCTTATGAGAAGATGTATAGAAGATGAAATGCAGGTGATATTGACCTAGTTCAATACATAGTTTGCGATCAAGTTGAATCTTGGTATATCCACCTTAAAGGTAGTTTCGTCTATCAATTTAACCATATTATAATGTCCTTCCATATAACCCATTTCACTTTTTAAATTGCAACCAGATGTATACTGATGCATTTGTCCAGGTTCGATAATGGGTTGCTCACCAACAATACCATCTCCGTACACTTCATTATGATCTCCGATTGAATCGAAAATATTCCAATAGCGACTTATGAGCTGAATACTGTAATCACTTAAGTTTTCTATACTTATTTGATAAGCAAACATAAAATGATCTCTTTCTGGATTTGAATATTCGGGTTGAAAAATGCATTCTACCGAAATTTTTATTCCTTCTGTAATTTGAGTCGTCATATGAGTAATTTCTGCTTTGCAACTAAGTTACTAATAATGAGAATAAATACTAAAAAAATAAGAAGGTTTTACATTAAATTGAAAAACCATATCTGATATGGTAGACATTTTAGTAGGTTTGTAGATATGGAAAAAGGCACTTTATTTTTAATTCCAGTTCCACTTAGTGAACAAGCTTCGGCCAAATCATACACTTCTTATTTAGTGGAAACGATCAATAGCTTGGATGAATATATTGTGGAGAATGAAAAAACTGCACGTAAGTTTTTAAAACAAGCAGGATTGAAAATTCCTCAGCAAGATTTGATAATATATGACTATGGTAAGCATGCTAGAGAAAAAGGAAATATTAAGGATTTCTTTACAGGTTTATTATCCGGTAAAAATGTAGGCTTGATGTCTGAAGCTGGCTGTCCCGGTGTTGCGGATCCTGGTGCTGATATTGTAGCAGAAGCTCACCGGATTGGTATTAAGGTCGTACCTTTGGTAGGGCCAAGTTCTATTTTGCTGGCGTTAATGTCTTCCGGATTTAGTGGTCAAAAATTTGCTTTTCAGGGTTATTTACCAATTGATAAGACTGATCGTACTAAAAGAATAAAGGAATTGGAACTTCAGGCATCAAAAGAAAATCAGACACAAATTTTTATTGAGACCCCGTTTCGAAATAATCAGTTACTGGCTGAGCTTTTGAAAACATGTAAGGGACAGACGAAATTGTGCATAGCGTGTGATCTAACTGATGAACATGAATTTATTAAAACAATGACCGTAGAACAGTGGAAAAAGAGAACAGATGATTTCCATAAAAGACCAGCTATATTTTTAATGTATTAAGGGAAGCTCTCCCCTACCCTATTAACCTAATAAGGCACCTGATGTATAATAAAGTTGTTTAAATGGGTTTTTAATAGGTTTTTAAATAGTAAGTAAGTACTTATTTACCTCCGGTTTTCCACCATCACTGTGCTATACAGGTATTGAGTTTGCTTTTCAAATTAAAGCTGATTATTTTTATTGAGCTAAATTGGAAATTTATTGTTTAAAATATAATATTGATTATGAGGGAGATACTTATCTCTATATCGATATTCGTTTTAGATTTTACTACAAAACTAACAGTATTTCAGATAAATGATTTTTTAGTGATTTCTATTCACTGCCCCACCCTATATAGACAATGATGGATTAAATTACGTTAAAAAAGGAAAATTGATTCCTGATACCTATATGTTGACCTTATATAGAGATGATCCAGGTAAGGATAATTTTATTTTTTCTTTGAATGAGACATGAAAAATAAAATTAATGTGATAGAAATAGCAACAGATCATAATCCACAGATAAAGAAATTAAAAGAATTGGTATATTTACTGCATCACGAGAACTAGTATAGATGAATCAAGCAGAATTACAAGAACAGCTCTTGAAAGAAATTTCAAAACCTGAGTTTATTTATACTGCAATTGCAGTTTTTGCCGTTCGTATTATTATTTGGTTATTTTTTGCCAATACGATGCGAAAAACATTAAAATTGGTTGCGACAGAAAACCAATGTATAAAACCCAATCAAGTATTTGGTGTGGCCATTCCGTTATTTAATATATATTGGAATTTTGAAGTAGCAAAGCGTTTAAGGGATTCTTTGATCAATGAATTTTTCGATCGTAAAATTGCTATTGATGAAGCGCCAACTTATAAAAAAGGATCACTCTATGGATGGATATACTTGGCAACTAATATACCTTTGCCTGGCTTTATTTCTATTATTGCGGTGATTTTTCATTTTCTCACTTTGATTAATTATTGGGTGGATATCAATAATTATAAACGTATATTAGAGCAGCACAATACTTTTAGATCACAAGAAGAATTAGAAAAAGAACATGAAGATTAAGGAAGTTACCGCTTATTTGGAACAGATAGCTCCATTAGATTTGCAGGAGTCATATGACAATTCCGGTTTAATCGTGGGAGATCCCAATCAAGAAATTTCGAAAATATTAATTTCTTTAGATTGTACTGAAGCCGTTGTTGCAGATGCAATTGCAAAAGGATGTAATTTAATTATTTCCCATCACCCCATAGTCTTTAAGGGGTTGAAAAGATTTAATGGAAATAATTATGTCGAGCGCACCGTTATTAAAGCAATTCAACACGATATTGCTTTATATGCGATTCATACGAATTTGGATAATGTAACAGGAGGAGTTAATTCTAAGATTGCTTCCTTATTATCGCTTCAAAATCAAGCTATTTTAGAGCCAAAATCAAATCTTTTATATAAACTTGTCGTATATGTTCCGAGAAGCCATGTTGAATCGGTGAGGGAAGCGCTTTTTGAAGCAGGTGCCGGTCAGGTTGGGGCTAAATATGATCAATGTAGCTTTAACACTGCTGGTTATGGTACATTCAGACCTTTGGAAGATGCACAACCCGCCATTGGTGAAATAGGTCTTCAGGAGCGTGTTGAAGAGACACGAATTGAGGTGGTCTATACTAAAGCTATCGAAAGAAAAGTATTGTTGGCGATGTATGAATCACATCCTTACGAAGAGGTTGCTTATGATACACTAAAATTGGAAAATAAAAATCAAGAAGTTGGAGCAGGTGTTATCGGAAATTTAGAAACTCCGATATCGGAGTTAGATTTTTTGGCCTATTTAAAAAATAAATTAAATCTTGATGTCATTAGACATACCGCTTTACAGGGGAAAGCTGTTTCGCGCGTTGCTGTGTGTGGTGGGGCCGGTGGTTTTTTGTTAAATGCGGCTAAGCGTTCAGGAGCTGATTTTTTTGTAACCGCGGATTATAAATATCATGAGTTTTTTGATGCAGAAAATCAAATTGTGATTGCAGATATTGGTCATTATGAAAGCGAACAATTTACGCAAGAATTATTGTTCGATATAATTACAGAAAAATTTCCTAACTTTGCAGTCCTAATAACAGAAGTAGATACAAATCCTATAAAACACTATTGTTGATGGAACAAACCGTAGAACAAAAATTGAAAGCATTATGGTTATTACAGGCCATACATACTAAAGTAGATAAAATTCGCCAAATTAGAGGAGAATTACCTATCGAGGTTGCAGATCTTGAAGATGAAATTGCGGGCTTAGAAACACGTATCGAAAAGATCAGAACAGACTTAGATGAGTTAGAAGATTCGATCGTTAAGCGTAAAAACATGATTAAAGACGCTCAATTGGCTATCAAAAAATATGAAAGCCAACTGAACGAAGTAAAAAATAATCGTGAATATGATGCTATTTCGAAAGAAATTGAAATTCAAGGATTAGAAATCCAAGTTTGTGAGAAAAGAATTAAAGAATTCGAATTCGAGATTCGTAATAAAACAGAAAACTACGATACTACAGTATCTAATTTAGATTATAGTAAAGGTGAGTTAGAAGGTAAAAAGAAAGAATTGGAAACAATTACTTCTGAAACTCAAAAAGACGAAGATGATTTGTTAGCTAAAGCTGAAAAAGCAGAAGAAAACATTGATGAGCGTTTGAATAAAGTATATTACCGTTTACGTAATTCATTTAAAAATGGTCTAGCAGTTGTTTCTATCGACCGTGATAGCTGTTCAGGGTGTCACAATAAGATTCCTGCACAATTGCAATCAGAAATTCGTCAACGCAAAAAAATCATTATCTGTGAGCACTGTGGACGTGTCTTAGTAGATGAAGGTGTTGTTTTGGAAATAGAACAAGATTACGGGTTTTAGTTGCCCATACATATCGATATTGAAGCCCCTTTTGAAAAATTGGGGCTTTTTTATTGCAACTTATTTGATATAAAAAGTTTGTGTGTATAAAATGATAAATTATTGATTATTTTTGCAACACAATAAAAACCCTATTTTATTATTCAATATATGTTAAAACCTAAACTTAGATTTTTAGGATTAGTAATAGCTTTGTCGGGTGCTTTTACAGTAGAAGCCCAAGAAACTTTATTATTAAGAAGTCCTAGTGTGAGTGCCGAGCATGTTGCTTTTGTATATGGCGGCGATATTTGGATTTCGGATAAATCTGGAGCCAATCCAAGAAGACTAACCACAAACCCAGGAGTAGAACAAAATCCGATTTTCTCACCGGATGGCAAACAGATCGCTTTTACAGGAAATTATGATGGAAATACCGACGTTTATGTCCTGCCTATTCAAGGAGGTGAGCCTAAGCGAATTACCTATCATCCTTCTTCTGATGTATTGAGAGGCTGGTTGAATAACAACGAGGTGTATTATACCACCACACGTGAGTATAACTATGCGCTAAGTCCGCGTTTATATACGTCATCGATTACAGGTTTGACATTGGACAAAGCATTGCCTATGCCTGAAGCCTATCAAGGAAGTCCATCAAAAGATGGCCGATACTGGGCTTATATCAAAAATACCGATCCTACAGAACGTGATCGTGTCGCTTTTAAGCGTTATAGAGGTGGTGGTATGCCTTCAATTTGGATTTTTGATACTAAGACTAATCAAATCGAAATAATCCCTGGAGAGCGCTGTAATGACGTGAAGCCTGTGTGGTTAGGTGATCAAGTATATTTCTTATCTGACCGAGATAAAATTGTCAATATCTTTTCTTACGATGTGAAATCTAAGAAAGTGAATAAACTGACCAACTTCACCGATTACGATATCAGAACTTTAGCTGGAAATGGTTCCGAATTGACTTTCGAACAGGCAGGGAAGATCCATATTTTTAATATCAATAAGCAATCTTCAACAGATTTACAGATTCATGTAAGCAGTGATGCACTTTATAAAAGACCGCATTATGATAATATGCGCGATGATATCCGCAATTTTATGATTTCACCTACTGGTCAGCGTGCGCTAATTGAAGCTCGTGGCGAGATTTTCTCCGTGCCAAAAGAAAAAGGTGAGGCACGCAATATTTCAAATTCACCAGGTGTACACGATCGTTTCCCAAGCTGGTCTCCGAATGGTAAGTGGATTTCTTATATTTCGAGTGAGAAAGGGAAATATGTACTGCAATTACGTGATCAATTAGGAAAAGATGAACCATTGATCTATACCTTGGGAGAATCAAATTTTTATTTTGAACCTACTTGGTCTCCAGACTCTAAAAAACTTTTTTATAATGATTCACATCTGAATCTATTCTACATCGATATCGATACGAAGAAAATCGTTCAGGTAGATGCAGATAAAGAAAGTGCGCAGACAGGTCGTGTCTTCAATCATTTTCAACCAAGCTGGTCTCCAGACTCAAAATGGATTTCTTATATAAAAACACTTCCAAATGCTGTTACGGCGATGTTTTTGTATAACATAGATACCAAAAAGAGTACACAGATTACGGATGGAATGAGTGCTATTAGATCGACTTCGTTCAGCAGAGACGGCAAATATCTATTCTTTACAGCTAGTACCAATGTTGGATTGACCAATTCAGGCCTGCATATGTCAGCAACAGAGCGTCGTGCTAACTATGAAGCATATGCCTTTATTCTATCGAGTAAAACACCTTCTATTTTCAAAAATGAAAGTGATGAAGAGACGATAAAAGATGATCAAACTGAAGGGGACAAGCCTAAGGAAGTAGAAAAGTCTGATAAGAAGAAGAAAGACGTCAAGAAAGAAGATACTAGTAAAGAACCTGCTAAACCGGTCGTACAGCCGACAGTAATAGATTTTGATCGTATCAATAACCGTATTGTTGCTCTCCCACTTGGAGATGGTATATACGGTATCAACGGATCTGTTGCCAATCAATTGACTTATGTGAAGAACGGGACACTCTATGCCTATGATTTTACAGAGTTGAAAGAGAAAGATCTTGTTGCTGGTATCCGTGCGTATGCGATCAGTGCCGATGGCAAGAAAATGATTATTCAGACAAGTGCAGGTATTGGTATTGTAACTGCTGGTCAGAAAGTCGCTACTCCAACAACGGGTGTATTAAAACTAGATAATATCAAGCAGTTAGTAGATCCAGTTGCCGAGTGGAAACAGATCTTTGATGAGGTATGGGCGATGCAGAAAGACTATTTCTACGTTGAAAATATGCATGGCGCAGATTGGAATGCGATTAAAACAAAGTACGAAAAGTTCTTACCGTATGTAAGCCATCGATCTGATCTGGGATATTTACTGAACGAGATGATGGGTGAAATGGTGGTTGGCCATAATTATATTTATCCAGGTGATCAACCTTCTGGTCCTTCGGTAAGTGTAGGGGTACTGGGTGCTGATTATAAGATTGAAAATGGATTTTATAAAATTGATAAGATCTTTACACGCTTAGATTGGAACCCATCGTTTAAAGCGCCTTTGTCAGAACCTGGGTTAAACATTACACCTGGCATGTATTTAGTAGCTGTCAATGGTATAGCTTTGACAGCAGATATGGACTTGTATGGCTTATTTGACAATACGGTTGGTAAACAGCTGAGCATTAAAGTCAATTCAAAGCCTAGTTTGGTTGGAGCTAAAGAATATGTCGTCAAGCCGATATCATTCTCTGATGAGATGAGCTTGAGAAGTGCTGAGTGGATGGAGCGCAATAGAAAACGTGTTGAAGACTTGAGTAAAGGACAGATTGCTTACATCTATATGCCTAATACCGGTGGTGAAGGATATACTGCTTTTAACCGTTACTATTTCTCTCAAATGGACAAAAAGGCGGTTCTGATTGATGAGCGCAATAATGGTGGTGGTTGGGTTGCCGATTACGTGATCGATTTATTATCCCGTGATTTAATAGCCGGATGGGGAATACGGGACGGAAAGGGATTCAATACGCCAGGTAATGGAATTTATGGACCGAAAGCCATGATTATCAATGAAAATGCAGGCTCTGGTGGTGATATGATGCCGTATATGTTCCGTCATAAAGGATTAGGAAAATTAGTCGGTCGTACTACTATGGGAATCTTAGTGGGTATCAGTGGTTATCCTCCTTTATTGGATGGGGGAAGAATTACTTCTCCAAACTTTGGTGTGTATGATCTAAAAGGTAACTATATTATTGAAAACGAAGGTGTTGCTCCTGATATTTTTGTTGAACAAACACCAAAGGATCTCATCGAAGGTCGAGACCCTCAGTTGGAGAAAACAGTGCAAATCTTGTTGGAGGAAATGAAAACTTATCCTTATCAGAATTTGAAAAAACCTGCGGATCCGATTCGTGTCAATTAATCTATTTATAAGAGTAAATATAGAAGCCAGTTTCATGCAATAATGAAACTGGCTTCTTTTTTATAAACTTCTGTGCTCAAGCACCTATATCTCGATCAATTAGCATCTGGATAGTATAGGTTTTATTTTAATGTTGAGAGCAAAGAAATGCTTCTAAAACCGATAGCTTTTGGGAGAATTTGAGGTTATAAAATTAAATGTAATATCTTTATGAAATAAATTATTTGCGATACATGGAAGAATTAGGGATAAAAATAAAGCCTGGGAAATCGTTATTTAGGCTATTGTTATACATGATGGTTTTGGGTGTAAGTATCCAATTGGTACTAATGGGGCTGGTTCTATTGGTTATGAAGATGATGAATCCGGATAGCCCTCTCAGTTTTACGTTCTTTCAAGAAAATACAGCTGCACTTAAGGGCATGCTTCTGATCAGTAGTATAACCACATTTATTTTACCTGCATGGGTGTTATATCGCTCAGAATCTGGCGTGAATCCTTACTTTGAGCGGGTTAGAGATATTTCATTAGTCCAGTACCTACTCGTCTTCGCATCTATGTTGTGCTTCATTCCGATGATGTCCTTAATTTCGTATTGGAATGAATCTATGCAATTGCCACCTAGTCTAGAAGGCATACAACAATGGATGAGAGCTAGTGAGGATAGTGCCGCTGTCATGACTAAGCAGATCGTAGAAGAGTCTACCTGGGTAGGTTTATTTATCAATCTAATCATCTTGGCGGTCGTACCTGCAATCGGTGAAGAAATGGTGTTTAGAGGTTGTCTTCAACATATTTTTGGACGCTGGATAACAAATAAGCATGTGGTCATATGGTTAGTGGCTATTATCTTTAGTGCATTTCATATGCAGTTCTTCGGATTCTTTCCAAGATTGCTACTTGGTGCTTTTTTTGGTTATCTTTATGTTTGGAGTAAAAACATATATTTACCGATTTTTGGACACTTTGTTAATAATGCAAGTGCCACGATAACAGCGTTCTATTATACTAGAAAAGGAATCTCTTTTGAACAAATGAATGTCTTTGAGCAAGAACCATTTTGGGTTTATGTTGCAAGCTTAATATTTACTGTTATTTTTGTGGTGTTATATTATCGTTCAACTAAAAAAATACCACATGGAGCAAGATTGGAAGAAGATTAAAGACTATACTAATGCAATAGAAGCTGAAATCGTCAAACAAATGTTAGAAGAAAGCGGCATACCAGCGATCGTATTGAATAAACAAGATTCCTCTTATCTGGTGTTTGGTAAGATTGAGCTCTATGTCAATCAACAAGATGAAGAGCAAGCCTTAATGCTGATTGATTCAACGGTAGAGAAAGAAGATTAAGATGAAAACTAGAGCTATTACAGGTTTTTTCTTTATCGTGGTTATGGTTGGCGCGATGCTTTTGGGGGCAGAAGTCTTTCTGGGATTCTTTACTTTATTAAGTGCTTGGTGCTTATTTGAATTTTATGGGATAGTGTGTTCCGAAGACCGAAAACCGAACAAATTTCTGGGGATATTAACCACATCTACATTATTTATAACGACTGCATGCTATAGTTTAGGTTGGTTAGAGGCTAAATTTATTTTGTTGTTCATTCCAGTTCTTTTAGCGATCTATATACATGCACTTTATCAAAAAAGGGACTTTCCTTTTAATGATATTGGCTTTACGATTTTAGGAATTCTATATGTCGGATTTCCCTTCTATTGTTTTACAAGATTAGGTTATATTACTGGTGATTTTAACCACTTTTTGCCTTTAGGGTTTATGATTCTACTATGGACAAGTGATACCGGAGCTTATTTGGCAGGCAGGTCTTTAGGAAAGCATAAGCTATTTGAACGCATTTCGCCTAAAAAAACTTGGGAAGGATTTTTGGGCGGCATTATATTAGCGGTGTTAGTCTCCCTGTGTTTAGCGTATTATTTTCAAACGATACCACAATGGCAATGGATAGTAACCGCTGTTATTATTGGAGTATTTGGCACATTGGGCGATTTGGTAGAATCGATGCTGAAGAGAAGCTTAAATGTCAAAGATTCAGGAAATATATTACCAGGTCATGGTGGTTTTTTAGATCGATTTGATGGTCTATTAATAGCTGGACCTTTGGTTTATTTATTTTTGTATTTAGCAAATTAGGAGTATATATTTATGGCACATATCAATCAAAATACCTTTACGTTTTTAAAAGATTTACAAAATAACAATACTCGGGAGTGGTTTGCAGAAGAAAAGGAACGCTACGAAGCTGCGTTAGCTGATGTACGTCTGTTTGTAGCAGATTTGATTATTGAATTATCTAAATTTGATCCCCATATCACGACAGATATTCAAGCCAATAAATGTTTATTCCGCATTTACCGTGATACCCGTTTTTCAAAAGATAAAACCCCGTATAAAAATTGGTTTGGAGCAGGTATTTCCAAAGATGGCCGTAAATTAGATGGTCCGGAGTATTATATTCATATATCCCCAGAAAACTCATTTATTGCTTGCGGATACTGGCGTCCAGAGAAGAAACATCTAGATGCTATCCGTCAGGAAATCGACTATAACGGGGATAAATTTAACCGTATTGTTGCCGAATTGAAGGAGGTAGGCGGTCTTGAATTAGAAACTGAAGATAAACTCAAACGTCCCCCTGCTGGCTATGACGCGGATCACGCTGCAATTGAATTTTTGAAGTTAAAAAGCTTTGTTGCTCACAAGGCTTTGTCTAATACTGATTTAACGGATAAAAAAGCATTGGATAATATCATTGCATGCTATAAGACGATGCTTCCATTGAAGCAGTATCTGCATGAAGCGATCGATAATGATTAACCTTATTCAGGAAGACTAATTTTACCCATACAGACCGCAGGTGAGTCTTTTATTTGACTCACATGGTCTGGATTACCAACTAATGTTTCATTGGCCAATAGGGCAAACAGGACTGCTTCTTTAGCATCAGGATCCATGCCGAGATCAGCAAATGAATCGACTTGATGATGCGGCAATCCTGCTTTAATTTTATCGACCAATAAGGGGTTGTGCAAACCTCCACCACTGATGTAGATGTGTACCTGACTGAGATTTTCCGATTGTTTCTGGATGGCAGCGACGGTACATGTTGCTGTAAATTGATTCAATGTAGCCATAATGTCCTCAGGACTAGCACTAAGACTATCGGATTTCATTTGGCAACTTTTCAAGTAGTCTAGATTAAATAATTCAGGACCAGTAGTTTTGGGAAATTCATCTTGCAAAAAGGGTTCTTTCAGAAGTTGGTCAAGCAAGGATTTAATGACTTTACCTTTTTTTGCAATTTCTGCATCTTTATCCATTTCGACGTGAAATGACTCTTTCGCAAATTGATTCATGATGGTATTTCCAGGACCAATATCCGTTGCAAAAGCTTTTTGATCACTACCTTGGTTTGGAATAAATGTATAATTTGCGATTCCTCCAATATTTAATAAAAAACGATTTTCTATAGGGTGCGAAAAAAGTAAATAGTCACCGTATGCTGCTAAAGGAGCACCTTCACCACTGGCAGCAATGTGTTTTTGTCTAAAATCAGAAATGGTAATTATGCCTGTTTTTACAGCGATATGGTCTCCATCCCCTATTTGAAGGGTGCTATTAGGCATGGTTGTATCTTTTGTAAGACTTTGTGGCGCATGGTAGACCGTCTGACCATGGCTCGCAATACAGTCAATAGCGTCTTTGGATATTCCCCACTTTTGGAGAGCCTGATTGATAAGTTGCGCATGCACATGACCAATATAGGCATTCAGCCCACTTAATAGTTGCTGATCAATTGATCTTTTTGCAAATATACCTCTAATATGCGTTCTAAACTCATCGTCGTAATCCATGGTTATAAAATTTTCTAAGCTTACGACAGTAGATTTACCACTATTACTAATTTTACAGAGCGCAATATCTAGCCCATCTAATGACGTTCCAGACATCAGGCCGATAATAAAACGACTATCTTTTTTTGCAATTTTGTAAAGTTTTTCAATCATTGAGTTCATACGTTAAAAGTAGGAACAAAATAGCATACAATGCACAAGATTTTTGTGATATCAATATATTTTGTAACTTCATGGCGTAATTAAATAGAAGATTAAAAAAAAGTAAAATGAATTTTCCAGCTGAATTAAAATACACTAAAGATCACGAATGGATTCGTGTTGAAGGTGATGAGGCCGTTATTGGTATTACTGATTTCGCGCAACGTGAGTTAGGCGATATCGTATTTGTAGATATCAACACAATTGGTGAAGAAGTAGCTGCAAACGAAATTTTTGGAACGATCGAAGCTGTAAAAACTGTTTCCGATTTATTCATTCCAGTTACCGCTACAGTTTTATCTATTAACGAAGCAATCGATGCTTCACCAGAATTAGTAAACTCAGATCCGTATGGAGAAGGTTGGATTATTCGTATTAAATTGAATAATGCAGCTGATGTTGATGCTTTATTAACTGCTGATCAATATAAAGAAGAGATTAACGCGTAATTTTAAAACTTACGTTCAATAAAACCAGGAAAGAGCCGTCAACAAACGGCTCTTTCTTGGTTTTACAGGATTTCTATTTTGCTCGTGACATCAATATCATCTTTTTTGACTTTTGTTTCAATAGTCGCTGATTTTAGATAATGTGTTTTGGGGTTTAACAGGTATTGTCCTATTACAGAACCAATGGATTCTCCTTCAGCATTGATATGGCCTTCAGTAGTTATGGCAATACCATCAGCTGATATGCTTTTAAGTGTATATGTTTGTTCGATTGGGCCTAAAGCTTTATTATTTGAGGTCGCTTTCCACTGTTCGCCAACTTTTAACTCCTTGCTTGGATATTCAAAGGAAGCCTCCTTCAACATATTCGGGTCGAAAAGATCATTACCATCAGGAGCATCTTCTACATCTTTTACTTTTCCATCTAAACTCATGACATCTACTACTGGATTATCCAGCATGGTTTTAACTTTTTCATGGATTTGCTTTGAAAATTCATTAGCATCTGGATTTTTTGAATCATAATTGATGGTCATCATGCCCGCATCCATAGCCATGATCATTTCCGTAAATTTAGTTGAATATGTTACTGTGCTATCTGTCGCTGCTGTATTTGTCGTTACGGATAGCATAGTGGCATCAATCATGGTGCTTTGGGCTCCTGCATTGACATCTATCGTCATGTGCAATTTTTGTGTAATAGGATTATTTAGATCTGGTTTTAGCTTGAGTAATACTTTGTCTTGAGCAGTGGAGGTCGTAATCATGAAGAACGACAAACATGCAAGTGATAGGATTTTGATCATGTAAAATTAGTTAGTATAATAAACCCTAAATTAAAAAAGTCCTTTGGTATTACCAAAGGACTTTTTTAATTTAAGCAATATAAATGCTTTTATTTTTTGATGTAGGCAACTTCTTTTACAGCTTTTACAACTTTAGCTACACTTGGAAGTGCTGCTTCAATTAATGTTGCTGCATATGGAAGAGGTACGTCTGCTGCTGTAATACGCACGATCGGAGCATCTAAGTAATCAAATGCATTGCGTTGTACAGCATATGTAATTTCAGATGAAATTGATGCTAAAGGCCAAGCTTCTTCTACAATCACCAAACGATTGGTTTTCTTAACAGACTCAATAATCGTTGGGTAATCAATAGGACGTACAGAGCGTAAGTCAATTACTTCCACATTGATACCTTCCTTTGTCAATTCTTCAACTGCAGGTAATACAACACGTGGAACCATTTTACCAAAAGAAACGATGGTTACATCAGCACCTTCTTTTACTACATTAGCTTTACCAATTGGTAAGTAATATTCTTCTTCAGGCACATGACCTTTATCACCGTACATAACCTCAGATTCCATAAAAATAACTGGATCTGGATCGATGATAGCAGATTTTAATAAACCTTTTGCATCATATGGATTTGAAGGAACAACAACTTTTAATCCTGGAGTATTCGCATACCAGTTCTCAAAATTTTGAGAGTGCTGTGCACCAAGCTGTCCAGCGTTACCAGTTGGACCACGGAATACCATTGGAATAGAGAATTGACCTCCACTCATGGAACGAATCTTTGCAGCGGCATTGATAATTTGGTCAATAGCAACTAAAGAAAAGTTAAATGTCATGAATTCAACGATTGGTTTTAAACCATTCATCGCAGCACCTACTGCGATACCAGCAAAACCTAATTCTGCGATAGGTGTATCTATCACACGTTTAGCTCCGAATTCATCCAGCATACCTTGGCTTACTTTATAAGCACCATTGTATTCTGCAACTTCTTCTCCTAATAAAAATATTGTTTCGTCTTTACGCATTTCTTCGTTCATCGCTTCACGAAGTGCTTCTCTGAATTGTATCTCTCTCATCAGTTGTAAAATAGTGTCAAATTTTAGATTACAAATCTACTATTTATTATTGATATTTTGAAGGTCAATACTCCTTAAATATCTGCTTTTATGTCATTTTTTAATAACAGGATGGCGAAAACAGGAATAAAATTGAAATTTAAACTCGATATATTTCCGATAAAATTTGGAAAAGAACCGCATTACTATTCTGGATAGCGAGTGGTATGTTCCACGTGGCACGATTGCGTTTTTCCACATAATTGGATATTCCGCGAATCTGAATGGTTTGGGTTTGCGTTTCTGCAGCGGCTAAAAATACAGCTGCGCCCTCCATAGATTCTATGAATGCGTCGGGTACTTGATTCAATAATTTTACGATCTCGCTCGTATTTCCATGTACCTTATTGACGGTGATTCCTAGTCCGCTAGGTAGATTATGAACTAATTGCCGTGTTGCTGAATTTTGTAACGCAGGGTAATGCGCGGTGCCAAAGCCAAGTTCATCAATGGAAATAAATTGTTCATCATTTTCAGCACCAAGTTCCGAAAACAATTCACGATCTACAGAAACGACAGCGCCGATAGGCAATGAACGATTAAAACAACCTCCTATTCCTATATTAATAAGTAGATCGTACTTATTGTGCGCAAGATGTTTGCCCAACTGATATGCCGTTTGTATCATCCCAACCTGACTGATCAAGTAGTGGGTATGTGGATAATGATCGATGCGATCGATATAAGGCTGAATTTCGAAAGTTGTTGCCGCGACTATGAGTGTTTTCATATCATATAACCTTTGTACAATATTACTTAATAATTTACGCAAATGTGATGGTAATCATTTTCTTGAAAGCGATATTTTGCTTGTAAACATGTATCTTTGTGTTATTATGGTATATATCACTCGTCGTGAGCGCTTTTGCGCTGCACATAAGCTTTATCGAGAAGATTGGAGTATTGAAAAAAACGAAAATGTTTTCGGCAACTGTTCTAATGTTAACTGGCATGGTCATAACTATGATTTGTTTGTAACGGTCAAAGGTGACGTAAATCCAACAACAGGTTTTCTGATTGACTTAAAATTGATGAAAACCATCATTCTAGAACATGTTGTCAACAAGGTCGATCATAAAAATATTAATCTTGATGTCGATTTTATGAAAGATAAAATGGCATCTACAGAAAATATTGCGATCGCCATATTTGAAGTCTTACAACCATTATTCGAAGCAGAGCACGTGCAATTGCACAGTATCCGTCTGCATGAAACTGAAAATAATTACGTCGAATATTTTGGCGATTAATCTTATAAACTAATTTATTTAATAACTATGAGTAATCACTCATTTGAAGAGGAAGAGTTAGACGGCTACGTTAAAATTGATCAATATAATCAAGATAAAGTTGATCGTATTGCAGCTCATTATACAGATATTTTAGAATCTCTAGGCGAAAATCCTAATCGTGAAGGATTAATCAAAACACCAGAGCGTGTAGCAAAAGCATTGCAGTTTTTAACACATGGCTATGATATTGATCCGGCAAAAGTATTGCAAGGAGCTATGTTTGAAGAAGACTATAGCCAAATGGTTGTCGTAAAAGATATTGAAGTATATTCTATGTGCGAGCACCATATGTTACCATTCTTTGGTAAAGCTCATATTGCTTATATTCCAAATGGTCATATCGTAGGTTTGAGCAAAATACCACGAGTCGTTGATATTTTTGCGCGAAGACTTCAAGTACAAGAGCGTTTGACAAATGAGATTCGTGATTGTATCCAAGAAACTTTGGGAGCTAAGGGCGTTGCGGTCGTGATCGAATGTAAGCATATGTGTATGGCGATGCGCGGTATTCAGAAACAAAATTCTGTAACCACGACATCGGCTTTTACTGGAGCTTTTCAAAATGATGTAACACGTTCAGAATTCTTAAAATTGATAACGGCAAACTTGACGTAATTCAATAAATAATATAAAAGTTTTAAGTCGAATCTTTACCGTAAGATTCGACTTTTTTTTCGTTTAAATTCCAGATTTTCTAAAAATTTATAAATTTTGAAAAGTGTTTCTATCGCTCATATGAGCAGATGTGTTTTTTCGTGTAACATTTGATGAAATATTAATTTGCTTAAAATCAATGTGTTGTGTTTTAATTTTTCTAAATATAAATCATGTTCAGTAAATTTGTTGTTATGGACATTTGTAATGAGCATTTAGAATCCTACTTAGAGCATACATGTGACGATGAAAATTCGTTGCTAAAAAGTATCAATAGGGAGACCTATTTGAAGGAAACAATGCCCCATATGTTGTCTGGACATTACCAAGGAAGAGTGCTTGCTATGTTGAGTAAATTGGCCGCTCCTCATACTATTTTAGAGATTGGTACGTTTACTGGATACGCTACACTTTGCCTGGCAGAAGGCTTGTCAAAAGAGGGTATCATACATACAATTGATGTCAATGCTGAGCAAGAAGAACGGGTACAGGGTTATTTTGACCGATCTCCTTTTGCATCACAAGTTAAGTATCATATTGGAGATGCAGCTACAGTAATCCCGACGATCGAAGGTCGCTTTGATCTCGTTTTTATAGATGCTGATAAGAAACGTAATCATTACTATTACGAATTAATTTTAGATAGAGTCCCGTCTGGAGGACTGATTTTAATCGATAATGTCTTGTGGAAAGGCAAAGTATTAGATGAAAATCCAGACAATCAAACAAAGCAAATCATAGATTTGAATGAACAATTAGCTCAGGACCAGCGCATCGAAAAGGTTTTATTGCCCATTCGAGATGGACTTTTTGTATTACGCAAAAAGTGATTAGTGGACTAAATGATTCTTTATGAATTTTAAAACATTAAAAAACTATGTTGCTGTATTAATTTTGGTCGTCAGTAGTTATGCTACTGTATCCGCTCAAAGCAATCAATTTTATATTGATAAATACAGCCCCGTAGCACAAGAGATGATGCAAGAACATGGTGTTCCAGCATCGGTAATTTTAGCTATTGCAATGCATGAAAGTGCACATGGAAATAGTAAGATTGCGAAAAATTTAAATAATCACTTCGGTATTAAAGGAAAAAATAATAGCAAAGTGATTAATTCAGCATATAAAGGTTATAAATCAGTACTTGATTCTTATAATGACTTTATATCGTTGGTTAAACGAAAGAAAACCACGACTCCCCTATTTGAGGAAGATCGAGGACAAAATTACAAAGCTTGGGTAGGCGCATTAGCAAAAGCGGGATATTCAAGAACTAAAGATTGGTCTTCGAAGATTATCAAAACAATCGAAATGTATGATTTAGATAATTTTGATAAAAATCCAACCCCGATATCTAGGAAACTCACCGCTTCGAAGTAATTCTGCTCATACGATGAAAAAATTTGCTTTTATCCTACTTGCCCTTACTGTTTTTTTTAGTTCATGCTCATCCAAAAAAAACACCGTTTATAAAAGTAAAAATCATACCGGTACTCCCTCTTCCAATCTTCCTAGTAAAACCAGACCTGCTGTTTCAGGAAATGCTTATGTTGAAAAATACAAAGATATTGCGATTTCAGAAATGAACAAGTATGGTATTCCTGCGAGTATCAAACTTGCTCAGGCCTTACTGGAGTCTGGCAATGGAAATAGTTATTTAGCAACACAGGCTAATAATCATTTTGGAATCAAATGTGGTGGGGTATGGAAAGGAAAATCCATTACTCGTCCTGACGATCGCTTTGATGATTGTTTTCGTGTATACGAAAGTCCTGAACAATCATTTCGGGATCATTCTGAGTTTTTGTTGCGCAAACGATATTCGGATTTGTTCTTACTTAATAAAAATGATTATAAGGGTTGGGCCAAAGGACTAAAAGCGGCAGGATATGCCACGAATCCACGGTATCCGGACTTATTGATCGATATGATTGAACGATATGAACTCTATCAATACGATCGTGTGGAAACGCGTGTAGAGAAAGAGAAAAGAGAAGTTGTTGTTGAACGGGAGATTGTGCACAATGCAGTTGAAGCTCCTGTGGTACAAACAGAGCAAATCAAGAGTCCTGTCGCAATGCGCATTCATGAAGTACAAGGAAAGGATACCCTGTATTCTTTGAGTAAGCTTTATGGCATCTCTGTGGATCAGATTAAAGCGTTGAATGGTCTCACGGATACGAATTTATCTATAGGTCAGCTTTTGGTGATTTCGAAGTAAAACATCAAAAGATGTTAAATATTTCACATTTGCGAAGCTAAAACGTAGTTTTACAGGAGTGAAGACTCTGAAAAATATCGTTATACTCCTTCTTTTTTTTGCCATAGCACCCAATGCTGTTGCGCAAAAGAAAATTGAAGGTATTGTTTCCGATTTCCACACGAAACAAAGAATTTCCAAAGTAACGATCCGTAATGTCAGGACCAACGAAGAGGTTTATAATAATACGAAAGGTGAATTTTCTATCTTAGCAGAGAAAGGTGATGCTTTGATCGCCACCTCACGCGAATACTTCCCAGATACTGTAGTGGTCAGTATGTCTCCCGTTATCTTATTTCATCTGAAACGGGAATCGATATATATTGACGAAGTTTCTGTGGTAGCAAAAAAAGATCCAGATGAAATATTAAAAAAAGCAAAATACGACTATGAAAAAGCCTTTAGATTGTCTGAATCAGGAGATTTATTTTCAGTCGGGCAAAATGGAGCCGGCTTGAGTATCAATTCCATTTATAGTCTTTTTAGTAGAGAAGCTAAGAATGCGAAAAGATTAAAAAAATTGATTGAGAATGATTATAAAGACAATGTGATCGAGTATAAATTTTCAACACAATTGGTGAGTCGTACAACAGGGCTTAGTGGAGAAGAATTGGATAAATTTAGAAGAATTTTTAAACCGAGCTACTTTTTTATCATCAGTTGCACACAATATGAACTGACAAATTATATCAAAGATTGCTATGAAAAGTATCAAAAAAATCCTTCTCGATATTTTATTGAGCCATTACCAACAATAAATCCTATTTTAGTACCTTAAAATTAAGAAAAGAAAAAGAGTCGCTTGATATGAAGTTACAATCCTTATTTGCCTTATTAATTCTTGGTGTATCGTGCAGTACAGTTCGAGCTCAGGTTTTGAAAGACCTTAGAGTAAAGCCAGATTCAGTTATTTCGGAGAATAAACAAGAAAATGTCTCCTTAAAGAACATAAGACCTATTGTTCCTAAGTTAGAATTAGAAGTTGATTATTGGAAACATTGGACCAGTTTTGGAGTCAATATCAATCAAGCAGCATTCAATGATAATTGGAAAGGTGGTGGTGTCGGATCAACAGCGGTAGGCTTAATTGCTAACCATAAATCGGACTATACCAGAGATAATTTCAACTTTGTAACCGAGATCGATTTGCGTTACGGAAAAATTAAAAATAAGAGTCAAATTGCAAAGAAAAATAATGACCGTATTTTTTGGGATAATAAACTGTCCTATAAATTGTCTGCCAAATGGGCTCTGTATACCTCATTGACATTTGAATCGCAATTTGATGATGGATTTAAATACAAGACAGAGAACGGTAGAGATACGATTGATTATATCGAAAATGCTTTTATGGCACCTGCGTACATTACGGAATCTCTCGGTTTTGAGTATAAGCCAAGTCCTTCCTATTCGATTCGTTTTGGTACCGGTACGGCACGTCAAACTCTGATTCTTGATAATCGTATCAAGCCATTAACTATCGAGCAATATAGTCAGAAATATCCTGACCGTACACCACTTGAGAAGGATCAAGTAAAATATGGTGTTGATGGAGGTAAAACTGTTCAAAATGATCTCGCTTTTCAGATAACCGGAAATATGGATAAAAATTTTACAGATAGATTGAATGTGAAAGCACGTTATAATTTATTTGCGAATTATAAAAAATTAAATGATCCTTCACATCGTTTGGATGTAACCGTTACGGCTAAAGTTTCTAGAGCGATCAATGTAAACTTAAACGGAATTATGGTTTACGATTCAGATGTTATTTCCCGAGTTCAGTTAAGTGAGTCATTAGCTTTAGGATTAGTCTATAAGTTACCGAGATAATGTTGGCAAGAAAATACTTTTGCTGGTATGCTTTATTCTATTGCTTTTTATTCCTAACGGGGTGTAAGAGCAAATCGAATGTGGTCAAAAAAGGACCTGCTGAGCAGGTCATACCTGTCAGGATCGATACGGTCATCAAGACGGTGATCGTGCATGATACGGTTCCTAAGCTAAGTATAGGAGAGCATAAGGTATGGACCTTAGGGAAAATGGGGTCTCATGCCGGTATGCGACAAGAGACGGCTATCCATTATGATATTCGTAAACCTAACTATGTTATTATCCATCATACTGCACAAAATAGCCTCGATCAGACCATTAGGACTTTTCAAGTTGAGCATACTAAGGTCAGCTCCCATTATGTGATAGGGCGGGATGGTGTCATTGTACAGATGCTCAATGATTATGTCAGGGGATGGCATGCCGGTCTTTCAAAGTGGGGTACAATCACTGATATGAATTCGATTTCGATTGGAATAGAATTGGACAACAATGGCAGAGAAGCATTTCCTGATGCGCAGATAGCAGCACTTTTGGTTGTTTTAGATACATTAAAAACAAACTATGGTATCCCAACAGCCAATTTTATAGGACATGCTGATATTGCTCCAGCTCGTAAAAATGATCCCAGTGTATTTTTTCCATGGAAAAAATTAGCAGATCGAGGTTTTGGTATTTGGTATAATCCCGCTGAACTCGTCACTGCTCCTGAGACCTTCAATCCAATCGATGCACTGAAAATTATTGGTTATGATACATCCAATTTAAAAGCGGCAATAATAGCCTTTAAGAGAAAATTTGTGATCAATGATGTGAGTCCTGAACTGACGGTGTACGATAAAAGTATCTTATACAATTTATATTTAAAATATTAAGCTATTCTACGGAATGGCTTTTTTTTCGATCTAACTTTTTCATCAGGTAAGCCAGAATCATAACGGCAAGGCAGCCGATCACATTGAGCCACAAAAAGGCTATGACATCCATTTTCCAGATTATAAAAATAATGACTTCCGACAGTATTGCAGCGTAAAATACGGCCTTCCCTCCTATCTTTTTCATGTAAAATGCTACGATAAAGATACCAAGTATGGTCCCATAAAATAAGGATCCTAATATGTTCACTGCCTCGAGGAGATTGCCCAGTTTACTTGCGTAAAGAGCGACTCCAATTGAAAAGATACCCCAAAATAGGGTGAACATGCGGGACCAAAAAAGATCCTGTTCAGTAGTCGATTGTTTATTGATAAATCGTTTATAGATATCCACAGTACTTGTAGAAGCTAAAGAGTTGATGGCGCTAGCTGTCGAACCCATGGATGCAAGAAAGATGACAGCGATCAGTAAGCCAATTAAGCCTTTAGGGAACGTGTTGTTGACAAAGGATAAGAAGATATAGTTGTTGTCATTTGTTTCCGCTGAGGGGTTGTTTTTCTTGATTAATCCAATGACTTCAGTTCGAATATCATCGAGTTGTTCATTTGAATGCTTTAATGCTGCACGGGTTTCATCAATGGTTGATTGGTCATCGAGGTCGATCGCTTTTGTTAACCGATCGATGGTTGTTCGTTTCTCATTGCTCAGCAAGATCTGTTGCTTTTCCAGCTCCTGATAGGAGCTGTTATATTCACTCTGTTTTAATTTATCGATCTCAGCTTGATTGAAAAATATAGGTGGCGTATGGTATTGATAATAAACAAAAACGAGTACTCCAATAAGTAGAATACAAAATTGCATCGGAATTTTCAATAAACCATTCATGAGTAGGCCAAGTCGGCTTTCTTTGATCGAAGATCCGGTCAAATAACGGCCTACTTGACTTTGGTCTGTGCCAAAATAAGATAGCTGTAAGAAAAAACCACCTATAATACCTGTCCAAACGGTATATTGATTATTCAGATCAAATGTGAAGTCTATTGCATTTGTTTTCCCGGATTTTCCTGCGATATGGAGCGCTTTATAGAGTCCGATATCGGATGGTAATAGTCTGACCACCAGTATTCCGGCGACCAGTAAAGCACCAAATATAATACTCATCTGGATCAATTGCGTGTGCGAAACAGCTTTAGTACCTCCATATGTCGTGTAGATAACGACAACAGTTCCTATTAATAAGGTCGTGATCGGAAGGTTAATATGTAAGATGCTGGCGATGATCAGTGCTGGAGCAAAAATGCTGATACCTGTTGATATGCCTCGTTGGATTAAGAATAAAAAGGCGGTTAATCCACGAGTTCGAATATCAAATCGTTTTTCCAAAAACTCATAGGCAGTATATACACGCAGTTTATGAAAGATGGGGACAAAGGTGATACATAGTACAATCATGGCCAAAGGAAGACCAAAATAAAACTGCACGAAACTCATACCCGAACTATATGCCAGACCAGGGGCAGAAAGAAAGGTGATGGCACTTGCTTGAGTCGCCATCACCGAAAGCCCGACATGGTACCAGGGCAAAGATTGATTGCCTAGTAGATATCCGTCAATATTTTTGATTCCTCTACTTTTGTACATACCGTACAGTACGATGACCAAAAGTGTCAGAATAAGAACTATCCAATCGATCGTACTCATGAAAAATAATTCGTGAATAGATAAAGGAATAGTATGACCACAAGTAGGCTACACGCAACTAAAATATAAAAGCGCTTCCATTTTTGTGTTAAGGGAGTCTGTTCCCTATCTGTCATGTGGCTTTTGAGCGTAAAGGTAGCTATTGAAGAAAACTGCAATTACTAAACCAACAACAGCTCCTCCTATGATACTTAAAAATGTCTCGTTTGCAGTGAATGAAATTAAAGCTCCAAATATGACACCGATTAATACGATTAATCCTTTTGGATTAGGTGCACATGCGCTGTTTTCAACTTGATTTTCCATTGTAATGTCTATTTTATTTTGATTTTGATAACAAATTTACAAATAATCTGTAAGCTCCGGGAACTCCAGCTGGCAATTGTCTGAAAAATGACAATGATGTATATACAAATCTACCACTTCCATAGTTAGCAATCAAGAGTGATCCGTTATGAAGAGGTTCATTTTTATCTTGTACCTGAATCGGAGTTTGATACCGACTATCGATGTCTTCAGCAAAGTATAATCCTCTTTCTTGTATCCAATGGTCAAAATCTGATACCGTGATTTTATTTGGGTAATTGAAAATCGGGTTTTGTGCATCAAAATGGACCACCGCAAGTTCTTCTGTTACCCTACTATTACCGATACGGAAAGGGTAAGGGCCAAATTGATTGGATAATAATTTATTACTTACATTATATTGCTCCAACACAGTGCCCCCATTTTTGACATATTCGTTTAGTTTGGGGCTTATCTGAGCCATCGTTTTCAATACATTAAAAGCTCTAATACCTACAATAATCGCATCGTACTGCTGTAAGTTTTGCTGTAAAATCTGGGATTCAGACAATATATCGACAGATATGCCAATTGCTTTGAGCGATTCTGGTATCAAATCTCCCGCTCCGACCAGATAACCAACCTTTTTAATCGGCACTTGCAACTGCAGGTTGCTGACCTTTACTGCCAGATCTGGAAACCAAGTAATTGTTGGGATATGATCATACTGGATTTCACGATCGATCTTAACCTTTTCATGCGTATCAAAACGAAAGGATAGGGTATCCAATCGCGTCTCTTTCGTTTGAGCTTGAATCGTGAATTCTTTGCTGATGTGTTGAAGATTGTCCGAAAATTCTAATGTAAACACCTCTGGTGTTATTTTCCAGTTCTTATTGATGACTGAAGAAACTGTTTTCGTTATGTTTTTCGTGTTGCTTTCATTATCAAAAGTCAAGGTAAGCTTCTGTGGAGTGCTGTTTTGACTGAGTACTACAGTTTGGTTTGCCGATGCGGTGACAGCAGGAGCAATCACAATTGGATCGTAGATTTCACCCCTCACAGGATCTGTAAATTTGTACTGTATAGGTTTTTTATAAGCTAGAGAATTTCCATTGATAAGCAATTCATAGGTCACAGATGGATAATCTGGATTCTCTGGTTCTCCAGTTTTATTAAAGTCTGAAAATTGAAATCTACCGATTAGAGCTGGCTCGTTTAGCCAATAGGGCTGGGTAGTTGTCGTAGCGTTAAAGGAACCAGGAAAGCTCGTTAGTGAATTATTTTCCAGCTTTTGGTTGATAGCTTGTTCATTTATTTTTTTCAGTTGTACAGAAGCAACATCTGCTCTTACAATAAGTTGATTGTTTACCTTAATCTGATCACCAACAGCAAAGTGTGCTCGATCTGCTAAGCTTTCAATTCGTATTCCAGCACAAGCAAGTATCAAATCTTTGATTTCATTTGTTTTTTGCACTTTCCAATAGGGATCATCGATCGTCTGGATGAGATTCAATACTTCAAATAATTGAGGTAATGATCTTTCAGGAAAGTTGAGTTGGTAAGAAGCATTTATTTCTTTGATTTTACCACTTATGATTTTGCCTTTACCTATTCTAGACCACGATTGATCGATTCCTTCGAAGATGTCTTTTTGAGCAGGTTTTCCAGCAATAAATTCAAAATATTCTGTTGATTTCCCAACTTGAGCAGCACTACCAAACCCTTGGCTTTTATGAGAAGATCGGCTTTCCGCAGCAATCTCACCATAAGATTTTCCGATTAATGGATTATATTGTCCAATTTCGACCTGTAGTTGATTTTCGTTTATCGTATTCTGGTTGCCGAAATTATAGGTATTCCAAAGTAATCGAGTTGCTTGCCATGGTTTTACTTGCTTGAGTTGCTCAGGGAAACGAGTTGGATCTGCAGCAGCTAAAAAGGCTTCATGTGCAAGGATTGCTGATGCTTGATGATGGCCGTGTCCGCCTCTTGCATCGGGAGGGAATCGCGTGATAATGATATCAGGTCTGAATTTTCGAATGATCCAGACGGCTTCTCTAAGGACCTGTTCTTTATCCCAAAAATTAAATGTTTCTTCCGAAGTTTTGGAAAATCCAAAATCAAATGCTGAGGTAAAGAATTGCTCACCTTGATCGATTCTTCTTGCTGCTAAGAGTTCTTGTGTTCTGATCAAACCGAGTTCTATACCCTGTTCTGTACCAATTAAGTTTTGACCGCCATCTCCTCTAGTCAGGGAAAGATAACCTGTTTTATAGTGTTTCTCTTGTGCCAGCCATGCGATTAATTTTGTGTTTTCATCATCAGGATGAGCTGCAAAATATAAGACAGAGCCTAGAACATCCAATCTTTCTAGTTTTGATTTGATAGAAGCACTATTCCAACTAGTCGTTGCTTTTTGAGCATGAGCATGCTGGAATAGTCCTAAGAAAAGAAGAATGTGGGTAAATAGAATTGATTTTAGCATAGTTTAAAGGTAATTATATTGTGGTTAAATAAAAAACGGAAATTCTGTGGGGAGAATTTCCGTTTCTAACAATTAAAATATTTTCTTAAAATCTACCCTTTAAAAGTTTGTTTTTTGAGGATAGTCAATTCTTTAAGTGGTAACCTTTATTACCGCTAAAGATAGTATAATCTTTATTGCAGTTTAGCATTAATTTAGAACAAGTTTTCCACAAAAATCAGCTTATAAACATTTGTCTATTAAAAAGTAGCGCCTTAGTTGTTGAAAGATGTATTGCTAAATGCAATAAAACATTAATTTATTTATCGATAGAACCTAGTACACGCTTCATAAACATGTTCATCGCGTCCTTTTTACTGTTTCCTTCTTTAATCAATTTATCCACTTCTACAGCACCATAAAGATTAGATATCAATTCGCCAATTACATCTAGCTCTTCATCTTTTAATGGAGCTTCAACTAAAGATTCCAACGTTTCGATTGTTTCTAAGACATAATCAACGTCGTTTTGTTCGATAAACTCGGTGATATGTTTAATTACTGGAAGCTTCATTGAATAAGTCGATTAAGGCGTCAAATTTATTTGTTTGAACTTGATTTACTAATTTACCGTTTTTAAAAGCTGCAAAAGTTGGCAAATTGCTGACATTCGCTAGCTTTCTAGATTCAGGAAATTTTTCAGCATCAGCGATAACAAAAGTTACATTTTCATTTTCTGTTGCCAATTTTTTGAATTTTGGTTTCATAATTTTGCAGTTACCACACCAAGTTGCTGCATATTGAACCATTACAATATCATTATTGTCTACAATTTCTTGTAAATTATCGTTTTCTAATTCTTGTACCATGATTTTGTTGTTTATTTATTGAGAAAGATGAATAAACAAAGGGGAAATGGGATTATCCCCTTTGTCAAAAGACTGAATGTGTCTTTTTTATGGTTTAGTTACCAGCTAAATAGCTAGCTACACCGTCACGAGTCGCATGCATAGCTTCTTTTCCTTCTTCCCAGTTTGCAGGACATACTTCACCGAAATTTTGAACGTGTGCATAAGCATCGATCAAACGTAAATATTCTTTCACGTTACGACCTAATGGCATATCGTTTACAGATTCGTGGAATACGCGACCTGTTTCATCGATTAAGTAAGTCGCTCTGTAAGAAACTGCAGAACCTTCTACCAATGTACCGTACTCAGGGTGCTCTACTTCTTTAATATCTAAAATACCTAATACTGAAGATAAATTGCGTGTAGTATCTGCTAAAATTGGGTATGTTACACCTTCGATACCACCGTTATCTTTAGCTGTATTTAACCAAGCGAAGTGAACTTCGTTTGTGTCACAAGATGCACCGATAACGATTGTATTACGTTTTTCAAATTCTGGTAAAGCTTCTTGGAAAGCATGTAATTCTGTTGGGCAAACAAAAGTGAAATCTTTTGGGTACCAAAACAATACTACTTTTTTACCTTCTTGAACTGCTTTTTCGAAAACGTTAATTTGTAAATTATCGCCTAAATAATCGATTGCATCTACAGTGATGCTTGGAAAACTTTTACCTGTGAAACTCATAATATATCTTTCTTTTTTTGTTGCTACAAAGATACCTCAAAATTGGTTAATAAAGAATCGATTTTATCAATGAGCTATCGTTAAAATCTATTTTTACATTGAGGGTACAATCAATTTTGTCGATATATTTTTTATAAATAAATTTTGCATATATCAGACAAAATTCTACCTTTGTAGCGTTCCATAAGGAAATTGAGATTCAATAAATCTTAATACTTTATAAGTCAACAAATTATACTGGGGGGGTTCCAGAGCGGTCAAATGGGACGGACTGTAAATCCGTTACTTCGGTTTCGAAGGTTCGAATCCTTCTCCCCCCACAGTATTTTTTCTCTCCTCTATTTTCATCAATATTTTAACGAATAAGTTTGGGATTAAGCAATATATTTGAAATATTTGCATAAGATTTGTCGGCCCTGTAGTTCAACGGATAGAATAGATGTTTCCTAAACATTAGATAGCAGTTCGATTCTGCTTGGGGCTACAAAGTAATACATGCGAAATCATGAAGCGATCTCGCATGTATTATTTATACTCAGATACTATCTCGTCAATATCCTGTTAACCTTCCCTAAATACTTTTAGCTTACTTGCCATAACAAACATCATGATGCCGAAGAAAGAAAATACACCATAAGAATAGCGTAAACTTGTCAGCTCTGCAATATATCCAATCAGAGGCGGCCCCATTAGAAAGCCTAAAAAGCTGATGCTCGATACCATCGCTAATGCTACTCCCGAAGGGACATTTTTGTTTTGTCCAGCGACACTATATACCGTTGGTACATTACAAGCAACACCTATACCGACCATCATAAAGGCTAGTGTACAGACATAGAAGTCTGGGAAAAGTACCGAGATCATCATGCCCGAAAACATCAGAATACCACTAATTTGTAAAGTCCGTTTTCGTCCCAGCCAACTGATAACAGCGTCGCCAATAAATCGACCTAATGCCATCATCACCATAAAGGAAGCATAACCCACGATAATAAACTGTTCGGGAGCATGAACGATCTCCTTAAAATAGACACCACTCCAGTCAAACATCGCACCCTCTGTTGCCATGCTAAAAAATCCAATGATGCCCAATTGTACTAAGCTACTTTCTGGTTTCGAGAAAAAAGAAGTCTTTTTAGTTTGAGCTGCTTTTCCTGGAACCAGATACCGATAGTTGATCGTCGTATTGATGACTATTAATATAAAAATAATCATAAAATGAGGGATGGTATCGACAGCAATGTTCATGGTGAGTAAGCCAATGAGTGCCCCTGTAAATCCAGCAATGCTCCATGCGCCGTGAAAAGATGACATGATTGATTTTTTAAAAATTTTTTCAGCAGCTACACCTTGCGTGTTGACCGCGATATTGCACATATTGCCAATCACACCAAATAAGAATAAAACAGCTCCTAATTCCCATGCATTTCGGGCGAATCCTACCAAACAAAGGACTAAAGCATAGATAATGGCTACAATCCGTAATACCTTGGCGCTGCCATATGTAGTCACTAATTTTCCTGATAATGCCATCGTCACCAATTGTCCCACCGGTAGCATCAATAAAATGGTCCCCAATTGTCCTTCAGTAAGATCTAAACGCTCTTTGATAATTGGAATACGACTTGCCCAAGAGGCAAAGGCTAGACCTTGGCAAAAATAAAATAGAGATACGGCAATCCGAATGCGATTGCGTTTTTGATAAAGCTCTTCTTCAGAGTAGGTTAGGGTTGAGTCCATTGTTGAGATTATGATTGACCAAAGTTACATGGAAGAAATTAAAATTCAGGTCTCTTTTATTATTTCAAAATTAAACCGGGTTTAATTTACAGCAAGTAGTACCGACGATCAGTTTTTGATACAACACGATGTTTTTAAAACAGTTTTAGAAAAAGGTGCCATTTCTTAATCAGTCGATTGATTGTTTATTGTTTTTTAACAAGTTCTTAAGTAACTTTATACAGTCATATCATCCATTAACCACCTATAAAAGTATGATTAGAAAATTATTGTTGGGTACTTGTCTTACCCTTTGTGGAACTGCGCTTACGTTTGCACAGCAACAACCCACTTTTTTGTCGCATCCGACTTTAAGTCCCGATGGAAAAATCCTTGTTTTTAGTTTTGAAGGCGATCTATGGAAAGTCGAAAGTGAGGGCGGAGTTGCAGTCAGGCTAACCGGCATGGAAGGTAACGAAATTAATCCGAGGATATCACCTGATGGAAAACAGCTTGCTTTTTCTGCGAATCAGAATGGAAATATGGATGTTTATGTCATGCCCTTAGCAGGTGGTGATATCCGTCAACTCACCTATCATGAAGGGGCAGATGAAATAGACAGTTGGAGTTGGGACAGCAAAACGCTCTATTTTACGTCTAGCCGTTATAATCGAATGAGTAGTTATCAAGTTGCGGCAACAGGCGGTACTGCAAAACGCTTATTTCCGCATTATTTCAATTATATCAGCCAAGTGGTGGAGACTCCATCAGGTGAATTGTTGTTCAATGACAGTTGGGAGGGCTACAGTTCTGCAAATCGGAAGCGATATAAAGGAGCCTTCAATCCGGATATAAAATCATATAACCCCAAGACAAAAGCATTTAAGCAATATACCGATTATAACGGTAAGGACTTTTGGCCTACTGTAGATCAGCATGGAAAGATCTATTTTGTTTCCGATCAAGGAAATGCAGAATATAACCTTTACCAGCTCATCAATGATAAGCCAACGGCATTGACCTCATTTAAAGAGTCTATTAAAAGGCCCGCTGTAGCTGCCAATGGAAAAACGATAGCCTTTGAAAAAGGATATCAGCTGTTTCTCTACGATGTGGCATCTAAGAAAGTGATGCAACCCAGTATTGCATTAATTAGAAATCAGCTGTTGGGAAAAAGCAAAGAATTTAATGTCAATGGCAATATCAGCTATTTTGATGTTGCGATGGATGGAAAGAAAATGGCTTTTGTGTCTAGAGGTGAACTTTTTGTTTCGGACAGCGAAGGGAAGTTTATTCGTCAGATGCCGAGTCAAGGACAGCGCATTATGGAAGTAAAGTGGTTGAAAGATAATAAAACCTTACTTTATAGTCAGACCTATCAAGGATATCTGAACTGGTATACGCGTAGTGCGGATGGTACGGGTGAAGTCAAACAATTGACCCAAGATCTTCGAAACAATAGAGAGCTTACATTTAATGCGGACAAATCGCAAGCGGTATACTTAAGCGGAAGGGATGAGGTTAGGGTATTGGACTTAACGAGTCTAAAAAGTAAAACAGTTGTTAAGGATGAGTTATGGGCTTTCCAAAATTCATCCCCATCCTTTTCTCCAGATGGTAAATATCTCTTGTTTACTGCTATACGCAATTTTGAACAAGATATATTTGTTCATCAGCTCACGTCAAACCAGACAATCAATTTGACCAATACGGGGGTGTCAGAAACCTCTCCTTCTTGGTCTCCAGACGGAAAATATATCTATTTTGCCAGTAATCGTACAAAACCAGCATTCCCTACTGGAATGCAAAATTCGAGTATTTTCCGCATGGCACTGGAAAATTTTGATGAACCATATCGAAATAATAAATTCAACGAACTATTTAGTCAGCCGGTAAAAAAGGATACCATTGCGGACAAAAAGACTGATGATCGATCAAAGAGTAAGGATAAAAAAGAAGAAAAAGCCATAGATACTCATACAGCAAGTGATAAAAAAGTCCTGGTGACCATTGATTTAAATGGTTTAAGAGAACGTATCGAACAAGTGAGCCCAGCTTTCGGAACACAGTCCGATCCGATCACCGTTCAAAAAGGGGAAAAGAATTATGTTTTCTTCTCATCCAACCACGAAGGTAAATACAGTTTGTACAGAACGATTTATGAACCATTTGAAACGACCAAAACAGAGAAGGTGATCGAAAGTGGAATTAGTCAATTTACAGAAGCTAATGGTAAATATTTTATCCTCAATAAAGGCACTATACAAAAATATAACCTCGAGCAAAATAAACTTGATGCCCTAAATATCAATTTCAAATTTAACCGTGATCTAGAAAATGAGTTTAAACAAATGTTCTATGAGACTTGGGCTGGATTGGAGGAAAACTTCTATGATAGCACTTTTCACGGTATCGATTGGGAAGTGATGAAAAAGAAGTATGAACCTTATCTGACAGGGGTTAATAACCGCAGCGATCTACGAATTTTACTCAATGATATGTTGGGTGAGTTAAATTCCTCACATCTTGGCTTTAGTTCAATGGGAGCAGAAGAACGCAAGCCATTTGGATTTGTGACCAATGAAATAGGCGTTCTGTTTAATCAGGAAAACCCTTATCAAGTCGAGCATATAGTCGATCATAGTCCGGCTTCACGAAAAGGTGTAGATCTAAAAGAAGGGGATGAAATCATAGCAGTCAATGGCAATAAGGTCGATCCAAAGATCGATCGTGATGTCTATTTTACATGGCCATCACTGGTTGAGGAAGTGCAATTAACCATTAAGCGTGCAGGAAAAGAGATCATGGTCAATATCCGTCCTTTGACAAGTACAGCATTTAAAGATCTTATCTATGATGAGTGGATAAAAAGCAATCGTGGTAAAGTGGATGCATGGAGTAAAAATAGGATCGCTTATTCGCATATGAAAAATATGGGCGGACCGGAATTACAACGTTTTTTAATTGATATGGCGGAACAAGAAAATAATAAAGAAGGTATTATTTTAGATTTGCGTTACAATACCGGAGGCAATGTACATGATGAAGTCTTGCGTTTTCTATCGCAAAGACCTTACCTGCAATGGCAATATCGAGGAGGTAAAATGGCTCCACAAAGTAACTTTGCGCCAGCGTCAAAACCCATTGTACTGTTGATCAACGAGCAGTCTTTGAGTGATGCAGAGATGACAGCAGCTGGATTTAAAGAATTAAAGTTGGGTAAGATCATCGGAAATGAAACGTATCGCTGGATCATCTTTACTTCAGCAAAGGGATTGGTAGACGGATCTAATTATCGCTTACCTGCTTGGGGCTGTTATACTTTAGATGGCAAAGATCTGGAGTATACCGGTGTAGCGCCAGATATTTTTGTACATAATACCATCTCTGATCGATCTAATGATCAAGATCCGCAGTTAGAAAGAGCTGTGCAAGAAATATTGAAAGATTTAAAATAAGAATAACGTTTAAAAACGAAAAAGACCAGATTTCATATCCATAATCTGGTCTTTTTCGTTTTATGATCCTACCAAGAAGGTGGTGAGTTTATCCAATCGTAACCTTTCATGATTCACGCTGGTGATAACAGGAATAATCAAAAAGGATAAAATAATGACTATACTTATTGTTTTAAAAAGAAAACGGTCAGACTGCGTGCTCCTTGGGCACCGCGGACCAGATAAGCACCGATGTCTGCCGTAGCAGAGGGGCCCATGACAAAACATCCATAAGTGGAAGCCTGAAAATCAATTTTACGATAGGCAGTATGCATATTTTCCGTGATTAAATCAGGGTCCAGTAAAATGGCAAGATGCTGAGAAAGAAAACCCAAAGAATTTACTTGCAACGAATTTTCTGTTAACCATATCATACCCATTTCTGCGACACCAAACTCAGCTCTAATGATCCCTAAGTCTACGTCCTCCAATTCCCGTGGGTGGGCGATATCGTGGATTGATTTGCTTCCCTCCCATTCCGAAGTTGCAGAACAAGTGACTCGTGTATCTGGCAGTTTTTGCTGCATGATTTCCTTTGCCTCATCAATACTGCCAACATCATAGCTTTCTCCTCCGGAAAGACCAAGATTTACGATAAATTTATCTTTTAGATTTGCACCTTGTTTTTCATAGGTTGGTATCTCTGGGTAATCCACCTTTTGAGCAGGAAGATTCTGCCGTATAGCCGCTAATAATTCTTCTAGTGAACTCATTTTTTCAATCTATTTTTAATATACCAATCCCGAAAAGTTTCTTTTTTGATTTCTGGCAATTCGCGATGTTTACCCCAAGCATTTAGCTTTTTATGGTACAATAACCAATTTGGGGTCAGTTTCATTCCATAGTAAGCAGCTTTCTCTGCCAATCGGAATAATTTTGGATTCGCAAACACTTTCTCTACCGCGCCAAAAGCATAGTGAAGTGTTTTAGAGGATTCATTTATGTTGACCATGCGCTGCCTCCACAGTCCGATTTGCTCTGCAATATTGATACGCACAGGGCATACCTCAGAACAAGAGCCGCATAACGAGGAGTGGAATGGAAGTTCGCTGAATTTGGATTCATCAAAGGTCGGGTCGATAATAATGCCAATAGGTCCTGAATAAGTTGCGCCATAGGCAAGTCCCCCACTGCGGCGATACACCGGGCAGGTATTCATACAGGCGCCACAGCGGATGCATTTTAAAGATCGCCAAAAATCTTCCATACCAAGACGACGGCTTCTGCCATTGTCCGTGAGTACGATATGCATTTCGGTACCCGATTCGCGAGGTCCCATAAAATGAGAGGTGTAACGGGTCGCGGGAGTACCCAGCGCACTTCGAGATAAGAGTCGGATAAATAAACCCAGATCTTCTGTCTTAGGTAGGATTTTTTCGATCCCAATACTTGCAATATGCAGCGGTGGGATACTTGCGGTCAGGTCAGCATTACCTTCATTGGTGCAGACAACAAAAGCTCCAGTTTCGGCAATAGCAAAATTTGCACCAGTCAAGCCTGCATGCGCTTCCAGAAATTTGGGACGTGCATTATTGCGCATTGCTTCGGTCAATTGCTTTGGATCATCTTCGTTGGGATCTGTACCAATTGTTCGTGCAAAAAGTTCGGCGACATCAGCTGTTGTTTTATGGATAGCGGGCATGACGATGTGACTTGGCATTTCTCCGGAGAGTTGTTGAATGCGCTCTCCCAAGTCCGTTTCGATCAACTCGATCCCTCTAGCCTCGAGAAAAGCGCCCATTTCACATTCTTCCTGCAACATGGATTTACTTTTTACGATTTTAGTCGCATGGTGACTTTTTAGAATATCATAAACAGTTTGATTGTGCTCGATGTCATCCTTTGCAAAATGAACGGTTACCCCACGTTTAGTCGCTTCGGTCACAAACTGTTGGACATAGTGGTCTAAGTGTGTCAAGGTGTGCTCTTTGATCTGGGAAGCCAGATCACGCATCTGTTCCCATTCAGGAATACTAGAAGCTGCGGTATCCCGTTTCATCCGGGCGTTCCAAAGGTTTTTATCATGAGTCGGCTGATGGATGTCATCCATATAGATGAAATCTGCCGCATTCTGGTCAACTTTAACTTTACTCATCTTAGTTTATATTAAAAAGGACCGTTATTCAGTACTTGTGCGATATGTACAAATTTTAAAGGTGCCTTTTGACGCTTGGCAATACCCTCTTGATGCATCAAGCAAGACATGTCCGGAGAAACAATACAAGTCACTTCATGTTGCATATAATCAGCGACTTTATCTTGCCCCATTTTAACACTCACGGCTTCATCTGTTACGCAAAACGTACCCCCAAAACCACAGCACTCGTCAGGACGGGTGATCCGTTCAATCGTTACGCCTTCTACCTTACTTAATAAATCCTCTGTTTTATTGAAGTATGGTTCCTGCCATTCCGATCTGGACTGTATATGTAGGCCACGTATAGCGCTACAACTATTGTGTACAGCTACCTTATGATTATAAGTCGCCCACGGAAATTCCTTGACTTGCAAGATATCGGTCAAAAATTCGACCAGTTCGTATGTATTTTTACGCACATGCTCTACTTTTTTAGTCTGTGGAATAGCATCAAAATGCATGCGAACATGCTTTACACAGCTTCCTGCCGGACCAACGATGTAATCGAAATTTTCAAAATTATCACAGAAGAGTTGTTCTGAAGAAGCTGCATTTTTTTGATCACCTTCATTTCCCATAGGTTGACCACAGCAGGTTTGATTTAAAGGTACGACTACGTCTACTCCAAGGCGTTCCAATAGTTCTAATGTTGCAATACCGACTTCAGGATAGATTGCATCTATATAACAAGGAATAAATAATCCTACACGCATATTGTTGATTTAGATTGATGGGCTAAGTTTACAAATAAAATTCGAAAATACTGTTCTTGACTGTGATGGTATAGCAATAAAATTACGATAACGATATATTTTACAGACAAGATCGGGATGCCTTTTATCATTCTTGTGTTCTGCTAAAAAACAAAATCTACGGAATATTTATTCCGTAGATTTTGTTTTTCCAATTATTTTTGTTTCTTATTTTTTCTGAGCTAAGAGTGCTTTGAGAACTGCGATCGTTTCATTTTTTGCTTCGATTGTTTCTTTCAGTGCCAAGATCGTTTCTTGCTGTCCCGAGTTTTCTGAATATGTCGCCGAGGTTAATTGTGTTATTTCGTTTGACGATACATATAGCTGATTGCTCGTTCCAATTAAGTAGTCCGTATTGATCGAATTGTATGAAATTTTCATATCATGAATATGTTGAACACTCACCTTCTTGCGTTCAGTTTTAAGATCATTGATCCCAACTTTAGTTTCGTTGATTAATTTACCGAGCTCTACGTATGTTTTTAATTCGCCTTTTTTCTTTAAATCCTCGAATAGGAGAAAGAAACGTTCGTTGTATGAAATTGACATTTTGTATGAATTGTTTTTACTATTGTTTTTTGATAGATGATATAATCATACTATCTTTGAATTTAGCATGTGCAAACATACATTTTATGTGTCGATCTGGTACGATAAAAGTGAACTTATTGTCAATGAAATTGCATACAGAGGATCAAATACGCTATTAGAGCTGCAGTGCATCTATGATCACGGTGTAGATATAATCAAGATCCTCATCGCTTATGCAATAAGGAGGAACCAGATAAATAATATTACCCAACGGCCTTATTAAGATACCTCTGCTTAAAAAATAAGGGTATAAGATCTCACTTAAAGCACTAAAATAAGACGTTTTTTCATCCTGCCGTAGCTCGATTGCCAAGATAGTTCCCGTTTGCCTAACGTTTTTCACCTTTGATTCAAGGACCGTATGAGCAAGAAAGGTCTGATGCTTCTGTTCAATAGCTGTTATTCGCTCCCATGTCTCCTTTTTTAATAAGAGTTCCATACTTGCCAAGGCTGCAGCGCAAGCTAAAGGGCTTGCTGTAAAGGAATGACCATGAAACAGGGCCTTTTTTTTATCATCGGCATAAAAAGCATCATAAATAATCGATGAGCAAGTGGTCAGCCCTAGGGGCATAGTCCCTCCCGTCAGTCCTTTTGAAAAACACATCACATCTGGATATTCGGTTAGGTGATCTGCGGCAAACCATTTTCCAGTGCGACCAAAACCGACAAAGATCTCATCTTGAATCATTAGAACACCTTTCTGACGGCAATAGCTCATTAAATTGCTCAGATCATCGGGCTTGTGCATGAGCATACCTGCAGCGCCCTGTATCAAAGGTTCGTAAATGAAACATGCGATGTCATCGACATGTTTGTCGATTTTTTCGAATAAAGATGTCATATTGTCGCTAGTCGGTACATCGATAAAAATAACATCAAACAGTAGATGCCCAAATGGCTCTGTCCATACCCCACGTGCACTCACCGACATGGCACCAAATGTATCACCATGATAAGCATTTTGAAAGGCTAGGATTTTTGATTTCTTATGCCCCTTGTTAGCGTGGTATTGTATGCACATTTTTAGTGCAACCTCTACCGCTGTTGATCCGTTATCCGTGTAGAATACTTTTTCTTGATTGCTCGGAAGTAGTTTTAATAAATTTTCGGCTAGCTGTATGGCGGGTTCATGCGTGAACCCTGCAAATATCACCTGTTCAAGTGTATGGAGTTGCCGGTAGACACGATCTGCTATATAGGGATGGGCGTGACCATGTAGCGTCACCCACCAAGATGAGACAGCATCGATATAGCGCTTGCCCTCGTTGTCGTAGAGGTAAGTTCCTTCAGCACGGACGATAGGTACGATCGCTGATGCCCCTTTCATTTGTGTATAGGGATGCCAATTGACTTTTTGATCTCGTGCTCTTAAATCGTCGTGCATGACTCCTCCTTGACTCCTTTTACTAGTGGTTTAAGTCCCAGTGTCTGGAACATCTTCATATCCTGAGACACACCTGGGTTAGGAGTGACCAATAGTGTTTCTTGTTCACCCGTAAAAATAGAATTTGCTCCAGCCATAAAACACCATGCCTGTTCCGTTTCGTTCATCTCAACGCGCCCTGCACTGAGTCTTACCATAGCCATAGGCATGACGATACGAGCCGTCGCAATCATCCTGACCATATCCCAGATATCGACCTTTGGATTATTTTCTAAAGGAGTACCCTTTACGCGAGCTAGTGCATTGACAGGGACGGATTCGGGATGCTTGGGCATTGTTGCTAAGGTTAATAGCATGGAGATGCGGTCTTTGTGAGACTCTCCTAATCCAATGATACCTCCAGAACAAACGGTGATGCCTGCTTTGCGGACATGGTTGATGGTATTGATCCGATTGTCAAATGTACGGGTCGAAATAATCTCGTCATAATAGTGTTCTGAGGTATCCAAATTGTGATTATAAGCATATAAACCAGCTTCTTGTAAACGTAATGCTTGCTGTTGGGTCAACATGCCTAGCGTACAGCACACTTCTAGCCCCAGTGCATTGACTCCCTTTACCATATCAATAATTCTGTCAAAATCGCGGTTGTCACGCACTTCTCTCCAAGCAGCGGCCATGCAAAATCGAGTGGAACCATTCTTTTTTGCCTTTTTAGCATGATCGATTACGGTTTCTGTCGGTAAGAGCGCCTGTACATGGATGTCAGTATGGTAGCGCGCAGCTTGACCACAATACGAGCAGTCTTCAGGGCAGCCTCCGGTCTTGACAGACAGTAAGGTGCACACTTGTACTTCTGCAGGATTGTGAAATTCACGGTGGACCGTAGCGGCTTGGTATACAAGCTCCATGAGGGGCTGATCATAGATTTGCTGTATTTCTTCTTTGGTCCAGTTGTTTCTGATCTTTGTTTTCATGTTGTGTTCGTGTGTGTTAAAGAGTTAAATCATGGGCAAGATTCCTGATGGCCTGTGCCGTTACTGCGCTTAAATGCGGTATATGGATCACCCGAGTATCGGCTGGTATGTGCTGGACAATAACCCTTTTTGAATCGGGGTCGATGCCACCATTAAATAGGACATATTTCAAATGCAGGTTTCGTTGTTTTATGGCATTGATCGATAGCAAGGTATGATTGATGCAACCGAGATAGTCTTTGACTACTAGGGCAACAGGAACTGCAAATGATTGTATTAAATCAATCATAAAATGGTTGTCATTAATCGGGACAAACAAGCCTCCCGCACCTTCTATGACCAGATGATTGTCTGTTGTCGGGACTTCAAAGTCCGCTAGAGCAATGCTGACCGCTTCTAGTGCTGCCGATTTATGTGGCGATGCTGCAAGCTTTAGTTTATACCTTTCGCTGTGTATGACCACATCGCCTTGTAGCAGATCATAGATGCGCATACTGTCTGTTGCATGCAGCTCTCCAGATTGAACAGGTTTCCAATAGTCCGCTTTCAAATATTGTGTCAATACAGCAGCACATATTGTTTTCCCGATTTCTGTCCCGATTCCGGTGATAAATAGTTGTTCTTTCATAGCTATTTAAAATGTCATTTTTTACTAAAAACAATAGTAACCTGCTATTTTGCTCACTTCACAGCGATAGGTTTTCTTGTATAAGAGATGCCAGCAATCGGATATCTTCTTTCGTATTAAACGTATGAAGGCATATCCGCAGACGCTCTTGTCCCAATCTTACTGTTGGAGAAAAAACAGAGTAGGTCTGTAGGCCTTTGTGCAATAGGACGTCTCTTAATTGCAAGAGTTGCTCATTATTTTTTACCGCAAGTGCTTGAATAGGACTTTCTTTTGCAGATAGAATAGGGAGACCCTGTGATCGAAAAAGCTGAATATTTTGTTGGAGCTGATCAGCTAAAGATGGATGATTAAGGATATACTTATACCCCATTTTTAGCTGCATCCATGTCAGATCTGTTGGTGCTGTACTGTAAATAAAAGGTGACCCAAAATTGATCAAGTAAGATTTGACAATATGTTTGCATAGGACTGCAGCTCCATGAGACCCCATTGCTTTACCATAGGTAATCAGAGTCGCAAAAACGTTATTTTGTAAACCCAATCGATGTACCAATCCGTACCCAAATACTCCAAAAGCGTGTGCTTCATCGACGATTAAAGAAGCACCATATTTTTCAGTTAAGTTTGTTATTTCTTTTAGCGGAGCGAAATCGCCTTCCATAGAATACAGGCTTTCAATAGCGACGTAGCAGATTCCTTGTGTACGTTTGAGCTTATCTTCGAGATCTTGAAGATTATTGTGTTTGAATTTCCACTTTGTTGCGGTGGACATCATGCACCCATCATGTACAGAACGATGGATATACTCATCCACAATAACGGTTTCTCCCTTTTGTGGAAGGCACGAAAATAAGCTGAGGTTAGCGATATAGCCCGAGGGGAATAGTAGTGCAGACTCTGTTTGATGGGTTCGAGCAAGGAAAGCTTCTGTTTCAAATGCGACTTGGCTATGACCGCTGATGAGTCTAGATCCTGTACTCCCCCCGATTAAAGTTGGATCTTCTTGTATCGCTTGTAAAACTTCTGCATGAAAGTCTTGGTCTTGAGCCATGCCCAGATAATCATTGCTAAAAAAGTCAGTCGCCTTACCGGTAATTTTTAGCTCTCTTAAAAATCCTGATTCCGATCTTTTCATCAATCGGGTCTCCAATAAACGATACATCTTCCTTTTTTAATTTATGTACGTGCCAATCGCCGAAATCCATTCTTTATACAACACCTGCTCTATCGCTTGTATATCCTCAGCATAGCGTTTCCAATGAGGTGAAAACAGTTGAAGCTGAGCAGTCATTTCTTCCAGATGCCCCTCTTCTTCTACAATAATGGATTTAACCATTACTTTGCTTTGCTCTAGGTCAAGTGTATGTTGATAGATGGGATAGAGTTGATCAGCACGAACTTCAATAGCGTAAGTCACAAAGAGGTAAGCCGCATATTTAAGCGCTGTACCGCTAAGATTAAAAGTTTCTTTGAGGTACCGGCAAGATTTAATGTCCAATTGATGCAGATATTGTTTGGTATATCGTGGAGCTATTAAATACTTGTCGTCGTAAGTTGTACAGAGGTCGGTGCTTAATTTCCCAATCTGTTTTTTAAGGTAGTAGGCATGTCTATGTTCTTCAGCGGCATGTTTGAGCTGAATGATACCTACTTTTGTGGGGTGTTCACATTGTGATATTTTTCTAGCACCAGCATTTTCCATAAATGATAGTGTGTTCAACCACTTAGCGTGAAGCTGATCTTGTTGGACAATACGTCGGAGTACATGGTGAATATCCATAGCTTTAATTTTGAAACAAAGGTATTGCCCTTGTATACACGCAGTATGTGCCAGTTTTGATTTTTGACCTAGTCCGGTTGTAAAATCCAATAAAAGATATATTACAGCATAAATCTAAATTTTTAAATTTTTATTATTGATAGTCATGGATTTATGTTATTCAATGATCACATTAATTCCTGCCATTTTTGCTTTGTATTTTATCTTTTCAATGAGACCATAGTAGCTCCAATTGCGTAGTAAAAACTCATCCTCTTTGGCTAATTCTTCTTTGTTGGATTGATTGACTAAGAGCAATGTTCCTGCTTGCGATTTGATGCATATGTCGATCAGTTTGCGGCTGTATAGGTGCAGTCTACTATCCACATAGTTTTTTTCCTTCTCCTGATAATGATCGAGACTCTTAAGTTTTCTTTTTCTTCCATTTCCACCCTTATTATAAGTGGATGCCTTCTGTAGTCGATGTCTAGCCGCCTGTATCGCCATCCGTCGGTATAGAAACTCCTCTTTTGTTCCGATCTGATAGTTGTCTCTATCAATCGCTACAGAAATAGGGTGCTCAACCGATAATGATGCTTCGGCTATGATATGTGTATTAAGGATATGATCTTTTTTGGGTATTTCTAGTGCAAGGAGAAGAAATATCTTTCCTTTAACCATCTTAATAGAACTTGCACAGACCTTGATCTGTCCGATCAATGCACGTTGCAGAAGCACCCGTTTATCTGTTCTATCCTTTCCTAAATAAGTACGGAAGGGGATTTTAAAGAGGTTAAGTTTAAAATCTCGGCTTGTTCATCATGACTTAGTTTAAGCGATCGAGAAGAAAAGGGAATAGGCATATCTTTCTTGTAATTGCGCAGGGAGCGCTGCCCTTTCCAATATGCTAAACGGTCAGATTGAAAATTTTTGATCAAAGAAGTATTGACTTTCGATAAAATATCGGTTGGAATCTGTCCTTTAAAATAGCTGGAGAGCAGCCGGTAAGTGGTATTCATACGTGAAGTATTTAATATCCCCTTTTCATCGTTGCAGCTGTCGGTTAATTTCACTTTAACATCTGTTTTGAGGTAGATCAGATCCTTTAAATTTTCTTGTACATATTGATGCGTAAGAACTAGATTCGCGCCCCGATAGACAATATTTTGCCATTCGAATAATTTGTTGAAATATTCATTACGTTTTTCTTTATCATCGCAATCAATAAAAATTTGAATTTTGCGGGTTAGTATCGTCGTGTCAACGGCCATTATGTTTTATTTTAAGCAATTTGTTTACTAGGTTTGATTTTACTGTGCGCTTCTACAAATAGTTTTTTAACGGTAGTAGGATTCAACTGTAACTGTTGCGATATTTGTTCAAAAGACAGCTGCAGTTCGTAGCGCATGTGAAATATTTCGGATTGTTCATCCGTAAGTTTTCCTTGTATGACTATCTTTGAGCTTTTGCGTACCTGACTTATTTTTTGGTTACTGTTTAAGATCGAGCGAAGCGTATCGATTGTTTTTTCCACCTGTATATTGACTTCATAGTCTGATATGCCACCCAGATAATAAGCTATTCGTTCATAATTGAAACTATATTGTAGACAAAGTCTAATAAAGAGTTGTTGTTCGATGTGTAAAGAGGGTAGCAAGGTGTTGATTTTTTGTAGTTTATCTTTATTCTCCTCCTCTAAATTTTCCAGATAGATCAAGTCTTCGACACATTCGTCCTCCAGCTCATAGCCGCCCATAAATTCTTGATAATTTTTGATTGCATCCAACTGCAAAAGGCTGCGGTAAAAACGATTTCTAGATTTGCTGTAGTATGCTTGGACTGCAGTGCGAATCTGGGTTTTTAGGAACTGAAAAATATCTGCTTCACTAGATACATTTTCTCGAAATAACCACAGGCGTAAAAAAGCTTCCTGTGTGATACTCTCTGCAATGCAAGTATCAGGTATCGCACGATTGGCGCGACCATAGAAATAAGCATAGAAGGAATCGTAGAAAAAGTTTAGTCCTTTCTCTATGCCCTTGTTTAGATCAATAAGCTGATTACTGGTGTTTTTTTTAATGTAAAGTTTGTTCATATTTCGATCTCTAATTGGTTTAAGATTTTACAAACAACTTAGTGAAGCTCCTGTACGGGTGAATTTCTATGGGTTGAAGCGGTATAAGTTGAGTGATTTATGAATAAGCAAATTGGTATTGATATGAGAATCGTCGGCTGATTTTTTTTAAAGACCTAGTTTAAAGTCCTTTTAATTTTGAAGTGCCAATATAAAGGCTATTTAACTCAAAATTCAATGTTGTAATGACATTTCAAGATCGCTATGAAGTAGTAAATTGCGAAATTGAGCTTTATTCAAATTTAATGGAATAATTGAAGTCTTGTCAGATCATTAGTGAGTGGTTATTGCCCTCACCCTGCGGCTGTACAAGCAGCCTCAACACGTATGTTCTAAAATAAGATCCAGATATCTCATGTGCACACAATCGCTAACTTTCTATACTTATAATTCCATACTGCGCAATTGAATATTTTTCTTTTCAAGAGCTAGCAGATGAAGCGGTAACAGGTAAGGGCATGTGCTCTAGCCCTACCTTGCTACCGTGCTTATTAACCAGAAGGTTAAGTTTGCAATATGGTTAAATAATCAATTCTATCTTTCATCTATAAAATTGTATATATCCAGTTTGTTTTAAAAAAAGCTACATCGCATTATTCGATAAGTATAAAAGTCCTTTGTTGTATATACCAATGAACGGATACATTTAACAAAGATGGAAGGCTTTTATTAAAAGTATAATTAGGGTATTTAATGAGGCGCTTATACGCTCATCTTACGGCTATACAAGTCGCCTCGATGCCGATGCTGCAGGAGTTTTGCACGCATGCGACTTTTTGTTTTTCATGGTAGATGAATGCATCATGTATAGGTGTCAAGTATAATGAATGTGCATCATCAAAAATGTAATGGTAAGCAATCAGATTTTAGATCCTTATAAATGAAAATCATCGTCGTCATTATTTATGTTTAATCACTGATTAAACATAAACATAATTGTGTATCGCTTCAAAATTTGGGGTCATAAACAAGACCAAAATGAGTAGACCCAAATTGTATGTTTACCAACGTGATTTGAAAAACACAAAATAGGATCAAAATTCATGATCAGCCTCTATAAAATGTAGGGTATACCTATAAGTTCTCGTGTATATAGGTATACTACTCAATTTTTGACCGGTTCAATTTAAAGTATTTAGTGAGTGGTGAGTCCCCCACCTTACGGCTCCACAAGAAGCCTCGATCTTTATCAATACCAGGATGTCAAAGAACTTGTAAATGAAGGATGTCAATTCATCCGAAAAAATAACGGATGATGTTTTTACACAAGCAAAATCACCATTCTATATTCTTAATTTTAATGGATCCTAGACTTTCATGATGATCGTTTATGGATTATAATTGGTAACGTGAGCCTTAAGGTAATCATGTTATGTACTTTTTAATATCATAATCCTAAGCCTATTACATTTCTTTCAATGCTTTTACTGATACAAATATAATACTAATTATTTTTAATGCAAATAAATTTAACTTTTTATTTGTGTTTTATTTGCGCAAATAATTATTCTATTTGTTACGTGTCAAGTAATAATGAAAATATTATCCTAGATATTGGGATCCGGTTCCGTATGCGTAGAGACGAGTTGCGTTACTCGCAAAGAGATGTCGCACAGATGACGGGTCTTACCACCAATACCATTGCTGCGGTGGAAAAAGGAAAGGGTACTACGATTTACAATTTTTTATCGATCTGTGGTGCATTAAAAATTCATCCCAAATCAATTTTTGAAAAAGAAATTGATTTAAAGCCATTGTATGATATTGAGCCAGAATCTAAACGACGCATTGAAATAACACAAAAACTGGATGATCTGGTTTATAATTCCGACTTTTTTGACACCCAGAGACGTGTCTCAGAAGTACTAGCCAAACTGAAATCAGATAAAAATGACAGTAACAAATTTTCGGTTTACTTAACGGAATATTGTAAACATGGAATCTTAGAATATCAAAAAGCCGGCAACTTTAAGCTGTACAGCAAAAAACTAAAATAAAGGTAATTAAATAGGATGTCAAGCCTATAGATTTATTATCGATCTAACCATTTTTTAAAATCATTCACTTTTTCTCGGCTCACAATCATCTCTGTTTTTTGATCATGATGTAAATAAACACGCAGTCTTGAATTGCTGTGAATGGCGATTTCTTTAATATGTTTGATGTTGATCAACTGACTTCGATTGATACGGAAGAAGAGGTTTGGATCTAAGAGTTGTTCTACTTGATCTAAGCTTAGGTCTAGCAAATAATCGTGCTGATCCGAGCAACGACAATAAGTCCCTTTGTTCGCACTATAAAAACAACTTATAGAGCTCGTTTCGATGATTTTAATAGACGAACCTATTTTAATACTAAATCGCTCTTTATAGCGCTTGACCTCATTGCTCAACAGTGATTTTATTTGAGCGAAATCGAAGGTCGGGCGGGACTGAAATTGTTGTAAGAATTTATTGAAGGCAAATACCAACTCCTCATCGATAATAGGTTTTAATAAATAATCAATACTATTTAACTTAAAAGCTTTGAGTACAAACTCATCATATGCGGTTGTGAAAATCAATGCTGAGTCAACAGTTTGTCCTTCAAATATTTCAAAAGATAGGCCGTCGGATAGCTGAATATCCATCAAAATGAGATCTGGATGAACATGCGTTGCAAACCATTCTTTCGCTTCTTTTACGGTATGTAACATGTTTTGAATGGGATAACCCATTTTTTCAATCTTGCGCTTCAGTAAACGTGCAGATGGTAATTCGTCTTCAATAATGATGATGTTCATAATACTTGATTTCCTTTTTTTATTAATGGTAGCGCAACAATAAAATGATCAGCTGTCTTCGTAATTGTCACCGGATGTCTGGTCAATAAGGCGTATCGATCTATGATATTCTTCAGCCCTATTCCCATGCCACTTATACTTTCTTTTTCCTGCAAATTGTTTTGGATAATGAGCTTATTGTCTTCTTTATATGTATTGATATGCAATAGGTTATGAAGACTAAGGCTGTTGTGCTTGATTGCATTTTCAATTAAAAGCTGTAACGCCAACGGTACGACTTGTTCATCCTCTTGAATATCTCCATCATTAATATGAATCGCTAACGATCCTTCAAAACGGATCGCTAAGAGATTTAAAAATATGCGCGCGAAACTGATTTCTTGGCTAGCTTCAACAAGACTTTTATCTTTTTGTTCTAGTACATAGCGATAGATTCTAGATAGTGACGTCGTAAAATTGACCGCTTTCTGGGGATCTTCTTCGATTAAACTTGTGAGTACATTCAGACTGTTAAATAAGAAGTGAGGGTCTAATTGATTTTTTAAAGATTCAAATTGAGCATTGGCTGACTTCGTGAGTGCGGTCTGTTTCTTGAGCTGACTTTCTTTAAAAGCTTTATAAAAATAGAAACTGAATATTAAAAGCGAGACAATAATACTGATCAATATCATATTGAAATAAGTCCCAATATGTTGTTTGGCTATAAAATCGACTAAAGACTGATCGATCGTAATTTTCATGATAGAAAACCTGATGATAAAAACGACAATCGTGGTCAATACTGCAGTTGTTGGTATAAATAATAATATTCTTTTGGCGTACTGCGCACTCTCTGGAAATACTTGACAGATCTGGCGGTATAAAAAGGCATTTCCAATATAGAGGAAAAAGCCAGTTAAAAATCCAGATAACATACCCTTAGACAAGACGAAAGATCTTAAATCGAAATTAGGATCAGATGCAAAGTTAACAGCGGTAATGACAGCACTAATGATGAGCGTAATGATCAGGGCATTTATACATAGCGTTTTAAAAGGTTTCATCTTTTACTATTTTACTGACCGCAGTTTTGAACAATGTGCTCCGCTCTTTCTTTACCCCATGTTGGAGCAAAAGGAAGAGTTGGTTTATGGGTCTCAAACAAATTTAATGCTTTCTTCACAGCTTCGCACTCTTTGCTGGTATCTTGTTTAAAATATTTTTTGCTTCCGATTTGAAACTCCGCAAGTCCTAATACCGCACGGGGATTGTTGGGATCCAATTGGATTGCCTTTTCATACAAAGCATAGATGGTAGGTGCTAAGGTCTGAGATTTAGTCATGGGATCTGTCGTTAGTTCTGCAACCAGGTTCATTGCTTTTAAAGTTAACCATTCCGAATTACGGTCTTGGCTGCTGTTGTTAAGGATAATTTTGGTGTTTTCAATTAGCTTTAATTTTTCCTCCTGATCTGAAGTAGCAAAGGCTGCAGTTGTCCCGATGAGTGCTTGATAATAAAGTGCAATCCAATTTTCAGGCTCTGCTTGTGCAATCCGTTCAAATTGTGCTGCTGCTTCAGTTGTTTTTCCAGATTTCCAAAGGGCTAAACCCTGGATCATTCCTTTCTCATACGGGGATTGCGCATAGGTAGTAACGGAGAATAGGACAAAAAATGCAATTATTAAAGTTTTCATATTCATATTGTTTTATAATACCAAATTTCATTATTTATCTAAATCCCGAAGATTTTAAAGTGCTCAATTGTTGTTTTTAATGGACGAACTGTCGATTATAAGTTGTCCAATTGATTTTCCTTTTTATTTGAAGATAGGGTCCAGAAAAATCCGACAAAAACAAATCTTTTAGCACTAGGCGTAATCGCAATACGATTGTAAATGCCTTGTTGATTAGGATGATCGGCATATTGATATCCGTAGATGGGACTACTGCCCAATAGATTATTGACAGATATGTGAATGATCTTTTGCTGCGATATGAGATAGGACCAGCTGGCAGAAAGTGTGTTGTAGGCATCTATCTTGCGCTGTGTGTAAGAGGGCAGATTAGGATCATGGTAACTCCTTCCGGAAAGATAATTGTTTGTTAAACTGACTTGAGAGTGCAAGGCATTGATCCAATATTTTGCTACTACCGATAGGGTGTGTTTGAATACATAAGAAGGGGTAACGGAAAATGGGGCATCAGTTTCATTACGTTTGGAATCTGTGTAAGCATAGGATATCCAATATTGTAAGTTTTTGATCGACCTATTATCTCTAAAAAACAGATCCATACCCTGCGCATAACCTGTTCCAGTATTTGTGAATATACTGCTGCTATTGATGCGCGGGGTATCGTACTTGATCAGATGATCGTATGTTTTTCTGTAAGCCTCAAGACGGAGTGTCCTCCCTTTTTTTTCGTAATAATAATTGAGGATGTAATGATGTGCTTGTTGCCATTTTATTTGCTGATCATAGATTAGAATCTCTTGTGGTCCCTGTTGATGAAAATCACCATAAGCAAAAGAAAGCTGGTTGTAAGGATTGATGAGATAGCCTAAAGAAAACCTCGGTTCCAAGAGAAATGGTTCAGCAGTGCTTGAAGTCGCCCGAATGCCTAATTTTGCAATAAGGTAGTTATTCATGGCATAGGTGGTTTCAGTGTAAAGAGCGGCTATTGAAGATGCTGATGAGACTTCTTTTCGGGTACTCGGGCTTGTAAAATCCTGTATAAAATCAGTGTAAAAATAGTCGATTCCAAAAATGCTTTTTATCCGGTTGTTCCATGATTTAGTGAACTTTTCTTTCACATGGATAGCGATCTCTTGATGTGGCATACCCATGCTGTCTGCTTGTAGTTTTTCATTTAAATAACCCATACCGATACCTGATTGCATATCCCATCGGCCACCGAGATTTTGTTGGTAATCGGTATTGAAATAACTATTGTATGCCTTTTTTTTGATCGCTATAGGATGAGTATAGTTGCTATTTTTCTGATATAGGCCCATATCTTCAAAATTGAATGCTGCATAGGTGCTGATAAATCCGGTTTTTAATTTTTGTCGGTAGATGAGTTCTCCAGAAGCATTTTCATAGGGCTTCGTCCAATCGATGTTGGGTGTGATTATTTTACTGTAAGGCTTGAGGTTGGTGTAAGAAGTATTGAAAGTAAGGGATTTTGTTTTCCAGTCTTGTGTATTACTCAGACCTGCCCCAACAGAAGAGATGGAAATCTCGGTTTTGTTGGGTTCAATTTGATTCGCAGTATTGAGAATCAGTACACTGGAAAGGGCATTACCATATTCAGCAGAGTAGCCTCCGGTAGAAAAATTGACCCCTTTAAAAAGAAACGGTGAGAATCGGCCTCTTACAGGAACATCATTGGGAGAAGACGTATAAGGCTGCGGTACTCGAATACCATTGATGTAGGTCTGTGTCTCTGCTGCACTTCCTCCATGAACCATCAATCTTCCATTTTCTCCTGCTACCTGCGCACCGGGAAGTGTTGCTAGTGTTCCAAAAATATTACCCATACTCCCTGCCGTGGTGACAATGTCCAACGGGGTCATCACGGTATTTTTGCCCTTATCTCCTGCCTGCAATAGACCTGCCTGGATAACCACTTCATCCAATTGCTTTGCTTGCTCTTGGAGTTGTATCTGCAGCGGCTTGTTGTGCGAGAGATCGTGGGGTATCGATTTAGATTCACGTCCTATTGCAGTAATTTTTAAAAGTTGATTTCCAACTTCGTACGTCATAAATGAAAAATTACCCAGCGTGTCTGTTGTGCCGCCATCATATGTTCCTACAATGAAAATATTGGCATATTGCACCGCTTTTTTATTGCTGTCTGTGACTTTTCCATTGATTTTTATTTGAGCGGAAACTTGTATAGAACAAAAGAGGATGATGGATAGGATGTACTTCATGATTTTTCTAATTTGATATGAAAATCTGAAGGTTTGACAAGAAGAGCAAATAAGAATGGATCAGTTGTTGGATTATCGGGATGAGCTGTTTATTGAGAGATATGAACGGAATTTGATCAGATAGGGATGCTGATAGGCAGAGGTAAAACCTACTGACCCTATTTGATTGTTTTTTTCTTTTTTTGTTTGATATAAAAAAAATCTAAGTTACATTTGAGTATAGACATGACTTTGTAGCTCAGCTGGTAGAGCAATTGACTCTTAATCAATGCTTTAATCCCCTGTTTTGCTTCTTTAATTAATTGATTTTAAAATACTTAAGCAAATTTATTGTTAGATCAGTAGTTTTAAAATTTTGTTGATTAACCTTGTTTTTTGAGCCTTAAATAAGCCTCTGTTCTCGCATGTGTTCTCGCTATTCCAATAAAATATCCTCCTTTCTATTTATATAAAGTTAAATAGGTTTTTTAGATTTTTAAGTTGTGTAGATGGGCTTACTAAAGACTTTCGTATTTAATGATAAATTCCCTCTTGTTGAGACCTTATTATTTTCAAGGGTATATAAAATATTATATTCATGCCTCACATCTATTTATTGCAGAACACTCTCATTTTAGCACACACTTTCATCGCTCGCCGTCCTGCGAGTTGAGCGAAGGTCGTTGAAGAGAAATGCGTAGCATGATTCAACGATATCTATGAAATAGACGAAGCTGTTGGCGGTATTTTTGAAAAGGGGTTGTGCTGTGGGAATATCAAAAATAGTGACAACAGCGAAGCCTGAGCGACCAAGCAGGCGAGCCAAACTCGAAAAACGGTTGAGTTTCTAATAGGCATGTAATGCTTATTATGAAACACAAAGGAGTTTTTATGAAGTGAAGGAATTACCAAAACATAAATAATGACAAACTGAGAAGCATTGAAAATGAAATTATATGTAATATTATTTCGTTTTCAACTTGGTTTGGTATATATTTATGACGGTAATTCCAAAACGGAATGCCTTATTACCAGTTATGAAAAAAAAAAGTAAGTATTTAGATTTTAAACTTTATCTTAAAAGAAAAGCATTAAGAAATCAAATTCATAAAAAGCGAAGATTTGGAAAATTGGCAGGATCAACCTTTTTTAAGAAATTTGAATTGTCAAGAACATTAATAAAACCAGTTCTTTATAGTGTTGAAGATTTAAGATTGATTGAAAACACTAATGAATGTCTAACATTTTTTAGGGAATTGAGAAATGATAAATACATAAGCCAAAATAAAGGCAGAAAATATATAAGGATATCCTTATATAATGTGACAAAAATAGATTATGGTTTTATCAGTGTCTTAACTGCTATTATTCATGAATTAAAGTTTAACAATATTTTTTTGAACGGGGAGTTGCCTTATAACAAAAAGTGCAAAGATTATATTATTGAATCAGGATTTTTGAATAATATGTATGATAAGAACGGAAATTCTTATAAATTAAATAAAAAGTCGCATTTGATTTTCTTTGAAAAAGGTTCGGGAGAGCTGTCACTTAAAGATAATATAAGACTTAGCACCTCTATCAAAAGTGTTGTTGAATATTTGACAGGTGTTAAAAAACAATCTCTTCCAATAAAAACAATTTTATTAGAAATATGTGGGAATTCAATAGAGTATAGTAATACACCAAATAGACAATGGCTTCTAGGTATAAATTATGATGAATCTAAAGTTATTTTTACTGTAACTGATATTGGAGTTGGTATTCTAAAAACATTACACAGAAAATTTGGCACTATTTTGACGGAGATATTTAATAAGAACAATGATGAAATTTTATTTGGAGCATTTTGCAAAAAATATGGATCTTCAACTAAAGAAATTAATAGAAATAAAGGGTTACCATTTGTAAAAGAAACTTTTGATTCTAAAAAAATTTTAAATTTAAAAGTATTATCAAATAATGTAATTTTACATTTTGATAATACTTCAAAATGTAAAACATTTGAATTGGGTTCCGCATGGTTTAAAGGAACATTTTATCAGTGGGAAATGACAAAAGATTGTTGCAATTTATAAAATAGTAAAAAAATGATACTAAAAATATGTCAAGAATATTCAGAGTATACTGGACTTAGACATTGCTCTATAAGTGAAAATTCTGGAGAAGACTTTTATCACACGTTGTTAAATTCTTCATTTACAGAAGCGTATAAAAAGCAAGAACAATTAATCGTAGATCTAGACTTTGTTGATGGTTATGCTTCATCTTTTCTTGATGAAGCGTTTGGAAATTTAGTTTTTGATTTTACTAAGCAAGAAGTTGAAAAGCTATTAAAAATAAAATCAGATGAAGAGCCTCATTGGAAAGAAATGATAATTAATAAAACTTTTAATGAATGGGAGATCAGAAGAAATAAAAATAGTATACCTGTAGTGACTAAAACCCATACACCGTGGTATCGATTAATTAATGAAAAGTTAGAGGAAAATTTATGGATAACTCCAGCTGTTTAGCATTTGTTGACAAGGTAACCTTAACGGAATGGATTGCCATATTTGCGATATTAGCAAATGCCATTATGGCATACTGGATTGTTCAGACAATACAGAAGAATATCAATAATCGTAGAGTTCTTAAAGATCATTTTATCAGTGAAATTAAAGAAATTAGAACTGATTATTATAAATGGTTAGAGTATTTTTATTCTAAAAAATTTAGCCCTAGAGAAGTTATTCCAATCTTTAAACTTCTTAGTATTAAGGTGAATAACTGTTTGGATGTAGTTGGTGAGACATATTCAATTGAAGAAAATTGTTTATCTCCTTTTGTATTAGATTTACCTGAAATTATAACTGAAAGTGAAGCATTCACGTCGAATTTTAGTAAAAATACTTCAACGACTTTGGACAATGAAGCTCGCCATAAGTTGATAAAGTTTCAACAAGAGCATAATAAAGTATTTAATAAAATAATTGTAGGTATTAATAACAAATAGCTGTAGTGGATTATTTCGTTTTACCTATAAGAGATGTTTAATACAGTATAACAATCACCCCACACAGAAACCCACAAAGGTTTCAAGTGAGGGGTGATTGTTACAGGTGAGACTTCAAAATTTTCAAAGGTTATAAGAACAAATTATTCATGTCTCAAAAATCTCCTTCATCTCTAAAGCTGTAATACCCATTTATACCTATTATTAAATGGTCAGACACCTGAATATCCAAAACCTTACCAGCCTCAATAGCTTTCTTTGTAATAGCATGGTCGTGAGAACTAGGAATTAGTTTACCTGATGGATGATTATGGGATAAGATAATTTTAGATGCACAGCATTTAAGAGCAATAGAAAAAATGGTTTTCATATCCACACTTACGGAAGCTCTCCCTCCCATTGCAATATCTGATATGCCAAGCACATGATTTGCATTATTTAGATAGATGACCTTGAACTCTTCCAAAAATTGCATCAATCCTTCATCCCAAAACTCTTTTAATATTATATGAGCCGTAGATGAATCTGAAATTGTAGGACATTCAGAAACCTTAAAATTAGGTTTAAATTGGACGGTGATTTCCGCCACATTTGATAGATTTTTCATATTGTTTTGTAAATTAAAGTGTATAAAAAAAGCCCCTCCGATATGGAGAGGCTAGCATTAAGGTAGATTTATTAAGAATTTCTTATGTGTATTTCGCTATCTCGAATAATATATTGTCGTAAATGTATTCAACTGATATCATCACCATTTGAATAATAGCAATTGGTAAAACAATTAACGTGCAAAGACTTATCCTCATTAGAGAATAAAATTTTTCTTTAAACGGTTTGGAAGACTTTTTATTCAATAAGCTGTCTTCTGTATCAAGAAACGTCAAATCATCATCACTGTCAGATTCATAAATTAGCTTTAAATATCGTGGAATACGATCATAAAAACTGATATTATTTCGTACGATCTTTGATTCAATTAACACACCGTCTTTAAATTTCAAAAAAGTCTCTTTACGGTAAAGTGTTTCAAAATTGTCATAATCTGATTTTACAAATCCCTTTCCTAATTTGATCTCGCCCGAATACCATTCCGCAAATACTTCTTTTTGATTGGGAAACAGATATCCTAATCCAACACCCTTAATTCCAAAAGAGTTTAGAGGATCGCTTTCAGTAAATTCAAAAGGTTCTGTACTAGCAGAATTTTTTACTTTAGGTATTCGCATGGAACCAGCGAAATTGGTTAAATAAAGTTTACCATTTATGATTTCCCATGTACCTGTATAGCCACGCCAACAAGCTGAAGAAATACCTACGAACTCTTTACTTAGATTGTTATCGTATAGATATTTGCTTAATGGTTCGGTATAGGCATCAGAATAAGTTCTGCCTTGGTAAATAAATACCTCACTTGATTGAGCGGTCATAAATGAAATTTTTTATATTGGAAAATAAAAATACATTAATAACCCTTCCAAAATGGAAAGGTCATTAATGCATTTACAAGATAGATTTGAAAATCTCTTTATAATTGCAGTCACCTAGTTTTTCATCGATGTATTCTTTAGCAACATCATGACCTTTGTGAATTTGAGGTATAGGAGAAGAGAAAATTCCAAGAAAACGAAATTTTTTAACAAAAGTATACGTGTTGTTAGTTCGAATTTCGAAAAGTTTATCTGAATAATTTTCTATGCTGTTGTATATTGATCCAGGTGAAATACGAATAACTAAATCATCCTTCCAGTCCGATGAGATATCATAATCCCAACCTCTGTATTTACCTCCGTCTCTTGTTTTATATGTAATAGCCATAATTGTATCATTTAATAAAAATTGTATTGAGCAAGCTTACTATGACACATGCTCCAAGAATAATAAGTAGTGTAATATTTTTTGATTTATGTAAAACACCTTGTGATTTAAACCAATATAACACTGCAAAAAATATAATAAGAATTAAAATGGTATGCATCCTTATTTGAATAGGTATATGAAATAATAATTCTATTGATTATCTGTTTCTATTCTCAAGAATAAAATCCGATTGTCTTTGGCCTTGGTTCAGTTCTGTTAATATTCCATTATTGAAATAGAAAAACCACGAGCCATCATAGCCATCACCTTGCAGATAAGTAGAGCTATTAAGTGATTTTTTATACAAGCTTACTGCTTTTCTATTTTTGATTAGAAAATCATTTTCAGACATTCCAAGGCTATAATAAACCTTTTTGGAGCAAGAACTGACTAACAATAAAAGAATAATTGGAAATAAGTAAATAGATACTCTTTTCATAAAAATAATATTTGACGGTCGAACAGTCCTGATTCGATTGGTTAATAAATAATAAAAGCGTAGGACTAACCTAGAGCTGTCGGAGAGAGGTACCTAGGAGAACCCTGCACAAACAGATAGGTTACGCCCCACGCTTTTATAGCGTAGAACGTTACTCTAACTGTCCTTGTTGTGCAATTGAAAATTTCCTAGGTTTCCTCTTTTACAAGAACTTTTAGTTAACGCTTAACTTGATATTTTATATATTTTTTGTTTCTATATTTCGTTGTTTTATTTAAATGCAAAGATATGTTAATTTTCAGATTACTTTGCAATAAATTCTCTTGGTTTGATGATAATAGAAAGGCAAGATATTGATTCCCTTTCTCCTAAGACAAAGGTTGGGGTTGTTTCATGTATACCCGGGGTGTGGAAAACACAGGCTGATTTTTTAAATTTTGTATTTTTTTTTCTTGAAAATGGAGGTAAATGATTGTTTAACATTTTTAAGCAGATTGGTGTATTGCCCTGACTTTTAGAGGATAAGATCGTTTAGGAGCGGAAGTTTTAATATAATACTTTGATAGATAGAAGCTTATCAAGATTATGAAGTTGTGATATATGAGTATTAATAATAAATGAGCACCATTTTTTGAACTTAATTAAACACTTAATTTTTATAGTGTTCAGGGGTGTCACAATGTAAAAAAGACAGTAAATTATCCATCTTGTTTCAAATGGAGAAATTACTGTCTCAAATTGTTTAGCCTCTAAAAGGTTGGGAAAACATTATTGATCAGATTTATAATTATTGCAATGTTCTAATACCCCTTAAGGGTGTAAAAATTAATGCAAAATTATATTTATGAAATATCTTTATATCCATCAATTCTATACCCCCAATTATTATCATATAATATACATCTTTTAAAAATAATGAACTTTTCAAGTTGCGTTATAGTTGCTTTCATCTTTAACCCATGCTTTTTTATTAACGTTGCAAATCTTGCATTAATGTCAAGCGCACTAAGCTTTTCGCCAATTATAAACTCCACTTTTAAATCATTTAAAAAAGGAAAACTTGTAGAGATATTTGCATTTATAGCTCTTTTAATTTCTCGTTCTAACTCCCTTGGCTTCTCAATTAACTTTAGTGTTTCTCTATCAATTAAATCATATCCATCAACTATTTGAGGGTACATTACCTTCAATTTTGCCCTGAGAGCCTCGTTATTTGATATTTCAAACATTTCCTTATCCTCCATACCTTCAAGTAAAGCCACAACTTCTCGGACTGTTGTTTTAAACTTTTGACCAGCAGTAATAAATAGCTTTTGGGAAGAGCTCGGGATGACACTCACACTTTGCCCAATATATGTTACATTAAAATAAGTTTTATCTGTGTCTTCGATTTTTAAATCTTTATAAGCGTTTATGAGGTTATCATATGCCTGATATAATTTATTAAGCGAATGCTTGTAGATATAATTATCAACCTTGAAATAATCTTTTGTACCATCCCTATTCAGGAACTGATTATACTCCAATAACGAAGTAATTTCCTTCATCAAACTAGCTTTTTCCTTATCACTAAGTGTTTGACCTATTTTTTTTATAGTATCATAGGTTGATTTGTAACTATCAATAATACCAAGACATACGGACTCACTCAAAGAAATCAAATCTTTATCTTCTGTAAAAAGAATATTAACATTTTTCTTGATGTCTTTGTTTCTAAATCGACCAATGATTTGAATAGCATCTGTTGCAGGGTCAATTATAGTGTGGTCTGCAACTCCTAAATCTGAGATAATATAGATTTCCACATCTTTATCAAAATAGATGTCAAGAGCAGAAAAAAAGCGACTAGTCAAAAAATTATACTTAGAAAACTTTGTTTCATCCAACTTATGCCCGATATGATTAAATCCCCCTTTTTTTAATCTTTCGGCGCTTGATTCAGAACAAAACACCGAACTTTGTTCCTTTAAATTATTCGAATTTATAAGGTGAGTTATTATGCTTAGGGAGTTACAGAAAATAAAATAATACTTCTCGGTAATATCCTGATTTATCAAATACCCAAATGCATCTAAAGCGCTGTTTGTCTTAAAGATTTTAATATCCTGCGCAATTTTATATGAAGGTCGTATATGTATCATTTCAAAACCCTGTTCGTCAAACCTTGGATCCCTTGGTATTAATGCCGTAGCAGAAATAAAAGCTTTATTTTCGAATTTAAAGAACTCATCCATTGGTAAGCTGATTGATCTTCTGAAATCAATATCCTTACAAATTTTATCACATTCATCAAATAATAGAAAGTAATCCTTTCTATAATCAATTTTTTGATTTCTCATTGCCTCCAAAATCTTATGAAATGATTCTGGTGTAGTTAAAATCTTTTTGAAAGGTATTGTTGTGTCACTGATGTAATCAATAATATCTAATATCGTACGTTCAGAATGGACAGCAAGTACATGTTTGTCTTTGTGTGCTATTTCTTTTAATAAAATAACTGGAAGGTTCGGTAATATGATAATTGAATTCCTTAAAGATTCAATTTCAAGTGTAGTAGCACCTATTCCAGTAACATTTTTCTTGATGATTGTATTTGAAGCAATTCTAGGCATCACACAAGCTAAAAATTGTCCTTTATTTATTATAATATGTCTATTTTTCATACTTTTTTATAATGAGGGGGCAAAATAGCCCCCATTGTTTTATTTACTTTTTGATTTTTTATTTACTTTTTCGATTGCTAATGGAATCAATTCTTCCAATTGTAGATCGATTTTAATACGACCTGAAACCTCCAGTAATTTGTCGACCCATTCAAAGGCGGGGAGTTTAAATTCTCGTTTAACACGTCCATATCTATCTGTTACCCAATAATATGGTTTTCCTGCTCTGTCCGTTTTAAGGGGACTGAGGAGAAGAATTCTATTATTAGTAAGTGCAGGTAAGAATTCTTTAATTCCATTCAGACCATTTACATCTTTACCTAATGAAGATAGGTCACCTAAAAGTTGTAAAGAATCAAAGATCCCTTCTTCATTATCATCTAAAAACACATTGTCTTTATTGATGACTTTCTTTTCGATTCCCTTAACTGCTGAACCAAAGTATTTCGCTTTTAAAGCTTCAAAATCTATTTGTGCCATTATCTTTATAATTTGTGAGGGGTGTCTTTCAACCCCTCTGGTTTAAAATTTATTTTGCTAATTCTGTTCCTAAATCATCAAATAATGTGATATCAAAATCTTCAAGCATTATCCTTTCAAGTAGAAGATCAAATCCTTCAAATATTATGACCTTATAGCCAGTTCTAGCGTCTCCGCCAAGAGATTGATGAATAAAATAATAGTCTTTTCCACCTTTATCACGCATCTTTCGTTGATTGAAATTTATTGGTGAACCACTTTTGATATGTCTTAATAGTTTGGTAAGATTCGCTCTTTCTGCTTCTGTTAAGGATTCTTTATAGTTATTAAGCACCTCTTTAGAGGCCACACCATTTGGAGAGTTTTCAGTAATTAAGCTTGCTGCTGTTATTTTATTCTTAACAATATTATTTGATTTTGTATTTGTGTTAATATTATTGATTGACTTCGTTTGACTATTTTCTGACTCCGCAACCTGGTTAGGGATATCAGTATTTTGTGAATTTTCCATTTATACTTTTTGTATACCACCAATCTCGAGCTTGATAGTTACTGATTTCTTGTTTGCAAATTTTTGAATAATAGTTGTGGGGTAGTGAAAAACTTCATTTTCGTTCGCCCTCTTTTTCATATTCACTCTCGATGGAATTTACCATTGTCAAGCGTTTCTTATATTTACTATGATGTCAAAGAACTCATCAATGTGTGGATGATAATAACTCTTTCCTTATTGACCATGCAAAGATTTGAATATTAAAAAGGGGGTCAAAGTTCTAAGATTTATTAGATCACCACCTTTTTAAAAGTTCTCTATAACAATATGTTATTTAAAAAAACATCTATTATAAAACCAATAAATCAAAGAACATTTATCAACTGCTAGACTTATAAATTTTGCCTTTCCCTGCTGTTGATATTGTCAAAGAAAAGGCAAAAAAAAAGGGGGATAAAAAATGATTAGTTTTCTATCTCCCCCTTTAGGTGATTGAGCTATTTAGAGTATTCTAACGCAAGAGCTGTTTTATGAAATCTTCTTTGACATCGATATTTCCATCAATACCTAAGGTCTCTTTGTCTGGTAATAAGTTTGCAGAACGCAATAAAGAGAATAATAAAAGGTGCTTATCTTTCTTACGATATGTAGTATCAGCATTTTCTTCAATTGCTTTGTTTAATCTGGGAACAAGCAATTTTAAAAACTCGTATAGAGGGTCAATCTTATTATTAACTAGCAAGGTATTAACCTTTTCTTCTAGTATCTTAAAGTATTCAGATGTAAAACTTGGTTTAATACCATGAAGGGTGGATAGGATATCAATTGTAAAAGCAACATCGTCACTTGCTAAGCTTCGGATATACGTAGGAATGTTCAAGATACTTGATTTGATTTCTTCTCTATGATCTGCTGATATGTGAGTAAAAGCATTAAACTCATATATAAATTCATAGTACTTTTGTTTGGCAAATAGAGATAGAACCATTTCAAGTTCTTTATTATTTAATTTTTGCGTTTCGGAAGTTATTACAGCACCATATTTATTTTTTTTCCTAAGGAAAATCTCAGATTTGTCAATATTCTCCAATTTCTCAAGTGTCAATCTGAGAGCTTTAATATTTTGTGCATCATAAAATACGATTGTTCCTGTATTTTCGGTATTCATTTTTGAGTAAACTTCATGCCATTGATCAGTTATATAAAGCATTATCAGTTCTCTCATTAAAAAAACAAAGGTTTCAACGTCTTTTAAATCATCAGCATTTAAATCCGATTGTTTTAGTTTGAATAAGACCTTGCTTGCATAGGCAGAGACGTCGTAATCAGGGTGAAATATTTCGACTTCTGTTTCATTGATGTAGCTTAAGGTGTAGAAATCATGACAACACCATCTAGAGGCCAGTCTTGCTTGCATAGATTCTAAAGCATATTGCTCATCCGACTTGCCCTTTACCCAAGACTTAACACCTATATAATCAATTTTTACTTCCGTGGGGTCGAAGTACTTTAAAAGAAATTCGTTAAAAACAATATCGAAGTCATATTCGTGCCTTTTGAGTTGATAATTCATAAAATAACTGTTTAAACTCCAATTATAAAGAAAAATGCCCATCCCCGCAATGAGAAATGGGCAAATTATATAAATTGGTTTGCAGTCTTTTATACACCTCTAAGGGGGTATTATATAATGCAGATAAGCACTTAAAAACACAATAATTGAGTAAAATTACATATAGACTAAAGTTCAGGCATCACATGCTTTAATTCATCAACATTATGAACCCCTAGACCACGCAAATACTTTAAGGTGACTATCATGTCCGAATGACCTAACAATTGCTGTAGAATGTGTAGATCCTTAGTTTTTTTGTATACGTTCACAGAAGCAGTATGGCGAAAGGAGTAGATTGTTTGATTCTTTTCAATAATACCCTCTTTCTCCATTAGTTTAAACATTCGAGTCCAAGCGGTACTAAAATAATATGGATTATTGGAATCAAGTCTTCTTGTAAAGATGTTGTCGTCATGAGATAAGCCTTCCAGTCGATTTTGGAGTAATTCTCTTACATAACTAGGTATTGGTACTGTTCTGATTTTTTTACCTTTATTTTCATTACCTGAAAGATGAATTTCTGTTATATTGTTTTTAAAGTGGTGACGCTTTAGTAGCCTAATTTCATTATGTGGGCGTAGTAAACAGCCATAACTCATTAGGCAACATAAGTGCAATTCTTCATGATTGTTTTTTAAGAACTGTAATACGTTCTTAAGTTGTTCGTCAGAATAGATTTTGTGCAGTTTAGGAGTAGCCTTTCTCTTGTCAGTTCTGGTAATTATAGCCGTATTGAATTCAAAATCCTTATCTATTTCTCCAAATACAGCTTTTATGTGACGACGTGAAATCATATAGTTAGAAGCCGTAGAATTGAATTGATTCATAAACTCTTGAATTCGAATTCGTTGTAGGTCATTAATTTTGCCATTTAACTCTTCTGTTGTAAGAAATGCCTTTAATTTATCTGTTAATCTTTCAAGATGGTTAACGTAGTTCCGTGTTAGATTTGCTTTCTTCTTGTTAGATATAGCGAGATCTAATAACTCTTTTAAAGAGGTGTTTTCTATCGTTTTTACTTTTGATAAAGACTTGTTGATAGGATATTTTCCAAATTCAATGGCTTTTTTAAATTCATATTCTAAATGCTTTAATTGTTCCATTCTCTCATTTATGGTTTGAGAAGAGTTGGGTTGTATATTTAAACCTAGCTTTATACCTGTGTACTCCTTGTATTTCTTTTCTCCTATTTTGATGTAGATATAGGAGCGTTTTTTTAAGTCATTAGTTGTGGAAATGGAAATCTGGATTTTGTGCATTTGTTTCTGTTCTCGCACTGTTCTCCCAATAAATTTTATCTATGATATTCTTGTTTTCAATAATTAAATGTGATAGTTCAATTGTAACTTTAGATGTTAAAAATTAAATTTTCAAGTAAACAAAATATTATAAACAGTGTCTAAATGCCTAGAAACATGTTTTTTTCTTTTTTTGTTTGATATAAAAAAAATCTAAGTTACATTTGAGTATAGACATGACTTTGTAGCTCAGCTGGTAGAGCAATTGACTCTTAATCAATGGGTCGAGGGTTCGAGCCCCTCCGAGGTCACTTGATATAGAAAAGCTTTTCCATTTGGAGAAGCTTTTTTTATAGGACATAATTGAAGGAATCAAACCTGAAAACCTATATAAAGGTTTTTGCATCTTGCTAGAAGACTATAGGTTTGGTTGAATCTGATCATTATAGTACTCGTTCAAGACACTTTTATAAATTTTTATTAAATTTATCATTTTAAATCAAACCTACAACTTTCTTAATTAAGTATGAAGAAGCTAATCTGTTTTACATTACTATTTATTTTGGTATGTTCCACTTATGCTCAAAACCAAGTCAAAGAAGAGTCTATCCGCTTATTTTTTAATGAACTCAAGGCAGCATCAGATGGAGCGAAACAATTATGGAATCAAGATCTGTATGGTCCTACCCTATTGATTGATCCCAGTACCCGAAAAATATATGCAAATGAATCGGATAACATGGGAATTCTAAAGCCTGCTGGCGACATTTATATGGGAATATTACCTGATGAGATCAATATTTCCAACACGGCTTTGGACTGGAACGGTAAACGTTGGGCGATGATCATGCTACCTCTTCCAGAAAATAAAGATGACCGCGTCAACCTGCTTGCGCATGAGTCATTTCATCGCATACAGCCTGATCTGGGATTTGCACTGCACAATGCAGATAATAAACATCTTGACGAAATGGAAGGAAGGATAAGTCTTCGCCTTGAAATGGAGGCTTTGAAAAAAGCACTTCGTTCATCAGGTCAAGATGAAATAAAAAAACACTTGACGAATGCGTTGTTTTTTAGGAAATATCGTTACAAACAATTTGCAGAAGGTGCAGTAAATGAAAATCTGCTGGAGATGAATGAGGGAATTGCGGAGTATACAGGAATAATTGTGACCAGTAGACAGGATGAACAAACAAAATCCTATTTAATTAATGGTATGGAGCGTTTACTGAAAAACCGAACTTTTGTGCGCTCATTTGCCTATCAAACTATTCCTTCTTATGGCTACATACTTTATAAAAAGGATAATGAATGGAATAAGCAGATTAACGCTAATACAGATTTAACAGCCTTTTTTATCAAAAAATTCGAACTTAAAATCCCAAATCCAACACAACAGATTTTCAAAAAATTAGCAACAGCTTATAATGGGAAGATCATCTTTGAAGAAGAGACAACTAGAGACATCGGAAACAAAAGAGTAGTAAAGGCGTACAAAGAAAAATTTGTCGAATCGCCTCATTTTGAAATAAAGTTTGAAAGCATGAATTACTCTTTTGACCCCAGGACCATTATTCCTATTGGACAATATGGTACGTACTATCCTACAACTCGAATCACAGATAATTGGGGTATTCTTACTGTTGAAAAAGGAGGATTGATCAGTGCTGACTGGGGAAAAATTTCACTTTCTATTCCGATTTCGATTGAAAAGAATCTAATTAAGGGGGATGGATGGATACTTGAGCTTCGCGATCAATATACCATTGAGATAGATGAACAAAAAAGAAATTATTATTTGAAAAAAGTCGTCCAATATTAAGTTTTTTAATCCATTTTAACTCAGCATGTACGGTTTCAAAGGAAACGCTTACCTATTGATTGGTATAATACTGTCAAAAGAATTGTGTCTTGATTGGTTTTGGAATGGATTCTTTTTGTTTTATGAATTTTGTGGGAGCAGATCGCTATGTGGGGTACAAAAATGTAAAATGAGCTGTTGTTTTTTGTGGCTCAAGCAAAACGTTTTTAGACATTAATTGTTCTGATGATATTGATTAATGTTTATACTTCGTATTTTAGCTACATGAATATAAAAAGATTGACCATCATTTTTATTGGATTATTATCATGTTTTGGAGTATTTGCACAAAATAACCCACTACCAGCGCATAATAATTGGATATTTGGACCTTCTGTAGGTTATCAATACCAAAGTGGAAGTTTCTTGAAAGCCTCTGCTTGGGGATTATTTGCACCTAATGAAACGCAATATATGAAAATTGATGCAGGAGCAAATTTTACTTGGATGGGTGGCAAGACAACAGTTATCCCTGAATTGGGATTTACTTATTATGTCAATGACTTTATTTTACTCCCTTTTGTAAAAGCTGAATTGACACCCTATACGGTAACGCCCAAGGTTGGAATTAGCCTATTCTCTCTTATTGATTTTGGTGTAGGCTATGGCTTTGATTACCATACAAAAAAAGATTTTAAGCAGATTAAAGGTGTCAATTTATCTTTAGGTGTCAATATTCCCTTAAACTTTCATCTTTATTAAGCGTGACTATGAAGAAATTTGTTATTAAAGTGATTGGTGTTGCTTTATTCAGTATTTGTCTACAGGCGAAAGCGCAGGAAACCTTATATGGTCCTACGGTGAGTTACCAATACCAAAAAGGGAGTGCTATAAAAACTGGGGGCTATTTTGCATTCGCTTTTTTAGGCGAAAATATTTTGAAAACGGATGTAACAGCTAATTTCACCTGGACCCAAAGCAAGTTTGCTGTAATTCCTGAACTTGCTGTTTCCTTCTATCCACAGTCTTGGGTAGTTGCACCCTTTGTGCGGACAGAAATCACCCCGTATACCTTAACTCCAAAGGTGGGAATCTCGTTGGCGACTATTTTAGATCTGGATTTTGGATATGGATTTTCGACTGCTGATAAACAAGATTACCGTCCAATCAAGGGATTTACAGCTTCTCTACGTTTTAACATTCCACTCAACTACAAACTCAATATGTAGTTTTCCGTTTATCCATGATAATGGATAAACTAGCAAGTATCGCTACTTTCAATCCTAGCGATTTATATTTAAAGTGAAAGATTAAATAATGAAAGATTTTACGCATTTGCACCAACCGACAGGTCGGCTGATTCACGATCATGAAAAGGATTATCTTTTTTTTGGAGGAACAGCATACTTAGGACTGTTGGTCAATGAAGCATACATTGATTTATATAAAGAAGGTTTATCCAAGTACGGACTAAATAATGGAACCTCCCGCAATAATAACATACAACTTGATATTTTTGATTTGGCGGAGCATCGTGCTGCAAGTCGATTTGGTTTTGATGGCGCACTTCTAGTATCCAGTGGTTATTTGGCTGCGCAGATGGTTGTAAAATCCCTTTCTAATGGAAGAAAACTTCTATATGCTCCTCATAGTCATCCTGCGCTCTGGTTGGATACAAATCCGAACGTGGATGGAAATATGGACTCGTGGCTTCGCGAAATGGTACAAAAGATCAATGATACGAATGAGGATGATGAATTTGTTATCGTCAGTAACGCCATGGATAATTTGACTCCAGAACATTATGATTTCAGTCCATTATTAGCCATAAATCCAGATAAAAAGGTGATTTTGTTAGTCGATGATTCGCATGGAATTGGAGTGGTTCGTGCCAACAGCACTTCTATTGATCTATCCATATTTGATGATTCTGCAATTGAAGTTGTTGTTATTGCTTCATTGGCAAAAGGTTTGGGTACCGATGCAGGAATGATCTTGTCGTCCAATAAATGGATTGCAAGATTTCGGAAATCACCCTTTTTTACTGGCGCCTCCCCCGCTTCTCCCGCTTCGATGTATGCTTTTACACATTCGCAAGATATTTACATGTCCGAATTTGAAAAGCTTCAGCAGAATATCGAAATTTTCGCAAATTTAATTGGTGATCGTTTGAGCCATATCTCCAAATTTGCCGTTTTTAGTTCCAAAGATCCCGAGTTATATCAAAAATTAGTGCACAATGGATATCTCATCTCAAGTTTTCCATATCCTTTGGAAACTGACCCTCCTTTGAATCGAATCGTATTGAGTAGCCTACATCTGGAGGACGATTTAAAAAAATTAGCCCAGATAATTTGTACTTAAAAATAAAGTCATGGGCTTATCATTTGTTTCACGTGGAATGATAAAAATAAAATTAAAGGTTTGATATTCAGTAATAAAGTGTATTTTTGTGATTCTTTGAAAAATGAGTTTAGTGATGTAAAATGGCTAAGCTGTTGTAAATGATCTCCTTTAGAATAATTTTAAAATAAAAAAAATGGTTAAATTATTTCCAAACGTCATTTTAAAGAGATACTTTTGCAACCCCAAAGTATATTTGGTTAAAGGTTGAGAAATAAATAATTACAGTAAAATTGATATGACTAAAGCAGAAATTATTGCAGAAATCTCTAACAAAACTGGCTTAGAGAAGGTAGATGTTCAAGAAACCGTAGAGGCATTCTTCAAAGTGGTTAAAAACGCAATGGTGGGTGGAGAAAATGTATACGTAAGAGGTTTTGGTAGCTTTGTTGTTAAAAAAAGAGCTGAAAAAACTGCTAGAAACATTTCTAAAAATACAGCGATCATCATCCCTGAACATTTCGTTCCTAGCTTCAAACCAGCAAAAGTATTTGTTGAGAAAGTAAAAAACGGCAATAAATAATCTTAAAAACAGATTAAAATGGCGAAAACCAAACAGATTATAGTAGTAGGCGTGGTTGCAGCATTAGTTGCGGTACTATTTGCACAACCTATCAAAGGTTTGGTAAACGAGAAGGAGGAATCTGCTGAAACACAGCAACCTTCTTCTGAAATTAATTTGGAGAACATATCGTTAATGACAAAACAAGGATTAGATGCAAATTTAATCAAAGATATTTCCGATATTGAGACCCAAATTACAAAGTCATCTGGAGAAGAGAAGGTTTCTTTACTTCAAAAGTTGGCCGTAAAGTGGGACGATTTGGCAAAACCAGCTCCTCAAGGGTTCATTTACGAAGAGATGGCTAAAATTTCTCCGAAATATGAATACTGGTTGAAAGCAGGAAATTCATATCGTACTGCTTACACAAATTTACAAGACTCTACTTTAGCTCAAGCTTTGACTCAAAATGCAATTCGTTCATACGAAGCTGCTTTGAAATTAAACGCTGCTAGTTTAGAAGCGAAAACAGGATTGGGAGCTGCAATGGTCTCGGGTACAAATAACCCAATGGCTGGAATTGCTTTACTTCGTGAAGTGGTTCAGGCAGATCCAAAAAATGTAGAAGCAAACAAAACTTTGGGATTGTTTTCATTACAATCTCGCCAGTTTGATAAAGCGATTGATCGTTTCAAAACAGTTATTGAATTGAAACCAGATGCGGAATCTTACTTTTATTTAGCCACAGGCTATGAAAATATTGGGATGAAAAGTGAGGCGGTTGCTGCTTTTAAACAAAGTAAACAATTAGCTGCTGACCCTTCCCTTTCACAATTTATCGATCGTAAGATCGCTGAGTTGAGTAAGTAATTAATTTAGTTTATAATCATTTAAAAAAAATTAGCTATGCCAAGCGGAAAAAAAAGAAAAAGACACAAAATGGCTACTCACAAACGTAAAAAACGTTTAAGAAAAAATAGACACAAGAAAAAATAGTCTTTCTTGTATAAGACTTCTATAGTTTATTGCAGCATGAAAATAACGCAATTTTAGTATGGAAGTTTGATAATCTACACGTAATTTATTGCGTGTAGATTGTTTTTTTTTATAAAAAACGTTCTTTAAGGTTTAATCAGATACAATAGAATTAGCAGGGTATGCTAATCTGTATCGTAAATATGTAGCTGTTGGTAAAGGAATTAATTATTGATTCTACTCCTGAGAAAGGAGTTACTATTGCTTTGCTACAAGATAAGCAGCTTGTTGAACTAAATAGGGAAACGGTTAACAATAATTTTTCAGTTGGAGATATTTATCTTGGGCGAATCAAAAAAATTATGCCGGGATTAAATGCAGCATTTGTAGACGTAGGTTACGAAAAAGATGCTTTTCTCCACTATTTGGACTTAGGTCCTCAGGTTCAATCTTTGCTAAAACTTACTCGGATAGTAAAGAATGGCAGTTATCAAGAGAAACTGCTAAATAGTCTAAAACTTGAAAAGGACATCGATAAGGCTGGTAAGATATCTGATATCTTAAGCAAAAACATGCTTTTACCAGTTCAAATCGCAAAAGAACCAATATCAACAAAAGGACCTCGATTGAGCTCCGATCTATCTATTGCAGGTAGATTTGTCGTACTGGTACCTTTTTCAAGCGCGGTTTCCATATCCAAGCGAATCAAAGGAAGTAATGAGCGTACACGTCTCAAGAAGATTGTCGAAGGAATAAAACCTCCAAACTTTGGAGTTATTATCCGTACGGTATCGGAAGGAAAAGGTGTAGATGAATTACAGAAGGATTTATTGGATTTAATCTCTAAGTGGGAAATATTTACCAAGCGACTTCGGACAGCTGAACCTCCTCAAAAAGTATTGGGTGAAATGGATAGAGCCTCTACCATCTTACGCGATCTATTGACAGATGAATTTACACATATTCATGTAAATGATCCTGTGATATATGAAGAGACAAAATCTTATGTCCAAGACATCTCTCCTGATTTAGAAAAAATTGTAAAACTTTATAAACATAAAGAACCAATTTTTGACCATTTTGGAGTAGAGAAACAAATTAAAGCTGCTTTTGGAAAAACTGTTACACTACAAGGTGGTGCTTATCTCGTAATCGAGCATACTGAAGCACTTCACGTCGTTGATGTCAACAGTGGTAATCGTTCTGCTAATAAAGAGAACCAAGAGGATAATGCGCTCCTGGTTAATATGGAAGCTGCAAAAGAAATTGCGCGTCAATTGCGCTTAAGAGATATGGGGGGTATCGTTGTTATCGATTTTATCGATATGCATAAACCTACTCATCGTAAAGAGTTATACAGCTTTTTGAAAGATTGTATGGCAACGGATCGCGCCAGACACACCATACTACCTCCAAGTAAATTTGGACTAGTACAGATTACGCGTCAACGTGTTAGACCAGAAATGAATATTGTTACAAACGAGAAATGTCCCGCTTGTGATGGTACTGGTGAAATCCGATCAAGTATTGTCTTAATGGACGATATTGAAAATAATTTAAGTTTTATTCTACAAGAACAAAATGAAAAAGGAATATCACTATGTGTACATCCTTATATTGCCGCTTTTATTAAATCGGGCTTTATTTCAAAAAGAATAAAATGGTTTTTGAAGTTTCAAAAATGGATCAAAGTTGTTCCTGTCACTTCATATTATTTAACGGAATTCCACTTCTTTAATGCTAAAGACGAGGAAATCAAGTTATAATCGAAAGAAATTAAAAAGGGTTGATCCGCAAGGTCAACCCTTTTTCTATTCATAACAATCCTAATCTATCCAATTGATCGTAATGCCATCTTTTTCCATTTTGCGGAAATAAGTCATCTGCCGTTTGGCATATCGATGTATTTCTGTCTCCAATTTCTTATAAAAATCAGCATAGTTTAACTCGCCCAAAAGATATTTAGAAACATACTTATATTCTAGACCATAATATTGGAGTTCTGCATGACTAATACCTGAAACTAATAATCCTTCTACTTCTGCTATAAGCCCTTCCTGTATACGCTGTTTTAGCCGGTTGGATATTTTCTCCCTTCTTACCATGACATCCGGATTTAATCCAATAACCAATGAATCTAGATTTTTATTATTCATGGGCGCTAATGAATGATGTCTTAGCCATTCTAGAATTTCTATTCCACGGATGATTCTTTTTTTTGTTGAGAGGTCTAAATAAAGATCTGGTGGCTTTTGGTATTTTGATAATCGAGCAAGCAGCTCTTGCTGATCAAATTGATATAGCGCTTCTTTAAATCCTGGCTCACTTGGTATCTGAGCATACTTGTTACCTTGAAGGACACTTTGAATATAAAGTCCTGTTCCTCCGCATAAAATAATACGCTTTTCCTGAAACATCAAAGATTCATAAACGCGTTGAAAATCTTCAATAAATTGACCTAAATGATATTTTTCTCCAGGCTCGCAGATATTAATAAGATGATGTGGAATATGGTCATACTCGGAAAGATCTTTACCAGTTCCGATATCCATACGGCGGTATACCTGACGGGAGTCAGCGCTAATGATTTCAGCATTTAATTCTTTCGCTATTTTGACCGCTAAGGCTGTCTTTCCAGAAGCTGTAGGGCCTAAAATCACAATTACTTTCTCCTTGGGCAATGTGGAAAGAGCCAAAGGAGAAAGTAATGTTTGTTGTTTATCTATCACACAACAAATTTAGTCCATTTTTCAGAACCATTATTGTTATTGACAACATTTTCTATAAAAGCCATACCGCGTACACCTTCGTGCACCTGAGGGAAATCTTGCATTTCTGCAGTTGGAGTATTGCCTTCTAATTTTGCAGAAACGGTTTGAGCAAAATTACGGTAAATATTACCAAACGATTCTAGCAATCCTTCTGGATGGCCTGCAGGGATACGGGTATTGTGACCTGTAAATGAACTCAATTGATTTGGACTGTTGTAGCTATTTCCTGTACGGAATACTTGACGTGGCTCACCTAACATTTTTATGATTAAGTTATTAGGATCTTCATTTGCCCATTCCAAACCGCCATGCTCACCATAGATCCGGATTCTTAATGCATTCTCTTCTCCAGCAGCAATCTGTGATGCCCAAAGCATGCCTTTGGCTCCATCTTCAAAACGTAATAAAACAGAACCATCATCATCCAAATGTCTACCTTCTACAAAAGTAGTTAAGTCAGCACATAATTCGGTGATTTTTAATCCTGAAATATATTCTGCAAGGTGAGCAGCATGTACACCGATATCACCCATTGCTAACGATTTTCCTGATTTTGCAGGATCAGCGCGCCATGCAGCACCAGCATTCCCTTCACGTTCGGTCAGTTTACTCAACCATCCTTGAGGATATTCGACAACGATTTTTCGAATTTTACCGAAATGACCTGCTTTTACCATAGCTTTAGCTTGTTTTACCATTGGGTAACCCGAGTAAGTATGTGTTAAGCAAAGTGTTTTGTTTGTGCTTTTTACAATATCTTCCAAAGATTTCGCTTCCTCTAATGTCAGTGTCATTGGTTTCTCAATAACGACATTGAATCCATTTTCTAAAGCCATCTTAGCTGGCGGATAGTGCATGAAATTAGGAGTAACGATTGTTAGGAAATCCATGCGTTCTCCTTCCGGAAGTTGACTTTCTTTTAAAATCATCTCCTCATAATTTGCATAACAACGGTTTTCTGGAATGAATAAATCTTCTGCAGACTGTTTGTTGATTTCAGGGTTGATACTGAATGAACCACATACAAGTTCGATTTTACCATCCATATTTGCTGCAATACGGTGTACGGCGCCAATGAAAGCATCATTGCCACCTCCGACCATACCCATTCGTAGTTTTCTCTTCATGTGATATATTTTAATTTTTTCTGTTTAGATTAATTGACAAGATACAAAAAATGATTTTATTTTATAAATAGAATCATCTTAAGGCTACCTAAATTTTCCTTCAAATAGCCATTTGGAAATTCCTTTTGTAAATTTTGGTATTGTTCGTCATCACGAATTAAAGTTCTAGAGGTACCATTTACCCAAAATTTGAGCGGATCAAGTTCAGATTTTTTGACGAAGCCAATTTTTTCCAATGTCGACTCTTGACTCCAGTCTTTATCCGTGTATGTCATAATATCTTGAGGATTGAAATCAGTCACAAAAGCCTTGATTAATTTGCTGATCCCTCCTACTACATTATAACCAAGTTTATTGCAGAAACGTATTAATTCAAATGAACGGTAATTTTCAATATGTAATTCAGGCATCTTCCTCCCGCCACTAAATACAGCTAAGGAAATAAGTTCACCATCTAAAAACAAGCCATAGCGATATTTTCCGGGCATTGCCCCTTGTAGGTGATTTTCTTCTAAAAATGCGATCGTATTTTTCTTATCGACACGAGCAACAACAGTTTTTCGAGCGTAAGCCTTTTTATGATGGAGTGCTAAAGCCAGGATTCTTTTTACAATGATATCATATTTACTGCGCAACATATCTTCATCAATATGAACTATTTTTTCATTGTGTTCGCAGATTCTTTTTGTCATATTAGATCCATACAGATGAATGGCAAAAGGAAGGTCCCCACCTGTTATTTTGGTAAATAAAGGCGATTTTTGAGATATTAAAATCTCAGAATCGAAGTTCTTTTGTAGTACATCACAAAAGCTTGTTAATATTTGATGGTATGGATCTATCATTTCGGATAACAAAAATATGATTTATTGCAAACAAAGTGTGGTTTTCGATTGAATTTTAATGCTTACCTTTGTTCTTCAAAAAAAATAAAAGTATGAAACTTCCAATTGTGGCTTACGGAGATCCAGTATTACGTAAGGTAGCAGATGAAATAGATGAAGATTATCCAAACTTGAAGCAGTTGATTGCTGATATGTTTGAAACCATGTATGCAGCAAATGGTGTGGGGCTTGCTGCCCCACAGGTAGGTTTACCTATTCGTCTTTTTGTAATCGATGCAACTCCATTTGCAGAAGATGTTGAAGAAGAAAAAGAGATATTACGATCTTTTAAAAAGGTATTTATCAATCCGATCATGGTTGAAGAAACGGGCGAAAAATGGGCTTTTAGCGAAGGTTGTTTAAGCATTCCAGATATTAATGAAGATGTAATGAGGCATCCGAATATTAAGATTAATTATTTGGATGAGAATTTTGAGGAACATGAGATTGACTTGACGGGCTTAGCTGCACGTGTTGTACAACATGAATATGATCACATCGAAGGTAAATTATTTACTGATAAATTGTCAACGCTAAAGAAAACAATGTTGAAAGGTAAATTGGATACCATTTCTAAAGGTATGATTCGCGTAGGATATAAAATGAAATTCCCTCTCCAAAAGAAAAAGCGCTAATTAATATTAACGCTTTTTCTTTTATTCGCTAATGCTCTTTATCCACCCACTATAGGTAGAGAGAATTTATATTTTACTGCTAGGATGCGCACTACAAATACTAAAAGTGCACTCAAAAATGCATTTATGCTTTCATTTACGCCGAAAAAAGGCAGCGTGACAAAAAGGATAGCTCCCGATAAACAAGCCGTGGCGTATATTTCTTTTCTAAAAATTAACGGATTTTCATTCATCAGTGTATCACGTATTACTCCTCCCATCACGGCTGAAAACATACCCAATATCACCGCTGCAATCGTAGAGCTTTCGTAAGTTAATGACTTTTGTACACCAACGATCGTAAAAAAGGCAATACCCATAGCATCGAAAAGAGTCAAAGTTCGAGAAAATTTATCCAGTTGATCATTGAGTATAGCAGAAAGAAAAACGCCTATTAATATAGCAATTAAGTAATTGCCATCATCAACCCAGATAGGTCGAAGGTTTAGAAAAACATCTCTTAAAGACCCTCCTCCTATAGCGGTAACGAAACCGGTAAAGGTTGCTCCGAAAATATCAATTTTTCTACGATTTGCGGCCATAGCTCCTGAAATAGCAAAGAGCATCGTACCTAATAAATCAGTATAATATATATAATCGGTACCTGTCATTTATCCGCATTGAATGATTTAACTATTTGTCTGTAAAGTTATGATTTTTTATAAAAAAAATATGTTTGTCATGTTATAGTCGATTTTCCCATTAAGTTATTAATAATCAATATGGTATAGCTGTCTTGATTTTATGTTCTATACTTTTTTTTCTCTACTTATCTATAATGCACGCGATATCTGATTATTTATCGAGTTTATATATATGTTATACTCTACTGGGGAGTAATTATATCTATAATAGAAAAGGTATTGCGGTATTCTACAAAATTATATCAAATGATATATGGATTCCTTCCTTAGAAGTCATACCAATTACGTACCAAATCCTGACCAACTTCGTATTTAATACGGGTATAGTAGGGGGATAATAGGGGGTTTATAGGGGGTTAGTAGGGGTATACCCCTACTAACCCCCTATAAACCCTAAGTAATATCTGGCATATTCCCCGTTTAATAGTTAAGTTAGTATGTAGTTGGTCAGAATTTGTCTCTAGGATCTGGTATATATTAATAAAGTAACGCAGTGATGTAGTGACGCAGTAACATAATAAAAGGGTAACGCAGTTATCGAGTGATATAATAACGCAGTAACATAGTTACGTAATAAATGATTAAAGAAGTAGCCAGGTAACATAGTAACGGAGTGACGAAGTAATCAAGTAACGCAGTATTCGTGTGATAATCTAATATCTGGACAAGGTGACGGGCGTGTCCGCACAAAGATGATCCCAGACAAATTAACATGTGATCCATACCAAAAGGTAATCCATATCCGACCCTGCATGATCATCAGGTGGCATGCAGATAAATTATCGGTCACATTTCTAGCTCTTTACCGTGTCGCGGTAAACTATTTCCGTAAAAGGTTAGGAAGTGAAGGATAAAAGTTCCTATCTTTGCACCACTCCGCAAGGGAGGAACGGCTGATCCGAAAGGGGAAGCACTGAAAAAAGAAGGGTTTAATTTAGTTTAAACGCGGAAACAGAA